>BFBZ01000624.1_pt1 | contig 30832 bp, 24 predicted proteins | sample 1888401 | NCBI WGS metagenome assembly BFBZ01 (sample SAMD00112614, study PRJDB3348) | symbiont metagenome | host: Chara braunii
TGCCCATGACGCGGATCGAACGCGTGACCTCTCCCTTACCAAGGGAGTGCTCTACCACTGAGCCACATGGGCATCGGCACGGGTTTGACGCCAGGGATTGGCCGGCAAACCGGTGTCGACGCTTGCCGACCGAGCCGCTCGCGATGGAGCGGGAAACGGGAATCGAACCCGTGTCATTAGCTTGGAAGGCTAAGGTTCTACCATTGAACTACTCCCGCCCTGGGAGCTCTCAACCTCAGATGCCCTCGGCACGCAAAGCATGCTTTGGTGGAGGAGGCTGGATTCGAACCAGCGTACGCAATGCGGGCAGATTTACAGTCTGCTGCCTTTAACCACTCGGCCACCCCTCCTGAGGCAAGCCCGCAACTATAGCACAAGCGCAGCGAGTCACAACAGCGGCCTGACGAGCAATCGCCGACATCGGCGCGTCACGCCTCGATGCAAGGAGCGCCGCACAGCGGCACCAGACCACCACACGGCAAGCCCAGCCTCTCTGCGCACACCGGCGACAGGCGACCAATCCAGCACCAGAACAAGGCCACCCAGCTACCAGCGGAAGCCGTCGGCAAACCCCAATTCGATCGCGCCGGCAAGCGCCTCGTCGCTGGCGAGCAACAATTTTTGCGCACAATAAATACCAATAACATACCAATTTGCCTGAGGCGAAACCGCCCTCACAGAGGGAGGGAACGGCAGCATCGCCCCGCTAGCAAAGGCGTATTCGGGAAAGTCCCTGACTCAGACTGGTAGCAAAGTGGCGTTATCAGTCGTTACAGTGGCATTGCACTGGCTGCACGCGGCTCGCGAGGGCAGACCGGGCAGCAACCGGACTTAAGGTGGTATGCAACTGAGCAGGAAGCCGTCGCCGCCACCCCGATTTCCATGGCCACAACGAGGAACAGCACATGAAGGTCAAGCAGACTCCCATCTCGCAGGCGGTATTCATCGCCCTGCTCGGCATCGGCGGCGCCGCCACGGCACAGCAGGCACCGGCACCGGCACCGGCCCAAGCCGAACAGCTGGAAGCGGTCGTCGTGACCGGCATCCGCGCGTCGCAGGAAAAATCCCTGAACGTCAAGCGCAATGCCGACACCCACGTCGACGTCATCTCCGCCGAAGACATCGGCAAGATGCCGGACAAGAACGTGGCCGACTCGCTGGCCCGCATCCCCGGCGTCACCATCCTGAACAGCCCCTCGGGCGGCTCCGGCGGCTTTGACGAGCGCGACCGCGTGGGCCTGCGCGGCACCAACCCCAGCCTGACCCAGACCCTGCTGGACGGCCATGCCGTGGCCAACGGCGACTGGTTCGTGCTGGACCAGACCGGCGCCGGCGTCGGCCGCAGCGTGAGCTTCTCGCTGCTGCCCTCCGAACTGGTGAGCCGCGTCGAGGTGCACAAGAACGCCCAGGCCTCCGACACGGAAGGCGGCACGGCCGGCGCGGTGAACATCATCACCCGCAAGCCGCTGGACTTCTCCAAGTCCCTGACCTTCGAAGCCGGCCTGGGCATGGTCTATGCCGACCTGCCGAAGAAGAACGACCCGCAGGTCAGCGCGCTGTTCGCCTACAAGAACGACGCCAAGACCTTTGGCATCCTGGTGCAGGCCTTCGACGAGAAGCGTCACCTGCGTCGCGACGGCGTCGAGACGATGGCCCACGACGGCGCCAAGGCCCTGACGCCCATCGAGCAGCTGAACCCCGGCCTCGTGGCGGCCAACCCGGCCCTGGCGGGTGCGCTGGTCCCCAACCTGATGGGCTCCGCCTACTTCACGCAGGAGCGTGAGCGCAAGGGCGGCGTGGTCAGCGTCCAGGTCAAGCCGACCAAGGACGTCGACCTGACCCTCACCGGCATGTCGTCCAAGCTCGATGCGGACAACTACAACCGCAACTACATGCTGTCCAACCAGTGGTCGATGGCCAATGCAACGCTGGCCAGCTACGCCATCGACCCCTCGACCCACATCCTGACCGACGCGACCTACACGTCCGCGAAGCCGGCCCAGATCGGCGTCTATGACCTGATCTCGCGCAAGGCCTCGGCCCAGACCGCTTTCATGAACCTGGAAGGCTCCTGGAAGGTCAACGACACGCTGAAGCTGTCGGGCAACGCCGGCACGTCCAACGGCAAGGGCAAGACCGACACGCAGAACGTCTTCGAAGGCGACATCTTCGGCACGGCCGCCAGCTTCAACCTGCACGGCGGCAAGCAGGCTCCGTCCTTCACGATGACGACCTCGCCGTCCGCCGATCCTGGCGTCCCCTTCCAGCTGGACTGGATCTTCGGCGACCAGAACGTCGTCGTGCAGGACAAGGAAACCTGGGCCCAGGTCGACGCCGAGTATGCGCTCGACGCCGGCGTGCTGCGCAGCCTGAAGTTCGGCCTGCGCAACTCCGAGCACAAGCGCTACACCGACGGCCCGATCATCGGCCAGGGCCCGAACTGGGGCGCTCCGGTGAAGGGTTCGAACGGCCTGCCCATCGGCCTGATGAGCAGCGACTACACCCAGTCCTACCCGAGCAATTTCGGCAATGGCCTGGGCAGCGGCTTCCCGACCAACATCCAGTACCCGACGGAGGCCACGCTGGCCGCCTATGACGCGATCAACGCCGTCCGCCCGATCGGCCGCCGTCACGTGGCCAATGAATATTCCGTGAAGGAACGCGTGACCGCCGGCTACGTCCAGGGCAACCTGGAAGGCGAAGGCTGGAGCGGCAACGTCGGTCTGCGCCTGGTGAACACCAAGACCTCCTCGCTGACCTGGGTTCCCACCAAGGACACGACGATGCCCGGCTATGCGGTGTCGCCGTGGTGCGACGGCGGCGGCTGCTATCAGTCGTTCCGTGACAACAACTACACGGACGTCCTGCCCAGCGCCAGCATCCGCATCGACGTGACCCGCAACGTCGTGGCCCGCCTGGCCCTGTCGCGCACGCTGACGCGCCCGGACTACACGGCCCTGTCCGCGACGCAGAGCACCGGCACCTACAGCGACCCGACCGGCCAGGCCGTGGGCACGGGCGCCGCCGGCAACCCGGACCTCAAGCCGGTTCGCTCGACCAACTTCGACGCGAACGTCGAGTGGTACTTCGCGCCGCGCGCCTTCGTGTCGGTGGGCGCCTTCCACATGGAGATGGGCAGCTACATCATCGACGGCATCAAGCGCGCCACCCTGAGGACCGAAGTCAAGAACGGTGTCCCCAACACCTTCATCAACGCGCCGTTCGACCTGACCACGCAGGTCAACAAGGCGGCCAGCGTCACCGGCCTGGAGTTCGCGTTCGAAACGCCGATCGCCAACAACTTCGGCATCAACGCCAACTACACGCTGGCCGACGGCCACGATGAAAGCGGCCACGTGCTGCGCGGCTCGGTCAAGAACACCGCCAACCTGGGCGGCTTCTTCGAGAACGACAGCTTCTCGGCACGCGTGAACTACGGCTATTCGTCGGACAACTACCTGGGCCGCGACCGTGGCACCGACTACTACCAGGCGGGTGGCGGCGTGCTGTCGGCATCGCTGGGCTACAAGCTCAACGACCACTTCGCCGTGAGCCTCGACGCCCAGAACCTGAACGACCCGGTCCTGAAATACTACGGCGACTACAAGTCGGAACCGCGCGCCATCTACAAGAACGGCCGCCAGTTCTACCTGACCGCCCGCGTCAAGTATTGAGATGGGACCGCGCAGAGCCCGCTGCGGGCTCTGCGACGCCCACCAAAATCAAAAGGGGAGCGTGGACGACACGTTCCCCTTTTTCCGTGCCGACCACACCATGAACGACACCGCCACCGTCTTCAACCAGCACGTCGCCGCCCGCCCCACCGGCGGCAGCACACAGGCAGCGCCGCCGGTGCGCCATGTCTGCGTCGTCGGCGGCGGCACGGCAGGCTGGATGACGGCGCTGATGCTGGCCACGACGGCCTATGGCCCGCGGCTGAAGGTGACGGTGCTGGAGTCGCCCCAGGTCGGCATCATCGGCGTCGGCGAGGGCTCGACGCCCTGGCTGCGCGGCTTCTTCGACGGCCTCGGCATCGAGGAGTCGGAATGGATGCCCGCCTGCAACGCCACCTACAAGAGCGGCATCACCTTCGAAGGCTGGTCCACCAAGCCCGGTTTCGAGCGCTACTTCCACCCGTTCGCGTCGATGCTGGACAACATGACCATGCATCAATTCGTGGACAACGTGCATGCGCGGCTGGAAGGCGCGGACGTTGACGCCCACCCGGACCGCTTCTTCGTCGCCGCGGCGCTGGCCCGCCAGGGCCGCGGGCCGCGGGCGCATCGCAACTTCCCGTTCGACATCTGGTATGGCTATCACTTCGACGCGACGCTGCTCGGCCAGTTCCTCGCCGCCAAGGCCGTCGAGCGCGGCGTGCAGCATCTGCAGCGCCATGTCACCCAGGTGCTGCTGAACGAGGGCGGCGACATCGACCGCCTGCAGCTCGACGACGGCGAGACGCTGGCCGCCGACTTCTTCGTCGACTGCACCGGCTTCGCGTCGTTGCTGATCGGCAAGGCCCTGCAGACGCCCTTCATCTCCTATGCCGAGAACCTGTTCAACGACGCGGCCATCGCGATGCCGACGCCGCTCAACGGTGCCATCGAATCGCAGACCGTCTCCACCGCGCTGCGCCACGGCTGGGCCTGGAAGATCCCGCTGACCAACCGCCACGGCAACGGCTATGTCTACAGCAGCGCCCACTGCTCGGCCGACGAGGCCGAGACCGAGCTGCGCCGCCACCTCGGCCTGCTGGACGCCGACGTGCCGGCCCGCCACCTGAAGATGCGCGTCGGCCGCATGGAGAAGCAATGGAGCCGCAACTGCGTGGCCGTGGGCCTGTCGCAGGGCTTCATCGAACCGCTGGAGGCGACCGCCCTGCTCTTCGTGCAGCGCACGGCCGCCGCGCTGGTGGACGCGCTGGAGGCCGGCGACCTCGGCCCGGCCGCGCAGCAGCGCTTCAACGACGGCATGCGCACGCGCTTCGAGAACACGCGCGACTACATCGTGGCGCACTACAAGACCAACTCGCGCACCGACACCGACTACTGGCGCGCCAACGCCGACAACATGCAGCTGTCGGACTCGCTGCAGGGCGTGCTGATGACCTGGATGTCGCGCAAGCCGCTGGCCGCGGGCCTCAGGCAGGGCCGCTTCGGCGGCGGCTATCCCATCGTGTCCTGGTACGCGCTGCTGGCCGGCATGGGCATCTTCCCGGACGCGCGAGACCTGCAGACGCCGACCGCCCACCAGGCGCGGCACCGGCTGGACGCCGTGGACGACTTCGTGTCTCGCAGCGCATTGAACTTCCCCGACCACCGCGAGCTGCTGGCCGACATCCCGCCGCGCGTGGGCGACAAGACGCTGCAGCTCTATCTCTGGTAGCTCAGCGCTTCAGCTGCGCGGCGACGTCCTTGCGGATGGCCTCGTCCTGGGCGGCGTCCAGCGTGCCGAACATGTGGCGCTGACCGTCGGGAATATGGGCCAGCGCCTCGCCGCGCGCGCCGAACACATAGTGCCCGAACAGCGCGCGCCAGCCTTCGCGCTCGGCGTCCGGCAGATGGCGCAGGGCCAGCATGGCCAGCCGAATCGTGGCCAGGTGCAGGTCGTCGCGGCGGCCCGGCGCGGGCGCGGGCCGCCACCAGTAGTTCAGCAGGATGTTCAGCTGCGGCGCCAGCGCCTCGACCTGGTGGAACCACAGCGGCGGGATGTAGATCGCATCGCCCGGCTCCAGTTCGGCCACGACGGCCTGGGCCAGCGCCTCGGCCAGCAGCGGGAACTGCGCCGGGTCGGCCCGGTGCAGGTCGGGCACGACGGACATCGGCGCCGGCGTGGGCGCGTAGTCCGGCGGGCCGAGGTAGAGCAGCGGCGCGCATTGCGGCGGCAGCAACGTGAAGCGGCGCCGGCCGGCCGCCACGCAGGCGATGTTGTGCGAGTCGTCGAAATGCGCTGGAACCGTCGCACGATTGCCGATCCAGATACGCGGCGCGACGCCGGCATCCAGCAGCGGCAGCGCGTTGGCCCGCTCCAGCCCCGGCAGAGCGGCCGACACCAGCGCGCTCTGCGCCGCGAGGCTGGGCGGATCGGGAAAATGGCTGTAGCGCCAGAGCTGCTCGAACAGCGCCGCATAGGGCCGCTTGTCGCGCGTGAAGTTGAAGCCGTCCAGGCCCGGCCTGTAGCTGAAGGCGCGCACGGCCTCGGGCTTGGCGAGCACGGCATCGACGGCCTCGCCCTGGTCGAAACCCATCAGGTATTGCAGGCAGGCCTCCAGGCCGGCACGCCCCTGTGCCACCAGCTGCCAGTCGCCGACGACGCCACGCATCACCACCGGCTCGTAGCCGGCCATCACCTCGCGCTCGAAGCGCTCGCGCGTGACGCCGTGCAGTTCCTTCATCGCTTGCATGCCGGGGATCCTGGTTTCTTCAGCGCCGCCGCGCCAGCGCGCCGTGCCAGGGCGCGGGGATGTGGGCGCCGGGCTCCTGCTCGCGCTGCACGATGTAATGGCCGTACATCGCCGCCCAGGCGTCGCGCTGCGGCTGCGGCAGTGCGTTCATGACCTTGATGGCCTGCATCAGCGCGTTCGCCGGGCTGGGCAGCTGTGCATCTTCGGCCAGGCCGGCCACGGGCCACCAGTAGTTGACCAGCAGATTGACCTTCTCCAGCGCCTCGACCTGGTGGAACCACAACGGCGGGATGTAGAGGGCGTCGCCGGGCTCCATGTCGGCCACCCGAGCCGCAGCCAGCGCCTCGCGGTAGCGCGGGTAGCGCTCGAAGTCCGGCGCCTGGGGGTGCACGACCGAGATCGGCGCGCCCGACGGCGTGTGCTCCAGCGGGCCGATATAGAGGTTGCCCACCTGCTCCGGCGCGAACAGCGTGAAGCGCCGCCGCCCGGCCACGACGCAGGCCAGGTTGTGCGGGTGGTCGTGATGCACGGGCACCGTCAGCGCATTGCCCAGCCAGAAATTGGGCACCACGCCCGGCAGGGCCGGCAATGGGTTCTCGTCGAGGAAGCCCGGGATGACCTCGCCGACCTTGGCGCATTGCGCGGCGATGGCCGGGGCGCCCTGCATCGGCAGATAGGCCCGCAGGTTCGCGATGAACTCGGCCAGCGTCATGCGCGCCTTGACGAAGGCGAAGTCGGTCAGCTCGTCGTTGTAGCCCATCACGCCGCGGGCCGCGGCACGCGTCTTGGTGGCGAAGACCTCGACGCCGCGGTCGAAGCGGGCCAGGTAGTCGCAGATGCCCGCTGCCGCCGCGCGCCCGGCCTGCACGGCCGGCCAATGCGCCACCAGGCTCTTCAGCAGCACGGGTTCGGCCCGCTGCTCCAGGCGCTCCCTGAGTTGCGGCCCGTCGGCCGCCAGCCAGCTCTCCACGCGCTTCATGCCTGCCACCTCAGCTCCCCATCAGGGTCGACATCGCCAATAAACAACGAAATCCGCTCGCCATCTAGACGCCAGTCTAATACCAGTGCAACACCCACAGCCGTCGAGCACAAGGGGAGACATGACGATCTTCATGGGCAACATAGAAACCATCAGGGAAATCACCCAGATTAAATTGGTACCAAAGTGGCGTTATCGCTCATTACAGTGGCATCGCACCGGCCGCACGCCGCCCCTGGACCCGCAGGGGCGCGGCCGGGCTGAAGGTGGCACGCGGCCGGATCGGTGCGGCCCCGCCCTGATTCCATTGACCATAACGAGGATTTGTTCATGAAGGTCAAGCAGACCCCCATCGCGGCCGCCGTGTCGCTGGCATTGCTGGGCGCATCGCTCGCCGCCCAGGCCCAGGAAGCCCAGGCACCTGCCTCCGCGCAGCTGGAGCAGGTGGTCGTCACCGGCATCCGCGCCGCGCTGCAGACGTCGGCCACGATCAAAAAGAACGCCACCGCCATCGTCGACGCCGTGTCGGCCGAAGACGTGGGCAAGCTGCCCGACTCCGACGTCGGCCAGGCCCTGGGCCGCATTCCCGGCATCTCGGTGGGCCGCGACTTCGGCGTCGGCGCCTCGGTCTCCATCCGCGGCACCGATCCGCAGATGACCTACACCACGCTGAACGGCCAGACCGTCGCCTCCACCGGCTGGTACGACCAGAAGGACGTCGACCGCTCCTTCAACTACTCGCTGCTGCCGCCCGAACTGATCGGCGGCATGGAGGTCTACAAGTCCTCGCAGGCCGACATCACCGAAGGCGGCATCGGCGGCACCGTCATCGTCAAGACCCGCATGCCGCTGGACCAGGCCGCGCACACTGCCTTCGCCAGCGTCAAGGTGGGCAAGGGCAGCACCAGCGGCGTCAGCCGGGAGGCCTCGGCCCTCTACAGCTGGCGCAACGAGGCCAAGACCTTCGGCGTGCTGCTGGCCGGCGCTGCGGAGAAGGGCAACTACATCCGCCACGGCATCGAGGCCGACAACCGCTGGAACGGCGACGTCGAGCCCACCGTCTTCGTGCAGGACCGCAAGCGCCAGGCCGTCAACCTGACGCTGCAGGCACGGCCGGTGCAGGGCCTGGACCTGAGCCTGAACTATCTGCACCTGAACTACGACGCCAACAACTCCAACACCAGCCAGTACATCTTCACTGCCGAAGACCCGCAGAACTGCAAGCTGACCAACCCGGTCAACGGCGTGTGCACGCTGCATGTGCGCGGCGCTGCCGACCCCAGCTCCGAGCATGTGTTCTTCCAGAACTGGGTGCGCCGTGCGTCGATGAGCTCGGACAGCCTGGTGCTCAACGGCAGCTGGCGCGGCGAGGGCTACAAGGTCTCCGCCGTCGGCGGCTCGACCAAGGCCGATGGCGGCACCGACCAGACGACCAACTTCGCCTACGTCAACGCGCCGCCGACCGACCCCGATGGCTGGGGCACCGCCAATGCCTTCTCGCCGCTGCCGCTGTGGACGGGCACCATCGACGCCACCGGCAAGAAGCTCAAGCTTTCGCCGTCGTCCAGCCAGAACATCACGCTGAGCAACCTGCCGGCGCAGTCGCAGTCGGAGAGCTGGGCCAACGGCCGCGGCCCCAACCGCGACAAGGAAGACTTCCTGCAGCTGGACGCCAGCATTGACCTGAACGGCGGCTTCCTCACCGCCTTCAAGGCCGGCCTGCGCAGCACCGACCACACCTTCACGAAGTCCGGCCAGGTCGGCCTGTACGCGGCCGCCCCCAAGACCGTGGACACCGCCTCGCTGTTCAGCGGCACCGTGCCGCTCGGCAGCTGGACCGTGGCCAAGCCCAACATCGGCGCCATGCTGGCCGCGGCCGCCGGCAACCTGACGGGCTGGGTGGAGGACCGCTCCGCCTATGGCGTGCTCAACGAGAAGAACACCGCGGCCTACGGCATGTTCGACTTCGAAGCCGAGCAACTGCGCGGCAACTTCGGGCTGCGCTACGTGCACACCAAGGCCACGGCCACGGGCTATGCCTTCGACGGCACACTGTGGCCCACCACCGACCCTAACTACGTCAGCAACAACGACGGCTGGAGCAAGAGCCAGACCAGCCAGAGCGCCAGCTACGGCAAGTTCCTGCCCAGCCTGAACCTCGCCTACGACCTGCAGAAGGACACCATCCTGCGCTTCGCGCTGGCCCAGGCCATGACCCGGCCCAATTTCGCCAACATGTTCCTGACGCAGGTGGTGGGCTTCAACGACAAGAACACGCAGAACGACGGATTCAACTACGGCACGCCCAACCTGAAGCCGCAGACCTCGAACCAGTTCGATCTGGGCATCGAGCACTACTACGGCCGCGGCAACCTGGTCTCCGCGGCGCTCTTCTACAAGAGGATCAGCAACTTCATCACCACCACCACCCAATACCACCAGAAGGTGGGCGTGGTCAGCCCCGACACCGGCCTCGACGACTGGATCCTCACGCGCTACATCAACGCGGGTGGCGGCACGATCAAGGGCACGGAGCTCCAGGTCAACCACGGCTTCGGCAACGGCTTCGGCGTGCAGGCCAACTACACCTATGCCGACGCCAAGGCCCCCGCCAGCTCGTACGAAGACCAGCTCAACATGTTCACGCTGTCGTCCAAGCACAACGTGAACGCGGTGGGCTACTTCGAGAACGAGACCTATATGGCGCGCCTGGCCTACAACTGGCGCTCCAAGTACATGGTCCGCGAGAGCGGCTGGTACGGCAACCGCATGCACGACGCCTATGGCAGCCTGGACCTGAGCCTGGGCTGGAACATCACCAAGCAGCTGCGCCTGTCCTTCGACGCGACCAACCTGCTCAAGACCGACGACCTGCAGTACGGTGTCGCGAATCCCAACAGCACCGTGCGGCCCTCGCTCAAGGCCGGCTTCCCGGCCTGGGGCTTCGACGGAGAGCGCACCTATCGCCTGGGCCTGAGCGCGAAGTTCTGAGCCAGCACCCCCTTGTCTCCCTTCAGCCCGGCAGCCGCCGGGCTTTTTTCCGCCGGCTAGAAGTCGTAGAAGCTGTTGACCGTCAGCCGGCCTGCCCGCGGGTCGGCGCTGAGCCGCCGCGGGTTGACGATGGCCGAATGCAGCAGGCTGCCGCGATAGACGACGAGGCGGTTGAAGCGCGCCCGCATCACGCCCAGCAGTTCGAACCGCGCGTCGGAATCGGCGAAGTAGCGCGCCGGCGCCGGCTGGCGGTCGAGTTCGGCGTAGACGGCGTCGCCATAGCGTTCGCGCCCGTCGGCCGTGATCTGCTGCAGGCCGGTGGCGCGGTGGCGGTAGAAGGCCGTGCCGCCCTGCTGCTCGTCGCAGAGGTAGAGCAGCGCCGCCATGTAGTGCGGCGTGCTGGCGTCGAAATGGGGCACGCGCTGCAGCGGCCCCAGGTCGCCGGGCGCCACCGTCGTCAGCGAGAAGGCGCAGGGCGTCTTCTTCAGCGCCAGCGCGTCGGGCACGCCGAAGTTGATGCGGATCAGCGGATCCAGCAGCGCCGTCAGGCACTCGGAATAGGCCGGCGGCACGGGGGCGCGCAGGCCGGGGTAGCCGCGCTTCTCGTCGAAGCCGGCGCAGGGCTCGAAGCGCGCGCGGCAGGCCGCGTCGGCGAGGGCCTGCGGGTCCGCGAGGAAATCGTCGATGAAGACCACGGCATGCCCGCCGACCTGCACGGAACGCACGTCCGGCGGCATGCGCACGGCGAATGCGTTAGCGCTCATGAAGTTCAGATTTTCCAGTACCAGCCGCGCCGGTCCAGCCGCCAGACGATGACGGCCCAGACCGCGACGAAGGCGACGGCAAAGGCCAGCGACTGGCCCTGCGGCCCGAGCAGCGGGCCCAGCGGCCCGAACACGCCGCGGTAGAGCGGCGCCATCCAGCCTAAGCCTTCGAGCAGCACCGTGCACATCCAGGCCCCGGCGTAGGCACCGATGGCATTCAGGCCGAAAGCACGGCCCCAGGGGCGATGACCGCGCCGGTCGATCCAGGCATGCGCGGCCACGAGGGCCACGGCCGCCAGGCCGCCGGTCCACAGCACGAAGGACGGCGTCCACAACTGCTTGTTGAAGGGCAGCCAGCCCGACCAGAGCCAGCCGGCGAGCGCCGCCGCAAGCCCCGTCAGCATCAGGTCGCGGCTCCGGCCGCGGCGCAGCAGCCCGCCGCAGATCAGGCCGAGCACGGCCGTCGCCAGCGCGCCCAGCGTGGACAGCAGGCCCTCGGGGTCGAAAGCGATGCCGGTGGCGGCGTTCCATTCGTAGGCAAAGCGGCCCAGCACGGCAGTGTCCAGGCGCTGGTTCAGGCCGCCGAGCTTGTCCAGCGTGGGGCCGGACTGCAGCAGCGCGCCATAGCCGGCCAGCAGGGCCAGCAGCAGCAGCCATTGCCCGCGGGCGCGCAGCCGCAGCGCCACCAGGCCCACGGCGATGAAGCAGATGCCGATGCGCTGCAGCACGCCGAGCACGCGGTACTCGGGCCTGTGCATCAGCCACCAGGCCAGCGCATGCAGCAGCAGGCCCAGGCCGAAGATGCGCAGGCCGCGCTGGACGACGGCCGCGCGCAGCGGCCCCGGCGCGGCGCCCGCGTCGACGCGCGGCCCCAAGGCCAGCGCGGCCGACACGCCGACGATGAAGAGGAAGAACGGGAAGATCAGGTCCGTCGGCGTGCAGCCGTGCCAGCCGGCATGCTCCAGCGGCCAGTAGACATGGTCCCAGTCGCCCGGGTTGTTGACGAGCAGCATGGCCGCGACGGTCAGGCCGCGCAGCGCGTCGACCGAGGCGATGCGCCTGGAAGCAGAGCCGCTCATGGCTGCATCGCGTTCATCGCGCCGAGGATTTCGCCGTTGTCCTGGCTCAGCTCCCAAGCGAAGACCCCGGCCAGCCCGGCGCGCCTGGCGAAGGCGACCTTGGCACGCACGGCGCGCGGGTCGTCGTAGCCGACGAAGCGGCCGCCGCCGACCATGGCCCAGGACTGGGTGCGCTTGTCGAAATGGGCCTTCATGCCGGCCAGCGCGTCGATGTCCTTGAAGGGCACCGAGCCGTCCTCGTTGGGCCAGGGCCTGGCATAACTGCCATCGGCCTTGACGCCGTCGAAGCCGCGGCCGTACATGGCCACGCCGGCGACGAGCTTGGCCGCCGGCACGCCCTCGCGGCGGAGGTTGGCCACCGCGGCCTCCAGGCTGGTGTCGTCACCGGGCCTGGCGCTGCGCAAGGCGCTGTGGTGGGCGGCCTTCTTCGTCCACGGGCCGGCGAAGTCGTAGGTCATCATGAAGACGAGGTCCAGCGACTGCGCCGCGCGGCCCATCGGCATGCGGGCCAGCTGCTCCCGTGTCGTGTTGATGGCCGCGGTCAGCGCGTAATGGCGGCCCGCCTCGCGGCCCAGCGCATCCAGGCCCGCGCGCAGTTCGCCCAGCAGCAGCACGTAGTCCTCCGCATCGGCCGGGCTGCCCAGCGCCACGCCGTTGACCGCACCGTTGGAGCCGGGGTGCTCCCAGTCGATGTCCAGGCCGTCGAAGACCGGGCGGGCGCGCAGCCAGTCGGTCGCATGCTTCACGAAGGCCGCGCGGCCCTGGGCTGTGGCGGCGAGATGGAAGAAGGGATCGGAGCCGCCCCAGCCGCCGACCGAGGCCAGCAGCTGCACCTGGGGGTCGCGCTGCTTCAGGCGCTCGAAGGCGGCCGTGAAGCCGGCCTGCTCGGCATGCGGCGCGATGCCGAAGCCGGGCTGGCCCTGGCAGGCCTGGGCGTCCTGGGCGCGCTGGCCCTCGCCGCAGATCAGCAGGAAGGCATAGAGCAGATGCGTCACGCGGCCCGGCTGGAGTTGGTCGACGGCGTCGACGCCGTGCTCGGCCAGCACATAGGCGCCGACGACCGGCCGGGTCTGCACCTGTGCCTGGGCCAGGGCGGCTGCCAGGGCCAGCGCCGCGATGAACAGCTTTTTCATAGATTGCATTCGCTGGTCAGGCCCGAATCGGGCACGGTGTCGATGCGCGCCCGGCCCTGGCGCTGCAGTTGCGCGGCGCGGGCCTGCATGGCGGCGGGGCTCAGCGTGCGGCCGGCCTCGTGCAGCACCCAGTCGACGTCGAACTCGTAGCTGCGCGGCGCGCCCTCGGGGGCGCCGGCGGACAGCCAGTGGTTGAAGCTGATCGCCATCGGCTGACTCGGCACGTTGCGGCCGCTGTGCTCGCCGATGAGGCGGCCGTTGACGTAGTGGCGCGTGCGCGTGGCCTCGACCTGCACGGTCAGCAACTGCCAACCGTCGAAGCTGCCCTGCAGGATGGACGCCTGGTTGAAGGACTCCCAGGGCTCGATGCGCACCGTGTGCCAGCTGACGCCGTAGAGCCGCGTCTCGGGCTCGCCCCAGCCGCCGTGGGGCAGGTATTCGAAGTCGACCTCGCTGAAGTCGGGGTCGTAGTCGTGCTTGAGCGGGCCGGCCAGGAAGAAGCTCTGGATGATGGGGTCGCGCGAGCCGGCCGTGTCACGGAAGCGCACGCGCGCCGTCGTCGTGCCGATCAGGAACTTGCGTGCCGCGCAGAGCTGGGCCAGCGCCGTGCTGGCGGGGCTGCCGTCGGTGGACAGCCTGAGCTTCAACAGGCCGCCTTCCAGCGCCAGCTGCTGCGGCGCGAAATGCGAACCCGGCATGCCCGGGTGGCCCGTGCCCTCGCGCAGCACCCAGCCGCTGGCGCGCAGCGCGTCGAGGTCCTTCTGCTTGAAATCGTCGAAGAACTCGCCGGCCGCGAAGGCCGGCGCGGCGGCGGCCAGCAGGGCCAGCAGCGCTGCCCTCATGCGGGCACCGCCTCGCCCTGGGGCGCCGCGGCACGCGGCATCGGCACCCACAGCAGCAGCAGCAGGGCCGGCAGGCCGCAGCCGATGGTCCACGCGAAGAATTGCTGGTAGCCCATCGCGATCTGGATGTCGCCGCTGATGGACTTGGCGAAGATGAATCCCAGCTGCATGACGCCGGAACCCAGCGCATAGTGGGCCGTCTGGAAGCGGCCCGGGGCCACGGCCTGCATGATGTAGAGGATCATGCCGACGAAGCCGAAGCCATAGCCCAGCATCTCGACGCCGACGGCCGCGCCGATGTGGGCCATGTCCTGCGGCAGCGCGCTGGCGAGGTAGTAGAAGGTCGCGTTGGGCACGCCCATCGCGATGACGAGCAGCGGCATCGCGCGCTTCAGGCCCAGCCGGCTCGTCAGATAGCCGCCCAGCACCGAGCCGACGAGGAAGGCGCCCGTGCCCACCCAGCCGTAGACGTCGGCCACCTGGCCCGTCGTCAGGCCCAGGCCGCCCTTGTCGCGCGCCTCCAGCAGGAAGAGCGGGCCGATGGTCTGCACCTGGCCTTCGGCGAAGCGGAACATCACGATGAAGAGCACGGCCAGCCAGATGCCGGGCTTCTTGAAGAAGTCGATGATGACCTCCTTCAGCAGCGCGGAGACGCCCGAGGCGGTCATGTCGCTGTGCTCGGTGCTCAGCGTGCCGGGCAGGAAACGCGCGTTGTAGGTGGCCAGCACGGCGACCAGCACGCACAGCATCGCGAACACGCTGGACCAGGCGTTGAACACGCCCATCTCGCCCTCCAGATAGCCGGCCAGCTTCAGCACGACGCCGGTGACGAAGAAGCGCGCCCCGTTGAAGAAGGCGCCCTGCCAGCCCGCATAGGTGGCCTGGCGCTTGGGCTCCAGCGAGGCCATGTAAAGGCCGTCGCAGGCGATGTCGTGCGTGGCCGACGCATAGGCAATCAGGAAGAGCACGACGATGGCCGCGCCGAACCAGTGCGGCAGGTGCAGGGCCAGGGCCATCAGGCCCAGGCCGGCGGCGCCGGCGTATTGCATCGCGACGACGATGAGCTTCTTGCTGCGCGCCAGCTCCAGGAAGGGGCTCCACAGCGGCTTGATGGCCCAGGCCAGTCCCAGCACGGCGGTCCAGCGCGCGATCTGGTCGTTGCCGACGCCCAGGTTCTTGAACATCAGGCCCGCGATGAGCATGACGACGAAGAACTGCATGCCCTGCACGAAGTACAGGGAGGGAATCCACCTCATGGGGGTCTTGATCGGCTCCATCACTGCAACCCTTGCGGCGCGCGGCCGGTGGCTTGCACCCGGCCTTCCAGCCAGGCCTTGAGGCCGGCCAGCGCGCCGGGCGCGAAGCCCCAGCTCAGCACGGTCGGGCCAGCGACGTCCAGCGCCTGGTAGGGGTTCCACAGCGACAGGTGCAGGTCGGGTCGCCACTCGCTCGCCGCGAGACCGTAGCGGGCGCGGCGCGTCGACACCAGCACGTTGGTGCGGCCGTCCCTGGGCACGCGGGTCCAGTCGAGCTGCGCGATGTCGTCCACCATCTGAACCTGCGCATCGGCGAAGGCCTCGAACAGCGCGACGGCCTGGCGGCCGGTCGGGCCGGCTTCGGAGACCATGTCGGTCGGCACGTCGCCCTGCACGATGACCCGAATGGGCGCCGTCAGTGCCGGTGGCCTGGCGCCGCGCAGCGCGGTCAGGCCGGCGGCCCAGGCCTCGGCCATCAGTTCATGGTCGGCCGCGCGGGCGGCGTCGTTGGCCACGGCGCGCGCCGGGTAGGCCGCGGCCAGGCGGTCCAGCCGGCCTGCGGCGGTCTCGCCCTGCTCGGCGGTCAGCCGGCCGCTGGCGAAGGCCTGGCGCAGCGCGTTGATGGCGACCCGCTGCTCGGCCAGCGAGCCCTGGGCCAGCACCATGTCGGCGCCGGCCTCGATGGCCATCACGGCGGACTTGGCATAGCCGAAGCGCTCGGCCACGGCCTTCATCATCAGCGCGTCGGTGATGACGACGCCGTCGTAGCCCCAGTCCTGGCGCAAGATGCCGCCGATGAGCTGCGGCGACAGCGTGGCCGGCCGGTCGGGGTCGATCTGCGGGTAGACGATGTGGGCCGTCATCATGGCCGGCGCCTGCGAAGCCAGCGCCTTGAAGGGCACCAGCTCCAGCGCATTCAGCTCGGCGCGGCTCTTGTCGACGGTGGGCAGCGCGTGGTGGGAGTCCACATGCGTGTCGCCATGGCCGGGGAAATGCTTCACGCAGCAGGCCACGCCCTCGCTCAGCGAGCCGCGCATCCACGCGGCGGCCAGCCGGCTGACCTTGACCGGGTCGCTGGAGAAGCTGCGCTCGCCGATGACCGGGTTGGCCGGGTTGTTGTTGACGTCCAGCACCGGCGCGAAGTTCCAGTTGATGCCCAGCGACTTCAGCCCGCGCGCGACCGCCGCACCCACGGCCTCGGCCCGCTCGGCATCGCCGCTGGCGCCCAGGGCCATGGCCGACGGCGGCTGCGGCAGGAAGGTCACGCGCACGACGGCACCGCCCTCCTGGTCGATGCCGATCAGCGCCTGCGGGCCCAGCACTTCGATGAGGTCGGCCATCAGCGCGCGCACCTCGCCCTCGCTGCCGATGTTCTTGCGGAACAGGCAGACGGAGCGGATCTTCTGCTCGCGCAGGAAGGCGGCGGTCTCGGCGTCCAGCGACTTGCCGGGAATGTCGACCATCACGAGACGGCCAGGGTCAAAGGTGCTCATGGCGGTCTCAGTGGGTCTTGGTCACTTTGGCCAGATTCGGCGGCACGTCCGGGTTGAAGCCGCGCGCCCGCGCCAGTGCCTCGACCATCGGATAGAAGCTCTGCACCAGGGCGATGGGGTCGAGGTCCTCGTTGCCCGTCGTGGCCAGCGGCAGCTCGGCGCCGGGGGTGCCGAGAGGCGCCGCCAGCAGCACGCGGCCGCCGCGCGAACGCATTTCCTCGGCGATGGCCAGCAGGCCGGCCTGGGCCGGGCCGCGCGGCGCGAAGACGAGCAGCGGATAGCCGTCGCGCACCAGGGCCATGGGGCCGTGCTTGACCTCGGCGCCCGAGAAGGCCTCGGCCTGGATGCCACAGGTCTCCTTCAGCTTCAGCGCCGCCTCCATCGCGACGGCCAGGCCGGTACCGCGGCCCAGCACGAACAGGCGGTCGGCCCCCTGCAGCACCGGCAGGGCGGCGCTCCAGTCAAGCCTGGAGGCCTGCTGCAGCGCGATGGGCAGCACATTGAGCGCGGCACGCAGCGCGTCGTCCTGCTGCCAGGCGGCGACGACGCGGGCGCCGGACACCAGTTGGGCGATGTAGCTCTTGGTCGCGGCCACGCTCTTCTCGGGGCCGGCGTGCAGCTCGAACACATGCTCGGCCGCGGCGGCCAGCGGCGAGCCGCTGGCGTTGACGAAGGCCACCGTGCGGGCGCCGCCCTTGCGGAAGAATTCGGTCGGCGCGATCAGGTCGGGGCTCTGGCCCGACTGCGAGAAGGCCAGCGACAGCAGGCCCTCGCAGTGGATGCGGCTCTGGTAGAGCGTGATCAGCGACATCGGCAGCGACGTGACCAGCCGGCCCAGGCGCGCCATGACGAGATAGGCCAGGTAGTGGGCTGCGTGGTCCGAGCTGCCGCGCGCGATGGTCAGCACGCTGGACGGCGGCTGCTCCTGCAGCGCCTGGCCCAGGCGGGCATAACTGAGCGGGTCGGCCGCCAACTGGCGGGCCACGGCATCCGGCGCGCTCAGCGCCTCTTCAAGCATCAGCGACGACATCGATCTCTTCACCTTCCACAAACACGCGCCGCAGCTCCAGCCCGGCATCCATCACGACCACATCCGCCCACGCACCCGGGGCGAGGCGCCCGCGGTCCGCCAGGCCCAGGTAATCCGCCGCCGCGGTCGACACGCGCCGCACGGCGTCGGTCAGCGGCAGCGCAAGGCGCTGCACGAGGTTGCGCAGGGCCTGGTCCATCGTCAGTGCACTGCCGGCCAGCGTGCCGTCGGCCAGGCGCACGCCGCCCAGGCATTTGCGCACCGTGTATTCGCCGAGGCGGTAGTCGCCATCGGGCATGCCGGCCGCGGCGGTCGAGTCCGTCACGCAGAACAGGCCCGGGATGCAGCGCAGCGCCGCGCGAATGGCGCCGGGGTGCACATGCAGCAGGTCGGGGATGAGCTCGGCGTGTTCGCCGTGGGCCAGCGCCGCGCCGACCATGCCGGGCTCGCGGTGGTGCAGCGCGCTCATCGCGTTGAACAGGTGGGTGAAGCCGGCCGCGCCGGCGCCCAGCGCGGCCACGCCGTCCTCGTAGCTGCCGTTGCTGTGGCCGATCTGCACGCGGATGCCGGCATCACGCAGCGGACCGATCAGCGCCAGGTGGCCGGGCACCTCGGGCGCCAGCGTCAGCACCTTGATGGGCGCGAGCGTGTTCAGGCGCAGCACCTCGTCCAGCGTCGCGGGGATGGCGTGCGCCGGTTGGGCGCCAAGGCGGCCGGGGTTGATGTAAGGGCCTTCGAGGTGCGCGCCGAGCACCCGCGCCGACTGCGCGCCGCGCTCGCGGCAGACCGGGCCGAGGGCCCTCAGCGCAGCCTCGATCTCGCCGATCGGCGCGGTCATCGTCGTCGCCAGCAGCGCCGTCGTGCCGTGGCGCGCATGACGGCGCGCGATGGTCGTGATGGCGTCGCCGCCTTCCATCGTGTCGCGGCCACCGCCGCCGTGCACATGGGTGTCGACGAAGCCGGGCAGCAGCAGCGGCCGGCCGTCTTCGCCGGCGCTTGCCGTGTCGATGGGCGTGCCGGCGATGGCCGCGATGCGGCCCTGCGCCATGTCCAGCAGGCCGCGGATCACGCCCTGGGGCGTGACGATGTCGCCTTCGATTCGCATCAGTGCTGCCGCCATGTGGTGATTGACACGGGCCGAGCGCCGGGCCGCTCCCAAGCCGGCCCGTCATGGCGATGTACTCGTTGGACGAGGGGTCTCATCAATCCCGCCTCATTTCAGCGACGAAGTCGTAGTAGTCGCTGCGGCAGTAGGAGTGGGTCAGCTCGACGGCCTGGCCCGAGGACAGATAGCCGACGCGGGTGATGAAGAGCACGGCGGCGCCCAGCGGCACTTCCAGCAGGCCCGCCAGCTTGGCGTCGGCGTTCAGCGCGCGGATGTGCTGCAGCGCGCGCACCGGGGCGCGCTCGCCGAGGTGGGTGTAGAGCGAGGACTCGACCTTCTGCGGGTCGGCCAGCACCGACTGCGGCAGCACCGAGACCTCGTAGGCCATGACGACCTGATCGGCCAGGCGCAGCCGCTCCAGGCGCGCGACGCGCTCGCCGCTCTTGAGCTCCAGCGACAGCTGCTCGTCCGGCGCGGCCGGCGTGAAGCCGCGCAGCAGCCAGCGCGAGCTGGGCACGAAGCCGCGCTGGTGCAGCTCCTCGGAGAAGCTGGTCAGGCGCGTCAGCGGCTGCTCCAGCTTGGGCGCGATGTAGTTGCCCGAGCCGCGCTTGCGGATGATCAGCCCCTGCTCGACGAGGCGGTCGATGGCCTTGCGCGCGGTGACGCGCGACAGCTCCAGCTGCTCGGCCAGCACGCGCTCCGAAGGCAGCGCCTCGTCGGCATGGAAGACGCCGTCGCGGATGGCCTGGGCCAGGGCCTGGGCCAGTTGCATATACAGCGGCGACGCCGCGTTGGGATCGGGCTTGAAGTCGAAGACGGCAGCACTCATGCGGGGGCCATTTCCTGCTGTTGGATGAGCCAGAGGGCGCCGGCGGCGGCGTCGCCCTGGGGTTCGACGCGGCGCGACTGCAGCGCCGGGCCGAGGCGCTCCGCGAGGCGCAGCGCGATGCTGCCGGCCAGGGCCAGCGGCAGCGTGGGGTGGACGGCGGCGGCCAGCGCATCGAGCGCACGCGCGGCCTCGTCCAGCAGCGCGACGGCGGCGGGGTCGTCGGCCTCGTGCTCGAAGACCAGCGGCGCCAGGCTCGCGTAGCCGCCCTGGCCGGCCGTGGCACAGAAGCCCAGCAGATCCTCGCGCGTGGTGCCGGCCTGCCGCCAGACCGACTGCACCAGCGGCCCCGCGCCGGCGCGGCTGTCGTAGGCGGCCTGGGCCAGTTTCATGGCCTGCTGGCCCAGCCAGGCGCCGCTGCCTTCATCGCCGATCTGCCAGCCCCAGCCGCCAGTCATGCGCCGGCTGCCGTCGGGCAGCAGGGCCTCGGCGACCGAGCCGGTGCCCGAGATCAGCAGCGCGCCGGGCCGGCCGCCATGGGCGCCGAGCAGGGCCGCGAGGCCGTCTGTGACCAGCGTGAAGCGGGCCACGCCGGGATCGGCCGCGACAAAGGCCTGCAACTGCGCCGGCACGCCCGTGCCCGACAGGCCCAGGCCGAGGGCGCAGTGCTGCAAGTCCAGGCCCGGCACCTCGGCGCAGGAAACCGCGTCGGCAATATGCCGCCAGGCCTGCCCGGCCCCCTGGCCCAGCGCCGATGCGCCGGATTCGCCGCGGCCGAGGATGCGCCCCTGGGCGTCGGCCACGAGGGCCCGGGTGCTGGTGCCCCCGCCATCGATGCCGACCCACCAGCGCACAGGCCGGCCGGAGTCGCGGGAAGTGAGGAGAGAGGGATCGAGAACGAGGGGCATGATCGACGGGATTCAGTCGATACCACTCTAATACCAACGATGGGGGTCGTCAATTGGTTTTAAACTGGTCTACGACCGCCGGAGTAGGCTACGGGATAGCCCCAATCCGGGTGCGGCGCACCCTCGGAATCGACAAGAATACCAGTGAGAAACCAACCCGAAACCGCCGCCGTGTTCACCCTCCAACCCGCCGCCAGCGAGGCCCTGGCCGACCTGCTGGGCCGTATCGCCCGCGTCGCGCACCGCCACCCCGCCCTGGCCGACCGGCTGCTGGAGGCGCTCAGCCGCAATGCCTTCGCGAGCGGCGACACCGCGGCGGGCGTGGACGCACTGTACGCCCGCTTCGGCCTGCTGGAGCCGCGCGGCCGCGCGCTGGAGCTGCTGCCCGCGCTGGAGCAGGCCGGCGCGCTGGCCGCCGCCGGCCATTTCCCGGTGCAGGCCGCGCGCGTCTGCGAGGCGCTGGGCCGCATCGCCTACCAGCAGGGCGAGTACCAGCTCGCCAGCGAACAGTGGTCGCGCGCGCTGGATCTCGCCGAGGTCAGCGGCCACTGCCAGGCCGGCGTGGCCGCGCGCATCGGCCTGGGCCAGGTGCATTACGCCCAGGCCGACTGGGCGCGCGGCCTGCGCCAGATGCGCGATGCCGGCGAGCATCTGGCCGGCGTCGACGACAGCTACCTCGCCGCCAAGCTGGCGCTGAACATCGGCGTGGGCAGCTTCGAGACCGGCGACCTGCCGGCGGCCGAGCGGCACTTCAGCCATGGCCTCGCCGCCGCAAGGCGCGGTGGCCACCACATCTTCGAGGCCGAGGCCCACTGGCACCTGGCACGCGCGGCGCTGGCCCGCCAGCGCATGGACTGGGCCGTGGCCGACTGCCGGCTGGCGCTGGACATCGCCGCGCGCCAGGGCTACCCCTGGCTGGAGGCCGCCGCCAGCCGCACCTGGACCGAGATCGCGCTGGCCCGCGGCGACAACGCGGCCGCCGTGCGCTCGACCCGCCACGGCCTCGCGCTGGCCCAGCGCATCCAGGCGCGCGCCCAGGCCCGCCAGGCCCATCTGCAACTGGCCGAGCTGCTGCAGGCCGAGGGCGACGCCGCCGGCGCGCTCGACCACCTCTGGCAGCACCTGGCCCTGCAGTCCGAGATCGAGCGCCTGAGCCTGCCGGCACGCGCGACGCTGGCCGCGCCGCCGGCCGACGAAGGCGGCGCACCGCTGACGCCCGAGGAGCTGCTGCTGCATCTGTGCGGCCGGCGCCAGCGCCTGGCCGCGGCGCCGCCGGCCGAGGCCCTGGCCGAGCTGAAGGCGGCCGGCTGCCGCATCCTCGGCCTGGCCCGCGTGGTCCGCTGGCAGCTCGGCGACGGCGGCCTGAGCGCCGGCGACCAGCCGCGCTATCTCGACCTGCTGACCCGCCACGGCGCGCCGCTGGCCCTGCCCGATGCGGCCCTGCACCCCTGCCACGCCGAACTGGCCGGCCTGCCCGGCGCGGCCGAGGCGCGCATCGAGATGCCGCTCTACGACGGCGCCCAGCTCGTCGGCGCGCTGTGGTTCGTGGACGCCCACGCCACGCGCGCCTGGACGCGGCAGGAACTGCTGATCGCCAGCCAGCTGGCGCTGTTGTTCGAAGCCATACGGCGCTGAGGCCGTCGTCACCGGCATTTCATGCCGGCATGACAAGCTGGCGACGGAGATGTCCTCCGTCCTGCACGCCACCCACCCGCCCCGTCGCCCCGCCCTGCCGCGCGGCTTCGGCCTCCTCATCGGCGCGCAGTTCGCGTCGGCCCTGGCCGACAACGCGCTGCTCATCGTCGCCATCGCGCTGCTGCATCAGCAGGGCTTCGCGATGTGGTGGGCGCCGCTGCTGAAGGTGGGCTTCATGGCCGCCTATGTCGTGCTCGCGCCCTGGGTCGGGCCGCTGGCCGACGCCTTCGCCAAGGGTCGCGTGATGGCGGCGATGAACCTCGTGAAGATCGCCGGCCTGGCGCTGCTGGCCCTGGGCCTGCACCCGGTCGCGGCGCTCGCCGTCGTCGGCCTGGGCGCGGCGGCCTATGCGCCGGCCAAGTACGGCCTCATCACCGAGCTGGCCGAGCCGGAAGCCCTGGTCAAGGCCAACAGCTGGATCGAGATCACCGTCGTGTCGGCCGCGCTGCTGGGCGCGGTGCTGGGCGGCGCGCTGGTGAGCCCGGCCTGGCTGGCCTCGGGACTGGCGGATTTCTGCGACGGCCTGGACCTGCCGGCGGACAAGCTGACCGGCTCGCTGGCCGCGCTGCTGCTGATCTACGCGGTGTCCAGCGCACTGAACGCCGGCATCCCGGACAGCGGCCGGCGCCAGCGCAGCGAATCGCACGACGTGGGCGCGCTGCTGCGCGAGTTCCGCGCGGCCAACCGCCGGCTCTGGCGCGACCGCGAGGGCGGCCTGTCGCTGGCCGCGACGACGCTGTTCTGGGGCGTCGGCGCGACGCTGCAGTTCGCGGTGCTGCGCTGGGCCGGCGTTGCGCTGGGACTGCCGCTGAGCCAGGCCGCCTATCTGCAGGCGGCCGTGGCCGTGGGCGTCATAGTCGGCGCGGCGGCGGCAGGACGCTGGCTGGCGCTGCACCAGGCGCGGCACGGGCTGTGGGCCGGCGTCGTGCTGGGCCTGCTGATGCCGGTGGTCGCGCAGGTCAGCGATGTCGGCCTGGCCGCGCTCGTGCTCGCGCTGGTGGGCGGTGTCGGCGGCGCGATGGTCGTGCCCCTGAACGCGCTGCTGCAGCACCGCGGCGCCGTGCTGCTGAGCGCGGGGCGGTCGATTGCGGTGCAGGGCTTCAACGAGAACCTGAGCGTGCTGGCGATGCTGGCGGCCTATGCGGGGTGCGAGGCGGCGGGCGTGCCGATTGGCGTGACGCTCAGCGGGCTGGGGACGTTGGTGGCGGCTTCGATCCTGGCGCTGATTGGGGTGGATCGGCTTCGGCGGAGCTGAACCGGGCGCCCTTGCGGCGAGCCCGATCAGGCCGCCGGCTGCAACCCCGGCAGCGCAAACGCCGGCTCGGCCCTTGCAATCGCGCCTTCCAGCACCGCTTCGAAGCGCGCCGTGATGTCGGCCCAATCCAGCCGCCGCGCGGTCGCGCGCGCCGCATCGGCCACCGCGCGCCGCGCGGCGGCGTCGAGTGCTGCGATGCGCACCGCGGCGACGAAGTCGGGCTCCTTGCCCGGCCCCGCCAGCCAGCCATTCGTGCCGCTGCGGATCAGCTCGCCCGCCGCCGCGCTCTCGAAGGCCACGACGGCGCAGCCGCTGGCCATCGCTTCCGTCGTGACGTTGCCGAAGGTCTCGGTGAGGCTGGCGAACAGGAACAGATCCAGCCCGGCGTAATGCGCCGCGAGGTCGTCGCCGCTGCGCTGGCCGGCGAACACGGCGTCGGGCGCGCGTGCGGCCAGCTCGGCCCGCATCGGCCCGTCGCCGACGAAGACCAGACGCGCGCGCGGCTGCACGGCCTTCACGGCCTCGTAGGCGGCCAGCACGGCGCCCAGGTTCTTCTCCGGCGCCAGGCGGCCCACATAGCCCATGACGAGGTCGTCCGGCCCCGCGCCCCAGCCCGCGCGCATCGCGTCGTTGCGCCGCGCCGGGTCGAAGCGCTGCGCGTCGACGCCACGGCCGACCACAGTCAGCCGCTCGAAGCCGCGCTCGGCCAGCAGCACGCGCATGGCCTCGGTGGGCACCATGGTCGCGTCGCAGCGGTTATGGAATTTGCGCAGATAGCCCATGATGGGCTTGGACAGCAGGCCCAGGCGGTAGTGCTTGCCGTAGGCGTGGAAGTTGGTGCGGTAGTCCGACGTGACCGGCAGCGACAGATGCTGGGCCGCCTGCAGCGCAGACCAGCCCAGCGGCCCCTCCGTTGCGATGTGCACGACGTCGGGGCGGCGCAGCGACCACAGTTTCACCAGCGCCCGCTTGCTCGGCACGCCCATGCGCAGATTGGGATAGAGGGGCACGGGCAGGCCCTTGGTGAGCACCTCGTCCACATCGGGCTTGCCGGTGCCGGTCTGCGCGGCCATGCGGGCGGGCTGGCGCGGGCGGATCAGCTGTACATCGTGGTTGCGGCGGTTCAGGCCGTCCACGACGCGCGCCATCGACATCGCGACGCCGTTGACCTCGGGCGGGTAGGTCTCCGTCACTACCGCGAGCCGGCGCGAATGGCGCGGCGCGGGCAGGTCGTCCACCAGGATATCGTCGGCGTCTTGCTGCGTATTCATGCCGCAAATGCTGAGCCGGGCGTGCAACAGCAAGATGACAACCGGACCGTCACGCCGATTTCACGCAATGCCACCACCATGCGCTCCAATTTCCACCCAACCGAGGACGGGACGACGTGAACGAGTTCTTCCAAACCCTGAAGACGCAGCGCTGGGACGACCACCGCTACTACCACCACAGCCGCATCAACCAGAGCCTGCACCTGATCAGCGCGCTCTGCTTCCTGGTCTCCTACGGCCTGGTGTTCGTGAACCCGGCCTGGGCCGCGCTGCTGGCCTGGTGCGTATCGATGACGACGCGCCAGGCGGGCCACTTCTTCTTCGAGCCGCGCGGCTACGACGAGGTCAACCAGGCCACCGACGAACACAAGGAAGAGATCAAGGTCGGCTACAACATCCGCCGCAAGATCGTGCTGCTGGCCGTGTGGGTCGCGCTGCCGGCCGTGCTGTGGTTCTTCCCGTCGCTGGGCGGCCTGATCGAGCCGGCCGTCGGCATCAAGGCCTATCTGGAAGACGTCGGCATGGCCTGGTTCTGCCTGGGCGCCGTCGGCCTGCTCTTCCGTGTCGGCCAGCTGTGGGCCACGCAGGGCGCGATGCAGGGTTTTGCCTGGATGACCAAGATCCTGACCGACCCCTTCCACGACGTCTACCTCTACCACAAGGCCCCGCTCTACCTGCTGCGCGGCCAGCTCATCGACCCGATGGACCACGTCGGCAGCCAGGCGCACTGAAGCCGGCGCCCCAAACGCAAAGGGCCCGCCATCGGCGGGCCCTTTTGCATTGGCTCTTTGCTCAGAACTTCTTCGCCAGCATCTCGCGGAACACGCCGCGGCGGATGGCCTTGGCGGTGAGCTCGGGCGCCGTCCACCACCAGCCGTCGGCCTTCATCTCCTCGCAGGCGGCGACGAAGCGCTCCAGCACGGCGTCGAACTCGGCATCTCCATAGTTCAGGCTGAAGATCAGCCGCCCCGTGCCGACCCAGCTCAGCGCCAGGCCCTGCTTGCGCAGATAGAACTGCAGCATCCAGTGATAGCGGCCGGGCTGGCTGTAAAGCACGGTCCAGATCGTCGACAGATTGGCCATGCGCACCGGCGCGCCGGCCGCCTGCAGGCGCCCGTTGAAGCGTGCGCGGCGGTCGTTCCAGCGTTCGTCGAGGCCGTCGTATAGCGCCTTGACCTCGGGGCGCTCCAGGCGCTTCAGGAAAGACGCCATCGCGGCGACGACATAGGGGTGGGCATTGAAGGTGCCGCGCGCGAAGCAGATGTCCGCCGGACGCTCCTCGCGGTAGCGAGTCATCAGCGCGCGGCTGCCGCACACGACGCCGACCGGCAGGCCGCCGCCCAGCGTCTTGCCGTAGGTGACGAGATCAGCCTTCACGCCGAAATACTGCTGAGCGCCACCGGGCGCGAGGCGGAAGCCGACGAAGACCTCGTCGAAGATCAGCACGATGCCGCGCGCGCTGCAGACCTCGCGCAGCTTCTTGAGCCAGGCCGTGTAGGCCTCGCGGTCATAGTTCGCGCGGCGGCTGCCATCGATGAGGCCGGAGTCGCCCGGCGCGTTCGCGTTCGGATGCAGGGCCTGCAGCGGGTTGATGAGCACGCAGGCGATGTCGCGGCGCGTGGCCAGCACTTTCAGCGAGCGCTCTGCCATGTCCTGCAGCGTGAAGGTCTCGCGCGGCGGCAGCGGGTTGCCGGGGCCGGGCTGCACGTCCTCCCACCAGCCGTGGTAGGCGCCGGCGAAGCGCACCAGGCGCTTCTTCTTCGTGTGATAGCGCGCCAACCGCACGGCCTGCATGACGGCCTCGGTGCCGGACATGTGAAAGCTCACCTCCTCCTGGCCCGAGATGGCCTTCAGGCGCGTCAGCACGTCCAGCACGCAGGGGTGGTAGGCACCGAGCACGGGGCCGAGCTCCTGGGCCGTGGCGACGGCCTCGGCGATGCATTCCTTGTAGGCGTCGTAGCCCAGCAGGTTGACGCCGTAGGAGCCCGTCAGGTCGTAGAGGTGGTTGCCGTCCAGGTCCTCGACCTGCACGCCCTCGCTGGCCTGCAGGAAGGCGCCGACCTTGACGTGCTCGCGCAGCACGGGGCTGAATTGGAATGGCACGCGGTAGCGCCCGGTGAAGCGCAGGTCGGAGATGGTCTCGCGCGCTTGCTCGGTGGCGGCCAGCGTCTTCGCGAAGCGCGTGTCGAACTCGGCGCCCAGGCGCTGCAGGGCCGCGCGGCGGCGTGCGACCACTTCGGCCGGTGCGCCGTCGGCGCTGAAGAACTGCGCCTCGTCATAGGCATAGCCCGGCACCCAGCGCGCCAGCCGCTTGGCCATGCGCGAATGACCGGCCAGGGACCGGTGCTTGGCACGCGAGAGCTCCAGCCGCCGCTTGGCCGCCGGCAACAGGGCCAACACGCCAAGGGCCAGAGCCGAAAGGGTCAGGGTTTCGTCCATCGAAGGTCTCAGGAAATTCACGAAGGTTTCAGATGTACCTGCGACGCTTGACAGCGGAATGAATGACAAAGCCATGACCACACTTCCCGCCCGCGGCTGGTTCCAGCGTCTCGTCGCCCAGGAGGACCTGAACTTCCTGCTGACCAATCGCGTGCCGCGCATCGCGCTGACCCGGCTGATGGGGCGCTTCGCGCGCATCGAGAGCCCGCTGCTGACCAAGCTCTCGATCGCCGTCTGGCGCCTCTTCACGCCGCTGGATCTCGGCGAGGCCAGGCACACGGACTTCCGCTCTCTGAAGGATTGCTTCACGCGCGAGCTGAAGCCCGGCTCGCGCGTGTTCGACGAGCGGCCCGACGTGGTCTGCACCCCCAGCGACGGCATCGTCGGCGCCTGCGGCCTCGTGCAGCGCGGCCAGGTCTACCAGGCCAAGGGCTTCCCGTACTCCACGGCCGAGCTCTTCGGACCGACGCAGGACGCCAGCGTCTTCGAGGGTGGCCGCTTCATCACGCTGCGGCTGACGTCGGCGATGTACCACCGCTTCCACGCGCCGGCCGCCGGCACCGTCGAGCATGTGACCTATCTCAGCGGCGACACCTGGAACGTGAACCCGATCGCGCTGCAGCGCGTGGAGCGGCTGTTCTGTCGCAACGAGCGCGCGGTCGTGCGCATGCGGCTGGCCGGCGGCGAGCCGATCGCGCTGGTGCCCGTGGCGGCCATCCTCGTCGCCAGCATTCGGCTGCATTTCCTCGACGTGCTGCTGCACCTGGGCCGCAAGGGTGCCAACGAGATGCCCTGCGCGGCGCCACACGCAAAGGGTCAGGAGATGGGCTGGTTCGAGCACGGCTCGACCATCATCGTCTTCGTGCCGTCGGGTTTCGAGCTGGCCGAGGGCATAGCGACCGGCGTGCAACTGCGCGCCGGCCAGGCCCTGCTGAAGCGGGCCTGATCAGGCCACCGTGTCGGGCGCCGCGGCCTGCACGGCCGCCGGCACCGGCAGCGCGACGGGCTGGGGCTGCTGCGCCGGCCGGGACTTGGGCGCGGGCAGCATGCCCGGCAGCGCGGCCTGCTCGCCGCGGTCGATGATCTCGAGCCGGCCGTCGTGGTGCTCCACCAGGGCCGTCAGGCTCTCCACCCAGTCGCCATCGTTGCAATAGAGGATGCCGTCGATCTCGCGGATCTCGGCATGGTGGATGTGGCCGCAGACGACGCCATGCGCACCGCGCTTCTTGGCCTCGCGCGCGACGGCGTTCTCGAACTCGTTGATGTAGCTGACGGCGCGCTTGACCTTGTGCTTCAGATAGCGCGACAGGCTCCAGTAGGGCAGGCCGAACTTGGCGCGGATGTGGTTGAACCAGCGGTTGACCTTGAGCGTGAACTCGTAGGCCAGGTCGCCCGCGATGGCCAGCCAGCGCGCGCACTGGATGACGCCGTCGTAGAGGTCGCCGTGCGTGATCCACAGCCGCTTGCCGTCGGCCGTGACGTGGATGGCCTCTTCCATCACGTCGACGCCGCCGAAGTTGTGCATCAGGTATTTGCGCGCGAACTCATCGTGGTTGCCGGGGATGAAGATGACCCGCGTGCCCTTGCGTGCCTTGCGCAGCAGCTTCTGCACGACGTCGTTGTGCGCCTGCGGCCAGTACCAGGAGCGCTTGAGCTGCCAGCCGTCGATGATGTCGCCGACAAGGTAGAGGGTCTCGCACTCGACGTCGCGCAGGAAGTCGAGCAGGGCCTTGGCCTGGCAGCCGGGCGTACCCAGGTGCAGGTCCGAAATCCAGGCGGTACGCACCGACAGCGTGGGCGTGTCGGCGGCGGCAGCGGAGTCTTGCGTCGTCGGCATGGCAGGCATGCTGCCCGCCGGTCATGACGCGCGCGTGAACACTTGTTCTAGATCAAACCCTTGAACGGGCCGCCCGCCAGCCAGCGCTCGATCTGGGCCTGGCGGTCGTTGCCCCAGAAGGGTTCGCCGTCGACGATGAAGTAGGGCGCGCCGAACACGCCGGCCGCCACGGCCGCGTCGTTAACGGCCTTGAGCCGAGCCTTCCAGGCCGGGTCGGTCCACGCCGCCTCGGCGGCTTCGGCATCGATGCCGGACTCGCCCAGCAGGGTCTTCAGCGCCTGCGCGTCGCTCAGCAAGACGCCGCGCGTGAAGTAGGCCCGCAAGCCGGCGCGAGCCCAGTCCACGGCGCGGGCGGGATCCTGGCCATGCAGCCACCAGAACACGCGGGCGGCATTCTGCGTGGAGATCGGGAAGACCTCGGGCTGGCGATAGGGCAGGCCGGCGAAACGCGCCGAGCGCTCGAAGTCGCGCAACGCGTAGTCGCGCTTGACCGGGTGAGCGACGGGCGGCCTCAGTTCGGCCGCCTGGAAAGTCGCACCCAACAGGATGGCATGCCATTGCACGCGCCGCCCATGACGGGCAGCAACCGCCTCGACCCACTCGGACGCGATGTAGGAATAGGGCGAGGAGAARTCGAAATAGAACTGCACCGGCGCGCGTTGCTGCGCGGCGCTGTCGGCAAGAAAGCGGTCGTCAATCATCGGGCGACTTTAACTGCAACCGCGCCGCGGCGCAGCAGGGCTTGTGCCGAGTTCAACGATGTCAGTCCTTGCCACCCCGATTCGCCCAATCTGCCGGCACTGATTTTCCGTTGCTCAAAACCAAAACCCCCACTACCTTTCGATAGTGGGGGTTGGCATTAATAAATAGCCTGACGATGACCTACTTTCACACGGGAATCCGCACTATCATCGGCGCTGACTCGTTTCACTGTCCTGTTCGGGATGGGAAGGAGTGGGACCAAGTCGCTATGGTCGTCAGGCTTGACGGGTTGGCTTGTTGACGGTGTCAACAAGCCCAATTCGTAGAGTCAGCAGAGTATTTCTGCACACAGCAATCGCTTGCTGCGGAATCAGTTTAATTTGATTGCGTCTTCAGACTTCTGAAGAACAGCATAACTTGAACACCCACCTTGATCTGTGCTTCACAGTCAAAGTTATAGGGTCAAGCCTCACGGGCAATTAGTACTGGTTAGCTTAACGCATTACTGCGCTTCCACACCCAGCCTATCAACGTCCTGGTCTCGAACGACCCTTCAGGGGGCTCAAGGCCCCGGCAAGACTCATCTTGAGACGAGTTTCCCGCTTAGATGCTTTCAGCGGTTATCTCTTCCGCACTTAGCTACTCGGCAATGCCACTGGCGTGACAACCGATACACCAGAGGTGCGTCCACTCCGGTCCTCTCGTACTAGGAGCAGGCTCTCTCAATCTTGCAGCGCCCACGGAAGATAGGGACCAAACTGTCTCACGACGTTTTAAACCCAGCTCACGTACCTCTTTAAATGGCGAACAGCCATACCCTTGGG
>BFBZ01000625.1_pt1 | contig 30816 bp, 24 predicted proteins | sample 1888401 | NCBI WGS metagenome assembly BFBZ01 (sample SAMD00112614, study PRJDB3348) | symbiont metagenome | host: Chara braunii
CATGGACCAGGCGACCGGGCGCAGCGTGTCGTTGCAGCGCGAAGGTCCCTGGGGCCTGTTCCGCCTGCTCGAGGCCGGCACCGTCCAGCGCAGCGGCGAGACGCTGATCGCGACCTTCCCGGTCGGTGGCCGCGAGATCGCCTATGCGATCAATGTCGCCGCGCCGGTCAATCCGCTGACATCCACGGTGCTGCGTGAATTCCGCTGTCCCGGCGCACGGTGACTGGACCATGTCCTATGGCGTGTTCGGAAAACTGCCGGCCAAACGCGATTTCGTCGCGATCGACCTGCCGTCATCGGTGCTGCGGCCGTGGGAGACCTGGCTGCAGGGGGCGATTGCCGAGACCAGACAGTCGCTCGGCGCGGATTGGAACGTGGCCTTCGTCAAGGCGCCGATCTGGCGTTTCTGGTGCGGCTCCAGCGTGCTCGGCACCTCCCTGGTCGGCGCGCTGATGCCGAGCGTCGACGGCGTCGGCCGCTATTTTCCCCTGACGGTGCTGGCGCCGGCGCCGCCGGAGCATCGCTTCGCTCCGCCGAGCCGGGACAATCGGACGGCCGCGCTCGAAGCACTGGAAGACCTGATGCTGACAGCGCTCGAGCCGGACTGCGACTTCGACGCCTTCCTGGCGGACCTCCGGGCGATCGAACCGCCCGAGGCGCTGGCCTCGCCTGCGCCGCCTGCGCCCGGCGAGACTTTTTTCGGCGGTGGTCCCGAGGCGACCTCGCTCGGCGACCGGTTGATCGACGCCCAGCACAAGGCCGAGGTGGCGGCGGTCGAGGCCATGTCGGTCTGGTGGACCGTGGGTGGCGAGGGCTTCGCGCCGATGGCGTTGAACGCGCGCGGCCTGCCGTCGTCGGTGACATTCGCAGCCATGCTGACCGGAGCTTTCGACCAGGGGGCGTGACACCATGACGGCGCGTCGATCATCCGAGGACCCCGCCCTGATCTCCGAGACGGCCGCCGCCAGTCATGTCGGCTGCGTGCGCGAGGAGAATCAGGATGCCTTCATCGCACGCTCGGATATCGGTCTCTGGGCGGTCGCCGACGGGGTCGGCGGGCTGACCGACGGTCAATTGGCCAGCGCCACCCTGGTCGAGGCGTTGGCCACCATCGGCCGGCCGGCAACCGCCGCCGACCTGCTCGCCCAGGTCGAGGAGCGGACCTGGCAAGCCAATCGGGCGCTGCGCCGCTATGCGGTCGAGAAGCAGGTGTCGCTGGGCACCACCGTCGTGGCACTGCTGGTCTTCGGCGAAGCCTATGCCTGCGTCTGGGCCGGCGACAGCCGGCTCTACCTCGTTCGCAACGGCGCGATCAGCCTGGTCTCGGAGGACCATACCGAGGTCGCCGCCCTGCTGAAGCGCGGACTGGTGACATCAGAGGAGGCGCAGAACTGGCCGCGCCGCAACATCATCACCCGCGCGATCGGGGTGGTCGACGACCTGGAGCTGGATATCGCCCAGGGAAAGGCGGAAGATGGCGATGTCTTCGTCTTGTGCTCGGATGGATTGAACACGCACCTGGCCGATACCGAGATCCTGGCTTTGCTGACGGGTCGCACGCCGCGGGCGGCCTGCGACGCGCTGGTCGACGCGACATTGGCGCGAGGGGCCACCGACAATGTCAGCGTGATCGTCGTCGGCCTGCATCGTCATGACAGGACCGGCGCGACGCGCCATCCGCGTGAGCGGACGGTGCTGATGTCTCGAAGGAATGCCGCTGATGGCTGAACAGACCGCCGTCATTTTCGGCCGGGTGCCGCCGGGAACGCGGCTCAACGATACCTATGAGATCGATACGCTGATCGCCGCCGGCGGCATGGGCGAGGTCTATCGCGGCCATCTCATCGAGACCAATGATCAGGTCGCGATCAAGCTGATCCGGCCGGAACTGATCGGCAACGAAGCGGCGCTGGCGCTGTTTCGCAAGGAGGCCTCGGCGCTGCACCACCTGCATCACGAGGCGATCATCCGCTATTTCGTCTTCGCCATCGACCCGGCGCTCAAGCGGCCCTACCTCGCCATGGAATTCGTCGACGGCGAGCCCCTGTCCGACCTGGTCAAGCGTGGTCCGCTCGGCGTCGAGCAATGTCTGGTTCTGCTCCGGCGACTGGCCGCAGGCCTCGCCGCCGCCCATGAGATCGGCATCATCCATCGCGACATTTCGGCCGACAACGTGATCCTGCCCGGCGGTGACCTGCGCCGTGCCAAGATCATCGATTTCGGCATCGCCAAGTCGACGCTCTCGGGTGCGACGACGGTGATCGGCGACGGCTTTGCCGGCAAATACAACTATGTCTCGCCCGAGCAGCTCGGCTTGTTCGGCGGCACGATCACGCCGAAATCCGACATGTACAGCCTCGGATTGCTGATCGCGGAGGCTTTGCGCGGCCGGCCGCTCGACATGGGCCGCAGCCATGTCGAGACCATCGAGAGCCGCCGCAAGGTGCCGGAACTCGACGGCGTGGATGCCGCGCTGGTGCCGCTGCTCACCGCGATGCTGCAGCCTCAGCCGGCCGATCGGCCAGAAACCATGGAGGCGATCCGCGACTGGCCGCGACCTCCGGCGCCCGAAGCCGGTGATGCGCCCGCGCCAACGTCCGGGGCGCCCGGCGGCCGCCGCCGCGGCCGGCTGCGCGCGGCGGAAGACCAGTTGCTCGCCGCGCCGCCACGCCGCCGCTGGCTGCCTGTCGCCGTCGTCGCCGTTGTGCTCGCCGCGGTCGCCGCCACCAGCATGGCCGTCATCACGTGGGCGCCGACGCTGATCCCGGGCCAGACGACGCTGGCACGTGACGATGATCCCTYCCCGCCGTTGACGGAGGCCAATCGGCCGCGTGAGCGGAACGATGGCCAGTCACCCCTGCTGACCCCGTCGCCGCGTGACGAAGCCGGTATCGGCCAGCAATCCGCGCCGGCGGCCGACCAGGGCGATCAGTCCGGGCCAGGCTCTGACGGGCCAGGTTCGGCGGGGTCAAGTCCGGCGGCGCCAGGTTCTGCGGAGCAAGGCACGGCCGAGCCTAGTCTCGCCGATGCGCTGGCGACCTTGCTCAGGCGGCAACCCGAGCCGGCCGAAGGCCGGCCGCCGGCGCCCGCCAGGCGGGAGCCGGCGCGCACCGATGCCGTTCAACCGCCGCCCGTCGACCCGGCGCCCGCACGACCACCGCCGGCCGCGCCCGGTCCCGAGGCCTCGACGATCGGCGAGCGGCAACCCGCACGGCCGGCCGAGCCGAGCCTTGCCGGGCTTCCGCCGGTCTCGCCGGCGCCGACCAGGCCGGCGCCGATCCCGCCCGCGCCGACGCCGATGCCGCCACCCGCGCCGCGCGTGGCGGAGCCGGCCACACCGGCGGATTTCGTCCGCAACTATGACGGCGGATCCTGCCTGTTCCTGGCGATCCGGTCGGCCGGCGACCGCCGGGCCGATATCGAGGCGTTCGGGATCTCGACCGAAGCGGTTCGCAAATTCGACGCGGATTTCAAGCGAGCGTTTGGTTTCGAAGCCAATATTCAGTTTCGTCCGCTGAGCGAGGCGCAATGTCCGGCGGTCGATTTCCTGCGCGCGGCCGATGGCGAGCGCGACCCGGCGCTGCGCTTCGACTTGCAGGCGTTCAATGTCAGGGCCGGGCAGTCGATCGACGGATCGATCCAGGGCGCCGGCCTGAAGAGCGTCAGCGTTCTCGTGGTGACCGATGACGGCGCCGTGCAGCGGGCCGCCGTGCGGGCCCAGCCGGGCGGACGTCCAAGCAGCGTCAGCATCGCGACCGAGCCGGGCGCGGCCGCTCAGAGGCGACCGAAGCTGGTGCTCGCGATCGTCGCGCCGCAGCGGCCGCAGGCGCTGGATTTCCCTGGCCAGGTTGCGGCCGCGACGCTGTTCCCGGCGCTGCAGCGCGAGCTCGCCGGCAATCCGCAGCCGGTGACCGTGCTCCGGCAATATTTCCGTACCGAGAACTGATCGCGCGGACCGGCGCTTCAGTTGCCCCTTCCGGTGCGGCGGTCATAGGCCGCCGCGAAGAAGCTCATGAAAGCGCCGCGCAGGCCGTCGTCATGGGCGGCCGCCAGCGCCTGCCAGCGCGCGATCTGCAGATCCCACAGCTTGGCCTTGCGCGAGGCAAAGATCTGGCCGAGCGCCTTGTCCGGCTCGGCATTGCGCTCGACGCCGGCCGGATCGAGCTGCTCGAGCAAGGCGTCGACCGCCGCCTGCATGGCGATGAAGGTATCAAGCTGATGGGTTTTCAGGGCCTCGAAGCTCTTGCTCATCGCGGCTTCCGCGCCGAGATAGCCGGGGCCGGTGCCGGCGAGCATCAGGCGCAGCGCATCCTCGGGCGTCGGAGCGAACGGGATCGGATTGTTGTCGAGCGCCTGAACCGTGGTCTGGTTGGTGCTGCGCATCGCGCCCTTGGTCTGGGCGCGTGCCTGCATCAGCGCCTTGAGCTCGGTCGTGACGGTGAGCATCAGGCGGCCGAGCTCCTCGGCGAGCTCGGCCGGGTCGCGGTTCTGCAGGAGGCTCGCCGGAAGGCCGGCGCCCCGGGCGAAATGGCCGAGAAATTCGGTTGGCCCGGCCGCAGGGCCAGGTGACGAGGCGACGTCGCGCCGTGGTTCCGGCGGCGGTGGCGCCATGGTCCGGCGGGGCGGCATCTCTTCGGCCCGGTTCTCGGCGGACGGCGTGGCCGGCGGCAGCGCCCAGTCGACGGCCGCGTCGGTGTCGGCCGTGGCATCGCCGTTCATGGCGGGCGCCGGCCGGGATCGCGGCGTGGGAACCGCGGGTGTTGCCGGCGGCCGGCCGACCGGGCCCGGCAGGTCGACGGCCCAGTCCATCATGTCGCCCGACACCACCGGCCGTGACGATCGCCTGGCGCGGATTTCGCCAGGCGCGGCGGGTGCGGCGGCGTCTCGGTCGACGCTCCAGATATCGCCGGCGCCGGCGCCGGTGACCACTTCCGGCTCGGCCGGCATGGGCTCGGCGGCCGTCTCGCCGCTGACCTCGACCTGGATGATGTAGCGGCCGATCTCCAGCCGGTCGCCATTGCGCAGGCGCCGTGGCTCGACCGGCCGCGACGCATTGCCGTTGACGAAAGTGCCGTTGCTCGACACGTCGTGCAGCCAATAGCCGCCGTCGCGGAAGCGGATCTCGCAATGCTTGCCGGAGATGTAGCGGCTCGGATCGGGCAGCACCCAGTCGAGATGCTTGTCGCGCCCGATGTCGATGCCGCGCTTGCCCGTGAGCGTATAGGACAGCGGGCCGCCATCAGGCAGGGAGGTCTCGTTTTCGATCGTCAGGCGCAAGGCGATCAACGACGTCTCCGCGGCTTGAGACACGACCCGGCCCCGCCGGCCCGCACCCGTTTCACATCGCTTCCGCGGCGGCGAGCCGAATGCCGCCCTCGATGCAGGAGCGAAGTTTAGCACGACGTTCGGTGGCGGGAACCCTGGCGAGCGCCATCAGCACGCAGGCGCGCGTCGCCTTGGCGGTCAGGTGCGGCGGGGCCGGCGCGCCGGGATGCTCGCCGACCGACAGGTTGCCGCCCGACCAGGCCGCGGCCAGCGCCGCCCAGGTGGTCGGCAGCGTCCGGTTGGCGGTGTTGCCGACGCTCATGGCCTGCGTCCGACGCTCTTCGTTGGGGTCGCGCACCCAGGTCTCGGCGGCGACCAGCGCCTCGTCCTCGACCGCCGCCTGGTCGCGGGCAAGCGTTCGCGCGCAGCGGCAAGCCCACCACACCGCATCCCGGCGCGGCAGCATATAGGCGCAGAAGCTGATCGCGTCCTCGGGTGTCGGACCGGCCGCGAGCTCGGCCAGGAAGGCCAGGGGATCGCGCTCGGTCGGGGTGGCGAGCATGTCGTCGACAATGGTCGGGAAGGCGTCGAAAACGTCGCGGGCCGTTGCAAAGCGGAGTTTTCCCATCACGCCTGCTCGCTCAGTTGATCGTCACAAGTGCGCCGCGCAGCATCAGCATGGCATCGCCGCTGACCTGGGTGATCGGCGCCGAGGCCACCAATGTAGCATCGCCCTTGACGGTGATCACCGGCGACTGAATTGAAATCGACGCGGGTGTCATGGTGATCTTGCTGGCGCCGACCACCAGTTCCAGGCACAGCCCGGCGGTGATCTTGATGGTCTGGGCGACATCGACCGTCTGGTTGCCGGTCTCGACCTTCAGTTCGTCGTCGCCGGCCTTCAGGGTCGTGCTGCGCGAGGCCTGGCCCATCGGAACCGGAAACTCGACGCCGATCTCGCGCGTCTCGGAGTTCTTGATCTTGGCCTCGAGATCCTTCTCGGCGTGCAGGCGGATCTTTTCGCTCGAGGATTTGTCCTCGAAGACCAGCTCGTTATAGCCGTTGTCGGATTTCGACGAGCGCGATTTGACGCCGGCCATGGTCTTGTTGGCGGGCAGTTCGTAGGGGTGCTTGTTCTCGCCATTATAGACCGTGCCGGTGACGAGTGGATAATCCGGGTCGCCCTCGATGAACTCGACCACCACCTCCATGCCGATGCGCGGGATGACCACGCCGCCCCACGACTTGCCCGACCAGGTCTGCGCCACGCGCACCCGCCGCGACGGCTTCTTGTCCCGGTCCCAATGGAACTGGACGAGAATGCGGCCGTGCTCGTCGACATCGATCTCTTCGCCCGATTTGCCGACGACCTTGGCGGTCTGGGGACCCGAGATGATCGGCCGCGGGGTGACCCGCGGCGCGCGGAACGGCCGGTTGCCGGGCTGGAACAGGTAGCGGCCGGCATAGAGCGGCCCGTCGGCGGCGGCGCCGGTGACATAGTGCTGGTCGCTGATCTCGTGGGTGCAGGAGACGACGAGATATTGCTTGTTCTCGCTACCCTCGGAATGGTCCTTCAGGGTGGTCAGGCCGCCGGGCAGCAGCGAGGCGGCATCGCCCGCGCATTCGCGCCTGAGGTCGACGGCCTGGCGTGCCTCGAGGCGGACCTTGGCCAGTTTTTCGCCCTTGCCGCGGTCCTTGTAGCTGGCGTGGTAGTCATAGAGTTCCAGTCCGCCCTTGGCGTAGCTGCCGGGCTGGCTCGATTCCGCCAGCAGCGAGGCGTTCGGCTTCAGGTAGTCGAAGTCGTTCAGGCTGACCTTGCCGGTCTGGAACCGCCGTACCGGCTTCCATTCGGTGAGAAACTGCTCGTCGCGATAATTGCTGTCGGTGAGATGGCGGAACGGCACGGTGGCCAGGTCCTTGACCGGCTGATGCGACGAGCGACCGTCGGCCAGCACCATCTCGTGCTTGTCGCTCGAATGGTCGAAGAAATAATAGATGCCGTAATGTTCCATGAGACGGCTGACAAATGCGAAGTCGGTTTCCCGATACTGAACGCAATATTCGATTTTTTCGTAACTTTCGTTGGTCTTGAACACAAAATCGGTGAATCCGGCGTCGCTGAAGACCTTCTTGATGATGTCGGTGACCGACATTTCCTGGAAGAAGCGGCAATTGGCGGTGAAGCCGAGCAGTGAGAACCAAGGCTGCAGCTTCAGCCGGTAGCGATGCAGGCCGCTGCTCTTGCCGAGCCATTCGCCCTCGGTCAGCACGCCGTTGAAATAGCGCTTGGCCTTCTGGGCGGTGTGATAGGTGACACAGCAGTTGCGGCCGAGCGCCTTGTCGAAATCCAGGCCCGCCTCGGTGCTGACCGCCTCGATGACATAGTCGAACGGCTCGCTGATGGCCTCGCGGGCGCTCAGGCTGACCATGCTGAGAACGTCGCCGCCAAAAGGGCTCGTCAGGCGCGCGGGGCGTTGGTCTTGCGTCGGGGTGACCGGCATGAGTGTCCTCGTTGACGGTTGGATGCGGGGGCCTGCCGACGGCGCGGCCGGCCCGTTTCAGAAGGGTTGCGGTCTGAAATCTCCCGGGCCGTCGCGCGACATGAAATCCGAACCGCAACCAAGCAAGAATACAGCCCTCGCGCTGTGCGTTCCGTCACATCGGCGATCGGCGCGGCATGGCAGTCTTGCCGGTGTTCGCAGCCGTTGGTGACGGCTCGGCGCAGGCGCAAGATCGCGTCGGCTGGATGACCTGGATCGATCGCCTGTCTCGCAGAGGACCGCCCGTCATGGTTGCTCATTTGCAAAGATTCCACGCCGCCCGCTCGATTGACGCTCCTAGCAGTCTGAGTCATTCTTGCGCAGTATTCAATCGCTTCGGAGAGCGTGCCATGCGCCCGATCTTCTGGTGTTTTGTTTTATTAATACCGATGACTGTATCCGCCCCTGCGATTGCGCAGCCGGCTTACACGTCGGATCAGATCATCGAACGTTTTTCCGGCGCCGGGCGTTCGGCCGCGCCCCTTCCTCTCGGTCAGAGCCGGGGGCTGGGCGGCACGCGGGCGGTCTGCGTGGGAACCGAGGCCGAGTGCGGCCGGCCGGCGAGCCCGTCGCCGAGCTTCGACCTGATGGTCAATTTCGCGCTGGATTCCGATCGGCTGACACCGGAGGCCCGGCGCAATCTGAACGAATTCGCCCGGGCGCTGCAAGATCCCCGGCTGACCGTGCTGAATTTCCAGGTCGAAGGCCATACCGATGGCCGCGGCAGCGATGACCACAACATGGATCTGTCGCGCCGCCGCGCCAGCGCGGTGGTGGGCTATCTCGAGGCGCGCGGCGTCGACCGCGCGCGCATTTCGGCGCGGGCGCTCGGCAGCACCCAGCCCAGAACTTCCGATCCGATGGACCCGACCAACCGGCGTGTCGAAACGCGCCTCGCGCAGTAGCCGACGCATCGAGAAAGCCGTCGCGCCACCGGCGAGGACGGTCATCCCAGCCGGGCCGAGCGCCGGCTGCGCAGCATTGGACGAGTTGAGGACATGGGCGCCACCGACTACGCAAAATTCGCGGCGCCCATTTCCGAGGACGACCCCTGCGGTCCCGACCTCGATGCGCTGGGGGATGACGACCACCTGAACTTCCTGGCACGCGTCGAAGGCGTGCTGCCGCCGGTGTTCTCCGAGTTCGATCGGGCGAGCATCGATTTCAACTTCGAAACCAAGGCGGCCGCGGACCTGCTTGGCCGCTCCCGCGATCTGCGCGTGCTGGTCGTCCTGGCCAAGCTCCTGATCCTCGACCGGCAGCTGGGCGACTTCGCGGCGGTGGTCGAGGTCATGGCGGAGCTGCTCGAACAGCAATGGGCGACAGTGCACCCCATGGCGGAAGGCGGGGATGTCGAACTGCGCCGCGGCATCCTGATGGCGCTCGACGACATGCCCCATGCGGTCATGCCGCTGCAATCGGTTCCATTGTTCGAGTCGCGCAATCTCGGCAGCGTGTCCTATCGCAATCACCTGGTGGCCAGCGGCGCGACGCCGCCGCGCGACACCGAAAGCGTGTTCGAGCCGAGCGCCGTCAATGCGGCCCTGGAGCGGGCCGAACTCGATGAGCTTCAGGCTGGCCACGCGGAGCTGGTCAGGCTGGAGCGCGGCCTGGCGCGCATGACGGCGAGCTTCGCCACCCATCTGGGAGCGGGCCGGGACCTGGCGATCCCCAAGCTGCGCAAGCTCGCCGGCGAGCAGGCCGCCTGGCTCGGGGCCGAACTGCGCCGGCGCGATCCCGCCCGCGAGCTCGACGGCGCGCCGCCGGTCGCGGCGGCCGAGGAGACCACGATCGGGCCGCCGGGCATCGTCACGGATCACGCGCAGGCGACGGCGGCGCTGGATGCCATTGCCCACTATCTGGCCCGGCAGGAGCCGTCGTCCGTCGGCCTTTTGCTCGTGCGGCAATGTCGCCAGCTCGCCGGCATGTCGTTTCTCGAGGCGTTCAGGACGCTGGTTCCCGACTCGGTCCAGGCCGCCAGCATCCGGGTCGGCCAGGCCTCGGGCTTCAACATCCCGATCGAGCGGCTGGCGGCCTTCGAGACGGTGGATGTTTCCGGCGGCGACATTGACGAGGCGAGCGGCGGCGAAACCGAACCGGGCTTTGCCCAAGAGATGGCCGATGGGACGGCCGAAGAAACGGCGGATCGGACGGCCGACGACGCCGAGACCGCGCCGGTCGAGACCGGCGATACCGATGTCGCCACGCCGCCGGTCGCGGCGGCGCCGGCGGTCATCCGTCTGAAGTCGCGCGGCCAGGCGAACGACCTGATGGCCCAGGTGGCCCAGTTCTACCGCGCCATGGAGCCGTCCAGCCCCTTGCCGCTCCTGCTCGACCGCGCCCGCGGCCTGGCCGGGCGCGACTTTCTGACGATCCTCGAAGAAATGCTGCCCGCATCGCATCTTCGCGCGAGCACCGAAGAGTAGATCCGCGTTTCGTCGCGGCTCGATTCCGCCCTGCTCGTCCTACCGGAGGATTTCTCCAGCATTCAGAACCCAAGAGAGGGGATAGATCATGAGCGACAGTGGCCAGAAGTTCATTCGCCGCAACCGCAAGCCGCGCGTGCACATCACCTACGAAGATCCCTACAATTCCGAGAAGCTGGTCGAGCTGCCCTTCATCATGGGGGTTCTGGCCGATCTCTCGGGCAATGCGTCGACGGTCGAGAAGCCGGAGGTGGCGCAGCGCAAGTTCCTCGACATCGACATGGACAATTTCGACAAGCGCATGGGGGCGATCAAGCCGGGCCTGACCTTTCGTGTCGCCAACAAGCTGGGCGACGAGAGCGAGAAGCTCGGCGTCACGCTCGAATTCAAGACGATGGACGACTTCAAGCCGACGGCGGTCGCACGCCAGGTGCCGGCGGTGGCGAAGCTGCTCGAAGCCCGCGAGCAGCTGAAGAACCTGCAGCGCTACATGGACGGCAAGGTGGGAGCGGAAAACCGGCTGAAGGAACTGCTCAACGATCCCGCGCTGATGGCCGCGCTGCGTGATCGCGCCGCCATCGCGGGCCCCTCCGGCGATCAGGAATGAGCCGGTTGCCAGCCCGCAGCGAATGCACCGATTTGAAGGGGTTAGACCATGGCCAATGAACAACAGAAAGTCGCAACCGAGCCGGGTGCCGCGACACGCGATGTCGACGAGTTCGCTTCGCTCCTGAAGCAGAGCTTCAAGCCGCGCAACGAGCGCGCCGCCAGCGAGGTCGAGAGCGCGGTGGCCACCCTGGTCCGCGAGGCGCTTGCCGACCAGTCGCTGGTCAAGACCGACGTGCTCGACACGATCGACGAGATGATCGCGCGGCTCGACGAGAAGCTCTCGGCGCAGGTGAACGAGATCATCCACGCGCCGGAGTTCCAGAAGCTCGAAAGCTCCTGGCGCGGGCTGAACTATCTGGTCTTCAACTCCGAGACCGACGCCACGTTGAAGATCAAGTTCATGAATGTCGGCAAGACCGAGCTGAACAACAATCTGCGGAGCTATCCCGGCGCGCGCTGGGATCAGAGCCCGCTGTTCAAGCAGGTCTACGAGCAGGAATTCGGCCAGCTCGGCGGCGAGCCCTTCGGCGCCATGGTGACCGACTATCAGTTCTCGCACGAGGCGGTCGATATCCAGCTTTTGCGCAGCCTGACCAAGATCGCGGCGAGCGCCCATTGCCCGCTGTTCTCGGCGGCCCACCCGACCTTGATGGGCATGGACAGCTGGACCCAGCTGTCGGATCCACGCGACCTCTCGACGATCTTCGAGACGCCGGACTACGCCGCCTGGAAGAGCCTGCGCGATTCCGACGATGCACGTTATCTCGGGCTGTGCCTGCCGCGCGTGCTGTCGCGATTGCCCTATGGCGCGAAGTCCGACCCGGTCGAGGAGTTCGGTTTCGAGGAAGAGACCGATGGTCACGACGGCAACAAATATGCCTGGATGAGCGCGGCCTTCGCGATGGCGACCAATGTCAACCGGGCGTACAAGGAATGGGGCTGGTGCACGCGCATCCGCGGCGTGGAATCGGGCGGCGAGGTGATCAACCTGCCGGTTCATACCTTCCCGACCGACGATGGCGGCATCGACCTGAAATGCCCGACCGAAATCGCGATTACGGACCGGCGCGAGGCCGAGCTCGCCAAGTCCGGGCTGATTCCGCTGATCCATCGGAAGAATTCCGACAAGGCCGCGTTCATCGGGGCGCAGTCGGTCTATCGGCCGAAGAAGCGGATGACCGACGAGGCGACCGCCTCCGACAACCTGTCGTCGCGCCTGCCCTACATGTTCGCGGTATCGCGTTTCGCGCATTACCTGAAATGCATGGTGCGCGACAAGATCGGCTCGACCAAGGAGAAGGTGCAGCTCCAGCGCTGGCTGAACGACTGGATCAACCTCTATGTCGACGGTGATCCGACCAACTCCTCGGAGGAGACCAAGGCGCGCCGGCCGCTGGCCGGTGCCTCGGTCGAGATCATCGAGAACGAAGAGAACCCGGGCTACTACTACGCCAAGTTCATGCTGCGCCCGCACTACCAGCTGGAGGGCATGGATATCGGCTTGAGCCTCGTGTCGCGCCTGCCGCCCAAAGCAAGCTGAAACCCATCCGGGACAGGGGCGCGTCGCCACTTGCGACGTGCTTCAGCGCACAGCCGGCATAGGGCCGGCCCGCTATCAATGACAGGTCCACACAAGGAGGCTTTCATGGCCGTAGACATGCTTCTCGAGCTTGATGGTGTGAAGGGTGAATCCGCCATCAAGTCCAATGCGATCGACATCGAATCCTGGTCGTTCGGCATGAGCCAGACGGCGACCGCCCATACCGCGACCGGCGCCGGCGCGGGCAAGGCGAATGTCCAGGACATTCACGTGATGAAGAAGCTCGACTTCGCGTCGCCGACCCTGATGAAGTTTTCCCTGCAGGCGCACCATATCCCGAGCGGCAAGATCATCTGCCGGAAGTCGGGCGGCCCCAAGCCGATCGATTATCTCGTCATCGAAATGAAGAACATCATCGTGTCGTCTTCGCAGGTGACCGGGTCGAACGGCAACGACCTCGTGAGCGAGAGCCTGGCGCTCAACTTCGCGACGTTCAAGGTCACCTACAAGACACAGAAGGCGGACCAGTCGGAAGGACCTCAGAACGAGGTCGGCTGGGATATCGCGGCGAACAAGACCAACTGATCGGCGCGCGCGGCGCCATGGTCGGCTGGCGACGGGCCGTGGGCCGCAAGGCTCGCGGCCCGATCGGCTCCGGTCCAGAGGCGATGGTTGCCGGCATCGATACAGGCAGGATGGCAGGGCCTGCCGGCGCATGCGGTTCGCCGTCGCGTTCCGCTCCACAGGCATCAAGGGGGCTGGCATGGGACTTTCACCAAGGAAAGACAGGCTCTCGCCGCCCTTGATGCATGCCTTCCGCAGCGCCCATGCCGAGCGCGTCTTCGCCGCCAAGACCGTGCCGGTCGCGGCCGAAGAAACGAGCCCGCAGCCAGGCCGCGCGTCCCGCCGGATCTCGATGCGGCCGCCGATCACCGAGGCCGCGCTGCGCCAGGAGGTGGCGCGCGATCTCGGCGACCTGGTCAACACCGTCAACCTGGAATCGGCGGTCGATCTCGAGGGCTTCGACGCGGTGCGCCGTTCGATCCTGAATTTCGGTCTGCGCGAGGTCACCTCGCGCTTCGCCGACCAGGCCGCCGATGGCCGGCTGGCGCGCGACGTCGAGGAGGCCATTCGTCGTTTTGAGCCGCGCCTGGTCGCCGGCAGCCTCAGGATCAATCAGGTGGTGCGGGTCGACGAACCCTCGCTGAGCGTCCGGCTGGAAATCAGCGGCGATCTGTCCTGCGAACCGGTCGACGTCCCCGTTGTGTTCATCGCCGATGTCGATGTCGACAATCGCAAGATCAATGTCAGCCGGGCGGCGGCGTCATGAACCGGGAATTCCTCGATCTTTATAACCGGGAACTGCTGCTCCTCTACGAGCAGGCCAAGGAGTTCTCCGAGGAATATCCCGATATCGCGCAGCGGTTGGGCGGCCTGGTCGCCGAGCGGACCGACCCGATGGTGGCCGGGTTGCTCGAAGGCTCGGCCTTCCTGGCGGCGCGCGTTCAGCTGAAGATGAAGCACGAGTTTCCGGAATTCACCGGCAACCTGCTGGAACAATTGCTGCCCAATGCGCTGGCGCCGATCCCGTCGGCGGCACTGGTCCAGATGCGTCCGCGCTTCGGTGATCCGGCACTGCGCGAGGGCCGCCTGATCGAGGCCGGCGAGGCGATGGATGCGGTTCACGTCGAGCGTGATCGCCAGGTCGCCTGCCGCTTCCGCCTGTCGCAGGCGGCGACGCTCTGGCCGTTCGAGATCGCCCGGGCGCAATATTTCGGCGCGCCGGCGCCGCTGCAGTCGATGGGGGTTCCGATCGATCGCAGCGTCGCGGCAGGCCTCGTCCTGTCGCTGCGCCACCGCACCGTTGCCGATGCCGCCGAGGAGCCCGAGGATGCGGCGGCCCTTGCCGAACCGCTGGCGCTGTTCGCCGGCTGCCGGGTCGACCGCCTGCCGTTCCACATCCTGGGTGCGGAAGCCGATGCCATCGGGCTCTATGAACAACTCTTCGCGCGGCGGCTGTCGATCCATTTCCGCTTTCTCGACACGCTCGGCGACCCCGTCGTCTTGCCGGCGCGGGATGTCGGGCTCAGGCAGATCGGCTTCGGTGACGACGAGCAGCTGTTTCCTGGCGATGACAGGACCTTTCGCGGCTTCGAATTGCTGCGGGAGTTTTTTGTTCTCGCCCGGAAATTCATCGGCTTCGAGCTGACCGGCTTGAGCTCGGTCATGCCCAAGCTGCAGGCCAAGACCGTCGACCTGATCATCGCCTTCGACGAGGTCAATCCGCGGCTTGCCGCCTTCGTCAAGCCGGAGGTCTTCGCCCTCTACGCGGCGCCGGCGATCAACCTGTTCGAGAAGACCACCGACCGCCTGCCGGTCAAGACCGGCCTGCATGAATATAACGTGGTTCCCGATCGCGGGCGGCCGCTGGACTATGAACCGCACCGGATCATTTCGGTTCATGCGCACCGGCTCGGCGGGCGGGAAAAGCTCGCCGTGCCGCCGCTCTACGGTGCCGCGCTCGACGGCGCTCCGGGAACCGATCGCCTGGCCTATGCGGTGCGCCGGCTGCCGCGCCGGCGCACGGCCGCCGAGCGGCGCTATGGCACGGCGTCCGACTATGTCGGCACCGACATGTATCTGGCGATCACCTCGCCGCTCGGCACCAGCGACGAGGACCGCTTCGTCGAGCTTTCGGTCCGCGCCTTGTGTTCCAACCGGCATCTGCCGGAATTGCTGCCGGTCGGCACCGGCGGAGCCGATTTCCGCCTGCTCAACGATACCGAGCTGGAGGTCGCCTGCATCGCCGGCCCGACCCGGCCGCGCGAGCCGGTGGTGTCGCAGCGGCGCGGCCGCACCGAGACCTGGTCGACCGGAGCGACGGTCTGGCGACTGCTCAACCTTTTGAGCCTCAACCATCTCGGCCTCGTCCAGGACAAGGCCGGCGGCGACGCGCGCATGCTGAAGGAGACGCTGTTCATCTTCGCCGACATCGCCGACGGCACCGCCGAGCGACGGATCTGGGGCATCCGGTCGGTGGCGAGCCGGCCGATCGTGCGGCGCGTGCAGCGGCGCGACGGAGCCAGCGTGGCGCGCGGGCTGGAGATCACGGTGACCTTCGACGAGAAGGCTTACGAGGGCTCGGGGATCTTTCTGATCGGCGCGGTGCTCGACCGCTTCTTCGCCGAGTACAGCCATCTCAACCAGTTTACCCAGACCGTCGTCCGCAGCAGCGAGCGCGGCGAGGTGATGCGCTGGCCGCCGCGGCTGGGCTTAAGGAGGCAGTTATGAAACTGCCAGAAGGCCTGACCGAAACCCCCGAAATGTTCGACTTCTTCGCGGTCATGCGGATGCTCGAGGCAACCCATCCGGACCGGCCGCGCATCGGCGACAGCGCCACCTTGCGCAGCGAATATGTCAGCCTCGGCCAGGATCCGTTCCTGATCTTTCCGGCTTCCAATCTCAGCAAGGCCGAACTGACGCGGGCCGGGCGCCTGCGCCTGGCGGTGCGCTTCCTCGGCCAGCTCGGTCCGCAGGGCGCCCTGCCGCTCGCAGTCACCGACGAAGCGAACGGCTATGTCCTGCGCGGCGACGATGCCTTCGCCCGGTTCATCGATTTGCTCAACAACCGCTTCCTGCAGCTGTTCTACCGGGCCTGGGCCGATGTCCGGCCGATCGCCCAGGCGGATCGGCCGCTGGAAGACCGGTTCCGGGCCTATCTCGGAGCCTCGATCGGCCTCGGCACGCCCAATACCGTCGGGCTCGGCTCGGTTTCCGATGCCTTGAAGCTGCATTTCGCCGGATTGATGAGCGCCCAGGCCAAGAGTGCGTCGCGCCTGATGTCGCTGATCTCGGGCGTGTTCGGCATTCGCTGCGAGGTCGAGGAATTCCTCGGCAGCTGGCAGACGCTGGAACCCGCCGACCGCAGCCGTCTCGGCGGCGGCAATGCCGGGCTCGGCACCACCTTGATGCTCGGCTCGCGCACCTACAGCATTTCCGACAAGTTCCGCATTCGCCTGTTCACCGCGACGCTCGCCGAATACGAGACCTATCTGCCGGGCAAGCCGCGCGCCGATCATCTCGACGACCTCGTCAGCTTTTATCTCGGCGAGGAGCTGGAATGGGATGTCGAACTCGCCATTCCCTCCGGCCAGGTCGCGCCGGTCAGGCTCGGCCAGGCCGGGCGCCTGGGCTGGACCAGCTGGATGGCGCCCAATTGGACCGTGGCCGAGGGCACGCTGCGCACCGACGCCCGTTTCGACGTGCACGAGAGAGCCAAGAGCCAAGGCAACTCCGCCAGCGCATGACCGCCGACCGCATGTTCAACCGGATGAACGAGGACGAAGCCGATGGCCGATATCAGCCTTGAAACCGTTGCCGGCAAACTCAACCGCGTCGGTTATGACGCCTTCATCCAGGCGTTGCGCCAAGCCAAGACCGCCGGCAACCGCAATCTCGAGCTGGCCCACTGGATCTATCAGGTGATGCAGGCCGAGCGGACCGATCTCGGCCTGACGCTGGATCATTTCAAGCTCGATCGCGGCAAGCTTTCGGCCGATGCGCTCGCCGCGATCAACGGCTTCCGCAAGAACGAGAGCGAGATGCCGGGCGTCGCCAATGCCATGGTCGATCTCCTGGATCGCGGCTGGCATTACGCGACGCTGTTCTTCGGCGAAGTCCAGATCCGCACCGGCCATGCCCTGCTGGCAGCCCTCAAGTCGATGGACCTGCGGCGCGCCTTGGTGTCGATCTCGCCGGAGTTCCAGAAGATCAATGCCGAGACGCTCGCGTCCGAACACCGCGCCATCTGGGGCGGCTCGGTCGAGGACAGCATGCGCCCGATGGACGGGGCCGGCGCGACATTGCCTGATCCGGCGACCGGGCAGAAGGGCACCACCGCGCTCGACCGCTTCAGCCAGGATCTCACCGCCCGCGCCAGGAGCGGCGGCATGGATCCGGTGCTTGGTCGCGACGCGGAAATCCGCCAGCTCATCGACGTGCTTCTGCGTCGCCGGCAGAACAACCCGATCCTCACCGGCGAAGCCGGCGTCGGCAAGACCGCTGTCGTCGAGGGCCTGGCGCAGCGGATCGTCGCCGACGACGTGCCGCCCTTGCTGCGCGGGGTCAGGCTCTGCGCGCTCGATGTCGGGCTGATGCAGGCCGGCGCCTCGATGAAGGGCGAATTCGAACAGCGGCTGCGTTCGGTGATCGATGAGGTGCAATCCTCTCCGACCCCGATCATCCTGTTCATCGACGAGGCCCATACCTTGATCGGCGCCGGCGGTTCGGCCGGCACGGGCGATGCCGCCAACCTGCTGAAACCGCCGCTCGCCCGCGGCACGCTGCGCACCATCGCCGCCACCACCTGGTCGGAATACCGGCAATATATCGAGAAGGACCCGGCGCTGACCCGGCGCTTCCAGCCGATCGCCATCGACGAGCCGGATGCCGCGCGTTGCTGCGACATGCTGCGCGGCATTCTCGGCCCCATGGAGAAACATCACGGCGTGCGCATCTCGGACGCGGCGGTGGTCGCCGCCGTCACCCTGTCGCAGCGCTACATCCCGGCGCGCCAACTGCCTGACAAGGCGGTGAGCCTGATCGACACCGCCTGCGCCCGGGTGGCGGTGAGCCAGACCACCACGCCGGCGGCGATCGAGAGCACACGTGCCGAGATCGCGGCGCGTGAGAAAGAGAAGGCGGCACTCGTCAATGACACCGACCTCGGAACCGACGCGACCCGGAGGATCGCCGAGATCGACGCGGAGATCGGCGAGTTGACCGGCAAGCTCGATGCCAGCGAGGCCGGTTATGCCGCCGAAAAAGCCCTGGTCGACGAGATCCTGGCCCTGAGGATCGGGCTTGCGGCTTCGCCGCCGCCCGATGACGGCGCCGAGCGGCGCACGCAGCTGCAGGAGCGCAGCGCGGCGCTGGGCGAGATGCCGGCAGATAGCCGGATGATCTATCCGCATGTCGACGAGGATGCGGTCGCGGCCGTCGTCTCGGCCTGGACCGGCATTCCGGTCGGCCGCATGGTCAAGGACGAGATCGAGGCCGTGCTGACGCTTGCCGACGTGCTCAACCGCCGGGTGGTCGGCCAGTCCCATGGCCTCGCCATGATCGCCAAGCGGATCGAGACCAACCGCGCCAAGCTGGACAATCCGAACAAGCCGATCGGCGTGTTCATGCTCTGCGGCCCGTCGGGCGTCGGCAAGACCGAGACCGCGCTGGCGCTCGCCGAGGCGCTCTATGGCGGCGAGCAGAACATCATCACCATCAATATGAGCGAGTTCCAGGAGGCCCACACGGTCTCGACCCTGAAGGGAGCGCCTCCCGGTTATGTCGGCTACGACCAGGGCGGCCGGCTCACCGAAGCGGTGCGCCGCAAGCCCTATTCGGTGGTGCTGCTCGACGAGGTCGAGAAGGCCCATCCGGATGTCCACGAGATCTTCTTCCAGGTGTTCGACAAGGGCGTGATGGAGGACGGCAGCGGCCGGCGCATCGATTTCAAGAACACGCTGATCATCCTGACATCCAATGTCGGAACCGACCGGCTGATGCACCTGGCCGCCAAGGACGACTACAAGGACGATACCGAGAAGCTTGCCAGTGCGCTGAAACCCGACCTGCTCGAGGTGTTTCCGCCGGCGCTGCTCGGCCGCATCGTCACCATCCCCTATCTGCCGCTGTCGTCGGACATGCTGGCCGGCATCGTGCGCCTGCAACTTGATCGCGTCGGCCGGCGCATCAGGGACAATCACGGCGCGGGCTTTTCCTATGACGACGCCGTGGTCGAGAAGATCGTCGGGCTGTGCAACGACCCGGCGAGCGGCGGGCGCATGATCGACAACGTGCTGACCAACACGGTCCTGCCCGAGCTGTCGCGGCGCATTCTCACCCGGCAGATCGAGAAGAAGGACTGGAACTCGGCCCGTATGACGCTGGTCGACGGGCGCTTCGATTTCGACGTGCATTGAATCTATATTTAGAAAAGATTCCATCTTATACGTAATTTTCGTAATTTATATTATTATTGTTAGGAATTGCACTGTCAGTGAATTCGACGAATGTGATTGTGCGATATTGCCGGGAGGCCAGACAGATGGCGCCGAAGTTCGAGAAGGAGGTCAAGTTCGATGGTTTCGACCCCAAGGCGAGCTATCAAATGGTCCCTGTCGGGGGGAGCCGCGAAATGGCCGTCGTCACGGATGCCGACGGGTGCACCATCGTCATTGACCCGCCCAATATAGCCAGGATGGAGAAATTTGTTTTTTCGAAGCCACTTCTCGACGTTCCCCGAGCGTTCAGGGCACCCGTCACGCCGAATAACAAGATTTCATTTGAAATCTTCGGAATTTCCAAGGGAAACACGAGCCTGCTCCTGGTCGATAGAAGCGGAACGACGGTCGCGTTGCTCAGGATAAGCGTAAAAGAGAAGATCCAAAAAACCTACTCTCTGGCCCGGCTCAACGATATCAGGCATCTATGTCCGTTCCTGCCGGAAGAAATACCGATCATGATGAAGAAGGTTGAGCGCACTTATATTCAGCAGACCAACATCGAACTGTCTCAGCGAGGCGGCCAATTCGAAGTCGTCGTCACGAAAAATTTGGGAAATCCGATCGTGTTGGATACTCCGGGTCGGGAAAATTTCAACGCGATATTGGATGCAACGCCCAGTGGTGCGCTGGTGGCGGACTTCTGCATCTATTTCACGTGGGATCTGCGCAGCAACATCAGAGGGGATATTGTCGGCCAGAATTTTGGGTTTGCCTGTTTCGTCGAGCAAGGCAATAGCCCCTTTGAAAACGCGAACACGGTGGCCCATGAAATCGGCCATGGCCTGGGGCTGGGCCATACCGGGGCCAAGACGATGATGGCCGGCGACGGCGACGCGCGTTCCTCGTTCTTGCAGCAATTCGAAATCGATACGGTCAACACTACCGACGGCGGTCCATAGGAGGATCATGTGGCCCTCGTGTCGAACCTGTTCAAAGCCAGCCAGCGGCTTCAATCTTGCCTGCTCGTCGATTCCATGCACGTGACGCCGGGCGCCAGCGGCGACCATGTCGGGTTGATCCAGATCGCTCTCGGCGAACTCGACGGGCTCGTGATCGATCAGGCCGAGCTCACGGCCAAGCGCTACGGGCCTTCAACGACGGCGGCTGTGCTGTCGTTCAAAAAGAAGCGGAAGATCATCAACTTCGCGTATGAAAAGACGGAGGACAATATCGTGGGGAAAATGACGATCGCGGTCATGGACAAGGAAATGTTCGATCGTCAATTCGTTCCCAGGCATTTGAACAGCCGATGCAAGCGGCTGAGCCCGACCATTGATCCTCCGCCGAGCCGGTCCGAATTGATCGGGAAGAAATTCGTACTTTGATGGCCATGTCTGATTTTGAATGCTTGCGTCGCCAGCGCATGGGCATCGATGTCGCCGTGGGCGCCAGCGCAAATGGGTGACGGCGGTTGATCAGGTCGGCAATGCTTCTATTGAACGGCCCGAGACACCCGAGGAGAACGAGAGATGATCATGAGGACGACGACTGGATCCGCCCGTTCCGTCCTCGCCGTCAACGCCGCCAGATTCCCGGCATTGATGCAATGGCGGCTGAATGTCTGGCGCCCCGGCAGCAGCACTCCCAAAAGCCACTTCGCTTTGCTCAGTTCAAACGCAAGGTAGACCGTCGCAGATCATCCCCGGTGGGTGCGCCAGTGTGATTGACCATCATCGTCTTGGTCCTTCGAGGTTGGAGTTGCCTTGGCAGAACAATCCAACCTTCTGGACACCCACCGCCTCATAGAGCTTGATCGCTTCAAGCTGAAGCGCCCTGCACGAAGCTTGGCCGTCCTTCGAGGCTCGCAAGAGCGAGCGCCTCAGGATGAGGAAAGTAAGTGAATCGCATAGACGTTGCTTATGACGCGTCGAGCGTGCGGCGCATCCGGCACTGCCATTGCTGCAATACTCTACAGCCCTCATCCCGACGCAAAAGCTTCGCTTTTGCGTGGAGGCGCTCGCTCTTGCGAGCCTCGAAGGACGGCCAAACCTGACGCAACGCTTCGATCTGACACGATCAAGATCTGGCGACGAAGCCGGGCGATCCCTGGCCAGCGCCGCGGGCGGCCCGCGGCCGGTGCTCAGATCAGCGCATGGATGAAGACCAGGGCCGGCACCCGTCCGTCGCCGGTCTTCTTGGCCAGGCTGCGCTGGGTGCGCTTGATGGCGTCATAGGCGCCCTGGTTGCCATCCATCGTGGTCAGCACATCGCCGTCGACGGTGTCGACCAGGCAAACATGTTTCCAGTCCGTCGCATGGCCGGCGCGCAGCAGCACGATGTCGCCGCGCTCGAGAGTGTTGCCGTTCCAGCCGATCTCGCGATAGTCCTGCATGCCCTTGCCATCCATCGGGCTCTCGCCGGAATAGCGCAGCAATTGGCCCGATGATTCCGGCTTCATCGCCCAGTGGATCGCCTTCTGCGGCGAAAACAGCACATTGTTGTTGGGGCCGAAGGGGTTGGCGACTTTCTTGACCGCCGCGGCGCGGGCCCAGCACCAATAGGCGAAGGCGCCGCACCAGTTGTATTTCTTGTCGATATCATAGACGCCGAAACCGTCGCCCTGCTTGGCGATGGCGCTGTACATCTGGTCCTCGGCGATGCGGATGACCGCGTCGCGCAGCGGCATCTTCTCGAGTTCCTGGACGAGCGAGGGGGTGATCTCGGCGGTCTTGACGCCGGCATGGCACCAGTTCTGGTTCATGACCACCTGGATGCCGACCGGCTGGGCCCAGTCGCGGCCGTCGAGCTTGGCGCGCAAGGTGGTGCTGGTGCCGGGATTGTTGGCGGCGGTGATGACGATCTTGCGGATCTGCTGGCCCTTCTCCCAGGCACTCAGGCCACCGGCGCCGTGCGCCGACTTGTCGTCGCCGCTGCCGATCTTGAGCTTGGCCACGCTGTCGTCGTCGACGGAGATATCGAGGTCGGCGCCGGCGACCAGGTAGAGGGTGGCCTGCTTGCCGACGGGAAGCACCTGCACGCTGTGGGCGGGGTCGAAGCCGACCTGATCCCAGCCGATCTTGCGAAAATGCGGCATGCCAGCCCCCACCTGATGTTCTGTCCAGAGGTATTCGCTCCGGCGGTCGCCTGTTGGCCTGGAACCGTGAGCATCTCAGAAACGGTGGATCGATGCCAGATCCGCGGCCGCTGGCCTGTGCCCCGGCGCACGGCGCGTGCGAAACCGGCCTGATCTCGAGGCAAGGTCGTCCCGGACAGGTTGATCGAGGCGGCGATTGCTCCTATTTGAACGGCGCAGCAGCCGCAGGGAGCCCAGCCGATGACCATAAGGACGCGTACCGGATCCGCCCGTATCGTCCTTGTCTCATGGGTTTTCCATGTCGGCTCTTCTCTCGCTTCGCAATCTCTCCTGCGCCACATCGGACGGCCGTGATCTCTTCAGCGGCCTGACGCTTGCCTTCGGGCGCGAACGCACCGGCCTGATCGGTCGCAACGGCGTCGGCAAGTCGACGCTCATGAAGCTCATGGCGGGCGGACTGGAGCCGAAGGCCGGCACCGTGCAGCGCCACGGTTCGCTCAAGGTGCTGCGCCAGGTCGTCCAGGTCACCTCGGGTGAAACCGTCGCCGACGCCCTCGACGTTCGCGAGCCGCTCGCCCGTCTGGCGCGCATCGCCTCGGGCCTCGGCGATCTCGCCGATGTCGCCGATGGCGACTGGACCCTGGAGGCGCGGCTGACGGAGGCGCTGGCCCGCATGGGTCTCGACGGCATCGGGTTCGACCGGCCGCTCGGCACGCTGAGCGGCGGCCAGCGCACCCGGCTGGCGCTGGCAGGCCTGATGGTCGATCCTCCCGATCTCGTTCTGCTCGACGAGCCGACCAATAATCTCGACCGCGACGGATGTGACGCGGTCGAGCGTTTCCTGTCGGACTGGCGGGGCGGCGCCGTCGTCGTCAGCCATGATCGCGGCTTGCTCAGGCGCATGGACCGGATCGTCGAGCTCACCAGCCTCGGTGCGGCCGTCTATGGCGGCAACTGGGATCTCTATGCCGACCGCAAGGCGCGCGAGCTCGCGGCCGCCGAACGCGATCTCCTGGTCGCCGAACGGGATGTCGGCGACGCGGCCCACAAGGCCCAGGCGGCGGCCGAACGCAAGGCGCGCAAGGATGCCGCGGGCAAGCGTTCACGTCCCAAGGCCGGCATGAGCAAGCTGCTGCTCGACGCACGCGAGGATCGTGCCGAGAAGACGCAGGGGCGCGGCGCAAGCCTGGCCGACCGGCAACAGGCTGAGGCGACCGAAGCGCTCGCGGCGGCGCGCGCCAAGATCGAGACCGTCAAGACATTGGCCTTTTCGGTCCGCGGGTCCCGGTTGCCGGCGGCCAAGACCGTGCTGGCCTTCGACCATGTCACCGGCGGGCCCGCGCCAGGCTTGGCGATCATCAAGGATCTGTCCTTCGCGATCGTCGGGCCCGAGCGGGTTGCGGTCACCGGCCCGAACGGCAGCGGAAAGTCGACGCTGCTGAGGCTCGCGACCGGCGGGCTCGCCCCCTTCGCGGGATCGGTGAGTCGCGTGCGCCAGGTGGTCATGCTGGATCAGCAGATGAGCCTGCTCGATCCCGGACAATCGATCCTGGACAATTTTCGCCGGCTCAATCCGGGCTGCAACGACAATGCCTGTCGTGCCGCCCTGGCGCGCTTTCTGTTCCGGGCGGACGCGGCGCTGCGAAGCGTCAAGGACCTGAGCGGCGGCGAGATCTTGAGAGCCGGCCTCGCCTGCACGCTCGGCGGCGGCACGCCGCCCGATCTGCTGATCCTGGACGAGCCGACCAACCACCTCGACATCACCTCGGTCGAGGCGGTCGAGGCGGCGCTTGGCGGCTTCGACGGGGCCTTGCTGGTGGTCAGCCACGACGAAGATTTTCTGGAAGCGATCGGGGCGAGCAGAAGGATCGTGCTGGGGCCGAGGGTTGGGGGTGTTTAGCGTGCGATTGCCTTGAATTGAAACAATCGACCGCTTTGCACGGAAGTTAGCCGTCCTTCGAGGCTCGCGCGAGGGCGCTCGCTCCTCAGGATGAGGACTGTGGGGATTGGCATCGGCGGCGGCGCCGAATTCACCTCGACGGTTTCATTTCATGAGCAACATCAACGCAATAAATCAACAATCCTCATCCTGAGGTGCGCGCGCCCTTGCGCGAGCCTCGAAGGACGGCCGACCGGTTTGCAGGGCGGTTCAACCTGACGCGATCATCTTTTAATTCGACGCCTCGCGCAGGCCGGCGGCCTGGACGAGTGCCGTCCAGCGCTGGACATCGCGGCGGATCAGCGCCTCGGTTTCCTCGCGGCCGAGGCGCAGCACCAGTCCGCCGGTGCGCGCGAAGGTCGCTTCGACCTCGGGCAAGGCGAGCACGGCGGCAAGCTCGCGGCGCAGTCTTTCGAGGATGTCGGGCGGGGTCGCGGCCGGCGCGAACAGGCCGAACCAGCTTTCCATGTCGAGCGCGGCGACGCCGGTCTCCGCGACGCTCGGCACATCGGGATGGAACGGCTGGCGGCCTGCTGACGACACGGCGAGCGCGCGGACCGTGCCGGCCTGGACCTGCGCCATGGCGGTCGAGGAAATGTCGAAGAACAGGTCGACCCGGCCGCCCATCAGGTCCTGGTAGGCGGCTTGCGCGCCGCGATAGGGCACATGGGTCATCTTCACGTCGGCGAGATGTTCGGTGACCGCGGCCGCGATGTGCTGGCCGGAGCCGCGGCCGGCCGAGGCATAGGTCACCGCGCCCGGATTGGCCTTGGCGAAGGCGATGAGTGCCGGCAGGTCGGCCTGCGGCAGGTCCTTGCGGGCGATCAGCGTATAGGACCAGCTGACCGCGAGGCCGATCGGCACCAGATCCTTCTGCGGGTCATAAGGCAGGTTCGGATAGAGCCCGGGATTGAGCGCGATGTTGGAGAGGCCGCCGAGCAGCAAGGTGTAGCCGTCCGCCGGCGCCTGGGCCGCGGCCTGGGTGCCGACAATGGTGCCGGCACCTTGCCGGTTCTCGACCACGACGGCCTGTCCGAGCCGCGGCGAAAGCCGGTCGGCCAGCACCCGGGCGACCGTGTCGAAGCCACCGCCGGCTGGCTGCGGCACGATCAGCTTGATGGTCTGCCGGGGATAGTCGTTCGCCATGGCTGGCGCGGCGGTGGCCAGCGCCCACACGGCCAGCATGGCCTGTCCAACACGACGCATGGGTACCTCCTCGATGTCCTCGCGGCGAGCGGTCGCCTCGCTCTTCGGTTCTTTATATGAAACTGTTCTTGTATGTGAACCAAACACACTCCGAGGATCGGGTCAACCGCGCCGGTCGCCGAACCCGTCGCTCCGGCCGAAGTCAGCGCGCTGGAGCGATCTCGAGGGCTCGCGTCAGAGCCGCTGACGTCGACTGCAAGTGCCGCCTGAAAATGGCGTCCTGGCTCTGCGAGAAGCGGGCGGTCGGAACCGCCAGGTTGAGCGCGCCGAAGACTTGGCCGTGGCGCATCACGGCGGTTGCGATGCCGGKGATGCCGGGGGKGAATTCCTCGCGGGAATAGGCGAAGCCGTCGCGCCCGGCAGCGGCGATTTCCTCGCGCAGCCGGTCCTTGGACCGGATCGTGTTCGGGGTAATTTCGTCCAGGCGAATGCGTTCGAGATAGGCTGCGAGATCTTCAGGCGTCATGGCCGCGAGCAGGATCTTGCCGCCGGAAATGGCATAGAGCGGCGCTCTTTCGCCCATCTTCATGGTGTAGGACAGCGCTTGTTGGCCGACCGCCGAGGCGATGGTCTCCATGGCATCGCCAACCCTGAGATAGAAGGCCGAGGTCTCGTTCAGCGCACCGCTCAACTGGGTCAGCAGCGGCTGGACGATGGTCGCCAAAGGCGGGCCGGCGATCTGCGCGGCCAGTTGCCGGATGCGGTCGCCGAGCCGGTAGCGCGCGCTGTCGGGGTCCTGCGCGAGGTAGCCGCGGGCCTGCAGGTTGTTCAACAGGTGGAACAGGCTGCTCCGCGGAATGGCGAGATTGGCCAGCAGCTTGGAGAAGGACGGCGGCTCCGGCGCGTCGGCGACATAGTCCAGGATGTCGAGCGCGCGGTCGACCGACTTGACAGTGGTATTGTCTTCAGGTTTCATAATTCAAACCAGTTCATATATGAAAACTTACCGCTTTGGGTGCTGCCTGTCCAGGGGTGTCATCAGGCAGGGACCCCCAGGGAGCAATACCGCCATGGATACCGAACTCATCGACCGATTGGCCATCCGGGACCTCCTGGAAAACTGGGCGGTGTGGCGCGACGCCGGCGACTGGGAGCGCTTCCAGACGGTCTGGCACGACGATGGCTGGATGTCAGCCACCTGGTTCCAGGGCCCGGCCACCGAGTTCATCCGGGTCAGCCGGGAAGGCTGGGACAAGGGCGTCAGCATCCTGCATTTTCTCGGCGGCATCGGCATCGATATCGACGGGGACAGGGCGATCGCGCAGACCAAGATGACGATCTCCCAGCGCGCCACCGTGCACGGTGTCGCCTGTGACGTCGTCTGCACCGGCCGCTTCTTCGATTTCCTGGAGAAGCGGGCGGGGCGCTGGGGCATCGTGCGGCGCCAGCCGATCTATGAAAAGGACCGGCTCGATCCCGTGGACCCGGCGGCCACGGTCGCCTTGCGCCAGGACGTGCTGATGGCGCTGCCCGAGGGCTATCGCCATCTCGCCTATATCCAGGAAGAGATCGGCTATCGGGTCAAACGCGACATGCCCGGGCTGAAGGGCCCCGTGGTCGAGGAACTCTACGCCCGCGGCCGGGGCTGGCTCAAGGGCGGCCCGGCGGTCGAGGCGACAGCGGCCTGAGGCTTGCGCTGTGCCCTGTAAGGGCACTGAAGTCGGGTCCCTGAATCATTTGCGATCAATCGTTGCGGACCGCCCCGGAGTAGAAGGCGTCGAGAACCAATTGGAGAGGGCCTTCCCTGGGACGGCGGATTATCAGTCGGGAGCCAGCGGCCCGGGATCTAATCTCAGGCAGCAGGACATAGCCGCCAACTGGCAGTGCGGCTTCCCCCATGCGGAATGCGAAGACCGGTGCGCCAAGTTCCTTGCAGATCGGCGAAGCCGGGGCAACGAGAACAACGCCACGTGTCGGATCGTACCAGTCGGGGCGCAGCTGACTCCCGATATCGAGATCGGTGCCGCTGTACCAGAAGCCATTGCCGCATACGCTGAAGTGACCGAATTCCGAGTGCTCTGACTCTAGCGGCGCGCGTTCTAATCTTGCCCGGAGTGTACCCGTTTCATCCTGCCGATAAGTCAACGCTACCAGCTCTGATCCTTCGATCCAAGTCAGGCTTGCTCCGTTTTCGCTTGCGAAAGTCGCCCAAGGATGGCGGTTCGGTACACCTGTTGCAACATTTACGACCGATCTGCCCGCTTCGTAGATAGTGGGCCTGTCGTAAAGCGTGACGGTTGTGCCTATCTGGACTGCAAGAACTGCTCCGTGCGTCGGTAGGAACAGTGGATATTTATCTTCCCACAGGTCAATCGAGATTTTCTTTAGCGGTCCCCACTCGTTTACAACGATTAAGTTCCACTGGCAGCGGATAGCGAGCGACTTGCCATAGGAGTAGACAACGGCGTTGTTTAGCCTTGTGCCATCCGTCAATCTTGCGCAGGGTGTAATGTTGGTGGCATCGACGCCGATTGAGCTTTCTTGCCGAAATCGCCAGTAACTTTGAGGGTTGGAGTTGACGGCGAGCCAGTCGAAAGATTCCGAAAGGTACGGGTCTTCCAAGTCGATCCCAACAGCATCCCGGCTATGGACGTAGCCCGTGGGGCCGGAGTTCCGTGCACAGTCAACTCGCTGCTCGGCCGGCAATGTGACCGGTTCGAGCGATTGACCTACCATTCGTGCAATCCGCAGGCAGTACGATGGAGAGCGCCCGGAGCCGGGCGGGTAGCGGTTGTCTTGAATGCTGTAAGCCTCAATGAACAACTCTCCACCCATGGAGTATGCATCGAGGACAAGGCTATCAGGTTCCAAACGATCGGTCGCGGCAAAGGCAATTGGGAAGGCGAGGCATCCTCGCGCGTGACAAAATTGACCACTCTTGTACTCTCCGTTCTGATCTCCGCTCTTGATTTGCAGCCAGCGACTTTGGCGGGTCAGCTGTGCCTCGAAGCCAACCCCGGGTAGAGCCACATCCCCTGGGTCGTGACTGACGAATATGCTCGTGCCAGCGCGGCCGGCTATCAGAATGGAGTTGCGATCGGCGATAGCGATGAAGCCTCGAAACGCATCGACCAATGGCGCGACTGAAATGGGAGCTCCGCGGTTGAAGGCTAGGCCGTGGGTCGGGTTCGGCTGGTTTGCTTCTGAAGACGTGAGCCGCACCTTTGCCGGCGGCTGAGACTCTTGTAGGAAGTAAAGGGCAGCACCGTCGTCAGAAGCGGAATTGAAATAGAGCGCAACGCTCCGCTCTGGAAGCTCGTGAACGAACGAAAAGTTGGGATAGCCCGCAACCCGTTGCCCGGGCCTACCATCTACACCGACCAATGAGAACACGTGCCAGTTGCCGTCGCATGAGGCACAGGCCTGGACCCGTAGCTCGCCATTTTTGACGAGGTAGGGGTTGCCGGCGCTCGTAAACCCGATCGCGTCCGCCTGTCCCTCTGCGATGACGCGCCGGGCATAGCGGAGTGCCTCCCCTGGCCGGGCGGTGTTGGTGAAAATCGCTACTCCGTCTGCCCTCAAGACGAGCAGAGCCATATCACTCTCGCGCATAGTTGCGCCGAGTACCCCCTCCTTCGATAGCGCAAGTACCACTGGATTCTCATCGGCGATCCGCTCGTACAGGCGCGCGGCCCTATAGGATTCGAAATGCTGAATATCTGAAAATGCTCTGTAGATCGGATTGGGAGAAAGCCGCCGTACCTCGGGGAGGTCGAGAATGGTAAGGCGAGGCTTGTTGTCGAGGATTGCCGCCGCGTTTTCGAGTTCGCGCAAGGTGCCGCCGACTGTCAGGAAGGCATAGCCTGCGACCGTTCCAAACAGCACTGCCGACGCAAACACGAGTTTGGAGAAGTGCATCAGGTCTGAGAGGAAGTCACCGTATCTTGGTCGTGAGTGAGTGCCTGGGGGCACCTCCTCACGCAACAGACCAGGGACGCAGTATCGGCCAAGCCAGGACGTTGACCCAAGAGCCATGTCGTTGAAATAGCCGCCGTGACCGAAACGAAAGAACCGCTGCTCGACAAGGGAGCCCTCAAATACCCCTTTGAATCCGACGCGACCGGCAAGTCCAGAGCGCAGAGGTAGGGCTGCATTCAACAGAAGTATTTTGTCGTCTATTGAGCAAAAATTGTATACTTTCGCACTTGGACCAATAGTAGACAGTGACATAACGTTGAATGATGAGGGTAGAACGCTCCCCATCAAGGCAATATTTCCAATAAATTTCCGCTGTTCGTCGGGCAAGCTCGGCAATGCGTGCGCGAGAACATGGGTGCCGAAGCTATGGGCGGCGAAGTTCACACGATAGGGGCCGCGCGTCTTGTCCGATATTGTCGTCAGCAATGCAGTCAGACGGTCTCTAAATTGCCCGACCTGCCTCGCTCGAGTCAGAGGGAGGATAAACTTCAGCAAATCGAAGAAGCCGTACTTAAATCTCTCGTGATGGGTCGCTCCGCGCCGGAGGCCATGGGCCTGTTCCAACGCTTCCTGCCACCTTCCGTTATCCCGGATGCCATGCAACGTCACGAGCACATCGACCACTCCTCTGGTGCGATCGCTGTGAGGGTCTGAGGCTGCAGAAAGAGGTCTCCGAGGAGGGACGCGATGCGCACGCGCTGAATATGGCATCGTGGACCCCACTATCTTCGGAACGCAGCCAATCGGGTAGGCCGTCTTGTTTGAATATCATCGCACGGGATTTGAATATGCCTAGCACCACAATAGAAGGTCGGTTTGGCCGACTGAACTAAGATGATGCGCATGTATTGAGTCGCCTCGGTTTTGCCGGAGGTCGTTTGGTTCAACAGCCTATTAGTCCTGGCCGGGCTCGTCTCTCATATCAACGTATGACATTTGGGCCCGCGCCAATTCGTGATGACGCCGTCAGATATGCAGGGCGTGGCCGAGCGTCTTCAGGGCCGCTTCCTGGAAACCCTCGCCTTGCGTCGGATGGGCATGGATGGTGCCGGCGATATCTTCGAGCCGCGCGCCCATTTCGAGCGCCAGTCCGAAGGCGGTGGCAAGTTCCGAGACGCCGTGGCCGACCGCCTGGACGCCGAGCACCAGATGGTTGTCGGCGCGCGCCACGACGCGGACGAAACCGGCTTCGCCGATCCTGGTCATGGCCCGGGCATTGGCGGTGAAGGGGAACTGGCCGGTCTTGATCTCGATGCCGGCCTGGCGCGCCTCGTCGGG
>BFBZ01000626.1_pt1 | contig 30786 bp, 32 predicted proteins | sample 1888401 | NCBI WGS metagenome assembly BFBZ01 (sample SAMD00112614, study PRJDB3348) | symbiont metagenome | host: Chara braunii
CCACTCGCTTCGAAAAGACCGCCAGGAACTACCTTGCCGTCGTCACCCTCGCAGCTATCGTGCTCTGGTTACGGTAAGTGTCCACAGAACCTAGATCAAGGACTTGAAGGCGCCTGCCATGGCGGAGGGCCGATGAGGCGAGGATCGAGAGGTTCGTTTCAGGAGGATCCGGACCAACTTCCGCTGCCTCTCGGCCTGCCGCCGCGAGATCCCGGGCCGCCGCTGCGCGTGGCGCGCGGCGATCCCGTCTTCTTCACGGTTCAGCCCGGCGCCGACGCCAAGGCGAACATCCTGGCGGCCGCCGAGGACCAGCGCCGTCGCCTCGGCTTGACCGGCCGGCTGCGTCCGCCGGGTGTGCTGCATGTTTCGCTGAATGGCGTCGGTCGCCATCCGGGATTGACCGAGGCTGACCTCGCCAAGGCGAAGCAGGCGGCTTCGGCGGTTGCCATGGCGCCATTCGATCTGACATTCGATCGGCTGCAGCGCTTCAAGGGGGAAGACCGCCGCGCGGTCGTCCTGCGCTGCGGCGATGGCAGCGTTCAGTTGGCGGCGCTGCAGAAGGCGCTTGGCCGGGAGCTTATCGGTCAGGGATTGCATCCCGGCTTCAACCCGGGCGCCTTGTTGCACATGACCGTGCTCTACGATGAGACGGTCATTGCCGACGTGGTTCTCGATACTCCCATTGTCATGCCGGTGCGTGATGTCGTGCTGGTCCGCAGTTTGTACGGGCAGGGCCGATACGTGGAACTCGGCCGTTGGCCACTCCGCGCGTGAAGCGGCATCGGACGGCCGAGAATCAGTCTGCCCCGGTCGGCGCGCTGACGACGCGCGACGCTGCCGTCGCGTTGCGGTCGATGATCGCATTGTTGCATGACGTCAATCAGTTGCGGGGCTTTGTTGTCTGCGCGTCAGCCCTGATTTGATCGGCGCCTCAATCAATGGTTTGAGGACCCGGAACGCAAATGGCATGGATGGGGTGAGGGATGGCCAAGGCCAAGCCGGTCACGATCTACGGCATCAAGAACTGCGACACGATGAAGAAGGCCCGCACCTGGCTCGAAGACCACGGTGTCGCCCATGCCTTCCACGACTACCGGGAGGCCGGCATCGATCGCCCGCGGGTCGAAGGCTGGGCCCGCGAAGTCGGCTGGGAGGTCTTGCTCAATCGTGCCGGCACGACCTTCCGCAAGCTGCCGGACCAGGACAAGCAAGGGCTCGACGAGCAAAAGGCGATCGCGCTGATGCTCGACCAGCCCGCCATGATCAAGCGGCCGGTGCTCGATCTCGGCGGCAAGCTGATCGTCGGTTTCAAACCAGACATCTATGAGAAGGCGCTAGCCTAGCCGCGCGACCATCCAGTCCGCCGTCGCGTCCAGAATGGCCGCGAGCACGTCGACGTCCTTGCGGCCGCTACGGGCCGGCACGTGGAAGGAATGATCGGCATCGTCGAACAGCGCCAAAGCGGCGCGTGAACCGAGCCCGGCGATGGTCGGGCGCAGCAGATCCAGTTCGGCCAGCGCGTCATGGGTTCCCTGCAGGAACACCATGGGCAGCGCGATGTCCTGCAGATGCGTGGCCCGTTCGGTCGAGGGTTTGCCGGCGGGGTGCAGGGGAAACCCGAAAAACACCAGGCCGCGCACAGCCGGCAGGGGCGCGAGCGCCTGAGCCTGCGAGGTCATGCGTCCGCCGAACGACTTGCCCCCGGCAAACAGCGGCAGATCCGGCGCGAGCCGGCCGGCTTCGGCCACCGCGGCGCGCACGGCGGCATGGGCCACGGGCGGACTGTCGGGCCGTTTCGAGCCGCGTTCCATATAGGCAAACTGATAGCGGAGCGTCGCGATACCGCGTGCCACCAGGCCATCGGCCAATGCCGTCATGGACTTGTGGGTCATGCCGGCCCCGGCGCCATGGGCGAGGACCAGGCAGGCCCGCGGCTGCGCCGGCCGTTGCCAGAGGCCGGAGACGCTCTGGCCGTCGTCGATGGCGATCGTGATCGTCTGTGCAGTCGTCATGGCGCCGGCCTCACTTCGGACAAGGAGCGGCACCAGCCGCCCGCCGGGCAACCGCCTGGCGCGCGACATCGGCGACGCCGAAGCTCATGGCGAGATCCGTCGTCTGCAGGTCCGCGACCGAAAACCAGGCTGCCTCGAGCGCGTCGTCGCCAGCGACCGGTTCGCCGGATATCCAGCGGCAGGCCATCGCGATCAGAATGAAATGACGGCACAAGGCGCCGCGATCGTCCTGGTCGAAGGCATCGACGGCGGTGAGCACCGCTTCGGCCTCGGCCTGCACGGCGGTTTCCTCCATGAGCTCGCGTATGGCGGCTTCGGCGATCGTCTCGCCGCGCTCGATCTTGCCGCCCGGAAATCCCCATCGGCCGGCGTCGGGCGGGTTGGCGCGGCGGACCAGCAGAACCCGGTCGTCACGCAGAACCACGGCGATCGTCGCCGGAATTGGGCGCTCCGATGCCGGTCCCGATTGCGCTGATATCTCCGACACGGCGGTCTCTTTCTCGAACAGGATGCGCCGCGGGTCGGCAAAACGAAGCAAGGGGCAAGGTGTACTGTCGCCCATCGGCGGCAATCTTGATAGACTTGCTCCGAGCAGAGGGAGCCCTCGGGATTGCCGCGCGTCGATATCAACAACAGCGCCCGCTTCTGGCGAGCCCCGGGGATCGCCGGCCTGAGCTGCCTCGCGGCGGACTTCACCACCCATGAATATGCGCCGCATAGCCACGAGGCCTTTGTCATCGCCGTCACCGAGGCCGGCGGTTCCGAGTTCAGCAGCCGGGGCCGGACCGAAGAGGCGACCTCGTCGGTCCTGCTCGTGTTCAATCCCGACGAGCCGCATTCCGGCCGGATGGGGCGCAGCGACAGGTGGCGCTATCGTGGCCTCTACCTCGGCGCCGACGCGGTCGACGCGGTCAAGCGGGCGCTCCAGCTCGAACACACGCCCTATTTCACCGAGAACGCCTTCGGTGACAGCGATCTGATCGCCGCCTTCGTCGCGCTCCACCATGCGCTCGAGGCCGGCCATGATCCGTTCGAACAACAGGAACTGCTGATCGACGGCCTCGGCACGCTGTTCCGCCGGCATGGCTCGGGGCCGGTCCGGCTGCCCGTCGCCGGCCGCGACCACGCCAGGATGACGACGCTGCTCGAGATGATCCACGCGCACTTCGCCACCGAGCTCAGCCTCGAGGGCATGGCGGCCGAGGTTGATCTCTCGCCGTTTCGGCTGATCGACCTGTTCAAGCGTACCACCGGGCTCACCCCCCATGCATTCCTCACGCAGGTGCGCCTGAAGGCCGCCACCGCCGCCCTGGCTGACGGCCGGCCGATTGTCGAGGCCGCATTGGCCGCGGGGTTCTACGACCAGAGCGCCCTGACCAGGCACTTCAAGCGCTGCTACGGCATCACCCCGCGGCAATGGATCCACGCCACGCGGGCGTGAGACGGCGTGGCGGCAATTTTCGCCAATAAACCGGATACCGCGCCATCTAGGCCTGCTCCTCGACGATGACCGCCCGGCTGGGATCACACCCGGCCGCGGCGGCGTTCATTTTGGGATGCAATTGATGCCGCATGTCCTGCGCCTGCAAGGCACCAAGAGGCGGGCGCACCGACAAGGCGCGCCGCAGACCGTGGCCACGCGATGAGCCTCATCGATCGCCTGTGGGCTCGGCCCCTGCTGCTTCTGCCGCTGCCGCCCTTGTTCTGGGCTGGCAATCTCGTGCTGGGGCGGGCGCTGGCGGGGACATTTCCACCGGTCTCGCTGGCGGTCGGCCGCTGGCTCGTCGCGCTCGCCGTCCTGTTGCCCTTCGTGACCCGGCGGGCCTGGACCGAAAGGCACCTGCTGGCCCGACACTGGATACTGGTCCTGACCTGTGGCGCGTTCGGCATCGCCGGCTACAATGCGCTCGGCTACCTCGCGCTGCGCAGCGTTCCCGCGGCGAGCGTCGCCTTCCTCAATTCGACGCTGCCCCTGATGGTACCGATCGCCGCCTTCGCGCTCGGCGTCGAAAGGGTGCGACCGGCGACGCTCGCCGGCATTCTCGTGTCTTTCGTCGGTGTGATCTGGATCGTCGCGCGCGGCGACCTCTCGAGCCTCGCTCATATCGGGCTTTCCGCCGGCGAACCGCTGGTCCTGCTGGCGGTGGCGAACTACGCGCTCTATTCGGTGCTGGTGCGCCGCAAGCCGGCGGACCTGGATCCCCTGGTCTTTCTCGCCGCGACCATGGCGGCCGGGCTCCTGGTGCTGCTGCCGTTCTGGATGTTCGAGATCGCCGGCGGCGCGGTGCTGCCCCACGATGCAGCCTCGCTCGGCGCCGTTCTCTATATCGGCATCTTCGCGTCGCTCCTGGCTTTCGTGCTGTGGAACCGATGCATCGCGACGCTAGGACCGAGCATTACCGGCGCGTCCTTCCACCTGGTCGCCCTGTTCACCGCGGTGCTCGCCTTCATCCTGCTGGGCGAACCCGTCAGGGCGTTCCATCTCGCCGGTGCCGCGCTGATCCTCGGCGGCTTCATTCTCGCGACGCTGCGGTGGCCGGCGGCACCGCTGGCCAGCAGGTGCCTCGGCGACCGGCCGCGCGTGGATTTCACACCGAAGACATAAGCGGGCGGGCGGCTGGGAATACGCTCAGCGCGAGCGGACGGCGCCCAACCAGCCGCCGAGCCCGGCACAGCCGAGCGCCAGCACGATCGGCGTCCAGGCCACGATCAGCGCCGCCACGTAGGTCGCGAAATACTGCGATCCGCGCGCGGCGTAGAAGATCTGGATCAACAGCCAGGCGGCGGCATAGCCGGCCACCAGTCCGATCAAGATGCCCAGGACAATGCGGCTGGTCGGCGTCCAGGGCTGCGCGGCACCCAGTGTTCCATCCTCGCGGCGGCGCATGCGCCGGCGAGTCGCGAGCACCGCCCAGACCGCGCCGATGGCTGCCGAGACGAGACCGCCGAGCGGCCCGATGACGAATGCCAGCCCCATCGCCGCCGCGCCCTCGCGCTGCGACACCTGGAAAACCTCCATCGCGACGATACCGATCGCGACCGTTGCGACGTAGCCGAGAACCAGGCCCGTCGTCGCGCCGAACAGGCCCCACCAGAATAGACGCATATCGATCGTTCCTCGCGGTCGGATCGACTTTCTAGACGCGTGGCATTTCCATCAGGTGGCTTGCCGACCGGATCAAGGTTTCCGCTGCCTAGCGGGCGCGCGCCGGACGCGGCTTGGGCAACGGGGCCAGCGGCATGGTCATCTCGGTCGCCGATGCCGCGGCGACCGGCGCGGCGGACGAGGCACCGGCCGCCTGCGGCGTTGCTTCGGCGACCCGACCCGGGTTCAGCGAAATACGCCGAACGCCGTCGGCAGGGGCTTCCTGGCCGTTCTGGAGCGGAACGCTGGGTCGGCCGGCGATCGGTTCGGCCGACGCATCGGCCGCGCTGACCGACACCCGCTCCTGGCGCTTGTTCGGGTCGACGTCGGGCAGGACAAGCCGGACCGGGGTCGACGAGCTGGATGCCAAAGCCGGCGCGGCCACGGGCTGCGGCGCCGGCGGTGTCGCCGCCCAGGCATCATTGCCGGCCGATAGATCGTAATTGCTGAACGTGAAACCGGCGGCGGCGGCGGCCGCGATGCAAACGGCACCGCTCGCCATTACCAGGCCGCGCCATCGGCCGCCCTGCAGCCGTTTCGCCACCACGCGCTCCTGCTCGGGGTCGTAGAGGCGCTCCGCCGGAGTCGTCGCCGCCACATCCGAATCAATACGGCGGGCAAGCTCGCTTTCGGGCAAATGGGCTGGGGTCATTCGCTACAATCGATTGGTTGATAGCAGAACGGCTATCACTTCCGCCGCTTGCTGGCCAGATGATAGGGTTACGGACGATGCTGATGTTTCCGTTTAGCTCCGTAAATGCGGCGACCGCGTGGCGCCTGCCAAAAAAGCCGTGGAAGGACCCTCGATGTCGATCCTGATCCTTGGACTTGCGCTGTTTCTGGGCGTGCATGTCGTCACCATGCTGAGGGGCCCCAGGGCGCAACTCGTGCAGGGATTCGGCGAAGGTCCCTACAAGGGCGCCTATTCGTTGGTCTCGGCGGTCGGGCTCGGTCTCGTCATCTACGGCTATGGCGCGGCGCGAGCCCAGGGCTACGTGCAGATCTGGTCGCCCCCGGCGGCGTTCGGCCATGTCACCGCCTTGCTGATGGCGGTCGCCTTCGTCTCGCTGGTCGCTTACGGCGCGCCGAACGGCAAGATCAAGTCGACGCTGAAACATCCCATGCTGGTCGCGGTCAAGGCCTGGTCGCTCGGCCACCTCCTGGCCAATGGCGATCTCGCCTCGATCCTGCTGTTCGGCTCGTTCCTCGCCTGGGCGGTGGCGGCGCGAATCTCGCTGAAACGCCGGCCGGACGCGGTCGAACCGCCGTCTGCGCCCTGGGGCACCGGCGACGTCATCGCCATTGTCGGTGGTCTCGCCGCCATGGTGGTGTTCATGCTCTGGCTGCATCCCATCATTATCGGCGTGCCGGCGATCATCCGCTGACCCCGCGGATGCTCTGGCTGCATCCGATCATCATCGGCGTTCCGGCGATCGTCCGCCGACCCCGCGGATGCTCTGGCTGCATCCGATCATCATCGGCGTTCCGGCGATCGTCCGCCGACCCCGTGCGAGCCATTGCCCGCCCGCGTCGCAATGCCCCATCCATGCGGCGTTTGCTTCGGCGGGGGGGAGTTGATAGGTTCCGCGCCGCTTCGGCAGACCGCCGCCCCTTTGGGAGCGCGGTGCTGCCTCTTTGGATGACCCGATGGCCGATATTTTCGATGAAGTCGAAGAGGACCTGCGTCGCGCGAGGTTCGAGCAGTTCTGGAAGAAATACTGGCCGCTCATGGCCACGCTCGCGGCGGTCGTGATCGTGGTGATCGGCGGCTGGCGCTTCTACGAGTGGCGTCAGGAACAGCAGTCGGCCGCCGCCGGCGCGCGCTTCGAGGCCGCCATGCGGCTGTCGCGCACCAACGGCGCCGAGGCCGAGGCGCAGTTCGCGGCGATCGCCGCCGACGCGCCCTCGGGCTACCGGATCCTGGCACGCTTCCGCCAGGCGACCGAACTCGCCGGCCGGGACAAGACGGCCGCCATCGCGGCGTTTGACGCCATCGCGGCCGATAGCGGCATCGGCTCGGTGCTACAGGACATAGCACGCATCCGGGCGGGCTACCTGCTGGTCGACAGCGCCAGCCAGCAAGAGGTCGCCCGCCGCGTCGAACCGCTGGCGGCGGCCGGCCTGCCGTTCCGCCATTCGGCCCGCGAGTTAATGGCACTGGCCGCCATGCGTGCCGGCGACAAGGCTGCGGTCGACAAGTGGCTGCAGGCGATCCAGGCCGACCAGGAAACGCCCCAGGGCGTGCGTGGCCGGGCCGAGTTGATCGCCGCGGTCAGCGCCGGCCTCGCCAAATAGCCGCAATTCGTCAGCAGTGGATGCCACTCTTGCCGGATCAGAGCATTTTCGAGCGAGGCGCTTGCCGCTTCGCACCGCAAATGCGGTAGAAGGCAGTGAAATAGTCGCCCGTTCCGCGTTCCACGACACGGCAGCGGGCGCCAGCGTTCAGACCTCAAGAGCCGAACGGACCAGAGACATGACTTCCTCCCGCCTCGATCGACGCCTCGTCCTGCGCGCCGGTGCGCTCGCCGCCCTCGGTCTCGGGCTGACGGCCTGCGAATCGCTGCAGGACATCCCGGCCATGTTCGAGCGCAAGCCGCCGCCGCTGCCGGGCGATCGCCAGGCCGTGTTCCCCGAAGGCGTGCCCGGCGTCGATCGCACGATCCCACAGCCGGCCAACGCGCCGCCCGACGTGGCACCGCCTGCGCCGCCGGCCGAGCCACCGCCGGCCGAACAGCAGCCGCGCCGTCGCCGGGGCAGCCGCCCCGCCGCACAAGACACGAATTGATCGTCGGATATGGCCTTCACACTCGCCATTGTCGGCCGTCCCAATGTCGGCAAGTCGACGCTGTTCAACCGGCTGGTCGGCAAGCGCATCGCGCTGGTCGACGACCGGCCGGGGGTGACGCGCGACCGTCGCGAGGGTGATGCCCGCCTGGGCGATCTCGATTTCACCATCATCGACACCGCCGGTCTGGAAGACGCCGGCACCGGCACGCTCGAAGCCCGCATGCGGGCGCAGACGGAAGAGGCGATCCGGCTCGCCGACGTCATCATTTTCATGGTCGACGCCCGTGTCGGCCTGACGCCCGACGACCATGTCTTCGCCGACCTGGTGCGCCGTTCCGGCAAGCCGGTCATCCTCGCCGCCAACAAGAGCGAGGGCAAGGTCGGCATGGCCGGCGCCTATGAGGCCTTCGGCCTCGGCCTCGGCGACCCCGTGCCGCTCTCCGCCGAACATGGCGAAGGCCTGTCCGAGCTCTATGATGCGCTGGCTGTCCACATGCCCGCGCCGGTCTTCGAAGACGAGGACGTTGCGGAAGGCGAGGACGAGGTCGACGATCCCAACAAGCCGATCTCGGTCGCTATCGTCGGCCGGCCGAATGCCGGCAAGTCGACCCTGGTCAATGCCCTGATCGGCGAGGACCGCATGCTGACCGGCCCCGAAGCCGGGATCACCCGCGACGCGATCGCGGTCGATTGGGACTGGGGCGGACGCAAATTCCGGCTGGTCGACACCGCGGGCCTCAGAAAGCGCGCCCGGATCGAGGACAAGGTCGAAAAGCTGTCGGTCGCCGATGCGCTGCGCGCGATCCGGTTCGCCCAGGTGGTCGTGGTCTGCATGGACGCCGAAAAGCCGTTCGAGGACCAGGACCTGCGCATCGCCGATCTCGCGGCCAAGGAGGGCAGGGCCGTGGTGCTCGCCTTCACCAAATGGGACCTGATCCCGCACAAGGGCGGCAAGGCCGCCAAGCTGCGCGAAGAGGCCGACCATTGGTTGCCGCAGATCAAGGGCTGCCCGGTGGTCGCCAACTCGGCCGAAACCGGCCAGGGTTTGGACAGGCTGATGCAGGCCATCGTGGACGCCCGCGTGCCGTGGCAGAAGCGCATCTCGACCAACCAACTGGTCCGCTGGCTGCAGGAGACGCTCGACCACCATCCGCCGCCGGCGGTGTCGGGCCGGCGCATCAAGCTGCGCTACATGACGCAGGCCAAGACGCGCCCGCCGACCTTCGTCGCCTTCTGCTCGCGCCCCGAGGCCTTGCCGGAGAGCTATTTGCGCTATCTGGTCAATGGCTTGCGCGAAAGCTTTGAACTTCAGGGGACGCCGATCCGCTTCCACTTGAAGAAGACCGACAATCCCTATGCGGACGGCGCCCGCAAGATCTACTGAGGTCTGGCCCAACCGCTTCGGCCGGTCCAACTTCGCTATTCGCAGGACAGGCGAGGGTTCGCTGCCGCCTGCCTTCTACTGCCGCGAAAGGCGCGTTGCCCCGTCGGCACGGCTGACGGGCGCCGCCCCATTCGTCATGGCCTTGCTTGTCACGGCCATCCACGCCTTGCTTCGGCGCGCCATAGTCGTGAATGGCCGGTACAAGGCCGGCCATGACGAGGAAGCGGCGATGCGTGGCCGCGCCCCGGCTCAGTAGCCGACGGTGAAGCGCTTGCGCTCGTGCGCCGGCTTTTCCAGCTCGTCGACGAGGGCGATGGCGTAATCCTCAAACGAGATCCAGCTCTTGCCCCCGGCGTCGGCCAGCAACTGGTCGGTGCCGAGCCGGAACTTGGTCGTGCGCTCGCCAGCCGTGAACAGCGCCGAAGGCGACAGGAAGGTCCAGTTGAGGCCCGGTTCGGCCTTCAGCAGATCGAGGAAGACGCCACCCGCCAGGGCTTCGTTCTTATAGGCCGCCGGAAAAGCCGGCTGGTCGACCAGCCGGGCGCCGGGGGCGACCTCGAGGCTGCCGGCACCGCCGACCACCAGGTAGCGCGGCACGCCGGCCGCCTTGACCGCGGCGATCAGCTTCTTCGGATCGGAAGCGGTGAAATGCACCGAGCTGATCACCGCGTCGTGGCCGGCGATCAGCTCGGCCAGGGCCTCGGGGGCATCGGCGTCGCCCTTGACGGCGCTGACATGGGCGCCGGCGACGATCTTCGAGGGATCACGGGCAATGGCGGTCACGGCGTGGCCGCGGCTTGCGAGCTCGGCGAGAATGCGCGAGCCGGCATTGCCGGAAGCGCCGATCAGAGCGACTTTCATCAGAGGGTCTCCATGTGGTAGTAACCGATGGATACCAAGTGCGTGTAGAAGCCTCTCCTGTAAAGAAGGCACTTTCAGGTCACGTGGTCACCCCGGAGAAATCACCTTGCGCAATCCCAATGTCTTCGACGGCAAATGCCCGACGCGGGTGGTGCTCGATCGCGTCGGCGACAAGTGGGCGGTGCTGATCCTGCTGCTGCTCGCCGCCGAACCGCTGCGTTTCAACGAGCTGCGCCGCCGCATCGACGGCATATCGCAGAAGATGCTGTCGCAGACCCTGAAGAGCCTGGAGCGCGACGGCCTGGTCGGCCGCAAGGCCTTCGCCACCGTGCCGGTGACGGTGGAATATTCGATCACGCCGCTCGGCCTGACCCTCTATTCGGCGGTCGACAGCCTGCGGATCTGGGCCGAGAGCCACCTCGGCGACGTCGCCGCCGCGCAGCAGCGCTATGACGGCGGGCAGGGCTTGTCGGAAGCGGCTTGAGGCTGGGCCGTCGTCGCGCGGCCAGACGCGGAAGGCGTGGACGGCCGGAACAAGTCCGGTCAAGACGACAGCTGACGTCGAGGCGAGCGCGCCTGCCGGTAAGGTCGCTGCGAGCTCAACACATCGTCTTGCCCGGGCTTGTCCCGGGCATCCACGAATTCTGGCCCCGCGTCCACGGCGCGACGGTTTCGCTCAATCGCGGCTTGAGCGCCTTGCAGCGGCCGCGACCAAGGTTGACGCGCTCTGTCACGGGACGACCGGCAGAATACCTGGATGGCCGGGACTAGCCCGGCCAAGACGAGAAATGCCGCTACGGGCGCGTGCTGGAACGCCGCGTGCGCGTCCACGACGCGCCCAGAAGCCTCAGACCGGGTCGTGAAACGCCTTCAGCGCCTTCGCCGGATAATCGTAGATCATGCCGGTCTCGGTCACTTCAGGCAGGCAGAGCGCCAGGATGGCGCGTGCCGGGCCGTCCGGGCCCTCCAGCGTCGCCGGATCCTCGCCGGGCATGGCCTGCGCCCGCATGGTGGTGCGGATGGGGCCGGGATTGAACAGATTGACCCTCAGCGGATTGTTGACGTTCTCGGCCGCGTAGGTGAGCGCCAGCGAATTCAGCGCGGCCTTGGTCACCGAATAGGGCCCCCAGAACGGCCGGTTGCGCCACGACGCGCCCGACGAGACGAACACCGCGCGGCCGGCATCCGATTGCTGCAGCAGCGGATCGAACGACCGGACCAGCCGCCACTGGGCGGTCAGGTTGACCGCGACGGTGTGATCCCATTCTTTCGGCGTGATGTGGCCGAGCGGCGAGATCGGGCCGAGGATGGCGCCGTTCGCGACCAGCACGTCGAGCTTGCCCCAGCGCTCATGAATGGCCAGTCCCAGGCGGTCGAGCCCGTCGCCATCCTTGATGTCGAGCGGCACCAGCGTCGCCGAGCCACCGATCTGGCGGATCGCGTCGTCGAGCGATTCGAGGCCGCCCTGGGTACGCGCAACCGCCACCACATGGGCTCCGGCCTCCGCCAGCAACAAGGCGGTGGCGCGGCCGATGCCGCGCGAAGCGCCGGTGACGCAGGCCACCCGGCCCGAAAGAGGCTTATCGGTCATGAAGGCTAAGGTCTCAGCTCGCTTCGGCCAGCAGCGACAGTTGTTTGGCGCCTTCGCTGACCAGGTCGGTGATCGGCGTCGGGTAGTCGCCGGTGAAATAGTGGTCGGTGAACTGCGGCTGGACCGGGTCGCGTTTCGGTTCGCCGAGCGCCCGATAGAGCCCGTCGATCGAGATGAAAGCCAGCGAATCGACGCCCAGATAGGCCTTCATCTCATCCAGCGACATACGGGCCGCGAGCAGCTTGTCCTGGTCGGGCATGTCGATGCCGTAATAGTCGGGGAACTTGATCGGCGGCGAGGCGATGCGGAAATGCACCTCGCGGGCGCCGGCATCGCGCATCATCTGGACGATCTTGCGCGAGGTGGTGCCGCGCACGATGCTGTCGTCGACCAGCACGATGCGCTGGCCCGCGACCACCGCCCGGTTGGCGGAATGCTTCAGGCGCACGCCGAGCTCGCGCACCGACTGGGTCGGCTGGATGAAGGTGCGGCCGACATAGTGGTTACGAATGATGCCGAGCTCATAGGGAATGCCCGACTTCTGCGCGAAGCCGATGGCCGCCGGCACGCCGGAATCCGGCACCGGCACGATCACGTCGGCATCGACGGGACTTTCGGCGGCGAGCGTCGCGCCGATCTGCTTGCGCAGGCCGTAGACATTCTTGCCGTCGACGATCGAATCGGGCCGCGCGAAATAGACATATTCGAAGATGCACGGGCGCAGCTTGCGCTGCGGGAACGGCCGGATCGATTCCAGGCCCTGGTCGGAAATGATGACGACTTCGCCATTGGCGACCTCGCGGACGAAACGCGCGCCGATGATGTCGAGGGCGCAGGTTTCGGAGGTCAGGATATATTTGCCGTCGAGTTCGCCGATCACCAGAGGCCGGATGCCCAGGGGATCGCGCGCGCCGATCAGCTTCTTGTTGGTCATGCCGACAAAGGCGTAACCGCCTTCGACCTGGCCGAGCGCGTCGATGAACCGGTCGGTGAAGCGGTTGCGCCGGGAGCGGGCGACCAGGTGCAGGATGACTTCGGTGTCCGACGTCGCCTGATAAATCGCGCCATCGGCGATCAGGCGACGGCGCAAGGTCAGGCCATTGGTCAGATTGCCGTTGTGGCAGACCGCGAAACCGCCGGCCTCGAGCTCGGCGAACAACGGCTGGACGTTGCGCAGGATCGTGCCGCCGGTGGTCGAATAGCGCGTATGGCCGATCGCCGATTGACCGGGCAGGCGCTCGATCACCTCGCGCTTGGAGAAATTGTCGCCGACCAGGCCGAGCCGACGTTCCGAATGGAACCGGGCGCCGTCGAACGACACGATGCCGGCCGCTTCCTGGCCGCGATGCTGGAGGGCATGCAGGCCGAGCGCGGTCAGCGCGGCCGCGTCCGGATGGTCATGGACGCCAAAGACGCCGCATTCCTCATGCAGGCGGTCGGCCTCGCTGTCGAAGCTCCCGTCATCCGGGGCCTGCCGGTCGAAGTCCTCGCGCGCATGCTCCAGGTCCGCCTCGTGGTGGCGCACCTCTAGGGATCGCGTCATGGCATCCTCGTCCAAGAACGAGATCGCCGAGGCCCGGAATAGGCCATCGACACGATCTCCTGGTCAAACAGAAATACGAGCCCTGCCACGATCCGGATGGATCGCCTCAGTGCTCCGAAGGCTCCGATCGTCGCCCCGTCACGTCATATGCGGGGTGATGCGCCGGTTAGAAAGACCCTTTCCACCCCATGCACGGCGGCCATGCGCCGCCGGAGCAAACTGTCGCCTCACAAACGGCGCTGCGGCTGGGCCGGCTGCGGCGTTCCCGGGGTCGCCGGAGCGGCCGGTGCGGCCTGCGGCGCGGCGCCATCGGCCGGCGCGGCCTGAGGCTGTTGCGAACGATTGAGCCGACGCAGGATATCCGAACCCTCGATATCCTGGGGCAATTTCTCGATCAGCCAGTCCTTGGTATTGTCCAGCAGGGCATAGGACTTCGCCTTGGCGATCCAGTCCGGCCGGTTGGTGCTCGGCACCAGCCAGGTGAAGAAGGCAAACGCCACCACCACGATCACCAGGCCGCGGGCCAGGCCGAAGGCGAAGCCGAGGGTGCGGTCGAGCACGCCGATCTTCGAGTCGAGAATGGCGTCGGAGATGCGAATGGTGATCAGCGAGACGACCACCAGCACGGTGAGGAAGACACCGGCGATGACGATGGCCTTGGCGGCCAGCTCGTTGGACACCTGGGTCTGGGCGAGCGGCAGCAGCCGGGGGAAGGCCCACCAGGTGGCGAGCGCCGCCAGACCCCAGGAGGCGATCGACAGAACCTCGCGGACAAAACCGCGGACCATCGCGAGCAGCGCTGAAATCAGCATGATCGCGGCGAGGCCCATGTCGAGATAGGTGACCGGCATCGGGGGAGAGCTCCGGGCAAGCAAAACGAGTGGCGCGAGTCGCATCAGGCTGCGCGATCACGCGCTTATAGCGAGGCATGCGGCTGCCGTCACCCCGTCAGCCACAGGCAAATCGCGCAAGCAATTGGGCCGTCGGACGGGTGGTGTTTCAGGGCCATCCACGGTGCCCGCGGAAGACGAGGGGCGGTGACACGACCGGTGCGGGTCCTGGATGCCCATGCGCCCGGCGGTCCGGCGCGCGGCCTTCGACGACAGGTCTCGTCCTGGCCGGGCTTGTCCCGGCCACCCACGAATTGAACCCGGTCGTCCCCGCCACGGATCCCGTCGGACCAGCTCATCGGTCGCGGCAAACGCTCGCAACGGGATTGAGCGAAGCGATTGTCGCGCAGGGAAAGTCGTGGGTGCCCGGGACAAGCCCGGGCAAGACGAGCCTTGAGCTCGCCGTCAAGTTAACATCAGTCGTTCGCGACGGCCTTGGGCTTGCGGGTGCCGACGCCTGACGCGGCGATGTCGGCGACCAGCGTCGACAGGTTGTTGACCGACTGGGTGCCGAGGCCCGGTTCGGCGGGTTCGCCGCGCGCCACTTCGGGGATTACCGCCCTGGTGAAGCCGAGCTTCTTGGCTTCCTTCAGGCGCGCCGCCGCCTGGGCCACGGGGCGGACCGCGCCGGACAGGCTGACCTCGCCAAAATAGACCGCATCGGCCGGCAGCACGGCGCCGGTCAGCGAGGAGACCAGCGCCGCGGCGACCGCGAGGTCGGCGGCCGGCTCGGCGATCCTCAGGCCGCCGGCGACATTCAGATAGACGTCGTGGCTGCCGAGCCTGACGCCGCAATGGGCGTCCAGCACGGCGAGCACCATGGACATCCGGGCATTGTCCCAGCCGACCACCGCGCGGCGCGGCGTGCCGAGCGTCGAGGGTGCGACCAGCGCCTGGATCTCCACCAGCACCGGCCTGGTGCCCTCCATGCCGGCAAAGACCGCGGTGCCGGGCGCGCCGAGATCGCGGCCCGCCAGGAACAGTTCCGACGGGTTGGGCACCTCGCGCAGACCCTTGCCGGTCATTTCGAACACGCCGATCTCGTCGGTCGGGCCGAAGCGGTTCTTCACCGCGCGCAGGATGCGGAAATGATGGCCGCCTTCGCCCTCGAAGCTCATCACCGCGTCGACCATGTGCTCGACAACCCGCGGGCCGGCGATCTGGCCGTCCTTGGTGACATGGCCGACCAGGATCACCGCCGCGCCGGATTTCTTGGCATAGCGGATCAGCACCTGGGCGGCCGAACGGACCTGGCTGACCGTGCCCGGCGCGCTCTCCACCTTGTCGGTCCACATGGTCTGGATCGAATCGATCACCACCAGCCGGGGCGTGCCGCCTTCCGACAGGGTCGCGACGATATCCTCGACATTGGTTTCGGCGGCGAGTTCCACCGGCGACGCCGTCAGGCCGAGCCGCTCGGCGCGCAGCCGGACCTGGCCGACCGCCTCTTCGCCGGAGATATAGACGACACGGTGGCCCATGCGGGCGAGCCGGGCCGAGGCCTGGATCAGCAGCGTCGACTTGCCGATGCCGGGATCTCCGCCGATCAGGATCACCGAGCCCTTGACCAGTCCACCGCCGAACACCCGGTCGAGCTCGCCGACCTGGGTCTCGGTGCGCGGCGCCTGGTCATTGACGCCATCGAGCCCGGCCAGTGCGAAGGTCCGACCCTTCTTGGCGCCGCCCTTGGCCGGCGCGCCGCCGACGCCTGTCGTGGCGACGCTTTCCTCGGCGATCGTGTTCCAGGCGCCGCAGCTTTCGCATTTGCCTTGCCAGCGGCCATAGCTCGCGCCGCAGGACTGACAGACGAAAGAGGTGATGTTGCGCGCCATGGAGCCTGCGTGAGCCGGAATCAATCTCCGATATAGCGCCTGTTATAACGTCGCCCAAGGCTGGTCAGCATCTCGTAGCCGATCGTGCCGGCGGCCTCGGCGATCTCGTCGACGCCAATGCCGTCGCCGAGCAGCGTGACGAGGTCGCCTCGCTTGACCGGGCCGGCCTCGGTGAGGTCGATGGCGATCAGGTCCATCGAGACGCGCCCGGCAAGCGGACAGGTGACGCCATTGACCCTGACCTTGGCCCGGACGTTGCGTTCCACCGAACCGGCGGCGCGCAGATAGCCGTCGGCATAACCGACCGAAACGATGCCGACGCGGCTCGGCCTGGCCGCGGTCCAGGTCGCGCCATAGCCCACCGCGTCGCCCGGCCTGACGTCGCGGACCTGGACGAGCGGCGCCTCCAGGCGCACCACCGGATCGAGCGGATCGCGGCCGCCGCAGAAGCGCGCGCCGTAAACGGCGATGCCCGGGCGAACGATGTCATGGCGGGTCGCGGCCAGGGTGCAGCCGGCGGAATTGGCGAGCGAGCCGGGAACGCCGGGAAACAGGCCGCGCACCTGGGCGAAGCGATCGATCTGGCGCGCCGTCAGCGCGTGGCCGGGTTCGTCGGCGCAGGCGAGATGGCTCATCAGCAGTGCCGGCTCGAAGGCCAGCGCGTGCGGCCCGGGCTCGGCCAGCAGGGCGGCTTCTGCGAGATCGAGACCAAGCCGGTTCATGCCGGTATCGACATGGATGGCGGCCGGCCAGCGCTTGCCGGTCGCTGCGCAAAAGGCGCTGAAGATCTCGATGTCCTCGCGGCTGCCGAGGACGGGCCGGAGCGCATGGTCGGCATAGGTGGCGAGCGCCTCGCCGAACAGGCCGTTCAGCACGTAGATCACCGCCTGCGGCAGCACCGCGCGCAGCCGCCTGGCTTCCGAGAGATGGGCGACGAAGAAGGTGCGGGCGCCGGCCGCCGCCAGCGCCGGCCCGGTCGTCTCGATGCCGGTGCCATAGGCGTCGGCCTTGACCACGGCGGCGCATTCGGCACCGGCGGTCATGGCCGCAAGCGCGCGGTAATTGCGCTTGATGGCGCCGAGATCGATCGTCAGGCGTGCGCCGGCCTCATCCGCCGGCACTTGCAATGCCCCGCTCATCCTGCTGTTCCAGTCTCTATTCCAGCCTCTGGGGCAAATGGTCCTCCTCGGCGAGATCCGAGAAGCGCGTGACATTGGCCTCGAATTGCAGCGTAACCGTGCCGGTCGGTCCGTGACGCTGCTTGCCGATGATCACTTCAGCCTTGCCGTGCAGCCGGGCCATTTCGTCGCGCCACTTGATATGCTCTTCCGTGCCCGGCTTCGGTTCGCGGTTCTGGATATAATATTCCTCGCGGAACACGAACATGACGGCGTCGGCGTCCTGCTCGATCGACCCCGATTCGCGAAGGTCGGCGAGCTGCGGGCGCTTGTCGTCGCGCGCTTCCACCTGGCGTGACAGCTGCGACAGCGCCAGGATCGGCACGTTCAGCTCCTTGGCCAGCGCCTTCATGCCGGTGGTGATTTCGGTCAGTTCCTGCACGCGGTTCTGGTTGTTCTTCGACGAGCCCGACAACAGCTGGAGATAGTCGACCACCATGAAATCCAGCCCGCGCTGACGCTTCAGGCGGCGGGCGCGGGCGGTCAGCTGCGAGATCGACAGGCCGCCGGTGTCGTCGATGTAGAACGGGATGGCCTGGATTTCCCGGGCGGCTTCGGTCAGCCGGTAGAATTCGTCTTCCTGGATGTCGCCGCGGCGGATCTTGTAGGACGAGATCTGCGCCTGCTCGGCGACGATACGGGTGGCCAGCTGGTCGGCGCTCATTTCCAGCGAGAAGAAGCCGACAATGCCGCCATTGGTGGTCTTGTGCGTGCCGTCGGCCTCGACCTCGAACTTGTAGGCCTTGGCGATGTTGAAGGCGATATTGGTGGCGAGCGCGGTCTTGCCCATGGCCGGACGTCCGGCGAGCACGACGAGGTCGGAGGGCTGCATGCCGCCGAGCGTCTTGTCGAGGTCGCGCAGGCCGGTCGAGATGCCCGACAGGTGACCGTCGCGCTGATAGGCCTGCCCCGCCATGTCGAGAGCACGCGCCACGGCGTCGGTGAAGCGCTGGAAGCCGCCATCGTAGCGGCCGGTCTCGGCCAATGAGAACAGGCTGCGCTCGGCATCCTCGATCTGCGCCCGTGGCGGCATGTCGACCGGCGCGTCATAAGCGACATTGACCATGCCTTCGCCGATCTGGATCAGATCCCGGCGGATCGCCAGGTCATAGATCGAGCGGCCATAGTCCTCGGCATTGATGATGGTGGTCGCTTCCGCGGCCAGGCGCCCGAGATATTGGACGATCGTCAATCCGCCGATGTCGAGCTGGGGATCGAGGAAGGTCTTCAGCGTGACCGGCGTGGCGATCTTGCCGCCGCGAATCAGCGAAGCGGTGGTCTCGTAGATCTTCTGGTGCAGGGGATCGAAATAGTGCTTCGCCTCGAGAAAGTCCGCGACCCGGTAGAACGCCTCGTTGTTGACCAGGATAGCGCCCAGCAACGCCTGTTCGGCCTCGATATTGTGCGGGGCCTGGCGGAACGTCGGTTCGGCGGCGCCGACGGGAACTAGGGCGGGCAGGGCGGACATTGCTTCAGGTTTCGACAGGTGGGTTCCGGGGCCCTCGTCTCTAGCAGGCTTGGAGCGACCGGCGTAAAGCGTTTTCCGCCGGCCAGCGGCAGAGCCCCAGTGTCCCCGATTCTCACAGGCACGGAAAAGAAACGCTTTGGTGATTGACACTGGCTGGCCGGCAACCGGGCACCGTCCCCTTGCGCGCCCACCGCAAGCCCTGGGCAAGAAATCGCCGGTCACCCCATAGATGTCGCGGTGAAATCACCTTTTTACCCTGTACGGAAACCCAACGTTAACTCTGTCATGCGATCCCTTTGCAATCCGCACAAGCGGTTACTCATTCGTGAAGGGGCGCTCCCATGTTCAAGCGTGTCGCATTACCCATGGTCGCCTTAGCGGCCCTCACATTCGGTGCGAAGGCAGCCGATCTCGGTGGAGCGGCGCTCCGAGGTTCGGAAGTCATTGCCGCGGCTCCCGACTATGTCGACAAGTGGAGCGGCTTCTACATCGGCGGCCAGGTCGGCCTGCAGACGATCCGCAATTCCGGCTCGCACAGCGACGCGACCAATTCGACCAGGCCCGACGGCAACGGCGTGCAGCATTACGACTTCGACTACGACTACGCCAAGACCGGCTTCAGCTATGGCCTGCATGCCGGCTACCAGCGGCTGTTCAATCAGGTTCTGTTCGGCGTCGAGGCCGATTTCGAAGGCCCGATGTCGACAATCAATTCGTCCTGGTACAATTCCAACCCCGACTTCGGCCAGGGCAACCACTATCAGCAGCGGCTCCGCTCGAATTGGCAGGGTTCGGTGCGCGCCCGTCTCGGCTGGGTGCACAACGTCAAGACGCTGTTCTACGTCACCGGCGGCTTTGCCTTCGCCAACTTCAAGGCCTGTACCGTTCTCAACGATTGCCAGGGCTTTGTCGGCCATGTCGTGAAATACACCTCGACACGCCTCGGCTGGACGATCGGCGCCGGCATCGAGCACAAGTTCTCGTATAACTGGTCGGCCCGCCTCGAGTACCGTTACACCAACTACGGTTCGCGGAACTGCTTCGCCCAGGACGCTTGCGCGATCAACGCGAACGCCTCCGACATCGGCAATCGCATCGAAACCCATGCGGTCCGGGTTGGCGTCAGCTACCTCTTCGGTTCGCCGCCGGTCTCGGTCGAGCCGATCGTCGCCCGCTACTGATCCAGCCATGTTCGGGGCAGGGGGCGCGTTTCGCGCCCGCTGGCCCCAACAAAAAACGCCCGGCTTCGCAGCCGGGCGTTTTGCATTTGCGGCCGGCCGCCCTGGGGCAGCCGGCATGATCGGAAGGGCTCAGCCCTCGGCCTGATCGGCCTCGCCGAACTCTTCGGGATTGAAGGTCTCGAAGGTCGGCTCTTCGGCGCGCTGGGTCAAGTCTTCGCCATGGGTCTGGCGCTCGGCCTCGCCGACCGAACGGGCGACGTTGACGGTCACGTGCGCATCGACTTCCGGATGCAGGGCGATCGTCACCTTGTGCAGGCCGATGGCCTTGATCGGGCTGTCGAGCTGGATCATGGCGCGGGCAACGGTCACACCGCCCTCGGTGATCGCCTCGGCGAGATCGCGGGCCGACACCGAGCCGTAGAGGTGACCGGTCTCGCCGGCCTGACGGATGATCACGTAGGTGGTGCCGTCGAGCTGGGCGGCGACGCCTTCGGCATCCTTCTTCAGTTCGAGGTTATGCGCCTCGAGCTGGACCTTCATGGTCTCGAACTTCTTGCGGTTGGTCTCGGTGGCGCGAAGCGCCTTGCCCTGGGTCAGGAGGTAGTTGCGGGCGTAGCCCGGCTTCACCTTCACGACTTCGCCCATCTGGCCAAGCTTGGCCACGCGCTGCAGCAGGATAACGTCCATGTTCAATCTCCTTGTGATGTCAGGTGCATGTCATGTGTTGGAGGGAGCCGAGGGCGGCGCCTGGCGCTTGGCCCTCAGGTTGAAAAGCACGTCGGCGAGGCCGGCGAGCGCCACGAAGATCATCGGCCAACCGATGATGAAGGTCAGGGCATAGAGCAACCCGAGCGCGAAACCGCGCATGCTCCAGCCACGCGTCACGTCATGGGCGAGCGCGTAGCCGGCGAGCGCGAAGACGGCGAGGCCGACGGCCGTCACGATGACGCCGACATGGCCGACGATGCCGGTGGCGAACGACGCCAGAGTCCCCGCGAGCAAGGCGACGGCGGTCCAGCGCGGCAGCCGCATCGACGGCAAATCCGGCCACGGCCGGGCGAGCTTGCCCGAGGCCCGGACGATCCGGCCGGCGACGAACAGGTTGAGCGCCGTGACGAAGGTCCAGACGATGGCGGCGGCAACCGGCACCGCGGCGGTCATGAACGCGGCCAGCGTTGCCTGGGTCTCGCCATCGACCGAGGTCATCTGGCGGAGCGTCTGGTCGACCGCGGCGCGCAGCGATGCCTGATAGGCGTCGAAATCGAAACCGAACAGCACGGCCATGCCGAACAGGGTCAGGACCACCGCGCCGACGCCGATGACCGAAAGCAGCAGGCCCGGCGGGCACCATTCCGTCGCTTCGGGATCGGCGGCGGTTGGCGCGCGGCGCGTGGTCAGCGCCAGATAGGCCAGGATCCAGGCCGGCAGCCCGATCGAGAAGAAGAAGAACAGCCCCAGTTGCGAGCGCAGCGCCAGCGACAGGGCGAGCGCGCCGATCGTGCTGGCGAAGGCGCCGGCATAATGGCCCCAGCCGAGGCCGGCGATCAGCACGGGAAGGGCTGCGAAATAGAACAGGACGATAGCCAGCGGGTTCCCCGACGCGAGTGTCGCGAAGAGGAGGGCGGACGCCAGTCCGGCGCCGAAAGCAATGGCGAGGGTCGGTCCCATCGTCAGCTGTCCCGCTCGATCCCGAGGGTTAGGGGGCTTCACCCCAACTTCAGCCGCGACGGGTCATCCGTCCGGCCGACGATCAATAGTCTTGTCGGCAGAACCGGTGGGGCGTCGGCCGCCCCACCGGCGATCTCATCGCGCGATCATGCGATCGCGTCGCGTGATCTCACTTGATCACGTCGCGTGATCTCACTTGATCACGTCGCGTGATCTCACTTGATCACGTAAGGCAGCAGGCCGAGGAACCGCGAGCGCTTGATCGCCTGGGCGAGCTCGCGCTGCTTCTTGGCCGACACGGCCGTGATGCGCGACGGCACGATCTTGCCGCGCTCGGAAATGTAGCGCTGCAGCAGACGCACGTCCTTGTAGTCGATGACCGGAGCATTCGGACCGGAGAACGGGCAGGTCTTGCGACGGCGGAAGAACGGGCGGCGGGCGCCGCCACCGGTCGAGGTCGATGCGGACGTCATGCTCACTCCTCCGTCACAACGGTTTCGGCACCGGCTTCGACGTCGCCGCCGTCACGGTCCCGAAAGCGGCGGGCACCGCCACCGCCAGCGCCGCGGTCACCACCGCCGCCGCCAAATCCACGGTCGCGACCGCCGCCGAAGCCGCCGCCGCCACCGAAGCCACGATCGCCGAAGCCGCGCTCGCCGCGGTCGTCACGATCACGCTTCTGCAGCATGGCCGACTGGCCCTCCTCGAGAGCCTCCACCTTGATCGTCATGAAGCGCAGGATGTCTTCATTGATCGACATCTGACGCTCCATCTCGGCGACCGCGGCGTGCGGCGCGTCGATGTTCATCAGGGTGTAGTGAGCCTTGCGGTTCTTGCGGATCCGGAACGCGATCGACTTCAGCCCCCAGGACTCGGTCTTGGCAACCGAGCCGCCATTGGCTTCGATGACGTCCTTGTACTGCGTCGCAAGCGCTTCGGCCTGCTGCGCAGTCACATCCTGGCGCGCCAGGAATACGTGTTCATAGAGAGGCATTCGGCCTGTCTCCTCGTTCGAAATGACGCTTCCTCGGCGCGAAGCCCCTCAAGCCCTGGACAGGCCCGACAGAATTCTCGAAGGCGGAGACACCGGATGACGAGGGTTTTAAAGATCCTCTGCAGGCAAGCCTGCCACCCGTTCAGCCACCAGCCGACCGAAGCGAAGGCGGCCTTATACGCGAAAACGCCGAGCGTTCAAGGGTAAAGCGCTCACGCGGGGGCTTGACCGCGAAAGCCATGGACCGTGCCGCGCCGGCGATGACGGCGAGGGCAGGGCCACGGCGCCCCGGCGCCACCTCCTCATGTCCGCGCCACCTCGTCTTGACCCGGAAGACGTGGGTGGCCGGGACAAGCCCGGCCAGGACGCGGTGAAAAGCGATGGGCTCTGGACTGATCCGCTGTGGTTCTCCTCGCCGGGACCATCGCGGGCACCCGCGCCCAACTTACCTCTTACGCCGCGTCGGCCTCGCTGCGCCACGCCGGAAAGGGATCGGCGAGCGCGGCATGTTCGGCGGCGTCGAACCGGACAGCCTCGGCCCGGCCGACCAGGCAGCCGTCCAGCGCCGCGCGCATGGCCGCCTCATCGAGCCCCGCGCCGATAAACACCAGCTCCTGGCGCCGGTCGCCATAAACCGGATGCCAGTGCCGTTTCAGCATGGCGCGCCACTCCTCGCTGTCGGGCCAGCGCGCCTTCGGCACGGCGGTCCACCAGAAGCCCATAGCCGAAGTCCGGCAGACCGCGCCAGCGATCGACAGCTCGCCGCACCAGTTCGGCCGGGTCGCCAGCCAGAAATGCCCCTTGGCGCGAATCAGGCCGGGCCAGGTCGCCTTCAGGAAGAGGTCGAACTTCGCGGGCTCGAAGGGCCTGGCGGCGCGATAGACGAAGGAGGATATGCCGTATTCCTCGGTTTCCGGCACGTGGTCCCTGAAGCCGTAAAGCTCCTTCGCCCACAGCGGATGGGTCTCGGCGGCCTCCTTGTCGAAGCGGCCGGTATCGAGCACCTCGGCGAGCGACACCTTGGCGAAATCCGTCTTGATGACAAAGGCGTCGGGGTTGAGCGCACGGACAACCTTTTCGACCAGCATCAGTTGTCCTGGTCCGACATCGGAAATCTTGTTGATGACCACCACGTCGGCGAATTCGATCTGGTCGGTCAGGAGGTCGGCCAAGGTCCGTTGATCGCCGTCGCCCGATGTCTCGCCGCGCTCCGCCAGCAGGTCATGGCCGCTGAAATCCTTCACCAGATTGACCGCGTCGACCACGGTCACCATGCCGTCGAGCCGGGCGACATCCTCCAGCGCGTCACCATCTTCCGATCGGAACGAAAAGGTCGCGGCGATCGGCAGGGGTTCGGCGATGCCGGTGCCCTCGATCAGCAGGTAGTCATATTGGCCGGTTTCGGCGAGCTGCCTGACCTCGCTCAGCAGATCGTCGCGCAGCGTGCAGCAGATGCAGCCATTGGTCAGCTCGACCAGCTTCTCGTCCGTCCGCGACAGATTGGCACCGCCGTCGCGGACGAGATCGGCGTCGATATTCACTTCCGACATGTCGTTGACGATGACAGCGACGCGGCGACCCTCGCGATTGCAAAGGATGTGGTTCAGCAGGGTGGTCTTGCCGGCGCCCAGGAAACCGGAAAGCACGGTGACGGGCAGGCGGTTGTCGGATTGAGCCGCAGGCATGAGATCTCCAAAACATGTAATGCTATAACGTATCATTTGAATTCGCGACTCCGCAAGACCCCGGTGACTGGCCCGGCCTCCATGTCGCACCGCGCAAGGGAAGGCGTGGATGGCCGGCACGAGGCCGGCCATGACGAATAGCGCGGTGCGGCCGGGCTCCGACGCCCCCGGAAACGCTGTCCACGACCGCGCCGGTTCTCACCGCGTCATGGCCGTGCTTGTCACGGCCATCCACGTCTTGCCGATCAGGGAATACGGGGAAGGCCGATCACAACGGACGAGCCGGTTCAGCGGCCCGACAGGATCGCCCGGATCTGGCTGGTTGCGGCCTCGATCCGGATCGCCAGGAGCGCCGCGCCGCGGGCGGCCGACGCCCGGCTCGGGTCGCCGCTCGCGCCCATCTGACGCAAACTGCCGGGCAGGCCCTGCAGGCGGTCGAGCATGACCCCGGAGGGATGCACCGCCATCAGTTCCGCCGTGTCGATCAGGCCGGCATGAAAGCCGATCGTCGCGGCGCTCTCGCCCTGGGCTTCGAGCAGCCTGTTCTGCTCGCGGTCCTCGTAATAGCGGTCGATCTGGGCGACCCGCACGCCGTCGCGCGCCCATTCAAGGCTGAGGGCGGCGGCGACCTTGGCCTGGGCCGCCTGGCTCGGCCCGTGATCGCCGATGAACACGATGACCTTGAAGCCGGCCGCCTTGAGGCTTCGGGCGATACCGTCGAGCAATTGCTCGAAGACCGGCTCGCGCAGGCCGATCGTGCCGGGAAGCTGCATGTTGTCGGCCGGCGGCGCGTAATCGCCTTGCGGCACGAAGGAGACGACCGGCGCGACCAGGGTTCGGCCGAGATTGCCGGCGATCACGCGGGCGGCATGGCCGACAATATGATCATGCTTGTTCAGCACCATATGCGGGCCGTTCTGCTCGACGCCGCCGGTGGGCACGATGACCGTGGTGAAACCGTTCTGCAGGGCGCTCATCACCTCCATCCAGGTCATGTCCTGCATGGCGGTTGTCTGCGGCACCGGGGTGGCCAAGGTCCGCACGGCATTGCCGGTGCCGAGCCCGACGACCAGGACGACGACCAGCGCAAGCCGGGAAGACAGGCGAGCGAGCAATCGGTTTCTCCGTGGATCTCTCGACAGGCGACGAACCTGCCTAACATCGCTTGCTTAAGAAACCGCCTCGTTCCGGAGCCCGCTCCCTAACGGCATCTTAACGCGGCTGCGCTCCAATGGGCCGATTCCATCAGGCAGGGACCACGGGCTCATGGATATGCTCTGGGCGATCATCGCGCGGCTCGGCGAAGTGCTGGTAGTTCAGCTGCCCTGGGCGATCGGGCTGGCCGCCATGTTCACGGTGCTCGCGATCTTTTCGAGCCAGACCTGCAATCCCGGCAAACCCTGGTGGAAGAATCGCGGCCTGCTCACCGATGCCGAATATGGCCTGATCCTGCCGATCGTGATGCCCTATCTGCGCGTCTGCCTGATCATCCTGGTCGTGGCGATCGCGCGCGGCTCGGCCAGCGACGACGACGTCGTCGATTTCATGCAGAACGGCCGCGGCCCGGTGAGCCATCTGCCGCTCTGGGGGCAGGCCATCTTCTATCTGCTGGCAACCGACTTCCTGCTGTACTGGAGCCACCGGCTGTTCCACGGCATGCATCTCTGGCCGTTCCACGCGGTGCATCATTCGTCCGAGGACGTCGACTGGACCTCCGCCTATCGGTTTCACCCGGTCAATACGCTTCTGGGGCCGACGCTGGTCAATCTCATCATGATCGGGCTGGGCGTCTCGCCGGTGGTCATGGTCGCCCTGGTGCCGTTCGACATCGTCACGGCGGCCTTCGTGCACAGCAATCTGAAGTGGACGCTCGGGCCGCTCAAATACGTCTTCGCCACGCCGGTCTTCCACCGCTGGCACCACAGCCATCCCGACGACGGCGGCATGATGAACTATGCCCCGACCTTCGCGTTCTGGGATGTCATGTTCGGCACGTTCTACATGCCCGAGGGCAAGCTGCCCCAGGAATACGGTACTTTCGATCCGGACTTCCCGAAGGACTTTGCCGGCCAGATCATCGTGCCGTTCAAGCAGTTCTTCCAAAGCTTCCGAAGCAAGCCGAAAACGCCCCAGGACGTCTGATCTTTTCTCCCCCCGGACCGGTCTCCAGGCGGTTGCGCTTGACTCTTGCGCGACCCGGTGCGAGTTCGCCGCCACTTCGAAGCGGCGCGCGAGGGTTCCATGACCATTGCTTTCACCTTTCCTGGCCAGGGCAGCCAGGCTGTCGGCATGGGCAAGGCCCTGGCCGACGCCTTTCCTGCGGCACGCGCGGTGTTCGCCGAGGTCGATGACGCGCTCGGTGAAAAATTGTCGGCGGCCATCTGGGACGGCCCGATCGAGACGCTGACGCTGACCGAGAACGCCCAGCCGGCGCTGATGGCGGTCTCGCTCGGCACCCTGCGCGCGCTCGAAGCCGAAGCCGGCCTGAACCTCGCCCGCGACGTCGCCTATGTCGCCGGCCATTCGCTCGGCGAATATTCGGCTCTGGCCGCCGCCGGCAGCTTCTCGATCGGCGACGCGGCGCGCCTCCTGCGCATTCGCGGCAAGGCGATGCAGGCGGCGACGCCCGTTGGCGTCGGCGCCATGGCCGCCATTCTCGGTCTCGAATTCGACGCGGTGGTGGCGATCGCCGCCGAAGCCGCCGAAGACCAGATCTGCCAGGCGGCCAATGACAATGGCGGTGGCCAGGTGGTCATTTCCGGCCACAAGGCGGCGGTCGAGCGCGCCTGCGAACTGGCGAAGGCGCGGGGAGCCAAGCGCGCCATTCCGCTGCCGGTCTCCGCGCCGTTCCACTGCGCCTTGATGCAGCCGGCGGCCGAAGCCATGGCCGAAGCTCTGGCCAAGGTGCCGGCCAAGGCGCCGGTCGTGCCCGTAGTCGCCAATGTCCTGGCCCAGCCGATCTCCGATCCCGCCGAAATCACCCGGCGCCTGATCGAACAGGTCACCGGCACGGTGCGCTGGCGCGAATGCGTGGCCACCATGGCCGGGCTCGGCGTCACCACTTTTTACGAGGTCGGCGCGGGCAGGGTGCTTTCCGGCCTGGTCAAGCGCATCGCCGACGGCGCCGTCGGCAGTGCCATCGGCTCACCCGACGATATCGCCGCCTTCAAGGCTTCGCGCGGATAAGAGGTGCTCCCATGTTCGATCTGACAGGCAAGACGGCGCTCGTCACCGGTGCCACCGGTGGCATCGGCGGCGCGGTAGCGGCGGCCCTTCACGCGCGCGGCGCGACGGTGGCGCTCTCGGGCACGCGCCGGGAAAAGCTCGACGAGCTGGCCGCCGCCCTTGGCGACCGCGCGCATGTCCTGCCGACCAACCTGTCGTCGATCGAAGAGGTCGAGGCTTTGGTCCCGGCGGCTGAAAAGGCCATGGGACAACTCGATATTCTTGTGAATAACGCCGGCATCACCCGCGATAATCTGTTCATCCGGATGAAGGATGAAGAGTGGGATCAGGTGATCGCGGTCAATCTGAGCGCCAGCTTCCGCCTGACCCGCGCCGCAACCAAGCTGATGATGCGCAAGCGCTGGGGGCGGATCGTTTCGATCACCTCGGTGGTCGGAGTGACGGGCAATCCCGGCCAGGGCAACTACGCAGCCTCCAAAGCCGGCATTATCGGCATGTCGAAAGCGCTTGCGGCCGAGGTTGCCAGCCGCAACGTCACGGTCAATTGCGTGGCTCCCGGTTTCATCGAAACGGCCATGACGGATGTCCTGAACGACAAGCAGAAGGAGACCATCCTGACGCGTGTTCCGGCCGGCCGGCTCGGCAGGGCAAATGAAATCGCGGCCGCCGTTGTCTATCTCGCTTCCGAAGAAGCCGCTTACGTCACCGGTCAGACGCTCCACGTCAACGGTGGCATGGCCATGATATAATTACGTATTTCGACGTTTCGGAGGCGCGCTGGCAAAACCGTGAGGCCTGTGTTAGAGAGCCCTACGGTTCGGGCAGGGGGCCTTCCCGAGACGATCCAGATTCACGGCGGAGCGGCCCGCCACCACCAATCCTGAATGCCGCACACCGCGTCCCATCGTGGGCGGTGCCTTATCGTCGGATGGAACGAGGATAAACTTATGAGCGATATCGCTGACCGCGTGAAGAAGATCGTCGTCGAGCAGCTCGGCGTCGACGCCGAGAAAGTGGTCCCGGCCGCGAGCTTCATCGACGACCTGGGTGCCGACAGCCTCGACACCGTCGAGCTCGTCATGGCGTTCGAGGAAGAGTTCGGCGTCGAGATCCCGGATGACGCGGCCGAGACGATTCTCACCGTCGGCGACGCGGTGAAATTCCTCGAAAAGGCCGCCAGCGCCTGATTTGACGCGCTGCTGGACTGAATAAATCGATGTTCGAGGGGCCGGAGAGCGTTGAACGCCTCCGGCCTTTCGTTCAGGAGATAGGGCGTGGGAAAAGGGAACGGGTGAAGCGATGATGCGGCGTGTAGTGGTGACCGGCGTGGGTGTCGTATCTCCGCTTGGATGCGGAGCCGAGACGACCTGGGCAAGGCTCGTCAAAGGCGACAATGCCGCGCGCAAGGTGGAAAACTTCGACGTTTCCGACATCGCCGCCAAGATCGCCTGCATGATCCCGCGCGGCGACGGCACTGCCGGCACGTTCAATCCCGATGATTGGATGGAGCCGAAGGAGCAGCGCAAGGTCGACGACTTCATCATTTTCGCCATGTCCGCCGCCACCCAGGCGCTGAATGACGCCGGCTGGCATCCGAAGACCCGCGAAGAGCAGATTTCCACCGGCGTTCTCATCGGTTCCGGCATTGGCGGCATCGACGGCATCGCCGAAGCATCCCTGATCCTCAAGGAGAAGGGCCCGCGGCGCATTTCGCCATTCTTCATTCCCGGCCGGCTGATCAACCTCGCCGGCGGTTATGTGTCGATCCTGCACGGCCTCAAGGGGCCGAATCATGCCGTGGTCACCGCCTGTTCCACCGGCGCCCATGCGATCGGCGATGCCGCCCGCCTCGTCGCCTTCGGTGACGCCGACGTCATGGTCGCCGGCGGCACCGAATCGCCGGTCAGCCGGCTGTCGCTTGCCGGCTTCTCGGCCTGCCGGGCGCTGTGCACCGCTTTCAACGACGAACCGACCCGCGCCTCCAGGCCCTATGATCGCGACCGCGACGGCTTCGTCATGGGCGAGGGCGCCGGCGTGGTCGTGCTCGAGGCCTATGAGCATGCCAAGGCGCGGGGCGCCAAGATCTATGCCGAGGTGATCGGCTACGGCCTGTCGGGCGACGCCCATCACATCACCGCGCCCGCCGAGGACGGCGACGGCGCCTATCGCTGCATGCAGGCGGCGATCAAGCGCGCCGGCATCGCGGCCTCGGATATCGACTACATCAACGCCCACGGCACCTCGACCATGGCCGACGGCATCGAGCTCGCCGCCGTCGAGCGGGTCGTCGGCAATGCCGCCTCGAAGATTTCGATGTCCTCGACCAAGTCGTCGATCGGCCACCTGCTGGGCGCTGCCGGCGCGGTCGAGGCGATCTTTTCGGTCCTTGCGATTCGCGACCAGGTCGCCCCACCGACGCTCAATCTCGACAATCCCTCGGTCGACACGGTGATGGACCTGGTGCCGCACCAGGCCCGCAAGCGGTCGATCGAGACCGTCCTGTCGAATTCCTTCGGATTCGGCGGGACCAATGCCTCGCTGATCTTCCGCGCCGCAGCTTGACCGATTGTCGCGGCCGCCCGTCGGCGGTTCGCGGCGGCGGAAAATCGGTTAGGATCGACCGAGTCGGCAGTGCACCGAAGCGCGATCGATGATCGTTCTTCGGTCTCAAGCCGGGACCCCACCCGCCTTTCGCCACATTCGCTTCGCATCAGTTGGTTAGTGATGTGACAGCATCGATTCAGAGCTAGCGTAATGAGCGATTCCCCCGGATTCGGTCCGGCCCAGAACGGTTCCCGTCCGGCCATCAAGTCGCCCCGCGCCGCCTTGGAGCCGGAGGCGGCTCCGCCGGCTCCGCCGGCCTCGCGCCATGTCCGCAACCAGTGGGTGGTTCTGGGCAACCTGATTCTGTCATTGGCGCTGGTGGTGCTGGTCGGCGGTCTGCTCGGCTTCAGCTATGGTCGCAAGGCTTTCGTGTCGCCCGGGCCGCTGGAACAGGATCGCCCCGTGTTCATCGCGCGCGGCTCGACGGCCGAGCAAATCGGCGAGATCTTGGAGCGCAATGGCGTCATCTCATCGCAAGCGCTGTTCTGGGCCGCCACGACGCTCTATGGCGCCCGTGGCGATCTGAAATGGGGCGAATACCTCTTCCCCAGGAAGGTCTCCATGGCCGAAGCCATGGCGATCGTCATCGAAGGCAAGGCGATCGAATACCGCATCACCATTCCCGAAGGCCTGACATCCGATCAGATCGTCGGCCGCCTCAGGGACAACGAAGTACTTACCGGCGATATCGCGCGCGTTCCCAAGGAAGGAACGCTGATGCCGGAAACCTACAAGTTTACCCGGGGCACGTCGCGCCAGCAGATCATCGAGCAGATG
>BFBZ01000012.1_pt174 | contig 30759 bp, 24 predicted proteins | sample 1888401 | NCBI WGS metagenome assembly BFBZ01 (sample SAMD00112614, study PRJDB3348) | symbiont metagenome | host: Chara braunii
GCTTATGCCCGACAGCGGCAATGTGAAACTGGGCACCAGCCTGAACATGGCGACCCTCGACCAGAACCGCGCCACGCTTCATCCCGAGACGACGCTCGCCGCGGTTCTGACCGGCGGACATGGCGATACGGTGGAAGTGGACGGCAAGGCACGCCATGTCGTGAGCTACATGAAAGATTTTCTGTTTCTACCGGAGCAGGCGCGCACGCCCGTGCGCGTTTTGTCGGGCGGCGAACGGGCGCGGCTGCTTCTGGCGAAGGTTCTGGCGGTACCTTCCAACCTTCTGGTGCTGGACGAACCGACCAACGATCTCGATCTGGAAACGCTCGACCTGCTGGAAGAGATGATCGCGGATTATCCCGGCACCGTGCTGGTGGTGAGCCATGACCGCGATTTCCTCGACAGGGTGGCGACCTCGATCCTGATGGCGGAGGAGGACGGGCGCTTCATCGAATATGCGGGCGGCTATAGCGATATGCTCGCCCAGCGCGGTGAGGGCGTGACGGCCCGGCAGGCCGCAAAACCGGCCGCGGCCAGAGGCGATGGCCCGCGCGAAGCGACGGCGCGCAAACGCAAGATGAATTTCTCCCAGCAGCACGCGCTCAAAACGCTGCCCGGCCAGATCGCCGAACTGGAAAAGAAGATCGCGGAGCTGCAGACGCGCCTGACGAAGGCCGACTTCTACGCCCGCGATCCGCAAGGCTTCATGGCCGCCTCATCGGACCTCGGCAACATGCAGGCCGAACTGGCCGAACACGAGCATCGCTGGCTGGAACTCGAAATGCTGCGCGAGGAAACCGAAGGGGCCTGACGCGCTAGCCCCCAAGGCCAATGCTGATGCTGGCGAAGGGACCATAGAAACCAAGCGTGCTTGTGTGCCTGGCATCTATTCCGCCATCCATTGCGCCGAAGAAGAAATCGGCGCGATAGCCGAAGCTCACCTTTGCATCCGCGCGCTGGAAGGTGAGGCCCGCAAACCCGCCGACATTGGGAATGATGACCGAGCGCGAACGGCGGGGGCTTGCCGAGATTGCATACTGGCCATCCGGCAGGAAGCCGGTGGCGCAGCAGCCGATGGGCTTGAAATACATCATGGTCGTCTCGTGCGTTCCGCGCACTTTCTGACGGCCGAACAGGAGCGCTGCATTGGCGCCCCAATCGAAGGCGACCCCGCCGCTTTCGGGATTGCCGATCACGGACATCGAATTCGTAAGCGAGACCGAAGGACCTATGCCCGAGAAGCTGCGGTCGATATCTGCGTGCGCATAATATTGGTGATGGCTCGGCTTCTCGTATTTCCGGTTGGTTGGAAAGAAGAGATCCGGGCCGGAGCGCAAGACGGTGTTCGAATTTGCATGAAACTGCGCGTAGCGCACACCGAGCGCAAAGGTGGAATGGCTATTGTGGCCGAACAGGCCGAGGCCGACATCCTTTCCCGCCGCGAAATCGATGATCGCGTGGCTTTCACGATGCGATGTGTCGGTATCGTCGAAATGCGGAATGGAGGTCGTGTAGAAATGCGACTGGAAATGCACGCGCTTCTGGGTGGCGGTTTGCTGATGAACATCCTTGCTGCCGTTGGAGCGGCCATAGCTCACGGCGGCGGAAAACACCCAGTCGGTGCCTTTTGGCTGGAAGGAAATCTTGCCTTCGCCACCGAAAGCCTGGCGCGGCGGTCGCTGGATGTCCAAGGGCGAAACGAAATTGTACGGCTTGCCCAGATTGGCCAGCGTGAACGCGGGTGCAAAAGCTTCCTGCTCGGCTTGAACGCGCTGAAGCTGTCCGCCCAGCTCGATCCACAAGGTCGGGCGGTCGGATTCCTGCGCATTGGCCGCGCCTGTGAACACCGTGCCGCAAAGTGCGAGGGCCGAGGCGGTTGCCAGAAGCTGCCAGCGCAGATCGCCGCTTGTATCGTGTGATGTGATGAGTTCGCTCATTGTTTTAAATCCCCCCTTACCAGTTCTTCGTGACGCGGACGCCGATCAGACGGGGATCGGTGAGAAACACGTTGGTCGTCAGATTGGAATCGTCGCTGTTCAGGAAGTCTCCGGTAATGGCGGTGGTGTTGAGCACGTTCTTGAGATAGCCCATCACCTGCCAACCGCTCTGGCTCGTCAGAATGAGCGTGAGGTTGAGGTTTGAATAGCCGTGCAGGCGATCATAGGGATCATCGTTGAACACGCGCGCCCAGCTATCGTTCTGCCAGTAGAAATCGCTGCGCAGCGTACCGGCCCATTCCGATGTGAGCGGTATCGAATATTGCGCGCCGGCGGAGAAGGTGAACGGCGGCGCATTCGGCAGGGAATGATGACTCAGATCCTTGTCGAAGCCTTCGCCCAAATTGGGCGCGTCTGCAGGGTTGAACCCTTTGTATCCCGGCAGTATCGGAACCGGCGCATTTATGCCGCTTGAAAAGATCGAAGCCGAAGGGTTGGCCGTATAGGTGAGTTGCGTGACCGGATCGACATTTTCGGTATAGGCATGGCCGCAAGCGATCACCGGATTGGTGCCGGCTTGGGTGGATGTCACAACACCGGCACCTTCGGTGCGTATCTGATAGAGCAGCGCACCCATCACATAGGTCGGCAGAATGCAGTTTGAAGCGGCTGTCGGGAACGGACGCACGACCATCCAATCCGCATTGCCGGCCGTGCGATCCATCAAATCGATGGCCTTCTGTCCGTGGGCAACGCGCGCATCTTCGTAACCGCCGCTGGTGTTGAAACGCAGACCCGGCAGCGGCTCCCAGATTGCCTCCACTTCCAAACCCTTCACATGCGCATCGAAATTCTGGTTGATTGCGGTGCGATCCACGATCTCGGAGATCTGGTAGTTTTCATAATTGTAGTAGAAGGCGCTGCCATTGAGTGTGAGCGCACCATCGAACAAGGTGTTCTTGGAGCCGAGTTCGAAGGCATCGATATATTCCGGCTTGAACGTCAGCGGATGAATGGGATTTCCGCGGTCGGTTCCGAATTGGGGAAGATTTGGGCCCGGCGGATTGGCGCCCCCTGCCTTATAACCATGCGCATAGGAACCGTAGACCAGCGTTTGATCCGTGAAGCTGAGTTTGGGCGACCAGTTCAGTGCTGCGCGGCCAGTGAGCGCATCCCATTGCTGATCGACGGTGCCCGAACTGGGGTAACCCCATCCGTTGGTGACAAGCTCGCTCGGAATATCGACAAAGTGCTTCTGGTCTTCCGTCCAGCGCAGGCCAACAATCGCCTTTAAGTTCTTGAAGATGTCGTAATAAGTTTCACCAAACGCTGCGTAGGAATTCAGCGTATAGGGATTCTGGCTCAGAAAATAATTGTGCCCCTTATCGTTCTGACTGCCAATCGGATTGGGGTCGATATACACGCAGGCATCGACTTCCGGCTCACCACCGCCTTTCGAAGGATCGTGAAGATAGAAGCCACCATACTTGCCCAGGCACTGGCTGTTGTCGGAAATACCCGGCCTCCAGGCACCGCGACTGGATAGAGATCCGCCTTCGGACCATGCAAATGCCGTTAGCGTGTTGACAAAAACATAATAGTTTTCGGCCGTTTCATAATGCAGATARTTGCCGCCGACGCTGAAATTGAACGGACCCGAGAAATGCGAGGCCAACCGGATTTCCTGGCTCGCCTGCCAGGAATGTTCCATCGACAGATCTTCGGCCACGATCTTGTCGCTGCATCCGACCTGGGGATCGCAGAATACCCCGTTCGCATCCGTGAGGCCGCCGGCATTCTTTTTGAATACACCAGGAGACGACGCGAAGCGGTTGTAATCTTCCGTCGACCACAGGAAATCGTTCCCGAACCCGGTTTCGGCAGTCAGCGTCAATGTGGGCGTGAGTTGATAATCGGCGTTCAGCTCGACGGTATCGTTTTTTGCTTTGTAGGTTGGCGTGAGCTGGGTGTTGATCACGCGCAGATTGGGGTTCTGCGTCGTGTTGAGATAGGGATTGACGTTGGTTACGAGCCCCGCAAAATTCAAAGCGACATAATAAGGCAACGAATAGCCTTCGGGCACGCCATAGGCGCTCGCGTCATACAGAGAGCCCATCTGGCAGCCTTGCGTGAGATAGGCGTTCAACCCGCCGAACAAGCCGTTTCCCTGCGTGATGGGGGTCACCGGCTGGCCCGCCACCGAGGTGGGTTGCGGCATGGTGGTGCAAAGCTGCTTGCCGCTGCGCAGCCGATCATCGCTTTCTGAGAAATGCTCCCAAATCAAATAGGCCTGGAGACGTTCGGTCGGATGCCAACCGATGGACATGCGGCCCGACCAAAGATCGCGGCCGTCGATGCGCTCGTTGGTCTGCTCGTTGAAACTGTAACCGTTGCGCTTGGTCCATTCGCCCGCAAGGCGGATATCGAGATAATCATCCGAGATCGGGATGTTGATCATGCCTTCGAAGCGCCGCTCGCTGTAATTGCCGAACTCTCCGCTCGCCATGGCTTCAAACTGATCGGTGGGCTTTGCTGAGGTCAGGTTCACCACGCCTGCGGTCGCGTTTCGCCCATAAAGCGTGCCTTGCGGCCCACGCAGGACTTCCACCTGCGCCACTAGAATTCCTGTTCGAAGAAGTGATTGCGGATGAATGGCATGTCGTTGAAAGCGACCGCAACGGCCGGATCGGTAGTCACCGAGATAGCCTGCGTGCCGATGCCGCGCAGCTGGATGCTGTAGCCGCTGAAATTGGTCTTTGTGAACGTCATGTTCGGAACCTGTTTGATCAGGTCCGGGCCGCCGGCGGTTTGTGTGGCGGTNCTGGATGCTGTAGCCCGAGAAGTTCGTCTTCGTGAACGTCATGTTCGGGACTTGCTTGATCAGATCGGGGCCGCCTGCCGTCTGTGTCGAGGTGAGTTGTTCCTGGCTCAAGGCTGTGATCGAGATCGGGATCGACTGCACGTCGGCGCCGCCGAGCTTCGATGACGTGACCGTGACGGTTTCCACCGCGCTGTGGCTGACGGGGGCCACTTGCGCGAGCTGGATAGAGGGCAACATATCCGGTGTGTTCTCGGACGACGCGCCGCGCACCACGGCGATGGCATCGGCCTGGCGGTGGATGACGAATCCCGTGCCTCTCAGAATGCTGGAAAGCGCGGCGTCGGCCGGCATATCGCCTTTCGCGCCTTTGGTGCGCGTTCCTTTCACCACTGTCGCGGCATAGAGCAGCTGCACGCCGGTTTGCGAGGTGTAGGCATTGAGCGCGCCTTCGAGATCGCCCGCGGGGATATTGAAATCCTCCGCAAAAGCGGTGGTTGCGATGGCGCAGGCGCTTGCACCTGCCATGAGAATCTTCAGAAGACCGTTGTGAGCCATATTCCCCCCTTCATGCGGCGAACCGCGATGACATGCGTGATCGTTTTCTTCAGTGCGAGATCGCGGTTTCACCGCTGCGATGCGTGATTTTGAGCCCGAGAACATCCTGCGCCACGCGCGCGAACAGCTCGGGATTGTTGGCCTGGAATATGCCGCCAATCTGCAATCCGGCGGCGCCATCTTCGATGACAAGCTTGTGGGCATTGTAGCGGTTGAACTGTGCGGCGGCTTCGGCAAGCGTGGTACGGCGGAAGACAAGAACCCCGCGCCGCCAGCCAAGCTCATCGCTCAGGGACGCCACCGGTTTGCTTGTCACCTTCAACGAGCGGGCGCTGGCAACCGCCACATCGCCGGGCGCGAGTGTGGCCGAACGGGATGGCACGGCTGCTTCCACCGGCTCGATGCGCGCGCGGCCCTCGACAAGCGTGACTTCCACACGGCCTGCATCTTCGCGCACCAGGAATTTTGTACCCAGATCGACGACACGTTGATTGCCGGCCAGCACGATGAAGGGATGGGCGGCATTGTGGCGGATCTGGAAATAAGCCTCGCCGCGCAACAGGGTGACGTGGCGATGCAGCCCACCTTCGGCCACGCGCACGGCGGTATCGGTGTTGAGTTCGATCTGCGATCCATCGGGCAAGGTGATGGTTTCCCGCACGCCGAGCCCGGTGGAATAGACCTTGTCGCGCGAACCGGAGAGGAACATGCCGCTCGCCACCGCGCCGATCACGACAGCGGCAATCCCTCCCGCCGCCACGCGAAACAGCAAGCCCGTTCTGCGTGGCGGCGGTGTGAGCCCGCCCCCCATTCGTGGTCGTAGCGCCGCCAGGCGATCGGTGTGACCCCATGCGCCTTTCACGCGCCAATAAGCCAGCCTGTGCGCGGGCGATTCCTCCAGCCACGCATCGAATGCGCGCTGATCGGCTTCATTCCAATCGGGACGGTCGCTGCGTTCGAGCCAGCTGGCCGCGGTTTGCGCGATGGCCTTGGCGCCTGTGATTGCGCGATCTTCAGCAGCACCGCTCATGACCGGCGCCCCAATTCCGCTTCGCCATAAAGCAATTCGGCCAACACACACATGCCGTTGGCGAGATGCTCGGACACCGTGTCCTGGCTGATGCCCATGCGCTGGGCGATTTCCGGCCGCGACAGGCCCTCGATCCGCCGGAGCACGACGACCTCGCGGCAGCGTGGCGGCAGCCGGTCGAGCGCTGCCTGAAGCCGTCGCAGCATGTCGCGCGCGATGGCGCTGCGCTCCGGCCCCGGCGCTTCGATGGCGGCACCCAGCTCATCCAGATCGGCGACTGCATCGATCGGTACGATCTGCTCACGCTTGACGCGATTGATCAGAAGATTGTGCGCCGTGCGCAGCAGGAAGGCCTTCGGCTGGGCCGGAAATTCCTTGTTCGCGGCCTCATAGACCCGAACATAGACTTCCTGGCGGAGGTCTTCGATCTCGCTGCGATTGCGCCAGTTCAGATGCAGATAGTGCATCAGAAGCCCTTCCAGCGGGAAGATTTCGCGGAGAAACCATTCCTCCACGGCGGATGACATCATCGCAGCACCCGGTCCGCGCAGGTCGGTACCCTTGGTCTCCAACTTGTCCGCCTTCCCCTGCCGCCTTTTCGGACGAACCGAGCGGCAGCCGGGTATAAGACAACCAAGCCCGCAAGGTTTGGGGGTGCGAAACGAAAAAAAAGCGGCGGCATCGCATTTCGGCCAGCGGCAGACGATAGAAAGTTACCGGTGCCGCGGTTGAGAAATGGCATGAGGCCGTTTCCTGGAATGCTTCGTGCCCGAAGCAATCATAGCGGGCGCACTTCCCCGATTGCCAAACCGATCTGCCTCCCTGGGGCAAGAGGCTTGCCTTCCCCAGCAAAACCCGGTCAAAAGTCGCCACGGCTCGAGCAATGAAATCGGGCTCGGCGCGGAGCTGTGGCCGAGAGGCTGAAGGCGGCGGTTTGCTAAACCGTTATACGTTGTAAAGACGTATCGAGGGTTCGAATCCCTCCGGCTCCGCCATCTATCTTATTGATATTAAATAGCTTTTTGGAGGGGCCGCGACGTGGCCAATCACGGACTCTTCTGAGGCCCTCATTCCCTGCACACTTATATAAGGTGGGCGAAATGCGGTAGCGTCCGGCCGACAGATTCCAGCGGGTTTGTTTGCCAGGCGCCCCGAGCTGGAGATTTCTTGATGCCGCCAACCGAGCCCGATCATATTGCTGCCGTTCGATAACAGTTACGTGCGCCTGCCCGACCGGTTCTTCGCGCGGCTTTCGCCAACCCCTGTCGCCGGGCCGCAGCTCATCCACCTGAATCATGGCCTTGCCAGAGAGCTGGGGCTCGACCCGGATGAACTTTCGACGCCCGAGGGCGTGGAGATGCTCGCTGGCAACCGCATACCCCAAGGCGGCGACCCAATTGCCATGGCCTATGCCGGCCATCAGTTCGGGAATTTCGTGCCGCAACTCGGTGATGGGCGCGCAATCCTTCTCGGCGAAATCATCGATCGGAATGGCGCGCGCCGCGATATTCAACTCAAAGGAAGCGGCCCAACGCCGTTCTCCCGGCGTGGCGATGGACGCGCCGCACTCGGGCCGGTTCTACGCGAATACATCGTCAGCGAAGCCATGGCAGCACTGGGCATTCCGACAACCCGGGCACTGGCAGCCGTGACGACCGGCGAAACGGTTTGGCGCGAGGAAGCCTTGCCGGGAGCCGTATTGACGCGCGTGGCTTCCAGCCACGTACGTGTCGGCACCTTCCAGTTCTTCGCGGCGCGCGGAGATACCGATGCAATCCGGCTGCTGGCCGACCATGTCATTGCGCGCCAATATCCCGACGCGATGGACAGCGCGAACAGATATCGCAAATTTCTCGATCTGGTGATTTCCCGGCAAGCCAATCTCGTCGCCAAATGGCTTCTGGTCGGCTTTGTTCACGGCGTCATGAACACCGACAATATGTCGGTGGCCGGCGAGACGATTGATTACGGCCCTTGTGCTTTTATGGATGCCTATCACCCCGAAACGGTCTTCAGCTCGATCGATTCAATGGGCCGCTACGCCTATGCCAATCAGCCCAGCATCGCGCAATGGAATCTCGCGCGCCTTGCCGAAACGCTGCTGCCGTTGCTGGCAGAGGAGAGAAACGCGGCAGTCGGCGAGGCCCAAAATGCAATTGATGCTTTTGCCCCACAGTTCGAAGCGGCTTACGGGGAAGGTCTCTGCCGCAAGTTCGGACTGATCCAGGCGCAGCCCGAAGACCTGTCGCTGGCAAAAGATTTCCTGCAGCTCATGGCCAGCAACCATGCCGATTTCACATTGACCTTTCGCCTTCTGTGCGACGCAGCTACGGGCCTCGACGGCGATGCCGCTGTGCGGGGAATGTTTTCGGACGTCACCGCTTATGAGAATTGGGCGGCGCGATGGCGGCTGCGGCTCGCGCAACAGGGCTTGGCACAAGCTGACAGGCGCGCAGCAATGCGCGCGGCAAATCCTGCCTTTATCCCTCGCAATCACCGCATTGCAGAGGTCATAACCGCAGCCGTGGACAACGCAGACTTCGGCCCATTCCGAACGTTGCTGACAGTGCTGGCCAAACCTTTCGACGATCAACCAGCGTTCCAGCATTACGCCGACCCGCCTCGGCCCGACCAACAAGTGCATCAGACATTCTGCGGCACCTGACAGCGCGGGGGTACAAGCCGCACCGCCGGGAACGATGCCGAGCGGGGAGATGGCGCTTATATTTGAGGCGTTCCGGGCAGAAGCGTTGGCCCGGGCACGAAAATCAATGCAAAATCCGGCGCGGATTTCACCATCGCCGACACCCGCAACAGTTAAGATATTGTTTTGGAAGGATTTCTTATGCAGGCCTTATTGCCGATCGCGGAGCGGGCGGGGACATTGCTGAAGGCGCGCGGCGAAACCATCGCCATCGCGGAATCCTCCTCCGGCGGGTTGCTGTCGGCTGCCCTTCTGGCGGTGCCGGGGGCTTCGGCTTATTTCCTGGGGGGAGCCGTGGTCTACACGGCGAAGGCCCGCATGCGGCTGCTCAAAATCCCGCGGGAGGCGGTGAGCGGGATGCGCTCGGCAAGCGAGCCATACGCGCTGCTTCTGGCGCGCACCGCGCGGGAGCGCTTCGCAAGCAGCTGGGCGCTTTCCGAAACGGGTGCGGCCGGGCCTTCCGGCAATCCTTATGGCGACCTGCCCGGCCACAGTTGCATCGCGCTTGCCGGGCCTGTAGAGCGCGTGATCACGCTGGAAACGGGCAAGACCGACCGCGTGGAAAACATGCGCGATTTTGCACGGGCAGCACTCGATCTGCTGCTGCGCGAAATCGCAAAGGATTGACGCGCTTTCGCAGACTTCATCTTCGTTCAACCGGCACGAGGTTTAAATGCGCAGGAAGATTTTCATGGCGTTCGCGACGATCGCGTTCAGCACGGTTATGCTCACCGCTTGCAATCAAGAGAAAGAGAAAATGGCACAGGAACACCACGCTAATCCGCTCGGCGACGCAGCGAACCAGAAATTCCTCGCCGACAACGCGGCCAAGGACGGCGTTGTGAAGCGTCCAAGCGGCTTGCAATATCGCGTTCTGCAGACGGGCAGCGGCAAATCCGTCACCAACGGCAACGACATGGTGACGGTGACCTACAAGGGCTGGCTCATCAACGGCAAGGTGTTCGACCAGACACAGCCGGGCAAGACCGCGACCTTTCCCGCGGGCCGGCTGATCCCCGGCTGGGTGGAAGCGCTTTCGCTGATGAAGGAAGGCGATGAATGGCAACTCGTCATCCCATCCGACCTCGGCTATGGCGCGCGCGGCGCGGGCGCGGACATTCCGCCGAACCAGACCCTTGTGTTCGACATGAAGCTGATCGCGGTCAGCGCGCCCTGACATGGGTGGGTTCGAGATCGGAGATGTTCGGATCGGTGGTCGCGTTCTGACCGCGCCGATGACGGGCGTTTCCGATCTGCCGTTCCGGCGCGCGGCTTCGAAACTGGGTGCGCCTTATGTCGCCACCGAAATGGTGGCTTGCGACATGTTTGCGGCGGGCAGGCCCGATGTGGTGCGCCGCGCGGCGGTGGGCGATGGGCTGCCCTTGATGGTGGTGCAGCTTGTGGGCCGCCAGGCACACTGGATCGCAAAGGGTGCTGTACTTGCGGAAACGGCAGGCGCCCACATCATCGATCTCAACATGGGCTGCCCGGCGAAGGAAGTGACGGGTGCATTGTCCGGCTCGGCGCTGATGCGCGATCTGGATCTGGCGGCGCAATTGATCGCGGCGGCGGTGAACGCAACGTCACGGCCGGTGACCTTGAAGATGCGGCTGGGATGGGATGACGCCACGCGCAATGCGCCGGAGCTTGCGGTGCGCGCGGAGAAACTGGGCGTGAAAGCCATCACCGTGCATGGCCGCACGCGGGCGCAATTCTACAATGGAACCGTCGACTGGCGCGCGGTGGCCGAGGTGAAGAAGGCCGTTTCGATTCCGGTGATCGTCAACGGGGATGTGACGGATGAGATTTCCGCGCGCGCCGCTTTGGAGCAATCCGGTGCGGATGCGATCATGATCGGGCGCGGCGCTTATGGGCGGCCATGGATTGCAGCGAGCCTTGATCGCGCGCTCGAAACGGGTGTTGCGATGGAGGAGCCCGATCTGGATGACCGGCTCGGGATCGCGCTCGATCATTTCGCGGACAGTTTGAGATTCTATGGCGATGCGCTGGGACTGAAGATATTCCGCAAGCATCTTGGCTGGTACGTGGAGAACGCGCCTTTGCCGATGGATGCTTTTGCACGGCGGGCGGCGAAATCGCGATTGTGCCGGATAACGGCTCCGCGTGACGTCGAGGTGGCGCTGACCGATCTTTGGGCGATGGACGAAAGACGGCTCGTTGCTTGAAATCTTCGTCGATGGCGATGCGTGTCCGGTGAAGCCGGAGGTGGAGCGCGTGGCGGACAGGCACGATTTGATCGTGCATGTGGTGAGCAATGGCGGCATCCGGCCAAGCCCCAATCCGCGGATGCAAACTGTGATCGTGCCGCAAGGGGCCGATGCTGCCGATGACTGGATCGCCGAACATATCGGCGAAGGCGATATCGCCGTTACCGCCGATATTCCGCTGGCCTCACGCTGCCTTGCGAAGGGCGCGCGCGTGTTGCGGCCGACAGGCAAGCCCTTCACCGATGCGGGTATCGGCATGGCGTTGGGGATGCGCGAATTGAGCCGCCACCTGCGCGAAGCGACCGGCAACCAGACCTTTAACGCCGCCTTCACGAAAGAAGACCGATCGCGCTTCCTGGGCGCGCTGGAGAACGAAATCCAGGCTGTGCGCCGGAAATATCCGCGTTCCGGCGCCTGATGGCTGGCTCATATATAAAGTGTGAAACCTGCCGGGGTTGACTTTTTGGCCCGGCCCGACGATAAGCCGCCCAACCTCACGGCCGCACGACGAGCGCTGAATGCGCCCGACCGGAGAGGCGACCTAAGTAACATACCGTTCGCTCCAGATGTGCGTGGAAGACGGCAACATTGCCCCCATGCGCGTTTTAGCTTCGCTCTGGTAGCAACAAGGAACAATTGTGACTCATACTTTTACGACGCTCGGCGTCGCCGAACCGCTTTTGCGCGCGCTCGCGACCGAGAATTATCTTACCCCCACACCCATCCAGGCCGAAGCCATTCCGCTTATCCTTTCGGGGCGCGATGTGCTGGGGCTGGCGCAAACCGGCACCGGCAAAACGGCCGCGTTCGGCTTGCCGCTTTTGCAGAAGCTCGCTGAAACCGGCGCGCAGGCGGGGCCGCGCCAAGTCCGCGCACTGATCCTGGCGCCGACGCGCGAACTGGCCATCCAGATCGATGAAAGCCTGAAGACTTATGGACGGCATCTGAAGCTTCGCCATGCGGTGATCCTGGGTGGCGTCAATCAGAACAAGCAGGTTGCCGCCATGCGCAATGGCGTGGACGTTCTGGTGTCGACACCGGGGCGGTTGCTCGACCTCATAAACCAGAAGCATGTGCAACTGGGCGCAGCCAGCTTTCTCGTCATCGACGAAGCCGATCGCATGTTCGACATGGGCTTCATCCGCGATGTGCGAAAGATCGTGGGTCATCTGCCGAAGAAGCGCCAATCGCTCCTGTTCTCGGCGACCATGCCCGACGAGGTGGCGCATCTGGTGGCGGAAATCCTGCATCAGCCCGCGCGCATCGCGATTTCGCCCAAGAACGTGACGGCGGACAAGATCGAGCAGCGCGTTTATTTCGTTGAGCAGACCGCAAAGCGCGGCCTTCTGCACGACCTGCTGCGCGACCCCGACATGAAGCGCGTGATCGTGTTCACGCGCACCAAACACGGCGCCAACAAGGTCGCCGACCAACTCGACAAGGCGGGCCATGCGGCCGATGCCATTCACGGCAACAAATCGCAAGGCGCGCGCCAACGGGCGCTGGAGAATTTCCGCGCCGGTCATTGCCGCGTTCTGGTGGCAACCGATATAGCTGCACGCGGCATCGACATCGACGACATCACGCATGTCGTCAATTTCGAATTGCCCAACATCGCCGAAAGTTATGTGCATCGCATCGGGCGCACCGCGCGCGCGGGCACCGGCGGCATCGCAATCTCGTTCTGCGATCCGACCGAACGGCCTTTCCTGCGCGACATCGAGAAATTGCTCAAGCAGCCGCTTGCCGCGATGAACGAAGGTGGACGCCCGCCGGAGCAGGCGCCCCAAAAGCGCGAAATCGATTATGCCAAGCGCCGCCCGCGCAATCGCCGCAGGCGCCCCCAACAGGGTGGCCGCGCCCAACGCGCGGCCTGATATTTCGGAGAACGAGATGAGAAAGAAAGACAAAGGCCTGCCGCCCCCCTTTGCCGAGGCGACCAAGGACACCCGTTTTGCGGGCACGTTCGAAGTTCTGGTGCCGGTGCCGGACCGGGTGAAACCGCACCGCGTGCCGCTGCAGTTCGACACGCTGGGCAAGGCCGAATCCTGGATCCATAGCCCGGAAGGCAAGGATTCGATCGACGAGATTTTGGCGACCTACAAGAAGTAACACCGAGCCGGATTACGGAAATGTTAGGCGGCATCGCCCGGGCCGCCTAACAAATGACACCAAGAGGGGCGATGGAGTATATGTCCCGGCCCGATATTGGGCCCCAGGCCTAACGGACATTGACGACGTTATTGCCAGACACGCCGCCGGAGCCGGCACCCCCCATGGCCGACAAACCTGTCTTCCTCGACGTCACCGGGCGGCGTGCGACACGCATATCGCTCATCGGCTGGATCGCGGCGATCGTCAGCTCCGCGCTTGGCATCGGGTTCGTGGCAAGCATGTTCGCCGTGCCGCAACTCCAACATGTGAGGTTGCCGGGCGAACTGAATGTCATTCATGCGCAGGACCTGGAAAACAAGGCGACCGCGCCGGGGCTTGTGCCCACCGCAACCCAACTTGCCCGCGAAGCGCGCCTGCGCACCAAAGACCTCGCCCTCAAGCGCAAGCTCTGGGTAGAGCGCAACAGCCGGGCGCGCGCGCTTGCCGCGGCGATGAACCCGCATCCGGGCCGGCCGCTTTCGATCGCCTTCTTTCCGAACTGGGAAGCATCTGCTTATGACTCGCTGAAAGTCGCGCTGCCCCAGCTCGACTGGGTGATGCCGACCTGGCTCAGCCTGCATGGGCCAGACCTCGCGCTGAAGGATAGTTTCGACAAGCGCGTCTACACGCTGATCCGCCGCAGCAAGAAAACCGTCGCCATCCTGCCGGTGGTGCAGAACGCAACGCTGGGCAAATGGGATGGGGTGGGGCTTGCAAAGCTTCTCGCCGATCCGAAACGTTCGAACGCATTGGTCCAGCAGCTTGGCGCATTCGTGCAATCGCACAAGCTGCAAGGCATCGTTATCGACTTCGAGGCCCTGCCGGATAGCGCCAATGGCGATCTTGGGCGCTTTCTGCGCACGCTCACAAAAAGTTTCAAGCCGCATGGCTGGAAAGTTTCGATGGCGGCACCCTTCGCATCGGACAAATGGCCGTTTGCGGATTTTGCCAAGGATATCGATTACACAATCCTCATGGCTTATGACGAGCACCTGACGCCAAATGCGCCGGGCAGTATCGCGGGCCAGGCGTGGTACGAGAACACGCTCGACAAACGGATGCGCAACCTCGATCCGGCACGCACCATCGTGGCGCTCGGCAGCTATGCCTATGATTGGGATGCAGGCGGCATCGACAGCCTTTCGTTCGAAGAAGCGGTGATTGCGGCACACGACTCCGGCGCCACGGTGACCTTCGACGATGCGACCAACAACCCGCACTTCTCCTATATCGAGGACGACCAGACCAAGCACGATGTGTGGCTGCTGGATGCGGTGACCGCATATAACCAGATCCATTCGGCCGATCCCTATCACCCCGCCGGTTATGCGGTGTGGCGGCTTGGCAGCGAAGACCCGTCGATTTGGTATGTGATGGGCAAACCCTATGGCGCGACAGCGCCTGCGAGCCTGCGCCACATCCCGATCATCGAGGATATCGATTTCGAAGGAAGCGGCGAGATCATCTCGGTCGAGGCTCACCCGCAGGATGGCGGGCGCAATTTCGAGATCGATCGCGATACCGGCGACATCTCGGATGAAAACTACACCAAACTGCCGACAGGCTATGTCATCCGCCAGTTCGGCGCCGCGAAGAAAGAGATAGCGCTCACCTTCGACGACGGCCCGGATGCGGAATGGACGCCGAAAATCCTCGACATCCTCAAGGCAAACCATGTTCCCGCCACCTTCTTCATCATCGGCAGCAACGCGGAGGCCAATCCCGATCTCGTCAAGCGGATCGTCGACGACGGTTTCGAAGTCGGCAGCCACACCTTCACCCATCCCAATCTTTCGGATACGCCGGCGGAGGCCATTCCGCTCGAGATGAACGCGACGCAGCGCCTGTTCCAGGCGTTGACCGGGCGCTCGCTGCGGCTTTTCCGGCCGCCCTATCTGGGCGACGCGGAGCCCACCGACGAAGACCAGATCGCGCCCGTCGAGACAGCACAGGACATGGGTTACATTACGGTTGGCGAACATGTCGATCCGATCGACTGGGCGTTGCCGGGTGTCGATGAGATCGTCAAGCGCACATTGCAGCAGGTGCATTCGGCCCGGCCCAGCATGCCGCGCAATATCGTACTGTTCCACGATGCAGGCGGCGATCGGGAGCAGACCGTTGAAGCACTGCCTGTCATTATATCCAAACTGAAGGCCGAGGGTTACACCTTCGTGCCGGTATCGACGCTTGCGGGACTCACGCGCGACCAGGCGATGCCGCCACTTTCGCCCACGCTTGCCATGCTGACCGACCGCGTTGTGTTCCTCGCGGTGAGCAAGATCGGACATTTCCTCTACTACTGTTTCCTTGCCGCGATCTTCCTGGGCGTTGCGCGCGCCCTGATGATGGTGGTGCTGGGCGTCTGGAACGCCCGACGGGAACGCAAGCAGGAGGCACCGCCCTCTCTTGCCGAACCCATACAGGTTTCCGTCATCATACCGGCTTACAATGAAGAGAATGTGGTCGCCGCGACCGTCAGGGGCATTCTTGCCAGCACCTATCGGCGGATGGAGATCATCGTCGTCGATGACGGATCGAAGGATGGCACGTTCGCCGTGCTGCAATCGCAATTCGCCGATCATCCGGCAATCACGCTTCTCAGCATTCCCAATGGGGGCAAGGCCAACGCGTTGAATGTCGGGCTTTCGCATGCCTCGGGTGAAGTTGTGGTGGCGCTCGATGCCGATACCCAGTTCAATCCGGATACGATCTCGCGGCTGGTGCGCTGGTTCACCGATCCCACTGTCGGGGCGGTGGCAGGCAATGCCAAGGTCGGCAACCGCATCAACATGATCACACGTTGGCAGGCGCTGGAATATATCGTGGCGCAGAATCTGGAACGCCGCGCGCTTGCAGCGCTGGGCACCCTCACAGTGGTGCCGGGTGCGGTGGGAGCCTGGCGGCGCAGCGCCATCGAGCAGGTCGGCGGATTTCGCCATGACACCGTGGCCGAAGACCAGGACCTGACCATCGACCTGCAGCGCGTCGGCTATCGCGTGCTGTTCGATAGCTCCGCCATTGCATGGACCGAAGCGCCCACGACCTTCCGTGGCCTTGCGAAGCAGCGGTTCCGCTGGGCTTATGGAACGTTGCAATGCTTGTGGAAATATCGCGGACTTACGTTTCGCCCACGTTACGGCGCGCTTGGCATGATCTCGTTGCCGCAGGTTTGGCTGTTTCAGATCCTGCTGACCGCACTTGCGCCTCTCGCCGACCTTCTGCTGATCTGGCAGCTTCTGTGGCAATACATCGCCTATATCGAGCACGGATCGGAATTCAACAACGCCGATCTTATCACCGTCGGTATCTATTATGGCGTCTTCATGGGCGTCGACCTGCTCACCGCGTTCTTTGGCTTCCTTCTGGAAAAGAAAGAAGACTGGACCCTGCTGTTGTGGCTGACGCTGCAACGTTTCGGCTATCGCCAGCTCATGTATTATGTCGTTGTGCGCTCGATCTTCACCGCCATGAAGGGACCGCTGGTCGGCTGGGGCAAGCTCGACCGCACGGCCACGGTGAAAATGCCGGACAGGACAAAGGTTTCGGCAGAGGCCTGAGCCGCAGCGCCGCCACAATGTTGCCGATGACCTGGATCAGCATGGCCGCGATATAGCCCGCGCTCACCTCTAATGTTTGTTGACGAAATCGACTATGTCAGCGCGCAGGCTCGTGCGTGACTTGAACGGCTTGGCCAACGACAGAATGACCCCAATATGGCCGACGCCGGGATAAACGATCTCTTTCACTTCACTGCCAAAGGATCGCAGCTTTTCCGCCATGCGCTTTGTGTTGCGCGGCAACACGGTCGTATCTTCGGACCCGGTCACCAGCAGCATCGGCGGACGCTTTGCATCGATATAATTGATCGGCTGGGTATCGGTGCGCCGGTTGCCGCCGAAGATGTCGATCAGATCGGCACTTTTGAGCGGCAGGAAATCATAAGGACCGGAAATGCCGATCACGCCGCGGATCCAGCCCATGTCGCCTTTGACCTCGCGCAAGTAGCGTGGATCGGACGCGAGCATCATCGCATTGTAGGCGCCCGCCGAATGGCCGGCGAGAAACAGACGTGCGGGATCGCCGCCATAAGCGGCAATCTTCTCATGCACAAAGCGCAGTGCGTGGGCACTGTCATCGAGGAAGGCCGGGTATTTGACGTGCGGGTAGAGCCTGTAGTCGGCGACGGCAACAATGATGCCCTTGCTTGCGAAGGCTTGACCGAAAGCGAGGTACCAGGATCTCTCGCCGCTCTGCCAACTGCCACCATAGAAGAACAGGATCACTGGCGCGGGCGCGCTCAACCCATCGGGGATATACAGGTCAAGCTTCTGGCGCGCATCGGCACCATAGGCTAGCCCTTGCACCACTCGGTAGCCCGATCTGGGAACCATCAGGTTCAGGAGTGGGGCGGGCGAACAGGCAGCCAACAGGGCCGCGAGCGCGGTCGCGCCCAATTTCGCCAGTTTTCTACGCATCCAGGCTTCCTTGCTTCCCGATGATTCGCACGGATGAAAGGCGCGCACTATCTCGCGCAGCCATCGCCACCGCAAATCGGCATCCTGTATGGGGGACGGTCAGGCGTGCGCGAGTTCGACCTGTATGACATCGGTGCGATCGACCGCGAAAGCGGCGGCGCATATTCCGAGATAGAACTGCCAGTTGCGCAGGAACTTGGTGTCATGGCCAAGCGCGCGGATATCGGCTTCGCGGGCGGTCATGCGTGCGGACCATTCGCGCAGCGTGCGCGCATAATCCTGGCCGAAGGCAAAGCTATCCCGAACCCTCAATCCCGCACGTTCGGCTTCTTCGCAAAAGCGGGCGAAGGAAGGCAGCATGCCGCCGGGGAACACATAGTGGCGGATAAAATCGCTGCGGGCGCGATAACCGGGGAAGAGATCATCGCGGATCACGATGGTCTGAATCACGGCTCGGCCGCCTTTGCGCAGGCGCTCGGCGACGGTGCGAAAATATTGCTGCCAGTACTGTTCGCCGACAGCCTCGAACATTTCTATAGAAACGATGGCATCGAAACTGCCGCGCACTTTGCGATAATCCTCGAGGCGAATATCGGCGCCGCCGTTCAATCGCTTCTTGGCGAAACCATATTGCGAGGGCGAAATGGTGAGCCCCGTGACATCGAGCGACGTATTGGCGGCCTGTTCTGCGAACCCACCCCAGCCACAGCCAATCTCCAGAAGCGAGCCGCGAGTTTTCTCCAACCGTTCGAGGATGCGGCCATATTTGTTGCGTTGCGCATCCGCCAGGTTCTGCGAATTGCCGAACAGGGCGGAGGAATAAGTCATCGTCTCATCGAGCCACAACGAATAGAAATCATTCCCGACGTCGTAATGCGCCTCGATGTTGCGGCGGCTCCCGCTGACGCTGTTGCGCCTGACGAGCGCATTGTGCAGCACAAAGCCCAGCCGATTTAGGAAATTGCCGTGTGCGAAGCCCTCGAAATGATCGAGATTGAGCAGGAAGAACGAGACCAGTCGCTCGACGTCGTCCGTTTCCCATGCTCCAGCGATGAAATCCTCTCCGAGCCCTATATCGCCACGCGCGACAAGCCGGCTCAGGACATTCCATTCCTTGATCGCGAAGCTCGCGGTCGGGCCCGGCTGAGGCCCGCGGGCGATGTGTTCTGTTCCATCGGGCGCGATGAAGCTCAACGTGCCAAACTGCACGCGGCCCAACGCTTCGCGCCAGCGTGCTTCGAGGATAGCTTGCGGAACCAGACCCATGCGTATCGCCCCGCCCATTCAGATGACATTATGTTCATCTGCTCGGGGCTCGTCTATGCCTACGGGCAACCCAAGTTTGCAGATCATCGTCCAAGAACGCGGCGCGAGCCACCCTCGCAATGGCGGTTGCCACGGTGCGCCAGCTGTGGCTCGCGAGGCCTCGCGCTCAAGAATGTCAGTATTCCCGATATTTCCTGGACAACGGGCTTCGCCCTTGTTGCGGTTGCGAACGCTTCTTTCGCAGGCGCGATGAACCTTTCGGGGCGAGATTGCCCCTGAATGACAGCGCGCGCCACGAAAAAAATGGCGCCCGAAGGCGCCATTTTCCAGGTTGAATTCTTTAAGAACGCTCAGACAACCCTTTTACGCCTGCGTATTGCGGCCAAGCCGGCCAGGCCTGCGCCGAACAACGACAGGCTTATCGGCTCGGGAGCATCCACCGTATCGATCGCAAGGACCGTGTTCGGAAACGCGCCCGAGATTGAACCGGTGGTCGAGCCATCAGGCCCTGTGTAGCTCAGGTTCAGCGTGTGCGAGAAATCCATATCGTAATAACCGGCATACTGATCCTGTCCGGAGAAGCCGAGGATCAGCGACCAGTCGAAATCACCGTCCGGATTGATATCCTGGCTGATGTTGATGGTATCGGAGAAGTCGAGATAGGTTTCGTTCGGCGTCAGCGGCACGCAGTTTCCATGGAAATCGCAGGAATAGATATTCAGGTTCGGATTGCCGATCAGCCACATATAGTAAGTTATGATGTTGGGGCTTCCGACCAAATTCTGATCGGGGTTAAGCGTGCCAGGCTGATAGAGCGTCAAGATAACGAACCCGCCCACGCCCATTGCCGTGACGTCAGGGCTCGCGACCACACTGCCGTCGATCTGGATATCGAAACGGCCAGTGGAACCGGATGTCCATTGGAACGGGCCGTTGGGCGACTGGGCGCGGAACCCATCGCCGAAGATCGCATTCTCTTGATTGTAGAGGCCCTGCCCCTGCGGATCGTCAGCGAACGATCTCGCCTTCAGCTGGCCATGCTGCAAATCCGCATATGCCGAACCGCCCACGCTGCCGGCGTTATCTCCCGGGCCGTTGAAATCGGTCAATGAACTGCTGGCCGGAGCGGGCGACGCGCCGGTTTGCAAATTGACATCCAACTGGAAGAAATGGTCCGGATCGGTATCGGCCGGTGTGTGGGTGTTGATGATCGTGTAGTTGAAAGGGATGGTCGTGGCACTTGCTGCCGTTGCGAGCGACGCAACCACCACAGCACCCAAAAAAGAATACGCAGCCTTCCGCATTGTTCTGAACCCCATATGTATCTGCGAACCTTCGCAGATACAAGGCAGAGCAATTTGCATGCCGATTCGAATGGCTTTGTTTCTATTGCCCTTTTTCGTGCCGGAACGAGAGCGGTGTCAGGCCCGGAAATAGCGACAATGGATTATAATTCAGATGAACTAGACCACCTGCTTTACACAATTTCTTCCCGAACGCGGCAACATCCTTCGGGCCGCCGCGACCGGATCAAGGGTTACAGGTTCGACCTGTCGATCTTCGTCGAACCCTCGGTGAGGCGGATAAGCAATCCATCCTTGCCGACGATCACACCGTTGGGCCGCACATCATAAACGCCGCGCAGAAACAGCCGCTCTGCGAGGCCGTTGGGAAGCACCGGAAGCAAGTGTGTGTAGACCAGAAGTTTTGCACTGGCCTCGTTGGCGATGCGCGCGGCATCCACCGGGCTTGTGTGATAACCCGGGATATCGTGCATGATCTTGGCCGAACGCCATTGCCCCTGGGACGCAAGAGCGGCCCCCAGTTCGCCCACCATTCGCGGCGACAGAGCTTCGTGCACCAGCACATCGGTGCCCTTGGCGGCACGTGCGAGATCCTCGTCGAATACGGTATCTCCACTGACCACGATACTGTGACCCGCGAAATCGAAGCGATAGCCATAAGCCGGCGTCGCGGGATCGTGGTGCACGCGGATCGCGGTGATGGTGAGACCGCCCTGCTTGAGCACCGGACCGGTCGACCCCGAAAATGCGACAGGCTTGGCAACCATTGCAACTGCATCGGGTGGCAGCATCTTCGCGCCGTGATGGGCGGTGCGATATCCGGCATCGAGCGCATAGGCTTCGTTAAATCCGGCCACCACCCGTTCGATGCCGGGCGGACCATATACCGGCAGCGGCGCCTTGCGGCCCGAGACCCAGGTTTGCAGGCGCATCTCGCCCAATTCCGCAATGTGATCGGAATGGAAATGGGTGACAAGAATACCCGCGATCTTTTCGAGCGGAATCTGCCACAGGCGAAGATTGCGCGCTGTGTCGATGCCCGCATCCACAAGATAATATTTGTCACCTGCCGCGATCAGCGTGCATGGACCGGCGCGCGACTTGTCGGGCAGCGGCGTGCCTGTTCCGCACAAAAGAACGGACAGTTGTTTGGGTGTGGCAAGTATCGTTTTGGGCCCGGAGACGGCGCGCTGCGCCATCTGACGGAACAAGAAATCCTCGACCGGATATATGTAGAGGGACGCGCCCGCCAGGAACAACAGCACCAGGGCACCGACGAGACCAAGAACGACCTTTTTCATACGATACCTTTCCCGCGTGGCTGAAGCCCCGCCTGTTTCAATCGCCACAAAAGGACATCGATACGGTCCTGTCCGAAGAACGGCTCGCCTTCAAACACCATCGTCGGCACGCCCCAATGGCCAGCTGCTTTGTGAGCGGCCTGGTTTTCTTCGATCATCGCTTCGTATTTTTCCGGTGCACTTTCGATTTTGCGATCCAGATCTTCGAGATCGAGACCGGCGCGCGCCGCAGCATTCTTCAGATGATCGCCCAGGTGCCAGTTGTCGACCGTACCAGACCAGATCGTGTGGCTCACTTCGGCGAGGAACGGCAAACCACGCCCCGCAACCGCGGCAGCACAGCCCAATCGCGTCAGGCGGTGAATATAGGGCTGGTTTGGCGTGGCCGCGCGCGTTGAGAAATCGACCACCACCGGATCGGGACGCGGCCAGCGATAGGGGATGGAGAGCATTTCGCCCAGCCGGATGGTGTCCTTGATGAGATAGGGCACCCAGAGCGGGTTCACCTGGGAAAAGAATTCGCCCGACCGTACGGCCAACGGATAAACGGGCCGCGCACGCACCTCGAGTTCATAATCCCGCGCCATCTCAACCAGGCGTGGTGTTGCCAGATAGGAATAAGGGCTGCGGAACGACCAGAAAACATCGATCGAGAGTGTCATGCGGGGCGCTCGGTGCTTTTGAGATAGGCGACGAGAGCTGCGACCAATTCTTTCACGGTACGTGCATCGTCCAGCCGCGTAGGCGCCCGATTGTTGAGAATGCCTGCAAGCAAGAACCCGTAGACGATCTGGCTCATCATGCGCACGGTGAACGGAAGATCGGTATAAGCACCGCCACATTTTTGGAGTGCGGCTTCGAGGAACGACTGCAGCTCGGCGCGTATCGAAAAAATCATCTCGACCGCCAGCGATTGATCGAAGCCATGTTCGACAACGGCGCGAAACAGGCCGCGATGTTCACGGACCTGTGTGGTCGTCGCGACAACAAATCTCTCTATGACCTGGGTAGAATCGGAAAACGGAGCACTGGCCATGAGCGGCAGGCGCTCGCGCACGCCCGCACGGAAGCTTTCGACGATGGCAAAGAACAGCGCATCCTTATCCGCGAAACGAAAATAGACCGCCCCCACCGAACAGCCGGCCCGCTTGGCGATATCGGCGATCCGGGCGCCCTCATAACCCTTTTCGGCAAAAGCCCATTCGGCGGCCGCCACGATACGCTCGCGGGTGGCAAGGCTGCGCTCCTGCTGCACAGGGAGCGCCCAATGCTCGCTTTCCGGCTTAAGCGATTTCCGTTTGGGTCTTGTCGCGGCCACGAAAAGGGTGCATCCTTAAAACTGAATTCGAATTCAGATTATCAGAGCAACCCACGCCCGTCAAATTCGGGCAAACCGGAGACGGCGATGTCCAACACCGTGATGCCCACACCGGATCAACTTCGCGCACTTGCCGAGACCGGCCCGGAAGGCGCGATTGTGATGGTGAATCTGCTGCGATACCGCGAGCGGGCGGCTTATGGAGCCGACCTTGCCGAAGCGAAAGAAGGGCTTTCCGGTAAAGCCGCCTATCAGCGCTATGGCGCGACCGCGATCCGCTGCGTGATGGAAACGGGCGGGCAAATCACCTGGGGTGGGCAGCAGCAGCTTGTCGTGATCGGCGTCGGCGAAGACCAATGGGACGAGGTGATTTGCGTGCGCTATCCATCGCGGCGCGCATTTCTGGAGATGACCGAGCGCCCCGATTATCGGGCTGCCCTCTATCATCGCGATGCCGGCCTCGAACGCACGGTGCTTCTGTGCCGTTCCGCCGGCACAGCTGCCTAGGGCGCGCAGCATGGGCCGCAAGATTCTCTTCATCACCACCGACCAGCAGCGTTTCGATTCCCTTGGCTGCAACGGCAACCCGTTCTGCCGCACGCCGAACATCGATGCTCTGGCCAGAACGGGCATCAACTATGTGCGGGCCTACAACCAGAACACGGTCTGCATGCCCGCACGCTCGACCATGCTGACGGGGCAATATGTGCGCACCCATGGCGTCTTCGCCAACGGCGTGCCGCTGCCTGAGGACGCCCCCAGCTTCGCGCAATATCTGAAGGACAAGGCCGGGTATAAAACCGCGCTGATCGGCAAGGCGCATTTCGAGCCGGCATTCGATCCGGCATTCAAATATCGCGAGAATGCGCGCCAGCGCGATGGCGATTACGGGCCGTGGCGCGGCTTCGACTATGCGGTGCATGCCATGCACACGGCCAATTTTCGCGGCCAGCCCGTGGGGCATTATGGGCGTTGGCTGAAGGCGAAGAACCGCGAGGTGTTCGACGCTTGGCCGCCGCTTCTCAACGCAGCACCTGGCGGAGATACCGGTGCGCCGGAGACCTCCAACCACGCGATCCCGCGTGAGCTTTATCATACCGATTGGCTGGCCGACCTTGCCGTGGAATGGCTGGGCTCGCTCGATGCAGATGAAGACTGGATGCTGTGGCTGAGCTTTCCCGATCCGCATCACCCATGGGATCCGCCTGCTTCCGAGCTTTCGCGCTGCGACTGGCGCGATCTGCCGCTGCCCGACGGATTGCCGCGCAGCGAGGAAGAGCTTCGCAAGATCCTGGCGCAGAAACCCGCGCACTGGCTTGCCTATTACGACGGGACTTTCGCCAATATCGAGGGCGGCCCGATGAATTTCACGCCCAGGCAACTCAGCCACGACAACATCCGCGAGATCAATGCCAAGGTGCATGTGATGAACGAGCTTGTCGACGATGCGGTTGGCCGGGTGATGGCGAAGGTGAAGGCGCGCGGTTGGGATGCAGATACAGACGTGCTGTTCACCACCGATCACGGCGAATTGCAGGGCGATTTCGGCTTTGTCTACAAAGGGCCGTTCCATGTCGACGCGTTGATGCGCCTGCCTTTCATATGGCGCCCCGCGCCGAATGCGAAGGTGGCGCAGGCGATCGTCGAGCAACCGGTGGAACAGACCGACCTTGCCGCCACAATGTGCGCCATTGCAGGCGTTGCACAGGCGAGCAACCGGTGGAACAGACCGACCTTGCCGCCACAATGTGCGCCATTGCAGGCGTTGCACAGGCGCCCTGGATGCAAGGCACGCCCCTGCCCATCAGCGACGACGGTTCACGCCAGCGCGCGCTTTGCGAATGGGATAGCCAGTTTCCCGGTTATGGTTTTCACTTCCGCTCGATCTATCGCGACGGCTTACTGTTGACGCGCTACGAGCCTTCGACCACCACGCCCAACGGGCTCGAAGAAACCTGGCCGCAATTTGCCCAGATCACCACCCGCATCAGATATGACGGCACAGAGGGCGAGCTTTACGATCTGAAGAACGACCCGCAGCAATGGCGCAATCTTTGGGACGATCCCAAACACGCGTCCTTGAAGAAGGATTTGATCGCCGATCTTCTGGACAACCTGCCCGAAGAACGCGTGACCAAACTTAAAGTGGAAGCACCGGCATAGGCGGCGGGTGCTAGCCCCAGCAAAAAGGCGGGCCCCCTTTGAGACCCGCCTTCGGCGTCGAAGCTACGGCAGGCGGGCCGCATCCGGGATGAACCGGATCGACACCGCACCTTCACTTGTCCCACAGGTGCCACGGACGGGATTGTCAGGCCCGGCCGCACGGATGCGCGCAAGCTCGCACCCCTACCCTGTATGGTCTCGCGACGTTCCGGCCACCGCCGGCGGCGGCCATTTTTCCCAACCTTTCGGCACTCCTATTGCTATCGAATAGGAATATACTGCCGACATTCGAGATTTCAACCTATTTAGAGGTTTCTTTTCCAAATCGGGAGAAATTTCTTACCCGCCCAGCCCCAGGGTCACGTTGAGATAGGGGCCATAGAAGCCGCGATCGGTGCTCTTGGCGGTCTCTTGCCCGCCGTCGATGGCACCGAAGAAGGTGTCGGCCCGGTAGCCGAAGCTGACCTTCGAATTGTGGTAGCGCATCGAAGCACCGAGATAGCCACCGAGATTGGGGACGGTGACAGTGCGTGAGCGCTTCACATCATCGGCCGGTTCGTGGATGCGGGCATCGATATTGCCGCCGATGGTCTGACCTTCGCAGACGGCCAGCGTTCCGAAACCGTCGACGCGGCAATGGCTGACCGCATGATGAAGAACGGCGCGCTGGCGGCCGAAGAGCACGGCGGCGTTCACGCCCCAATCGAGCGTGACTTCGCCATCGGCTTCATTGCCCAGAAGCGACGCATTTCCATCCCAGGTCACTTCCGGGCCGACGCCACGGAACGTGCGCGTTTCGCTGGAATCGAATTCCCAGAGGTCGTGGTATTTCTGGAAGACATCCGTCGTCAAGTTGTAATGCGGACCCGCGCCCATCGTCATGATCGCATCCGAGTGGAACTGCGCGATGCGCACACCGGCGGCAAGCGTGCTGTGTCCTTCGCTGCCGAACGCGCCGAGCCCGACATCCTTGCCCAACGTGAAGTCGAGCATCATGTGCTCTTCGTTCGAAACGTTCTGGGAATCGACGAATTCCTCGACCGCACCGTGATAACAAGCCGCCCCAAAAGCACCGTAAGCAGCTATGGCACTGCACGGCCTATAGTTTCCGAAGAAGCTGATACCTTCTTTGGTTCCGGCGACGTTGCTCTTATGGAAGTGCTTATTTCGGGACGCGCGGCCATAGCGTACACCAGCTTTCAGCACCCAATCGGTATCGGTCGGTTTGAAGGAAAGCGAACCTTCCCAGTCGAAGCCCATATTGGGCACTTTTTGCAACTGCGCGGGCGTCGGCAATCCGGCGGGCCACGCCGGTGTCGGGCCACCGCCGTTGGGGAACGTCGCGCTGCCGGTCGGATCCCAGGGGCTGGAGCCATCGGACATCGTGGCGTTGAAGTTGCCGCCGAGTTGCAGCCAAAGCTGCGGTTTGTGGTTGTCCGCATCCGAGAAGAAATCGAGCCCATAGCCGCCGGAGGAAGAACCGCCGTCGAAATGCTTGGTCACGCGCACCCCGAACAGGCGCGGATCGGTGAGGAAGATGTTGGTGGTCAAGCCGCTGTCATCGCTGTTCAGGAAATCGCCGGTGATCGCGGTGGTATCGAACACGTTCTTGACGTAGCCCATGATCTGCCAGCCGGACGTATCGGTGAGGATCACGGCGAGGTTGAGGTTGGTGTAACCGTGGATGCGGTCATAGGGATTGTCGTTGAACACGCGCGCCCAGGATGCGGCCTGCCAATAGAAATCGCTGTGCAGGGTTGCAGCCCAATCCGCCGTGACCGGGATCGAATAATCCGCTCCGACCGACACGGTGTAATGCGGCGCGTTGGGAAGCTCGTTGCCACCGACATTCTTGGCGAAGCCCTCGCCATTGTTCGGCGGCAGGCCGAGGCCGTTGTTGACGTCGGCCGGTGCATTGGGATCGACACTCAGCGGATCGTAACCGGGATAATTCGGAGGAACGCCCCCAAAACCGGAGCTTGCCGGCGGATGGTCGACATAGAAATTCGTGGTGACCGGATCGATGCCGCCGGTATAGGCATAGCCGCATGCGGCAACGCCGGGATTGCCCTCGCCTCCCGSCCCGCCATATTGCTGGACCAGGGCGGCGGCAACATATTCCGGGAAGATGCAGTTCGAGGATTGCCCAACCGAGGGCTTCATCACCACCCAGCCCGGCGTGCCCGCCGTGCGGTCGATCAAATCGATGGCTTGTTGGCCATTGTCGATGCGGGTTTGTTCATAGCCGCCCGCGAAGGTGAATTTGAGGCCCGGCGTTGGCTCCCAGGTCGCTTCCAGTTCGGCGCCTTTCACGGTGGCGTCGAAATTCAGGTTGATCGCGGTGCGATCCACGATCTGCGAGATCTGATAGCCCTTGTAATCGTAGAAGAAGACATCGCCGTTGAATGTCAGCGCACCGTCCAGCGCGCTGTTCTTGGTACCGAGTTCGAAGGCGTTGATATATTCCGGTTTGAAAGTGAGCGGATGCACCGGGAAATTGACGTTGACCGATGTCACGCCCGCATCCGAAAAGGCGCCCGACGTATCGGCGTTGACCAGAAGCGGGCCGGGCGGATTGGCGCCGCCCGCCTTGTAACCATGGGCAAACGAGCCATAGATCAATGTTTGATCGGTGAAGGGAAGTTTCGGCGTCCAGTTCGCGACGGCGCGGCCGGTGAACTTGCTCCAGCTTTGATCGACAGTGCCTTCGACCGGATAGCCGTAGCCCAGGACCAGCAATTCGCTCGGGATATCGACGAAGTGCTTCTGGTCGTCGGTCCAGCGCAGACCGCCTGTCAGCTTCAAGTCCGGCGTGATGTTGTAATAAACCTCGCCGAACAGCGCGTAGGAGTTCAAATTGTAGGGGTTTTGGCTCAGGAAGTAGTTGTGGCCCTCATTGTCGAGCGAAGTGATGGGGTTGGGGTCGACATATTGCGGAGATTCGGTCGGGATGCTCTCGGTGTTTGCGAAATCCGTTCGGTATCCCCTGCCATTGTTCAGGCAATAAAGGTGATCCGTCACACCCGGCGTGTAAGGGCCTTGGGTGCCGCCGCAATTGACATTGTTCAACGAAATCATCGTGAACGTGTTGGAGAACACGTAGTAGTTCTCCTCGGTCTCGTAATGCATGTAGTTGCCGCCGGCGCTGAAATTCAGCGGGCCGGAGAAATTCGAGGCCAACCGGAATTCCTGGCTGAGCTGCCAGGAATGCTCCGTCGCCAGATCCTGCACCACCAGACGGTCGCTGCAACCCAATTGCGGATCGCAGAACACGCCGTTGGAATCGACCAAAGAATTGGGGCTGAAAACACCCGGCGAAGTATCGAAGCGATTGTAATCTTCGCTCGACCACAGGAAATCGCGATTGTAACCGGTGTCGGAATAGAAGGTGATGGCCGGTGTCACGTTCCAGCTTGCATTGAATTCGACCGTATCGTTCTTCGCCAGATATTTCGGCGCGATGACGGATTGTATGTTGCGCAGGTTGGTGGATTGATTCGTGTTGGCGTAAGGATCGACATTCGTGTTGAGCAGGCTTTCGAACGTCGCGCCATTGACAAACGGCAGCGAGAACCCGTTCGGCACGCCAAAGGCATCTGGCGTATAAAGCGAACTCGGCAGGCATCCCTGGCTGAAATAAGCCTCGGAAAGATTGAAGACCGCGCCCTGAGACCCCGGCACCGAGACGTGTGTGCCATCCGCCGCCGTGAACGAGCCGGCGCCCGTCAGGCTGGACGAGCCCGGACCATAATCGGTTTTGCAAAGCTGCTTGCTGCTGCGCAGCCGATCGTCATCTTCCTGGAAATGTTCCCAGATGAGATAGGTTTGAACAGTTGAAGCCGGTTTCCAGCCCAGCGTGACGCGGCCGGACCATAGGTCGCGGCCATCGGTCTGGCTGTCGGTCGTCTCGTTGAATGTGTAGCCATCGCGCTTGGTCCATTCGCCTGCCACGCGCAGATCCAGCTTGTCGCTGACGAAGGGAATATTGATCATGCCTTCGAAGCGGCGGTTCTTGTAGTTGCCGATATCGGCAGAGGCCATCGCCTCGAACTGGTCGGTTGGCTTTGCCGAGGTGACGTTCACCACGCCAGCGGTCGCGTTGCGGCCATAGAGCGTGCCTTGCGGGCCGCGCAGCACTTCAAGCTGCGACAGATCGTAGAATTCCTGTTCGAAGAAATGATTTCGGATGAACGGCGTGTCGTTGAACGCCACCGCAACGGCAGGATCGGTTGCCACCGAAATGGCTTGCGTGCCGATGCCGCGAATCTGAATGGAATAGCCGGTGAAATTCGTCTTGGTGAAGGTCAGGTTCGGCACCTGCTTCACAAGATCGGGGCCGCCCGCCGTTTGCGTGGAGGTGAGCTGCTCCTGGCTGAGGGCGGTGATCGCAATCGGGATGGATTGCACATCCGCACCGCCGAGCTTGGACGACGTTACGGTCACCGTTTCCACCGAGCCTCTCACCGAGGGCGCGGCCTGCGCAAGCTGGATCGATTGCAATTCGGTCGGCACCGCCTCGCTGCTGCGCGAGCTATCGCGCACGATGGCAACCGCGTTTCCGACATGGCGCGAGCCAAAGCCCGTGCCTGAAAGGATGCGCGAAAGCGCCTGTTCGGGCGACATGTTGCCCGAGGCGCCGCCTGTTCTGATCCCGCGCAGCGCATTGGTCGATATCGCCAGCGCAACGCCGGTTTGGGCGCTGTAGCTATCGAGCGCATCGGCGAGCGTGCCACTCGGGATGCTGAAGCTTTCGGCGTTGGCGACACCGGTCACAGTCAGCGCGAGGCTGACCGCGGCCCCGGACAGAAATGCATTGCGCAATCTTATCATATTCCCCCCTTGTGCGGCTTATCCAAGCCGATGCGATGTGTTAGCGCGAAAGAACGATGTCCTTGCCGCGACGATCGATATGCAAACCAAAAATCTCATGTGCGACGCCGGCGAAATCTTCCGCGCCGTTCGTCGGGAATGCGCCGTTGATGGTGAGCCGCGAAGCCGATTCGGAAATGACAAGCTTCACATCGCCATAGCGGTTGAACTCACCTGCCGCATCCGCGAGGCGGGCGTTGTGGAAAACCAGCATGCCGCTACGCCATGCAAGATCATCCGCAAGCTCATGCACGGCCTTGCGTGAGACACCGATGGAGGTCGCGGTTGCCACCGCGAAATCGCCGGGCATCAGCACGGTCGGGCGGGTCTGCGCCGATGCGTTGGTGCTTTCGAGACGCGCGCGACCTTCGACGAGGGCAACATCGAGTTGCTTCGGCGATGTGCGCACGAAGAATTTCGTTCCCAGATCGACGATGCGATGGCCGCCGACCGTGACGGTGAAGGGCCGCGCCGCATTGTGTTCGATCTGGAAATAGGCCTGTCTCTTATACACATCTAGATGTGTATAAGAGACAGGGCCGTTGGGCGACTGGGCGCGGAACCCATCGCCGAAGATCGCATTCTCTTGATTGTAGAGGCCCTGCCCCTGCGGATCGTCAGCGAACGATCT
>BFBZ01000057.1_pt30 | contig 30750 bp, 21 predicted proteins | sample 1888401 | NCBI WGS metagenome assembly BFBZ01 (sample SAMD00112614, study PRJDB3348) | symbiont metagenome | host: Chara braunii
TCGCGCGCCTTCCTGTGGCTCGGCGGCGCCTATCTGCTGTTCGCGCTGGTCATGACCCTGGCAGGCCGCTTCCCCGAGCTTGGACAGGCGATGCCGGCCTGGCTCTATGATGCCTTCAATCCAAACGACAAGACCAACCTCGCGCCGTATCGCGTGCTGCACTTCGTGGTGCTCGCCTTCTTCGTGACGCGCTTCCTGCCGCGCGAATGGCCGGGCTACGAATGGCCGATCTTCGAGCCGATCATCAAATGCGGCCAGCAGTCGCTCGAGGTGTTCGCGTCGGGCGTCTTCCTTGCCGTGGTCGCGCATGTCGTGCTGGTCGAGGTCTCCGGCAGCCTCTGGATGCAGATCGTGGTCAGCGTGGTCGGCATCGTGCTGATGACCGTGCTGGCCTACTATCGCTCCTGGTCGAAGAAGGTCGACAAGGCACCCAAGCCGCCGATGGCTGCGCAGCCAGCGGTCAACGCAAAGCCGGCGGAATAGCCGGCCGCGGTGGTCAACCGCGATGTGCATGCGCTGGAGTCCCGTTCCGATGGAAACGGAACGGACTCCAGAATGTTGTCCTGACGCGCTTTCTTCACGCGAAACCGGTATCCACTTCGCTCGAAAACGCCCTAGGGTGACTACATGTCCCGCGCCTTTACTCACGACCATCCCGACATCCTGCAACTCGAAGCCGAGGTCCTCGACACACGGCCCGGCGCAATCCTGGTCGAGCACTCACCATTCTTTCCGGGCGGCGGTGGACAACTCGCCGACCGCGGAATTTTGCGATGGTCCGGCGGCGAGCTGCCGGTGACCGGGCTCACGCGTGACGAGCGCGGCCTTTGGCACACGGTCCCGGGCGACAGCCTGATCTCCGGCAAGGTCATGCTCGAAGTCGAGCCGGCATTTCGGGCGTCGATGTGCGAACTGCATACGCTTGCCCATCTCGTCAACGCGCTGGTCTATACACAGTTCGGCGGCGCGCTCCTGACCGGTGCGCAACTCAATGCCGACGGCACTTTCCGCGTCGATTTCGACTTGCCCGGCGCCGACAATGAAGCATTGCGCGCGCTCGAGGCGCCGCTGAACGATATCATCCGGCAGGACCTCCCTGTCAGCGCCTTCCTCATGGAGCACACCGAGGCGCGAGCCGCCCCCGGATTGTTTCGCAGCAAGGCTGTCGCCCCACCGGTTGGCGAGGACGGGCTCGTTCGAATCGTCGAGATCCTCGGCCTCGACCGGCAGGCCTGCGGCGGCACCCACCTGAGGTCGACCGGGCAGTCCCGCCCCGCCCGCATCATCAAGATCGACAACAAGGGCCGCCAGAACCGCAGGATCAAAGTAGCGGTCTGACCGGCTGCCACACGCCGTGTGGGCTTTCCATTTTGCGAGCGGTTAGCATCGAGAGCGGCGCTTCGAGCCCGCCACGCGCCAATTTTCATCCGGCCTCGTGCACCTGACGGCCCTCGAACCATGTCGAAAGCACCTTGGTCTGCGATAGACGCTCCGGCGCGGTCGCGAACAAGTCGCGATCGACCAGGATGAAATCTGCCGATTTTCCGGCTTCGATCGATCCGGTGAGATCGGACAAGCCCATCGCCCGCGCCGCGTTGATGGTGTAGATGCGCAGCACCGTCTCGAGATCGAGGGCCTGCTCCGGCCAAAGCGCGCCGTCATATCCGCCCCGCGGATTGCGCCGCGTGATCATCCCTTCAATCCCGAGCCAGGGGTCGGGATTGGCGACGACCGGCCAGTCCGAGCCGGCCGCCATCAACGCGCCGGCATCGCGGAAATCGCGCAGCGGCCAATAACAGTCGGCGCGATCCTCCGGCATCGCCGCGCGGATGGCTTGCTGGATCGGGCCGGGATACCAGATGATCGGCGACAGGTCGGCTGCAACATCGAGCGCGCGGAAACGCGGGATATCGGCAGGGGCGACGAAGCCCGCGTGAGCGATCTGGTGAACAGCACCGGCGCCGTTTACGGGTCCGTTGAAGCTGCGGACCACGTCGATGGCGTCGAGCGTGTCGCGAACCGCTGCATCGCCGGTGCAATGCACCTTGACCCGCATTTGATGCTTCTCGGCCTTTGCGATCCACCGCACCAGATCGGGGATCGAGATCAAGGGATCGCCGCAAAAGCAGCAGCCCTGCAGGCGCGTCGCGCGGTACGGCGTGAGCATGGCGGCGGTACGCGTCGTCGGCACCCCGTCCATGAACAGTTTGATGAAATCGGGACGAACGTGCCGGGTACGATAGGTCTCGCGGCGCATGATCAGCGCGTCGCCGACGAGATCGGCGCCCGACAGCGTCCGCTGCCCGGGCAGCGAGGCGACGCACCAGCCATTGAGCTCATTCGCACGATCGAGCTCGGCCAGCGCCTCCAGGAACGGGAGCGTCGTGGTCGCATCCTGGAAGGCGGTGACGCCGAAGCCATTGAGAATCTCAACCGCGCGGCGACACGAAGCCTTGTTGCGCGCCGCAAGATCCGGGATGCTTCGCTCGACCGCCTGCTCGGCGAGGCCCGAGGCTCGCTCCAGCAACAGCCCGGTCGCGGCCCCGGTCTCCGCATCGCGCAGGATTTGGCCGTCCTGCGGATCGGGGGTGTGGGCGTTGATCCCGATCAGTTCCAACGCACGGGAGTTGACCCACCGGTTGTGCTGGCTGTCGTCCCGCAGCATCACCGGATGCCCCCCGGAAACGGCATCGAGCGCCGCCAGCGAACTTGCACGGCCGATCACTTCGACCAGTTGACTTCCCCAGATGCCGCCGAAGACCCACTCGCCCGGTTTCGTCGTCGCGCATCGCGCACGCACGGCTTCGAGCACCGCATCGAACGACATCGTCGGCAGCAGTTTCAGTTCATAGAGATCGGCTTGCCCGCCGCGGAGATGGTGGTTGTGCACGTCGACAATGCCCGGCAGCAGCATGCCGCCGCCAAGGTCGACCATCCTGGTTCCGGGACCGGCCAGGCTTTTGACATCGAGATCGCTCCCGACGGCGACGATCATACCACCAGCCACCGCAATCGCCTGGACTCGGCTGGCAGCGGCATCCGCCGTGAACACCTTGCCATTGTGGAAGATCAATTCCGGCCGCATCATCGTACTTACCTCAATGCGCCGGCAGGTTCCGCGGCTGCCGCCAGAAGATGGTGAGGCACAGCGCGTAAGCCGCGATCGCGGCGGTCTGCAGCCAGTAAGGCAGCGTGGACTTGCCGGAGAGAACGGTTTGCAGCGCGTCGGAAAGATTGACGGCGCATAGACCAAGAACCGTGACCCAGATCGCAACCAAGGCGAAGACAACCTCACCTGAACGCGCGGCGGAGGCAAACAGGCAGATATAGGCCACCACAGCGAACGAGATGATCTTGTCCTGATAGGCATAGTAGGGTGTATCGTAGTAGACGAAGAGGATCGGGACCTTAATTCCGAAGAAGTGCGCGACCGCCATGCAGCAGAAATAGGCCACGCCGGCCCACAGCAGCAGATTGAGAATCCGACCGTTCATCGAGTCACCCATGAAGGACCTTGCAAGGCATACCTGCAGGCCACTGCAAGCTGTTTACGTCACTCCCGTCGTGCCATGGTCCCACATCAATCGTGGACCAGCCAGACACATTAATTTCTGACCGAGGACACCATGGCCTACCATCGCAAGCGCCCTGCCCCGGATCCCTGCCCTGTCGAGACGGTCCTCAAGATCGTCTCGGGCAAGTGGAAGGTTCGGGTGCTTCATCTGCTTTCGCTGGACGAACTCAGCTTCGGCGAATTGCGCAACTCGATCGCGGGCGTTCGCCAGCAAGTCCTGTCCAGCCTGCTGCGGGACCTGATCGCCGACGGTGCGGTCCGGCAGACCAAGGTTTCATCCGACCGATCGATCTACACACTGACGGAGCGGGGCTTCGAGCTGGTCGCGCTGCTGACCCCGCTGGCCGAGTGGGGAAGCAGTCTGCTCGCAGAGCAGGGCGTGACGTGGCGACCGCCCGAGCCGCAGCGAAGCGCTCAGCACGGTGGCAGCGGTGAAGCCTACCGTCCACCCGGGCAGAACGCGCAACGATAATTGCGTTCGACCGGTTTGCTTACCGATTGGCGCGCCGGCTGACATAGAACACGATGACGACCAGCGGCACCGCGAGCGCGAGCCACGACGCCTGGTCCCAGATGCCGTCGCCAAGCAGCGCGGAGATCAGCCCGAAGGCGATCACGGCGCAGAGCAGCACCGGCGCCAGGAAGATTTGCGTGATCGAACGTTTTGCGGCCGGCATCAGGATCGCTCCGCGCCCGCGGCGAGCGGCTGGCCCACCGCAATAGGCGCGCGCGCCGGCGCCTTGCGCAGCTTCGCCGCCCAGAGATAAATGCCGCTGCAGAGCACGACGATCGTCGCGAGGTCGAGCAACGCCCAGATGATCTTCAGCGGCATGCCGCCATAGTCCCCGAAATGCAGCGGACGTGACACGAACAAGGCCTGGACGTAGAGCGGCATGTCCCTGGTCTCGCCGAACGTACCGTCATCGGCGTTGATCAGCACGGGCTTGAGCAGGCGCGACGTCAATGGCTGGTTGCCGCGCAGATAGACGCCGTAATGATGGCCGCCGGCAAATTGCGATCCGGGCATCGCAACGGACTGGACCTTCATGCCCGGCGCATGCGCAAGCGCGGTATCGATCGCGCCTTGCGCCGACGCCAGTTTCGGCGGCACCGGCGCGTTGCGCCATGGCCCCAGCATGGCGACGAGTTCGGTCCGCTGCCAATGCTGCGCGATCTGCGTCGACAGCGTGTTGATGACACCGGTCACGCCGACGACGACCGTCCATGCCAGGATGACGATCCCGAGCAGATTATGCAGGTCGAGCCAGTACAGGCGACGGCGCCGCCTGATGGTGCCGAAATCCAGCCGCCGCATGAACGGCCCATAGACGACGACGCCGGAGACGATCGCGAGCAGGAAGCAAAGACCCATGGCGCCGAGAAACAGCATGCCCGGCTGCTCCAGAAACAAATCCGTATGCAGGTCGAGCAAGAATTTCGTGACGGCGCCGCGAGCGGCCGCGCCGACGTGGAGCACCCGCCCCGTGCGCGAGTCGACACTGACGATAACCTCGGTCTTCGCCGCCGCGACGGTCGATGCCATGTAGACGTGCCAGATCGGATTCTCGTCGTCCGCACCGACGATCGTCACCGCCTGGTTCGGCTGCGCCGCGCGTGCGATTTCGATAATCCGGTCAAAGCTCAGCAAGGGCGCATTATCCGGAGCCTGATCGGGCTCGATGGTGGCGCCCAAGGCTGCGTCGATCTCATCGTGGAAGATCAGCGGCAGCCCGGTGATGCACAGCATCAGCAGGAACAGCGTGCAGACCAGGCTCGTCCATTTGTGGATACTCGTCCAAAGGCGGATCGATCGCGGCGTCATGCGGAACGGCCCTCCATCAATTCCAGGTATACCGGACGCTGCCGATCACCGTTCGACCGGATCCGAGGAAGCACTGGTTGAAGCTCGCGCAAGTCGAGACGTAGTACTTGTCGAACAGGTTCGTCGCGTTCACCGCAAGCGTCACGCCGCGCAGCCTGCGATCGAGATTGGACAGATCGTAGTGGACGGCGGCGTCGAACAGGGTGTAGCTCGGAATCGACAGCGTATTGGCGAGATCGCCGTAGGAATCGCCGATGTAGCGCACGCCGCCGCCGAAGCCGAAACCCGCGAGCTGCCCTTGCTGGAAGGTGTAGTCAGCCCACAGCGCGGCCGCATTCATCGGCTGAATGATGAGATGCTTGTTAAGCTGGGTCGGGGTGTTGGTTTTTGTCGTTAAGGTGTCGGTGTAGGCGTACGACGCGACCAGCTTCAACCCTTCGGCCAAGCTCACCTGGGCCTGGAATTCCCCGCCGCGCGAGCGCGCCTCGCCGGTCTGCTCGCTGAACCCGATGGAGGCCGACGGTGTCACGACGTTCTGCTGCGTCAAATCGAACAGCGCTGCGGTCAGCAGCAGGTTGGTGCCCGCCGGCTGGTACTTGACGCCGATCTCGGCCTGCTGCGCAGTCGTCGGGCGCGGCGAGCCGCCAGTGACTGTCACGCCGAGCGTCGGCAAGAACGAGGTCGCATAAGCGATGTACGGCGCGACGCCGGAATCGAAGATGTAGCTCAGGCCGGCGCGTCCGGTGGACGCTTGGTCATTCTGGGTGGTCTGCTTGCTGTTCACAAGATTTAGCGAGTCGGTGGTGACCCAGTCCTGCCGCCCGGTCAGCGTCAGCCGCCACCGGCCGAGTGCGATCTGGTCCTGCACATAGAGACCGGTCTGATCCTGCACCTGGTTGGAATAGTTGGTGATGATCGTCGGGAACGTGATCGGTGCGCCATAGACGGTGTTGTAGAGGTTGATCTGGGGCGCCACACCGACGCGCATGTCGATCGTGCTGTTGATATGACGGTAGTCGACACCGAACAGTACGGTGTGCGCGAATGGACCGGTCATGAACCGAGCTTCGGCCTGGTTGTCCAGGGTGACGGATTTCGCACTCTCCGGAAAGGAGAATGCACCGCGATTGAGCGTGCTGAAATCTCCCAAGCCAGTATTGGGAAGGGCTACCGAACCCAAGGCACCGCCACCGGCGACCGCATAAGTGTTGGTCTCAAGGTCGAAATAGCGGACGTTCTGCCGCACCGTCCAAACTTCGTTGAACGAGTGCTCGAACTGGTAGCCGACCCAGGCCTGGGTGCGGTCGAAACGATCGAAGCCCGGTTCGCCGAGGAATTTCGTGTAGGGAATCCGACCATTGGGGTTCGGATTCAACGTGCCCAGCGACGGATAGAATTGCAGCGTGAGCCCGGTGATGTCCCGTTGATAACCGCTCAGGAAGGTGAAAGTGGTATCCAGGTCAGGCTTGTAAGTGAAGGAAGGCGCGATCGCGCCGCGAAAGTCGTTGACGAAGTCGACTTGCGTCCCGCCGTCATGGATGGTGCCGGCGATGCGCCAGAACAGGTCGCCCTTCTGGTTGACGGCGCCGACGCCGCCGATGTCGAAATTGGCCTGCACCTTGCCCCAATTGTCGGCGAGAAATTCGAATGAGTTGAGCGGCGTCGCTGTCGGTAGCCGGCTGACGAGGTTGACGAATCCGCCGGGCGGCGATTGCCCGTAGAGCGACGATCCCGGCCCGCGCAGCACCTCGATCCGCTCCAGAAGCGCGAGGTCGAGCTTCGGCTGACCGAAGGTGGCTGCGCCGTAGGGAAGCCTCATGCCGTCAAGAAAGAGCTGCGTGGAGAAGCCGCGGACGACGAGCGATTCAAAACGCGTGTCGTTCGGGCTACTAGAGACGATGCCCGGGGTGTAGCCGATGGCCTGCACCACCGAGCGCGCGCCCTGGTCGCGGATCTGGTCGGCGCCGATCACCGACATCGACTGCGGCACCTCGAGGATCGATGTGTTGGTCTTGGTTCCCGCCAGCGTGCGATGCGCGACGTAGCCCTGGATCGGGCCATTGCCTTCGCGGAACGACCCGCGGCTCGCCGTCGTTTCGGGATGCGGTGGAGCGCTCGGCACGTTGCGGCTGGCAGCGCGCCTCGACCGATCGGTGCGCACTGCGCGCGAACCGCGCGACGCCGTCACGCGCGATTGCGCCCGTGGCTTCGGTGCCTCCACGGTCACCGGCGGCAGCGCCGCCGCGCCCTGCCCGCTTGCTGCGGTCTGCGCGGCCCCCGCCGTCGCGTATCCCGCCAACGCCACCCCGACACAAACAACGATCGGAGCTTTCGCTCCAGCACCCAGCATTCCCACTTGTCACGCCCCATGCGACTGATGAGGCAGCCGTAACGCCGTGGCCCTGTCGAGAAAAGAACTAGCAGTCGCCGTTTTCTGGAATCGCTCTTAGAGAGCTTCTATTTCAGCGGCGCGCGGCGGTTGCGCGGCAATAAATCCGTAAAATCTTCGACTTTTGGCGGAGGCCACCATGACGGGAACCGCGCGGCGAGGAATCACTCCCGTTCGAACCGGGAGAATCTCCCGATCATCGCATCGGGGACGATGCAGAAGACGGTTCCCGAAAGGCCGACGAATAACGGCGCAAGGTCAGTGCCTGGCCGCCGACAGCCCGCGAGGCCATCGGCGGGTGCGAAGCGTGTGAGACAGATGTTCAGCTCAAAACTTTACGGTGATGCCCGAATACACCGTCTGCTCCGTGCAACTCCTGTTGCTGGTACCTTCAGCAAAGAAGCAAATGCTGTTGGCCGGATTGCTGCCGTCGAAACCAAACTTGTTCCTCCAGTAGCGATACGCGACCCAAGCGTCGACGAAATGCGAGTATTTCGTACCCCACAGCGCCTTGCTCGCGTCGAACGTCAGGCGGACCGGCTCCGAGTTGATCTCCGTTTTAGTGCTCATCGCGGAAGGCAGCGTGTAGCCGCCATAGGCGCCATTGCCCTTCGGACCGTAGACGCCGGCGCGGCCGCTGACCGAGAAGAAGCGCAGGCTTTCCGGCAGGAAGCCAAGGTCCATGCCGTAATTGACTTCGACCGCCCAGGTCGGATTGAAGTGCAGATTGCCGTCGGGCGTCCCGGTCAGACCGGCGGGCAGCAGACCCGCGTAAGGCGGATTTCCAAGCAGCCCGAAGCCGGCATAGTTCGGATAGGCAAAGGTGTTGTGGTTCCACTCCTGATAATAGAGCGGCGCAATGTTTAGATAGCCTCGGTAAGGCAGGTCGAACGCAAACTGCAGACCGGCGACGACGGCTTTCTTTTCGGGCGACATGAAGTTGTTTGCGATTCGCAGGTCTGCACCTGCTTCGAACGAGATGTTCTTCAAAGGCCCGACCGTGAAGGCGCGCGTACCGAAAACCTCATTCCAGCCAAGCGTGCTGCGAAGCGACGCATTGAATTCGTAAGTTCCTGCGCATGGTCCAGATGCCCCGAAGAGCGGCGTGCCATACGCCGCCGAGCACGGGGAAGACGGATCGCGGTGATCCGATCGCATGACGTCGGCATAGAAGCTGTTGGTGCCGTAGCTCCAGGCATCGTTATGCGCGTAGGCAAAAACCTGCTTTGCGGTATTGGCGGTCTGTCCGGGCGACGTTGCGTCCGGCAGATAAGCATAAGTGAGCCGGTTGTCGACATCTCTGAAGAACGGCAAGCCGAACGCGGATAGCGCCGGCGTGCCCGGAATCTCGGCACCGAGCTTCACCGTGATGCCCGAATACACGCCGCTGTCGGAACAACTGCCATTATAGACGCCGCCGGGGGCACAGGTCGGGTCGTAAGCCACCGCATAGCCGGCAGTGTTTCGGTTGTAGCGCCATGCCGTCCAGATATCGACCAGGTGGCTGTACTGCGGTCCCCAGAACAGTTTGCCCGCATCAAGTGTTACGCGGATCGGCTCGGTGACATACTCCACGGTCCGAGATTTCAGCGGGTCACCCACATAGGCCCCGTAATATCCATTGCCCTTCGGGCCACGGATCGACGCCCGACCACTGATCGAGAAATACTGCAAGCTCTCCGGCAGGAAACCGAGATCCATGTAGTAGTTGGTCTCGATCCCCCACGTCGGATTGAAGCGCTGTACACCGTCAGGCAGCCCGGTGAAGGGTGGCTTGACGCCAATTGCGCCGTCCGTGCCAGCTGGCAGGGCATTGTTGGTATAGCTCCAGTCCTGCGAGTAGACCGGCGCGATATTGAAATAGCCTTTGTATGGCAGCGCAAAGCCGAACTGCAGTCCGGCGATCACACCCGATCCGGAGGTGGCGGTCAGCAGGTTGAACGGCGCCATGCTGGCGCCCGCCAGGAACGAGATATTGGTCAGAGGCCCAACCGAGAATGCCTTGGTGTCGAACAACTCGTTCCAGCCAAGGGTGCTACGGACGGAAAACAGACCAACCGCACCACCCGCGCAGGGACCCGCCGGGCCGGCCAGGTTGCCGACGCATGGAGGCGCAGGAACCGCATGGTCGTACTTGCTGTAGAGGATCGAAACGGTGTTGGTGCCATATGCCCAGGCATCGAAATGCGTGAAGGCAAGCGTATTGGTACTGGCGTTCCTCGTGTAGCCCGGCACCGCCGCCGACCCGTAATATGAGTAGGTGACGCGGTTGTCGTTGATCAGAAAGAACGGCTTCTCGGCAGCAAGCCTCGCCTTGAGCACCGGCTTGTCTTTCGCCAGATCCGCAGCAGATGCTCCGGTTATTCCCGCCAGTGTCACCACCCACAGAATTGGGATTACCCTGCTGAAGACTGTCATGTTTCCCCCCTTGCGCTTCTTTTATAGGCGTGCGCGCGCAGCGCTGGACTCGAGCGCGCGGCTCAGGATCAGCGACCACTTTCGCGACGTGAACGACTTTGATTCCAGCGTCGATTGGATGTCGACGCAGCTATCGCCGAACTACGAGCTCTCAACCATGTGCATGATGTCCCCCTTGGCGCTGCTCGACTTCAGGACGACCGATAACCTTCCGACGCCAGAAGGCCGAGTTCGTCGAGAATTTCATGCGTGTGCTGGCCCAGTGACGGCGCATGCGAGCGAATCTCCGAGGGCGTCGCGCTGAAGCGCGCGGCAGGCCTTGCCTGCCGGATCGGCCCCCAATCGGGGTGAACGCAATGCTGAACGATGTCGTTGACTGCGATCTGCGGGTCGCGCAGCAAGTCCTCGATTCCAAGGACCGGCGCGCAGGGCACATCATTCCAATCCAGCACGTTCAGCCAGTGCTCGCTGTCGCGGTGTCGCAGGACCTCCTGGATTTCCGCGATGAGCAGCTTGTCGTTCGTCAGACGCGACGAACTGGTGGAGAACCTCTCGTCGTGAAGCCATTCCGGCTTCTCCAGCGCCACACACAGCCCACGCCACTCGATCTGCGAAACCACGGCGGCGGTGATGTAGCCATCCGTGGTCTCGAAAATCCGGTCCACGCGTCCCGGCGGACGTTTGGGATCGTCCTGCGACGAACGTGTCAGCGAGCCCAGGGCCGACACCCACAGGAACGAGACCATGGCATCGAGCATCGCGAGCCTCACCGTCTGCCCTTCTCCCGAACGGGCGCGGGCAAACAACGCCGCCGTGATCGCCTGGGCCGCAGTCATGGCCGCGACCTGATCGGCGAGGATGATCTGGACGAATTTCGGCTTCCCGGTCTCCCGATCGGCTTGCAGAGCGGCGACACCTGACGCCGCCTGGATGATGGGATCGTAGACGCGCTTGTGGATGTAGGGGCCGTTTTCGCCGAACCCGTTGATCGAGACGTAGACGATGTCAGGCTTGATCGCGCGCACCTCGGACTCGCCGAAGCCCATTCTGGCGGCGGTGCCCGGGCGGAAGTTCTCGACCAGGACATCCGCGGTTCTGACCAGCTCACGCAGCGCCCGCTGGCCCGGCTCGTGCTTGAGGTCCAGCATCACCGATCGCTTGTTGCGGTTTGCGCTGAGAAAGGATGAGGAGACGGAATCCGGTCCGACGCCGAAATGACGCAAGGTGTCGCCCTCGGGCGACTCCACCTTGATGACGTCAGCGCCCTGATCGGCAAGCATCTGCGTTGCAACCGGACCAGAGATCATGGTCGTCAGATCAAGAATCCGAACACCTGCTAACGCGCCGCTCATGTCATTCCCTCTTTTGGTTCCTGGCAGGCTGACCACGTGTCCTCAACGGCAACCTGATATGCTCAGCTAGCGCTATCGGCCGCGAAACCGGGCCGGTCGCTTTTCGGCAAACGCACGCGGCCCCTCGCGGGCATCCTCTGATCGTGTGACCTCGCGTCCTGCCGCCGTTTCAATGGCGAACCCTTCAGACAATGACAGTCCACTGCTTTGCAGCGCGACCCGCTTGATCGCCTGGACCGCCAGAGGTGCGCTGCTCACGAGCGCTTCGACCATCTTCTCGGTTTCGGACAACAGCGCATTCGGTTCGACCACACGGTTGATCATTCCCGCCGCCAGCGCCTCCGCCGCGGTGAAGATGCGCCCCGTCATCATCAACTCCATGGCAAGGCAGTAGGGAATTTGCCGTGGCAGACGCACCATCGATCCGGCACCCGGCACGATTCCGCGCTGCGCCTCCGGCAATGCGAAGCGCGCCGTCGTCGTCGCGATCCGGATATCGCATGCCAGCACCAGCTCGCAGCCTCCCGCGTAGGCGACGCCGTTGACGGCGGCAATGATCGGCTTCGAGACGATCCGGTCCTTCATGAAGCCGCCACGACCGGCCTTGCGCATCTCGACGACCCGGCGATCCCATTCGTCTTCGGGTTCGCGTGCGCCGGTGTAGAGCGGAATTAGCCGTTTCAGGTCGGCGCCGGAGCAAAACGCACGGTCGCCGGTCCCGGTGACGACCGCAACGCGCAGCTCGTCATCGGTCTCGAGCATCTGCCAGGCGTCCTGCAGCTTGCAGGACGCCTCCGGGCTCATGCAATTGAACACCTCAGGCCGGTTGAGCGTGAGCCACAGCGCCGGGCCTTTTCGTTCCACAATCAAATCGCTCACGTCACTCTCCCCAAGCGGCCTCACCGCTGCAATGCCGGTCGAAACTTGATCAGCGTGACCGCGTCCGAGACCGGTTCAAAGACCGCCCTGACCTTCAACCCCACTGAAATCTCGTCGGGCGCACAGTCGATCACGTTGGTGGTCAAGCGCACGCCATCGCCGAGCTCGACGATCGCAATGATGTATGGCGTGTCGCCCTTGAACTCCGGCATCGTTGCCCAATGGCAGACGGTGTAGGAATAGACCTCTCCCTCCAGACCGCAGTTCACCCACTCCATATCCTCATTCCAGCACGCCGTGCACAGCGGTCGTGGCGGATGCTCCATATGACCGCAGGCACCGCAGCGCTGCGCACGGATCTCGGAGCGACGCGCGCCTTCCCAGAATGGGTGGGAAAGCCGCGACGGCTGCGGCAGGGGTTTGGAGGGGCTGCCCATGGCTGTCTGTCTCACTGGTTTGCAAGCACGAGAGTGACCTGGTCGCCCATCACGCCGCCATTGCCGTGGGCAACGCCCAGGCTCGCATTCTTCACCTGCCGCGCCGCGCCGCGCCCCATCAGCTGGCGCACGGCTTCGACCACGTGGATCATTCCGCCGGCCGTTCCCGGCTGACCGAACGAAAGCTGGCCGCCATTGGTGTTGAGAGGAAGGTCGCCGGCGAAGGTCAGGTCGCGCTCGGCGACGAACGGGCCGCTCTGCCCCTTGGGGCAGAACCCCATGTCCTCCAGGCTGACCAGCACCGTGATGGTGTAGCAGTCGTAGACCTGAACGAAATCCATCTGCTTCGGCGCGACGCCGGCCATGGCAAACGCGGTTTCCGCTGACGCCCTGACCCAGGACTCCGTGATGTTCTTCCGCGCCGAAATCGCCAGGTGAGTACCCGCCTCGCCAGCGCCAATCAGATGGACCGGCCGGTTTTTCGACGCGCGCGCGACGTCGCGGCTGCTGACAAGAACCGCGGCGCCGCCCGAACAGCGCGAGACGATCTCGAGCAGGTGCAGGGGATCAAACACCAGTGGAGACGCCAACACCTTGTCGACGGTCAGCGGCTCCTTGTTGAACAACGCGATCGGGTTGCGCAGGGCGTTGGTTCGCTGATCGACCGCAACCTTGGCCATCTGCTCTGGCCGCGTGCCGTATTCGTGCATGTGCCGCCTGGCGATCAGGGCATAGCCCGCATTCGGCTGCGATATGCCGAACGGCGCATCGAACTCGGCGCGATGCGCCGGGCTCAGATGGCCGAGCTGAAGCGAGCCTCCTCCGGTAGTCACGCCGCCGATGACGCACAGCACGTTGCGGCAGAGCCCGGCATTGATGGCCGCGGCCGCGCGCCAGATCATGCCGGCTGCGGATGCGCCGCCAAGCTCGACGGTGTCGAAATATTTCAGCGCCATGCCGAGGTTCTCGCCGACCACCGTCGGCCAGAACATGCTGAAGGAATCGATCGGGGTCGTCGTCAGAAGCCCGTCGATGTCGCGCTTGTCGAACCCCGCGTCCTGCGCGGTCTCTCGCGCAAGCCGCGCGATGATCTCGAGCGAGACAAGACCGTCCGGGGTCTTGGTCGGCGGGAACTCCGCATAACCGGTAATGGCCGCCGCGCCCTTCAGACTCACGATCAATGCCTCGCTCTCGCTATTTCGATCCCGGACAGGCCGGGTTCATGCCGCGACGAGGATTGCGGAAACGAGCCGGGAAAAATACCTCCCCGATTCGCGAGGGTCGCCGCCTGTAGCCACGCAGGCCGCTCACCTCTCGTTTTCGCAAGGTGGCATCCCGCATCACCTGGGGCTTCAATCACCTGGCGTTCAATCGTCCTCACTGCGTCGACATGTGCCGACGGAGACCAATCAAGCTGTGGGAGCATCTCATGCCGATGGGCAGAATCATCCTGAGCGTTGCGTGTGTCGTTGCGAGCACCCTGGCTGCTGCCGCTACCGATAAGAAGTATGACGGTGGCGCGAGCGACACCGAGATCAGGATCGGGAACCTTGCGCCCTACAGCGGCCCCTTCTCGGCCTACAGCGCCCTTGCCAAGGCGCAGGAAGCCTATTTTCGCAAGATCAACGACGAAGGCGGCATTCACGGACGCCGCATCAAGTTCATCTCCTATGACGACGCCAGCAGTCCTCCCAAGACCGTCGAGCAGGTGCGCAAGCTGGTGGAGAGCGACGACGTGCTGGCGGTGCTCGGCCCGCTCGGAACCCCGAGCAACACGGCGATGCAGAAATATCTCAACGCCAGGAAGGTCCCTCAGATCTTCGTCGGATCCGGCGCAGCGAAATGGGCTGATCCGCAGAACTTCCCGTGGACCATGGGCATGTTGCCGAGCTACCGCGGCGAGGGGCACATCTACGCGGCCTATCTGCTCAGACAGCAGCCGGAGGCGAAGGTCGGCATCCTCTACGAGAACAACGACTATGGCAGGGACTACCTGAAGGGCTTCAAGGACGGCCTCGGCGGCGCCGCCAAGGATGTGATCGTGGCCGAGGTTCTCTATGAAACAAGCCAGCCGACGATCGACTCGCAGATCGCCACGCTGAAGGCCAGCGGCGCGGACACGCTGTTCAGCGTCACCAGCGCGCGGTTCGCATCGCAGACCATCCGAAAGCTGGCGGAGCTGAACTGGAAACCACGGATATTGCTCAATGGCATTGCGACGTCGATCAGCGCGGTGCTTGAGCCGGCGGGCCTCGAAAATGCGAAAGACATCGTCTCCGCGGCTTCGCTCAAGGATCCGACGGATCCACAATGGAAGGATGATCCTGAAACCAGGGAATACCTGGCGTTCCTCGAGAAATACGATCCCGGCGCCAACAAGGCCGACGCGATCGTCTCCGCGGGCTATGTCGCGGCTCAACTGATGGTTCAGGTGCTGAGGCAGTGCGGCGACGACCTGCGAAAGGAGAACGTCATGAAGCAGGCGGCCAATCTCAGGGACTTCCGTGCGGCGATGCTGTTGCCAGGCATCACGGTCAATACCTCCGGCAGCGACTACCGCCCGATCGAGGAAATGCAGTTGGTGAGGTTCGACGGAACGCGCTGGGTCCTGTTCGGCCCGATCCTCAACAGCGAGTCGGGTCTTCCACAACCTTAGTTTGGGCCGCGGCGACGCTCAGGCGATCGGACCAATCAGGCCGAGTTGTGCGGCTTTGGCCACCGCCTGCACACGGGTTTGGGCCTGCAGCTTCCTCATCACGTTGTCGATGTGAAATCGCGCCGTGCCGGGGCCAAAGCGCAACTCCTTGGCAATCTGCTTGTCGGTCAGCCCACGTCCTGCCAGGGTGACGCAATCGATCTCGCGCTTGGTGAGATGATTGATGGCTTGTGTCAGGTCGGCATTGGCGGCAGCATCGAGGCACGAGTTCATCAGATAGATGCCGGCGATCAACAACGCCGAACGATGGGTTTCGAGGCAGTGCTCGAGATCGATTCCCTTGCGATCGAGGAAGTGGAGACATCCGACCCGGCCGCGCGGCGCGTGGATCGGAACGCAGAGCCCACCCAGGATGCCGTAGGTTTTCACAAACTCGATATTCTTGCTGGAGACATCGATCGTTGCGGGGCCCTGACCGTCGTGTCGCCATGTGAAAGGCAAGTATTGCGTTCGGCAGGCCAGATAGACTGGAGATTTCATCCGGTACTGCCGCTTGTCCCAGACACGGCGAAACTCGATGAACTTTTCCGACAACGGCCACCGCGACCGTCCGGCGATATGGAGTTCACTCGATTCGGACGCGAGATCATCCCGAAACAGCACAAGCGGAAGGCCGATGGCTTGGCCAACGGCCTTGACACGATCAAGCGCCGACGCGAAGTCGCAAAGCGTTGCCATCCCCGTGCAAAGCTCCAGGACCTGCTCCTTGCGCATCACGACCTCCCCTGTCGAGGTCCGCTGGACCCACACGGCTGATCTTGTTGTTGATTATCGATCGGCCGCGGATATCAGGACCATCACGGTTCGGGATCGTCAATAGACAACCGCAGCCAGCCTGCGGTCGGGGAAAGCCGCAAGGGGGCGGCAGCGCTCTCCGCTTCAACAACCTATCCACCGCTTACGCAGGCCTGGGGATAGCGTGGCAGCTGAGCGCTCGACTGGGCGCGGTCAGCTTGTTAAGTCGCGTCTTCGCAAGGATGATTTGAGTCGAAGCATGACGGTCGCGATCGAGATGGGACAAACGACGGCCGGCGCTTCGGCGGCCATCGACCTCGAGGAGCTATTGGCCACGCGCCTGCTGGTGCAGGGCAATTCGGGTTCCGGCAAATCCCATCTGCTGCGGCGCCTGCTGGAACAGAGCGCGCCCTGGGTGCAGCAGACCATCATCGATCCGGAAGGCGACTTCGTCACCCTCGCCGAGCGATTCGGTCACCTCGTGATCGACGCCGAGGATCACACCGAACGGAGCCTGCAGGTCGCCGGCGAACGGGTGCGGATCCACCGCGTCTCCACGGTGCTCAATCTCGAAGGGCTCGACGCCGAGAACCAGATGCGGCGCGCCGCCGCCTTCCTCGGCGGGCTGTTCGACGTCGCCCGTGACCACTGGTATCCGATGCTGGTGGTGGTGGACGAGGCGCAATTGTTCGCTCCGGCGATCGCGGGCGAAGTGTCCGACGAGGCGCGCAAGCTGTCGCTCGGCGCGATGACCAATCTGATGTGCCGTGGCCGCAAACGCGGCCTTGCCGGAATCATCGCGACCCAGCGGCTGGCGAAGCTCGCCAAGAATGTCGCGGCCGAGGCATCGAACTTCCTGATGGGCCGCACCTTCCTGGACATCGACATGGCGCGCGCCGCCGACCTGCTCGGCATGGAGCGGCGCCAGGCCGAGGCATTCCGCGACCTGGAGCGCGGACAATTCATGGCGCTGGGACCTGCGCTCTCGCGCCGTCCGCTTGGTCTGCGCATCGGTCCGACCGATACCCAGCCGCGCAACGCGGCGCCGCGCCTGATGCCGCTGCCTGAAGCGGCACTCGAAGACGCCCGCGCGATCATCCTCGCGGCCCCGCCGCCCGAAACCACCGCCCGGCCGCAGCGCCGGGCACCGTCCCCGGATTTGCTCAGCCAATTGATGGCGGCGAAGTCGCCGGCATCGGAACCTGCGCCCGAAGCTGCGGAACAGCCGCTCAGCGCCGAGCAATTGGCCGAGCGGCGCGAACGGCTGGACCGGATCCTGCGCGCCATCCTTGCCGAGCCCGACGCGGGCTTCCGCGCCATCGGCGTGCTGTATCAGGAATTCGTGGTCCGCTGCCGCATCGAAGGCCTCGGCGCTGTCGTGCCGGAGCTGACCGATTTCCGCCGCATGCTGACGCGGGCCCGCGCCGGGCTTGGCACCGAGATGGCCGAGGACGATGCGTGGCAGGACGTTTCGCTGCGCGCCTCCCTGCTGCCCGAGGACATGCAGGGCGTCTTCATGATGATCGCCCGCGCGGCGAAGGAAGGCTGGCCCTGCCCGAGCGACGCCGCGATCGCGCGCGCCTACGGCACCCACTCACTGCGCCGCGCGCGGCATCTTCTGACCTATATCGAGGAGCAGGGCCTCATCGTCTGCCAGCTCGACGGCGCCGGGCGGCGGATCGTGACATTGGTCGAACTGGCCTGGGCAACCGCGGCCGCCGACCCGAATGTCGACGACGCGTCGGCGGCGACGGCATGCAGCAGTTCAACGCCGTGAGCTGTTGCGGGATCGAGCCGCACTGCAAATGACGCGAAAAAGGCCCGCCGGAAGGCGGGCCTTTTTTGTCTCTGCCGGAAGCAGGCGGGGCCACCTTATCTCAGCGGCGGCCTCGCGTGCTTCACCCTCAAGCCCTCAAACAGCCGCGTGTGGCGCTGCAAGACTCGATGGTTGGGTCGACATATGCGGATCGACAACAAGAGTGCCGCCATGGCCGTCGGCCGAGGTCGTGAAGGTCGAGGCCATGTAATTGCCGAGCAGCGTGATGCTGGCGGTGACAGTGCCGTCGGTTACCGTGAGCGTTCCGCTGGAGCTCGTTCCATTGAAGGTCGGGGTGTGCACATTCGCGAAGCTGATATTCGCGAAGTCGATCGCGTCCGTGCCGGTCATTCCCGCGACTGTTCCAGTGAAGGTCGCGGAATTGTCGAGCTTCAGCGTGCCCGTCGAGCCCTGGAACGCGACGGTGGCGGTCGAAGCCCCCGGCAGTTCCAGCGTAGCGCCCGTTGCGATGGTGGCATTGCTGGAGCTCTCGCCCGTGGCATTGAACGGCTGCCAGGCTCCCCACGTGGTACCGTCATTGGCCCGGATCCAGAGTTGGTCCGTGCCCGCGCCGGCCTGATAGGTCGTCTGGGAAAGTTGCGCCGCCGTGATGTCGATCTCGGTGTTCGCGGCTTGCGTCACTCCGTTGACGCTCCAATGCCCGTTGCCGTTGGAATCCCACAACGCGTATTTCGTGATGGTATCGCCATCGGCGTCCGTCACGCTGAACAGGCTCGAAGCAGCGAAGGTCTGTCCGGAAACCGTCGTGACGTTCGAGGCCGAGACCACCGGCGGCTGGTTGGTCGCAGTGGCCGTAAAGGCCGTCCACGCCCCCCACTCGATGCCGTCATTGGCCCGCACGAACAGCGTATCCGAGGCCGAGCCGGCCGGGCCGTACACGTAGCTCACCTGCGACAGGTTCGCCGCCGACACATCGATCTCGGTGCCGGCGGGCTGGGCCACGCCATTGACCACCCAGTGACCGTTGCCGCCGGTGTCCCAGAACGCGTATTGGGTGATCGTATCGTGGTCGGCGTCGGTGGCCGTGAACAGCGTTGAGGCCGCGACCGAATGGCCGTGACTTCCGGTCACGTTCGCTGCCGTCACGACCGGAGCGTTGTCGGGTCCGGGAGTTGCCGTAAACGCGGTCCAGGCGCCCCACGACATTCCGTCGTTCGCGCGTACGAACAGCGTATCCGATGGCGAGCCGGGCGCCCCGAACACGTAGCTCACCTGCGACAGGTTCGCTGCCGGCACATCGATCTCGGTGCCGGCCGCTTGCACAACGCCATTCACCACCCAGTGGCCGTTGCCGCCGGTGTCCCAGAACGCGTATTGGGTGATGGTGTCGCCGTCGGGATCGGAGGCCGTGAACAGGCTGGAGGCCAGCGCTGACGTCTCGCCATGGGTTGCTGTCACGTTCGCGGCCGTCACGATCGGCGGGCGGTCGGGCCCGGGTGTTGCCGTGAACGCGGTCCAGGCGCCCCACAGCATGCCGTCATTGGCCCGCACATAGAGCGTATCGGGCGTCGAGCCGGTCGGCCCGAACACGTAGCTCACCTGCGACAGGTTCGCCGCCGAGACATCGATCTCAGTGCCGGCGGGCTGGGCGACGCCATTCACCACCCAGTGGCCATTGCCGCCGGTGTCCCAGAACGCATACTGGGTGATGGTGTCGCTGTCGGGATCGGAGGCCGTGAACAGGCTGGAGGCCAGCGCTGACGTCTCGCCATGGGTCGCGGTCACGTTCGCGGCCGTCACGATCGGCGGGCGGTCAGGTCCCGGCGTTGCCGTGAACGCCGTCCAGGCACCCCACAGCGTGCCGTCATTGGCCCGCACGAACAGCGTATCGGGCGTCGAGCCGGTCGGCCCGAACACGTAGCTCACCTGCGACAGGTTCGCCGCCGACACATCGATCTCGGTGCCGGCCGCTTGCACAACGCCATTCACCACCCAGTGGCCGTTGCCGCCGGTGTCCCAGAACGCATACTGGGTAATGGTGTCGCCGTCGGGATCGGAGGCCGTGAACAGGCTGGAGGCAAGCGCTGACGTCTCGCCATGGGTCGCGGTCACGTTCGCTGCCGTCACGATCGGTGCACGGTCGGGTCCCGGCGTTGCGGTGAAGGCGGTCCAGGCCCCCCACAGCATGCCGTCATTGGCCCGCACATAGAGCGTATCGGGCGTCGAGCCGTACGGCCCGAACACATAACTCACCTGCGACAGGTTCGCCGCCGACACGTCGATCTCGGTGCCGGCCGCTTCCGCGACGCCATTCACCACCCAGTGGCCGTTGCCGCCGGTGTCCCAGAACGCATACTGGGTCATCGTCTGATGGTCCGGATCGGTCACCGTGAACAGGCTCGATGCGGCAACCGAGGTTTGGCCGTGCGCCGCAATGACGTTGGCAGCGTGCACGGTCGGCGGGGTGTCGACAAAAGCGGTTGCGGTGAACTGCGTCCAGGCGCCCCAGAGCGTCCCGTCATTGGCCCGCACGTAGAGCGTATCCGCCGTGCCGCTCGGACCGAACACGTAGCTCACCTGCGACAGGTTCGCCGCGGATACATCGATCTCCGCATTGGTGGCCTGGACAACGCCGTTGATGGCCCAGTGTCCGTTACCTTGCGTGTCCCAGAACGCATATTGGGTGATGGCATCGCCATCGGCGTCCGAGGTCGTGAAGAGGCTGGAGGCCAGCGCAGAGGTCTCGTTGAGCGTCGCCTGGACATTGGGCGCCGATGTGACCGGCGCCACATCCGCGCGCGTCGTCACCAGCGTGCCGGTGCCGGAATCCGCGCTGACGCTGAACCGCACGCCGGGTATCTGATTGAGCTGCAGATTGTAGCTGGAACCACCCTCCGTGACCTGCAGGATGTTGCCCGGGAGCAAGGTCGCCGACCCGCCGGACGAGAAAGTGACGCCGGCCAGATCGATGCTGTCGCCCAGTACCAGCCCGCTGATCGTGTCGGTGGGCATCGACGTGCCGTCGATCTTGAGCTGCCCGCCAGAGCCGCTGAAGGTGATGCCGCCGCTCGCGACGCTGTTCGCCTGCAATTCGACCGTGCCGCCGGAGATCGTGACAGCCCCCGTCGAGCCGCCGGAGGATACAAGTTCAGTACCTCCGGCAAATACCGTGACGTTGCTCGTCACCGCGCCGGCCACGTTGAACGCACCACCGCTCGACACCGCGATGTTGTACGCTGTGGCTCCAGCGGAGATGTTCAGCGCGCCGCCGCTCGACACCGTCGAGTGATCCAGCTCACCGCCCGAAAACACGTTGACGGTGCCGCCGGATATCGCCGTCCCGGAGCCTGACACGCCGGTGACGATGCCACCAGAATAAACATTCTCGATGCCGCCGGAGTAGACGCCCACATTGCTGAGCACCGTGCCCGACACGTTGAACGTGCCGCCGCTCGACACGCCGACGAACGCTGCCGAACCGCCGGCGAGAACGTTCAATATGCCGCCAGCGCTGACACCAGTCCCTGAGCTAATCGCCCCACCGATGAGCCCGCCGGACAGCACGTTCTCGATGCCACCGGAGTAGACGCTGCCATTGCTCAGCACCGTGCCCGCAACATTGAAGGTGCCACCGCTCGACACGCCGACATGAACGGCCGTGCCGCCAGCCGACAGATTGAGCGTGCCACCCGAAATCCCGGTCCCTGTTCCGCTGCTGCCGAAGATCGCTCCGCCGGACAGGACGTTCTCGATACCGCCGCTATAGACGCCGGTGTAGCTCAGCACCGTGCCCGCAACATTGAAGGTGCCGCCGCTCGACACACCGATATGCGTGGCAGAACCGCCCGCCTGAACGTTCAGGACACCACCAGCTGAAACGATCGTCGCCGAATTCGTCGCGCCGGAGATCAGTCCGCCCGACAGCACGTTCTCGACACCGGTGTCCACGACCAGCACGTTGCCCGTGATGGTTCCCGCGACATTCATGGTGCCGCCGCTCGACACCGTGATGTCGTGCCCGATGCCACCTGCGGAGATATTCAGCACGCCACCGCTGGAAACCGTCGTATGATCCAGCTCACCGCCCCCAAACACGTTGACCGTGCCGCCGGACACGGCAGTCCCGGAGCCTGGCACGCCGGTCACGACTCCGCCTGCGAAAACGTTCTCCACGCCGCCGCTGGAAACGATCGTGTTGCTGGCGATCGTGCCCGCGACATTGATGGTGCCGCCACTCGACACTGTCAGGTTGTGCGCGATACCGCCCGCAGAGATATTGAGGGTCCCGCTCGAAACCGTCAGGTGATCCAGTGCACCGCCCGAAAACACGTTGACGGTGCCGCCGGATACGCCCGTCCCGGAGCCCGGCACGCCGGTGACGACACCACCGGAGAGGACATTCTCAACGCCGCCGTCATTGACGCTCACTTCGCCGAGCACCGTGCCCGCAACATTGAAGATGCCGCCGCTGGACACGCCGACGAACGCCGCCGAACCGCCGGCCAGCAGGTTGAGCGTACCACCGGAAATCCCCGTGCCCGATCCGATCGCTCCGGAGATGGATCCGCCTGATTGCACGTTCTCGACGCCGCCGCCGTAAACGGCGGTATTGCTCAGCACCTGGCCATAGACATTGAATGTGCCGCCGCTCGAGACACCGACATGCACGGCCGAACCACCGGCCCGCACGTTCAACACGCCTCCGGCGGAGACGCCGGTTCCAGAACTCGTGGCCCCGGAAATCAGCCCGCCTGACAGCACGTTCTCGACACCGCCGCTGGCGACGCCGCCCTCGCTCACCACCGTGCCCGCGACGTTCAGGGTGCCGCCACTATACGCCTTGATGAAAGCGGCCGAACCGCCCGCCAGCACATTGACCGTGCCGCCGGAAATTCCCGTTCCGGAGCCGAACGTACCCGAGATGAACCCGCCGGACTGGACGTTCTCGACACCGCCGCCGAACACCGCCGTGTTGCTGGTGATCATGCCCGCGACATTCAAGGTGCCGCCGTTCGACACCAGGACGCCGTGCGCCGTACCGCCGGAGGAGACATTGAGCACGCCGCCGTTGCTGACAGTGGCGTCTTGCTCGGCTCCGAAAACATTCTCGGTGCCACCGCTGAGCACGGTGCCGACCGTCGTTCCGCCGAACAGGACGTTGAGCGTCTGACCGCTGCCGATAACCAGCCCGGTGTCGGTCTGGCCACTGCTCACGGTTATGTTGCCGCTACCGCCATTACTGGTGACGAGGAAGATGTCGGTGCCGGTGCCGTCGCCTGCGCGGCCGAACGGATTGGTAAAGGTCTGGCTCGGGTCGAGCTGAAGCGTCAGCGTGCCGTGATCGTTGGTCGCTATCTGCAGAACGTTGTTCGCGCCGAGGCCTACGCTGGTGACCTGCGAAGCGCTCTCGCCGGTGAGGTTGATCGTGTCCCCGACGACGAAGCCGAAAATGGTGGCTCCGGGCATCGAGGTGCCATCGATCTCCAGTTTGCCGCCATTGCCGGAGAACCCGGTCCCACCAGAGACGCCAGGCCCGGAGAAGTCAAACTCGCCAGCGGAGCCACCAACCTGGAGCTCGACCGTGCCGCCCCAGACGCCGACGCTGCCCGCCGATCCGCCAATGTTGGCGATGCCGCCAGAAAACACGTCGAAACGGGTCGCCGAGCCGCCAGCCTGAAGATTGAGCGTACCGTAATCACCCGTGAACGTGCCGCCCGACCCTGAGATCAAGCCGCCCGACAGCACATTTTCGACGCCACCGCTCGAGATCACACCATTGCTGAGAATGACACCGGCCACATTCGCCGTGCCGCCGGTGTACACGCCCACAAAGGCGCCCGAACCGCCGGCAGAGATGTTCAGGACGCCGCCCGCATAAACCCCGGTGCCCGAATGCGGGACGCCGCTGATGAAACCTCCCGAAAGGACGTTCTCGACGCCGCCGGAAACGCCGATGTTGTTCAGCGTTTCGCCGGCGACGTTCATGACACCGCCGGCATAGATCGCGGCAAAGGACGCCGAGCCGCCGGCCAAGACGTTCTCCACACCGCCCGAGAGAACGCCAGTGCCCGAACCGATGTCGCCACTGGTGAAGCCGCCCGATGATACGTTCAGCACGCCGCCGCTACTGACGCGGATATGATCCACAACGCCGCCGGACAGCACGCTGACTGTGCCGTTGTCGCTATTGAAGATGCCAGTGCTGCCGCTGCCGGTACCGCTCATCGCGCCGCCGGCGCTGATCGTCGCGCTGCCGCCGCTCGAAATCGTGGTCGCGGCTGCGTAGCCGCCGGAATCGACCAGGAGCTGGCCACCGCTACTGAGCGTCGTCGAGACCGCCGAGCCTCCGTTGAGGACCTCGAGCGTATTGCCTCCCGTTTCGATCAGTCCTGAGCTGGTAACACCCGAGCTTACAAAAGTGGTGCTCATGGCAGCGCTCCCCTAAGAATTTTCGTGCTTCAAACCGGCTTGAGCTCAAATCCAGGAATCGTTCTGATCACCGACTTCACGTGATCCACGGTGATCAGCTTTGTGCATTCGAACTGACGCGGCGTCCCCTTTTGGCGGGGGCACCAGAAAAAATCCTTGTGGTCGAATCGAACCGCCGGATCGTTCCAGCAGCTGTTGCACGCGTGATAATTGATGACGCGGTAGGGTGTAGCAAATTCGTTTGTCGGATGCGTGAATCCCGAGATCATCACGACGGGGGTGCCGGCCGCCCAGGCCAGCCAGGCGAGCCCGCTGGACAGGCCGACGAAAAACGCCGCGTGCTTGAGCAAATTCGCCCGCTCCTGGATCGGCCGATCGCCGGTCCAGTCCTCCGCGCCGTTGGGAATGTGATTCCAGACCAGCTCGTGGCCATGCGTCGGCTTCAGATCGATGCAGATCACGCGGTAGCCGGCCTGCGTCAGAAAACCGATCAGCTCCCGCCAGCCGGTGGGGTTATTCCAGTACTTGCACTGCGTGGTGCTCTGCACCGCGATGCAAACGTAAGGTTCGGGGAACGGCCTGCGATCATCCGCAAGCGCGATGCGGGGCGCGACCTCGGCCGGATCGACGCCGAGGATATAACCTGCGGTGCGGTGCAATCCGACATGGCGGAAGTCGCACGGCTGGTAGACGAAGTTTTTGTCGTCGAAAAACAATCCGACGCTGTATGTGGCGTAGTAGCGGTCGGTCTGGATTTCCTCGTGGGTGACGAAGTTGATCTCCGGATAGGCATCCCGAAACAGCGGAATCAACTTTTCCGCCATTGCACAGGTCAGCCGGCAACCGTGCGCTTGCCTGAACTTCTCCGCATAGGGAAACCAGCCGATCGTATCCCCGAGCGTCCCGATCGGGAGCTGGATCAGGACATGACGATCTTTGGCGTTGTACTCGTGCGAGAGGACGACATCGTCACCTTGCATGACCTCGATGCGAAAGCGGATGAAGTATCGCTTCGAGCTGTTGACGCGTCCGCCGGCGAATTGCGTTTCGAAAAGAAGATTTCCGGTCTCGGCGTCCGAGAGCCGCACGCGCCAGGGGCTTTCCCCCTGGGGACAGAGTACCCGCGCGCCATCATTAAAGTCGAAACGCAGTCCCTTCGGACCGAGTTGAGTCGGCAGTTCGGCGGCCGCGGGATAAGCAGGCTTGGGGGCATCCTTGGGAGCATCGGCATCCGGCGCACTGGCTTCCGACTTGACCGGCACGCCATTGGTAGAACGATCAACAATTACTTTGGGTTGGTCGGTCAATTGGTCGGTTGGGCGCTTCAGCCCGACCGCTGGCGCAACGGCAATGGCATTCACGAAAAAACCCCTGCCCAAAATACAAAGAACTGCTCAAAAAGTGAACGAAAGCTAAGCGAGATTGACAAGCGCGTCAACGGACGAAAGCCTTGGCGAACAACTCTCGCCGCTGCCCCGCCCTCTCAGAAACAAAGAAACACAAACGATGAGCCGCAGTCCCAGCAAGGTCCCGTTCGTGATCGCAGCGTCAGCTCACGGCCCGCTGATCGTCAACCGGCTGGACTACCACACCGCCGGCGAACACACCTTTGGGGTGGGCATCCAGATCCTCGAGCACGGCGCCTTCGACGCCGCCGAGATCGAACTCACCAAGGGGCTTCTTGAGCTGCGAAGAACCTATCGAGGCGATGGCGTGGTTGCGATCGACTGCGGTGCGAACATCGGCGTTCACACGATCGAATGGTCCAAGCAAATGTCCGGCTGGGGTTCGGTCATCGCCATCGAGGCGCAGGAGCGGGTCTACTACGCACTGGCCGGCAACATCGCCATCAACAACTGCTTCAACGCGAAGGCGATACACGCGGTCATTTCGTCGACCGTCGGAAAAACCTGGGTACCGACCCTCAGTCATCAGGAACCCGCCAGCTTCGGCAGCCTGGAAGTGACCCAACGCTCCGGCACCGAGCAGATCGGCCAGAAGGTCGATTACTCGCAAGCCCATGGCTCCGAAACGGTGATGATCAGCCTGGATTCGCTGAATCTGAGCCGCTGCGATCTGATCAAGATCGACGTCGAAGGAATGGAGCTGAAGGTGCTGGAGGGGGCCGGCGCAACGATCCAGCAGCATCACCCCGTGATCCACGCGGAGTTCATCAAGACCGACAAGGCCGAACTGGTTCGCAAGCTGAACGAGTATGGATATCGCACGTTTGACGTGGGGCAGAACTGCCTTGCGATCCATCAATCCGATCCAAGCCTGAGCCACGTGGAGTCGCGATCCACGTCATGACGGCCCGGCCCGCGAACGTTCACCGCTCGTGGAGGGCGTCCTGCCGGTAGCGCATGATGGGCGACAGCAAATAGCTCATGATGCTGCGAGCGCCGGTCCTGATCTCGACGGTGACGGTCATTCCCGGCGAGAGGCTGATCTCCTTGTCGTCGACAACCATCTTGGTCCGGTCGATCGAGACGTGCGCGACATACATCGGCCCCTGCGTCTTCGGTTCGCCGCTTGCCTCCGCCCCGCCGCCATTCGTCTCACGCGGCGCATCCTTCGACCGGTCCTGGGAAACGGAATCGGGCGAGACGCTGACGATCCGGCCGTGCAGCAGGCCGTAACGAGTGAAGTTGAAGGTATCGACCTTGATCTCGGCGTCCTGACCCGCGTGCACGAAGCCGATATCGCGGTTGGACACCATCGCCTCGATCTCAATCTGGCTATCGCTTGGCACGACCACCGCGAGCGTCTGGGCGGGCGTGACGACACCGCCGACCGTGTGCACCGCCAATTGCTGCACCACGCCATCAATCGGCGCTGCAAGTCTTTGCAGGTTGGTGCGGTGCTCGGCCTTGGCCACCTCGTCCTTGAGGCTGCCGGCCTTTTGCGTCGCCTTGGCCAAATCATCGTAGAGGCGGTGCCGATATTCCGAGACAAGCTTGGCGCGCGTCTCGTCGAGCGCCGCCACGGCGGCATTGGCTTCCTGGAGCTTGCTTCGTTGCACCAGGATGTCCTGCTGCATCCCGACGAGTTCCTGGAGCTCCTGCAGATATTGCAGCTTTGAGCCGTATTCCCTGTCCGCCAGGTACTTGCGAACCCCGACACGCTCCTGCAGCACCGGAAGCAGAGCGTCGATCTTCGCGATGCCGGCCTCGATCGTCTTGGTCTCAGCTTCCTTCTGGACCCGCTGCCGGTCCAGCTCGGACAGCTTGGCGCGCTGCTCGGAGTCCTGACTGCGCAGGAATTCCAGGTGCATCTGAATCAAGGCGGGCGGCGTGTCCTCCGGCACCCCCTCGAGCGCGTTCGTCACCCCGTCGAGCGCAGTCCGCGTGCGCGAAATGTCGAGCTGCGACGCCTGCAGATCGTTCTTCAGGTGCTGAAGCTCCGCCTGGTTGCTGGTCGGATCCAGCTCGATCAGGATCTCGCCGGCCTTGACGGTCTGGCCGTCGCGCACATGAATGGCCCGCACCACCCCGATCTCGAGCGGCTGGACCAGCTTGACGCGGTCGCCCGGCACGATCTTGCCGGGCGCAGAGGCCACGATGTCGACCTTGCCGAGACTGGCCCACGCAACGGCGGCACAGAACAATGCCGCAAGCAAGCCGGCCGTCAGCCTGGCCGTGGGGGACGGCGGCGTTTCGACAATTTCGAGGGCGGCCGGCAGGAAAGCCAGCTCGTCGCGCGTCTTGCCCCCGACCGGCAACGCTTCACGAGCCGACTTCATGGATCCCCGCCTGCAACCGATACAGTGAGGCGTATCTTCCGCCTGTGCTGAGCAACTCCTCGTGGGAGCCCTGTTCGACCAGCCGCCCGCGATCGATGGTGATGATTCGATCGGTGCGCCTGACGGCGGACAGGCGATGCGCGATCACGAAGACCGTTCGTCCCTTGACGATCCGGCTCATGTTGTCCTGGATCACCCTTTCGCTTTCATAGTCCAGCGAACTTGTCGCCTCATCGAAGATCAGGATGCGGGGATCGGTAATCAGCGCGCGCGCAATCGCGATGCGTTGCCGCTGCCCTCCCGACAGGCTGCTGCCGCGCTCGCCGACGACCGTGTCGTAGCCTTCCGGCAGTTCCAGGATGAATTCGTGAGCTCCCGCAAGCTGTGCCGCGGCGATCACTTGCGGCATCGGCGCGGCCGGATCGGCCAGCGCGATGTTTTCGCGCACGGTGCGATTGAACAGCACGTTCTCCTGCAGGACCACGCCAACCTGGCGTCGCAGCCACGCCGGATCGACCATCGCGAGGTCAACGCCGTCGACAAGGACCCTGCCCTTCTCCGGAACATAGAGCCGCTGCACCAGCTTCGTGAACGTGCTCTTGCCCGAGCCGGACGGACCGACGATGCCGACGACCTGGCCGGCGGGAATGGTGATGTTGATGTCGTGCAGCACCTCTGGTCCGTCGACGCGATACCGGAACGAGACGTGCTCGAGCGTGATCTGCCCTTTGATAGGCGGCGGCACCGCGCGGCCTGGACTGTAGGTCTGCTCGGCGGGCGTATTCAGGATATCGCCGAGCCGGGCGACCGACAGTCTGGCCTGATGGAAGTCCTGCCAGAGCTGCGCCAGCCTCAGGACCGGCGCGCTCACCCGCGACGCGAACATGTTGAAGGCGATCAGCTCGCCGACCGTAAGGCTGCCGTCGATCACCAGCTTGGCGCCAGCGTAAAGGATCACCGCGGTGACGAGCTTGCTGACGAACTGAACCGATTGGCTGGCAACATTCGCCAGGCTGAGCACGCGGAAGCTCGCCGCAACGTATTCGGCAAGCTGCTCCTCCCAGCGCCGCTGCATCTGCGGTTCGAGCGCCATGGCCTTGATCGTCTCGACGCCGGTGACGCTCTCGACCAGAAATGCCTGGTTCTCGGCCCCGCGCTCGAACTTGGTATCCAGCCGGCGACGGAACAGCGGCGTCGCTGCGGCCGAGATGCCGACATACAGCGGGAACGATCCAAGGACGATCCAGGTCAGGATCGGCGAGTAGACGAACATCACCGCGATGAAAACGGCCGTGAAGAACAGGTCGATCACCACGGTCAGGGCGGAGCCGGTCAGGAAGTTGCGGATGTTCTCCAGCTCACGCACCCGCGCAACGGAGTCGCCGACCCTGCGCGCCTGGAAATAGGCAATCGGAAGCCCGATGAGGTGCCGAAACAAGCGGGCGCCGAGCTCGACATCGATCCGGTTCGTCACGTGAGAGAACAGGTATGTCCGCAGGATACCGAGCGCGGTCTCGAAGAACGCGATGCCGATCAGGCCCACCGCGAGAACGTCGAGCGTACTGAGCGTGTGATTAACCAGGACCTTGTCGATCACCACCTGGAAGAACAGCGGCGATACCAGCGCAAACAGCTGCAGGAAGAAGGAGGCGATCAGCACCTCCAGGAAATGGTAACGATATTTGTGGATTGCGCCGAGAAACCAGGACAGATCGAAGCGCCGCGCAAGATCGACCAGGCCGGCGCGGCGGCTGACCAGGATCAACCGGCCAGCCCACACCGTTTCCAGGTCGGCGCGCGTCATCAACTCCGGGCGTTCCGACAGCGGCGACTGAACGAGGATCTTGTCGGGGCCCACCTTGGCAAGGATCAAATGGCCGCCGTCGCGCAGCAGCGCGATGGCAGGCAGCGGGACCTTCTCCAGCCTCAACCAGTTGCTGCTGACCTCGCGCGCCTTGACGCCGGTCGAGCGCGCGTAGCGCAGCATCTCCGCCGTTCCGAATGCGGCATTGCCGAACTGATGACGAATCTGGTCGACGTCGGCCGGGATGCCGTGGAAACGCAGCAGCATCGCGAGGGCAACGATCCCGCTGTCTGCCGTCGTACCGCTCCGCGCTTCAATCATCTCGCGATTAATCTGTTGAGTAGCAAAAACGCACGGCAATCGAACGCAAGCCGGGCTCGCAAGTGCTAGCCCTGCCCTTGCTCTTGCGGTCTCGCCAAGCACTCATGGCAAACCTGAAGAGCAGCCAAATAGACTTCACAACCAGAGTACTATGGCTGTCCAGCGGGACGCAATTGGCCTGACGTGCGGCCGCCCCGGATTCGCACGCTACATCATGCTCATATGCCAGAGCTCGGTGGAGACATATTCCGTAACCTTACGGACGCAGCGCCGCTTCCCGCGCGGCCCGAGTGCCGGCACAGGACCCTCATGGGACGTCCGGCGTGGTTAATTCCGGGCTCGCGCGGGACAATCA
>BFBZ01000628.1_pt1 | contig 30706 bp, 27 predicted proteins | sample 1888401 | NCBI WGS metagenome assembly BFBZ01 (sample SAMD00112614, study PRJDB3348) | symbiont metagenome | host: Chara braunii
CCCCGCCGCGACCTGCGACCATCAGCATGGCCGGCACGTCGAGTTTGGGAAAATCCGCGAAGATATCGTCGCTATGGAAATCCTCGAACGCCTTGATGATAGCGGGCTCGAAGCAGGTATGCAGCCATTCGGTACGCAGCTGCAATTGCTCTTGCGTCCATGTCGGGCAGAAGACCCGCATACCCTCGACATCAATTCCCTTTTCAGCCAACCGAATGGAATCGACATACCAAGGCAGCTTGCTCGGATAGGGCCGCCGGCCCGGTCCGGAGACGGGCGGATCGATAAGCGCTAGCATTTTGAAAACGCCCGGAGAGCGGACCGAGGCACGAATGGCGATGCGCGCGCCCATCGAGTGACCGAGAATGGCAGGCTGGACGAGTTGCAACGCCATGGCGAAGGCTGCCGCATCATCCGCCATCGCATCGAGACCATAGTCGAGACCGGGGCCGGTCGATGACAGACCGCGACCACGGACATCGAGCACATAGACATCATGGCGCGCGCCCAATTGTTCGGCGACGAACCCCCAGGTCACGGCTGGGCTGGTAATTCCGGGGATCAGCAGGACGACAGGTCCCTTGCCGCCATAGCGCAAGTAATGCTGGCGAATGCCGTTGGCGAAAACATTGGCTCCGTAGAGATAGGTCGTGCTCATGCCGCGCTCTCACTACGTAGCGGCTCGGCATAGACGTCGTAGCCATAGACCCAGGATGGATCTTCCTGCTCGAGCAGGAAGGTATTGGCATTGGAAACGGACTGAACGCGCGTTGCGCGCTCGCGACGATTGATCTCGTAAAGCTTGAACGCGGTGGCGTAGTCACCTGTCCCGGTCTCAATAAGGCAGCGCGTCAACATGGCCGCATCCTCGATCGCCATTGCAGCACCCTGCGCCATATGCGGCTTCATCGGGTGACAGGCATCACCCAGCATCACCATGCGCCCCCTGCTCCACAGCGGAAGCGGGCTTCTGTTGAACAGCGGCCATTTGGTCACGATGTCGGTCGATTCGATCAGCGCTTGAATAATCGGATGATAGCCCGCAAACGCCTCGTACATTTCCTCGCGACTGCTATCGACGAAGGCAGTTTCGAATTCCCAGGCGGCATGAGGAACGCCGGTGACATAGTAATATTCGTCGCGGCGGCCGGTCGTGTAATAGACCATCATATGGCGGTCCGGCCCCCACCATTTTACGCAGTCCTCGAAGTCGAGGCCGTATTTCTTCAGCTTTCCGGCATCGATCAAGGCGCGATGACCAACCCAGCCGCTATAGTGAGGCTTCTCGAAACCGAGCAGGGTCTCACGCATTTTGGAATTGATACCATCAGCGCCGATGACGATATCGGCATGCGCGGACGTTCCATCCTCGAACTGAAGATGAACGTCTGTGCCGTTGTCGTCGATGCGGGTGAGCTTCCTGTTGAAATGCAGGCTGCCGGGCAGCAACGTCTCGCACTGGAGCTGCTGCAGATCGCCGCGATGGACGGTGCAATAGGTAGCGCCGTAGCCGTCCAGAGGAATCCGCGAGAGATAGTCTCCCGTGAGCCCGTCGCGGCTGAACCAGAATTTCGGCGTGCTGCTGATCGAGACGACTTTCTCGGCAACTCCGATCCGCTCGAAGATCTTCAATACGTTCGGGCCCATGTGAATGCCCGCGCCGAGCCGTGCGAAAGTCGGCGCCTGCTCGTATACGTCAACATTGAAGCCTGCATGCTGCAGAAGCGAGCCCGCCACCGCACCACCCAAACCCGCTCCAATGATTGCTATTTTCTGTTTGTCGCCTGACATGCGAACCCCTCGCTCATTGGTCGCCAGACACCGTCCGGACATTTATCTTTTCTCGCAAAAATAAGTGTATACGCTATAATTGGCAAGCGCAATTTTGATGCATAGCTCGAAAAATATGACGCTATTTTTTGATCAAACGCCGCATTTTGGGGCAATTGGCAAAAATACACCGCTCTTGCCACGAACCAATAACAAGTGTATACGCTATTTATATAAATGGGAACGACCCCTGCGGGCCTAGCTGAATCAAGCTGCGGTCATAAAAACTTGGGGCATAACATGTCGACGCCGGCTAAGGTGGCGACCCAAACACTGGGATGTTAAGAATGCTGGCAACACCGGTTGCGGCGTGCGGGCACCATCGCGGCAAGCGCGCGTGTCCCCAGATGCGGGGACACGTGCAATGATCGCACGAACGTTCGAAATCCGCGTGAACGGCGCGACACACTCTGTCGAGTGCGCCGCGAACACCCCTTTGATCTACGTATTGCGCAACGACCTTGCTCTGAACGGCCCGAAATTCGGCTGCGGACTTGGCGAATGCGGCGCCTGCGCGGTCCTGGTGGACGGACGTGCAGTCCGTTCCTGCGTCGCCCCGCTTTCCTCAATCGGAGCTCGAGCCGTCACCACCCTGGAAGGCCTGGCTGACGAGCATGGTCTGCATCCGGTGCAACAGGCGTTCGTCGCCGAGAATGCCGCCCAATGCGGCTACTGTCTTAACGGCATGATCATCGCCATCACCGCCCTCACAGCGCGCAAGCCGAATGCGACGGAAGACGATATCCGCGAAGCGTTGCGGCATCATCTTTGCCGCTGCGGAACACACATGGAAATTCTTGCCGCCGCCCGCCGCGCCGCTTCGTATTCGAGCGAGCAAGCGGGCCATCACGTCAATGGCGAACAGCATGATGAGGTAGCGGAATGATAGTCGAAACGCAGACGGTGGACCCGACAAGCGAAGCATCCGGCTCACTTCGTGTTCATGCCGGCTCGACGGACGGTCCGCTGTTCCTTGAAGTGGGCGCCGATGGCAAGGTCCGCGCCTATAACGGTCATGTCGACCTCGGAACAGGTATCCGCACAGCGCTAGCACAGATCGTCGCAGAGGAATTGGATGTCGATTTCGGTTCCGTCGAAATGGTGTTGGGAAGCACCGTGACGGGACCAGACCAGGGAGCGACCATTGCGAGCGAGACCATTCAGGTCACTGCCATTCCCCTGAGACAGGCAGCCGCCACCGCCAGACGCCACCTGCTTTTTCGTGCCGGCGCACTTTTCGACATCGCCCCCGACTGCCTCTTCATCGAAGACGGCGTGATCCGCAGCCAAGGCGACGGCAACCTCGCGATCGCCTATGGCGAACTCGTCAAGGGCGGCGACGAGCACCTCGTCCTTGATCCCTCTGCACCGCTGAAGCCCGTTTCGAGCTATCGAATCGTCGGCTCCGCACGGCAGCGCGTGGACATCCCCGCCAAGGCAACGGGCCAATGGACCTATGTCCATGACGTCAGGCTGCCTGGTATGCTGCATGGCCGCGTCGTGCGGCCGCTCTATGCCGGATACGATCATGGCTCGAATGTCGGCAACAGCCTCATCTCGATCGATGAAAGCTCGGTCGCCCATATCGATGGCCTGATCGCGATCGTGACCGAGCGTGACTTTGTCGGAGTTGTGGCAATCCGGGAGGAAAATGCCATCGCGGCGATGAAGGCGCTCAAGGTCGAGTGGCACGAACCGCCGCTGCGTCCGGATCTCAATCGCCCGGAACAAGCCTTGCGTGCCAATCCTGCAACACCGCGGAGACTGGCAGATCGCGGCAATGTCGATCTCGCCATCGAGGCTAGCGCCAATCCGATGCACCGGACCTATGTCTGGCCCTATCAAATGCATGGCTCGATCGGCCCGTCATGCGCGGTGGCCGACTATCGACCGGACGGACTGACGGTCTGGTCGGGCACGCAGAACCCCTTCCCTATGCAGCGGGATCTGGCGCTGCTGCTCGGCATGTCGAAAGACGACATCGTCGTGGAACGGCTGGAAGCCGCCGGTTGCTATGGGCGCAACTGCGCCGACGACGTGACGGCCGATGCGGCCCTGCTTTCACGCGCAGTTGGCGCCCCCGTGCGTGTGCAGCTCACGCGCGAGCAGGAACATGCCTGGGAGCCGAAGGGGGCAGCCCAGATCATGGACGTTCGCGGCGGCCTCGACCTGGAAGGAGGACCCGCAGCCTACGACTTCGAGACCCGGTATCCTTCGAACCTTGCGCCGACGCTCGCTCTTGTTCTGACCGGCAAGGTCGATCCCCTTCCCGAAACCGTCCAGATGGGTGATCGAACCGCAATCCCACCCTATGCCTACGGAAACCTGCGGGTCACGGTGCATGACATGCCGCCGATCGCCCGTGCCTCGTGGTTCCGTGGCGTCTCGGCCATGCCGAATACCTTCGCCCACGAATGCTATATCGATGAGCTTGCAGCAGCGGCAAAGGTAGATCCGATCGAATATCGTCTGCGCTACCTCCATGATCCACGAGCCATCGATCTCGTTCACGCGGTGGCCGACCGGGCGAATTGGGTACCGCACACCACCTGGGGCACGCTAGGCGGCGAAGGCGACCTTCTCTATGGCCGCGGCTTCGCCTATGCCGTCTACGTCCATGGAAAATTTCCCGGAACGGCCGCCGCCTGGGCTGCCTGGGTGGCCGACGTCGCCGTCAACCGCAAGACCGGCGAGATCACCGTTACCAAGGTGATCTGCGCGCAGGATTCCGGCCTGATAATCAATCCAGACGGCGTGCGCCACCAGATCCATGGCAACATCATTCAATCGACGAGCCGCGTGCTGAAGGAAAAAGTCGAATTCTCCGAGACCGCCGTGATCTCGAAGGAATGGGGCGGGTATCCGCTGATCACGTTCCCGGAAATCCCGGATATCGATGTATTGCTCATGCCACGGCCGGACGAGCCGCCGCTCGGCGTCGGCGAATCCGCGTCCGTGCCGAGCGCGGCGGCGATTGCCAACGCAGTTTATGACGCAACCGGTGTGCGTTTCCGCGAGCTTCCCCTGACACCGGAAGCCATTCTTGCAGGGCTGCACGGGACGGATGCCTCGCCGCCACAGCAGGCACCTGCCCGTCGCAAGTGGTGGAGTTTCGGTCTTTCGCTGACCGGTGTTGCCGCAGCGCTCACCGGTCTCGTCACTCTCGCCTCGCCGTGGCGGCCATCCATCCCGACGATCCCGCGCCCGGATCCTGGCGTTTATAGTGCAGCGACAATCGAACGCGGCCGGCTTGCCGCTGCGGCAGGCGCCTGCAATGTCTGCCACGCGGGCAACGACGGTGCTGCCTTTGCCGGGGGACGACGGTTCGACACGCCCTTCGGTCTCGTCTACGCCACCAATATCACGCCGGATCCCGACCACGGCATCGGGAGCTGGTCATACACCGCCTTCGAGCGCGCCATGCGCGAGGGCGTAAGTCGCGACGGCCATCACCTCTACCCCGCCCATCCCTACACATCCTTCGCAGGCGCCGAGGATGCCGATCTGCAGGCGCTCTATGCCTATCTGATGAACCAGCCGCCGGTCGCTGCCAAGGCGCCCAAAACGGCGCTCTCGTTCCCGTTCAACATCCGGCCGCTGATGGCCGGCTGGAACATGCTGTTCCATAAGACTGAAAGCTTCCGATACGATCCGGCGCAAGACACCACCTGGAATCGCGGCGCCTACCTCGTCGAAACGCTTGGACATTGTTCCGCCTGCCACACGGACCGGAATGCGCTTGGCGCGGAAAAGACTGGGGCCGCGCATCTTGCCGGCGGTTTTGCCGATGGTTGGAAGGCTCCGGCACTCAATGCCACTGCAAGAGGACCGGTCACCTGGACGGCCGATGCCTTCTACGACTATCTGCGGACCGGCCATGCGGCCAAGCACGGCAGTGCGGCCGGCCCTATGGCCAAGGTCGTCGAAGTCATGAAGCCACTTCCCGACAGCGATATCCGTGCAATGGCCATCTATCTCGCCAGCCTCAACGCCTCTGCAGGAGACGCCGACACTGAGGAGCAGGCAAAGGCCGCGATTGCCTCCTCGGAAACGGCCAGAACCGATGCTTTGAGATCAGCCCCGCGCGGACAGCGTGTATTCGAGGGAGCCTGCACCTCCTGTCACGGTGTGGGCACGGCACTGCCATCGCTTGCACTCAACAGTAATCTGCATGCGGCGACCCCGGACAACCTGCTGCAAACCATACTGGGCGGTGTCGACGCTCCCGCAATACTTGCCGAACACTCGTACCGCGCGACGTCGGAGGTGATGTCGATGCCACCTTTCCGCGAAACCCTGAGCGATGATGCCATCACCGATCTCACGGCCTATGTCCGCGCGCGTTTCGCGCCAGACGAGCCTGCATGGGACGACATCCCGGGCGCCCTCGAACGGGCCCGCTCGTCGGCACATTAAGGAGACAGAGGCGTGCTGCAAAACTCCTCGGCCAGCGAAAGAGCGACGCAAGCGCTATTCAGGACGCCCGGTTCGGCCTTCCAGCCCGCGGCCTATTGGTTCTGGCACAGCATTCCGGACGTACCGACGATGCGCAGCCAGCTTACGGATTTCCGTGCGCGCGGGATCGGCACCATCTACGTGCAGGCACGGCTATCCATGCCGCGCGAAGACTATCTCTCCACTGAGTTCGTCACTGCTTACCGTTGCGCCATTGAGATTGCCGCCAGACTCGGCATGAGTGCCGGCATCTATGACGACTATAACTGGATCAGTGGCCAGGCGGCCGGGCGCGCTGTCGAAGGGCGGGACGGGTTGCGCGAACGGCACCTGTTCTGGTCCCAGGTCTCCGGGCGTGAGGGTGCGATCACCGGCATTCGCGTGCCGTGGGCATCCGGAATGAGCAAACACATTCTGGAATGGCAGTATGAGGGCGGAACGCCTGCTTGGTGCGAGTGGACGGTGGAAGCCGCCGTGCTTCATCCGGCTGACGGCTCCAAGGATCCCGAGCAGATCACCGATGTCACCCATCTGACGATGATCGTCGGGGCAAAGGCTCAATCATGCTGTTTCGAGCTTGCTATCGATGTGCCGGACGGCTTTTTGCTGAGCGTATTTCTGAGCGCCAGGAGCCGCACGTCACGGCTGATAAACTACCTGATGCCGGAGGCTGCAGAGAGTTTCATCGAGCGCGGGCTGGAACCGCTTGTTACCGCCTTGGATGAACTGATCCCGGATCCGGTGAGCCACATCTTCTATGACCAGCCGGCGCCCGGTTTCTATTCTTGGGACCAGCTTGCTGGAAACCTGGAAAATAGCCTTCCCTTTTCTTCCGCGCTTGCAGCATCGGCAAAGGCGCGGCTGGGGTTACCGCTCGGCATCATACTCCTTGCGCTCATCGTGGATATCGGCCCGCAGACGCCCATCGTCCGCGCCCGGCTCTACGCCGCTTTGTCGGAGCTCATGAACCGTGCGTTCTTTGGGACGTTGCGGCAATGGGCGCAACGAAGGGGTCTTGCCTTAACGGGTCATGAGATCCTTCCACACGTCGGTGGCTGGAGCCTCAATGGTGGCTTCAGCGGCATCGATCCGCGTATCGCACCGGCGATCGATTTCTTCGGTATCGACTCCTTTCGTGATATGACGGCGGCGGATGCCAACAACTTCACGGCTCAACTCGCTCCGAAGCTTGCCGACTCCGTGGCACGCGCCAATGGCCGCAGCCGCTGCATGGTCGAAACCTATGCGACCGCACTGCGCAGTCCGGTTCGCGCCGCTGGCCAATGGGAACTGACGCTGGAAACGATGCGCGCCCACGCCATTCGGCTTCATTGCCTGGGCATGCGGCAGTTCATCTGGCACGGTCTCTATCAGACCGACGGCCGGGATCACGATCCGACGCCGTTCCTCAATCCGCGGTTCGATTTCCCACCGGGATTGAATTTCGAACCCTGGTGGCCTTTTCATGATCTTTTTGCCATCGAGACCTCGCGCCTTTCCGCTTTCATGGAACCCGCCCGTCCGTTGACGCGTGTTGCAATTCTCTACCCACTGCACACGGCCTGGTCCGAAGGTCCGCATCATCTCCATGCTTCCCATGTCGGTTTATGGTGCGAAGCCCTTCTGAAAAACCGCACCGATTTCCTGTTTGTCTCGGAAGAGGCCCTTGCTGTGGCGCAACTGCGAGGTAAATGCATCGAGATCTCAGGACAGATCTTCGATGCCGTCGTCTTGCCGGCCGTCTCGGTCATGCAGAACGGGAAAGCGCTTAATGTGCTGAACCGATTCACGTCGCACGGCGGCTGCGTCTGGTCCTCGGGAGTCATGGACCAAATCCTGCTCGCCGAGGAGGACGATATCGCTTCCGATCCTGCCACGACGCGGTTTGGCAAGTCACCGACCAAGCTCGACCTCCTGGATCTCCTCCGCTCGCTAGCCGATCGCGGGCCATGTCTCAGCACCGAGTATTCCGAAAGCACGTGGCGGTGGATCGGCGAAGACGAAGACGGCAGCTGGCGCATCGTTCTTTTTAACGACGGCAAGGCGGTCGCGCACGAGCGTATGACCTTCGCTACCGGTTTCCATCTGGAGATCTGGTCATGCGACACGGGAGACATCGCAACTCATGCGGCATGTGCCACACTGACCGTGGAGCTCAATCCGCAAGAGCTTCGATGCCTACGCCTGACCCCGGCAGTTCCGGAGCGGTGGCCCCTGACCCTTCCATCGCAATTCGTCATTTCGGCAAATGACGATAAGGCGATCATACTTGGCGGAAGCTGGGAATTCCGGTTCTCCGATTCGGAAGACACTCACTTGATCGCCGTCGATCGCGGCTGGCATGACCAGGGTTTTGCCAAGCGTTCCGGCACCGGCATCTATCAGCGCATGTTCGAACTCACCGAGCTCGGCACATGGTCTCTGGAATTGCCTGCCGTGCACACGGCGGCGGCGGTTTCGATAGATGGTCATGTCGTCGGACGACGGGCCTGGTCGCCCTATTGCTTCCCTCTTGGCAAGCTGGAAGCTGGACCGCATCTTATCGAAATTTCCGTTTCATCGACTGCTGCCAACCGCTACTACGCGGACACTCCTTATCAAGGAGACCAAATCGATCCCTGTGGACTGTCCGCCGCCCCGCGCCTCATTCGTCTGGAACCCTGATCGCCATGTTGCAACATGCTACCATCCCACTGAAACGCGCCTGGAACTCCTGGTCGGACCGCCCCGCAGAAATGATCTTCCTGCCGCTTGGCGTTCGCCTCACCCCGATCCTGTATTCGACCCGCAGCCGCTCGACCTCCGCCATAGAACCGCGGCGCGACAAGGTTCGGCTGGGTCGGCATGAGATCGATGGCTCGCATATCGATCTCGAAGTCGATCATTCCGGCACCAGTCTTTCCCTCCACTGGTCAAAACCCGATCCGTTTATCGTGCGCGGTGGCTGGGAAACGATGAAGTCCGGCGAGTGGGGCCTACGCTTCTGGGTTACGTTGGCGATCTCGGTGGATAGCGGAGAAACCGTCACCTACGACGAAAATGCCGGTGTCGCACTCGTCAAGATCGGACAGCGCTATGTCGCGGTCGCGAGCGCCGAGGCGCCTGTTCAGGTTACCGGCCACGACAGCATCTCGGCATTGCGAGATGATTTCGAGACGAACGGCTACTTCTATCTTGGAAGCAGGCAGCTCTCGGCGCCGGTCCTCGGTCTGCGCTTCAATCTGGAAATGATGCGCCGCGGCGCTTACGCGGCCGCAGTCGCCGACCGAGCGGATCTGGCAATCGAGAAGGCCCGTGCTGCGCTGACGGGGGAGCCGAACATAAAACCCGATCTGGCGGATGAAGGACTTGCCGCGATCCGCGACATCGTTGGCTGGAATACGATTTGGGATGAAACCAATCACCGTCCCTATACCGCGGTGACACGGATCTGGAACCTTGGCAAGTTTGCCGTCTGGTACAACGACCAGACCTATGCAGCTCTTCTCGCTGGCCTGTTCGATGCCGATCTCGCCCGTGAGAACATGGCAACGGCACTTGCCGGCGCCACACCACAAGGCAATGTCGCTTGCATCGTGACATCAAACGACGCCTGGGTGGACCGGAGCCAGCCGCCGCTCGGCGCCCTGACGGTTTGGGATCTCTATCAGCGATCCGGCGAGCGTTCCATCGTGGAGGCAAATTACGAAGTGCTGGCGCGCTGCCAGCGCTGGTGGCGCGCCAACCGTGACCCGGGGCAACGCGGACTGTTGTCCTGCGGCTCTTCCGACGTCGGCGAAGCTCTCTACAAAGGTACTGCTTTCGGCGCACGCAACGAGACCGGCATGGACAATTCGGCAACCCATGACGAAGCCGTCTACGATCCGGCCACCCGCACGCTTTCGACCTTTGACCTCGGCTTGAATTGTGTCGCAGCGCTCGATGCCGAAATGCTTGGCAACCTGGCCGAAGTCCTGGGCCGCGCGAGCGAGGCTCAAGAGTTCCGTCTGCTGGCTGAACGCAGCCGCCGCCTGATCGGCGAGATATTGTGGGACGACGAGCGCAAGATATTCGCGAACCGACAACGCGATGGCGGCTTTGTGCGTTCTTTGTCACCCACGAGCTTCTATCCGCTTTTGTGCGGCGCGGCCTCGAAGGAGCAGGCGCATCACCTCCTGGCCCATCTGCAAGATGAGGCGCTTTTCGGCGGCGAATATGTGTTGCCCAACGCAACACGGGATGAGCCGGCTTTCACCGAGAATGTTTACTGGCGCGGCCGGATCTGGCCAAACGTCAACTATCTCGTCTGGCTTGGGCTCAAGCGTTATGGCTTTGGAACGGAAGCGGGCAAACTGGCGCGCCAATCCTTCGACCTCTTTTCGAAATCCTGGCGGGGCCAGCGGATTGCTGCAGAAAACTACAATGCGTCGACGGGCGAAGCCCTGGATCAAGGGGATACGGATCCCTTCTATATCTGGGCCGGACTGCTTCCCCTGATGGCCGTCGGCCAGATCGTTGACGTCGACCCTTGGAACGGGTGGATACTGCGCAACTGCGGCGAAGATGCCGAGATCGGGCCTGTGCTCTCGCCGGCGGGGCCCCTCACCACAACCGTCCGCGACGGCCAGATGACGGTTTCGATCAACGGCACGGTGGTCATCGTCACAGACTTGCCGGTGGTTTTGAATGGATTCCGTTTCGACGAGGGACGGTTGCGTTGCCGGATCGGCCCCATCGACCGGGCTGGCACCCTTCACCTGCCGTTCCTCGATCCGGAGCGTCTTGTTGCCGTTCTCGTGGACGGAAAGCGCGCGGCTCTGAAGGCCAAGCAGCCTCTGGCCTGCCTGGCAATCACCGCCGCCTCTCAAGAGAGGCTGCTGGACATCATTTTCTGACGCTCCAGCAACGCTTCGCGACAGTGAAGAACTTGACAAAAATTATTTTGGCTGCAATTGTTTGTATACAAATAAGAATGAGTAAAAATACTCGCGTGAATGTAGAGGGTTGAACAAAGAGATACGTATCGACTTGGCAGATGGAAATATCGCTTATTCGACACGTGTATCGCGCATACTTGATCATATGATGTAGTGAAGACGAGATGCGACGGCACCTCGCCAATGTTTTTCTGCGTCGATTTGCTCGTTAATTCTCTAGGGTATTTAGTTTGTATACGAATTAAAATTCCACACGATTGTCTACGGATTGCATCAAAGTCCGCCTGAAGGCAAACCGCCGAATATTGGTGGCGTAAGCTTTAAGGCAAACCATAAAGAGGGGTTTCAGCATGCAGAAAATAACAAGACGCCAGACATTCAAACTGATCTCATCGGCACTTGTCGCTACTGTAGTCTATCCGGCACTTCCCAAGGTGGCGTTTGCGGCCGGCCAGATCACCGTTTTGAACTGGCAGGGCTACGGCACCGATGAGGCCTGGTCAGTGAAGGAATTCGAGGAAAAGACCGGCATCAAAGTCGTTCATGACTATTACAGCTCCGAATCCGAAATGCTCACCAAGCTGCGGACAAATCCGGGAACTTATGATCTGGTGGTCCTCAACGCAGCCCGATGCGCTCAGGCTGTCAGTGAAGATCTGCTGCAGCCGGTCGATTTTTCGAAGGTCCCGAATTCGGCGAACATAGACAAGAACCTGCTGGCCAATCCCAACTTCTCGCACGACGGGAAAGGCTACGCCGTGCCATGGCTCTGGGGCATGACCGCCCTTGCTGTTCGCGAAGGCTCGGCAAAACCGGACAGCTACGCGGCCCTGGCAAATGCGACCTACAAGGGGCGTGTCGCCATGGACGACGACCCCATCATCAATGTCGGCATCGGCGCCTTGATGACCGGCCAGGACATGAACGACCCCAAGGATCTCGATGCCGTCAAGAATGCGTTGAAGTCCATCAAGCCGAACGTAAAGCTGCTCTGGTCGACAGAAGATCAATGGAACAAGAGCTTTGCGGCCGGAGAATTCGACCTGTCCGTATTCTGGTCGGGCGGCTCGGTACGCAGTAAGCGCAATTCGAAGCTTCCAGTCGACTTCGTCGTGCCGAAGGAAGGTCCCGTGGGTTGGGTCGATGGCCTGGGCATTCCTGCCTCCGCCCCGAATGCGGCCGGTGGCCTTGCCTTTGTAAACTGGCTGATCGATCCTGAATTCTATTATGAATGGGCCACGAAGGTCGGGGCGCCGGCATCGGCCAACTCTGCTGCCCTGGCGAAGCTGCCGGATACGGATCTCAGCCGGCAGGTGCACAAGCCAGAATATCTGAAGACGCAGAACATTATGTCCGCCTTGCCGGACGATCGACGCGAAGCCTTCAATAACCTTTGGCAGGAAGTGAAAGCCTTCTATGCTGAATAAGAATATAGACCTAGCGTCTCAGCGCGGATCTTCGGATCCGCGCCCGAGACGTCAATTGCCGCCGTGGCTATCGACTGCCGCATTGCTGCTGCCCACCTACGGTTGGCTGACGCTGGCGGTATTTCTGCCGCTGCTAACGATGCTTGTCTTCTCCTTCATGACCGCGACCCCGATGGGCAACAAGCCCATCGTATTCACGCTCAAGCAGTACCGCGCCTTCATCGATCAGCCTTATCTGCTCGGCATCGGCTTCAATTCGCTGATGATCGGGTTCTGGACGACACTGTCATGCGCCGTACTCGGCTTCCTCGCCGCGCTTGCACTTGCCCGCGCGACCACGGGAAAGGCAAGAGAGACGCTGCTGATCCTTATTCTTCTACCGTTCTGGACCAATGGGCTGGTACGCGTCTTCTCCTGGACCATGGTGCTGCGCGAAAACGGCTTTCTCGACAATCTGCTGCACATGGTCGCTCCGGATGCCGGTTCAATCAGCATTCTCTATACGCGCTATGCGATCGTGGTGGGGTTGGTGCACGGATATCTGCCCTATATGATCCTGACCTGCTACATCGCCCTTATCACCATCGACGACGCGATCATCGAGGCGGCGGCAAGTCTTGGCGCGCGGTGGTGGACCATCCTCTGGAAAATCCTCCTGCCGATGGCGGGTCCGGGCCTGATTTCAGGCGCCATCCTCACGTTCGTCCCGGTCATCGGCTCCTTCATGGAACCTCGCATCCTTGGAGGACGCGTCGGCGTTACTATGGGAACCGTGATCGAAGACCAATTTACCCAGGCGTTCAACTGGCCGCTCGGCGCATCGCTTTCCTTTACGTTGCTTGCTGTCGTCCTTGCCATATTCGCAACATTCTCCGGCGTCTTGCGTCGCGGAACGGCAGCATAAGGGAGGTCCATCATGAAACTGCTCGGCCGCACTTATTTGATTGCCGTTCTCGTCTTCCTCTACACGCCAATTCTCGTCATGATGGCGATGGGATTCAACGCGTCCCCGCTTTACGAGCTTCCGTTCACGTTTTCGACGCGCTGGTATTCGGCACTGATGAGCAACACCACCTTGCTGACAGCCGGCGCCAACAGCATCATCATCGCCATCATCACCGCAGTTCTGGCAACCACACTTGGGACAATGGCCTCGGTCGCGCTTTCACGCAGCGCTTTTCGCGGCAAGAGCCTGCTACAACTCCTGCTACTACCGCCCATTGCTATTCCATGGCTCATCACAGGAACAGCCATGTTGATCTTCTTTTACTGGAGCGGCATCGGACGAGGCATGCATGCGCTGATCATCGGCCATGTCGCGCTGGCCATCCCCTATGTCGTCCTCGTGGTCGGGACCGGTTTCAAGACCATCCGCGCCGACCTGGAAGAGGCCGCAATGAGCCTCGGGTCGACGCCGATCCATGCCTTTTTCAGCGTGACGTTGCCCCTGCTCTATCCCAGCATTCTGGGCGCGGCACTCTTTGCATTCGCAGTCTCGCTAGATCAGTTCGTCATTTCCTACTTCCTCGCCACACCAGGCTATTCCACCCTGCCGGTGCAAATCTATGCGGCCATTCGCAAGGGGTTCACGCCCGAAATAAACGCCATATCGACACTGCTCCTGCTCGGTTCGATGGCAGCCATTCTGATTTTCGCGCGCTTTGCCAAACCCGGAGAAAACCGTGACAAACGTTAAAGTCCAATCCGTCGCCAAGAGCTATGGCGCAATGCCCGTTCTAACCGATATCACGACCGAATTCGGCGAAGGTTCCTTTACCAGCCTGCTCGGCCCGTCAGGCTCCGGCAAGACGACATTGCTCCGTATCGTTGCAGGCTTCATCCGCCCGGATCAGGGCGTGGTGATCATCGGCAAGAACGATGTGACGCATGTGCCGGTGTGGGGCCGAAACATCGGCATGATGTTCCAATCCTATGCCCTGTTCCCCCATATGACCGTTGCCCAGAACGTTGCCTTTGGGCTCGAACGGCGTGGCATTCGCGGAGATGCGGCCCGCAAGGAAGTGGAGCGTGCGCTGGAAATGGTGCGTCTGCCGGATTTCGGCAACCGCCTGCCCAAACAGCTCTCCGGTGGTCAGCAACAGCGCGTCGCGCTGGCGCGGGCCATTGTCATCAAACCGAGTGTATTGTTGCTCGACGAGCCGCTCTCGGCTCTCGATCGGCGGCTGCGGCAGGAAATGCAGGTCGAACTTCTGCGTATCCAGCGCGAAAGTGGGCTGACCACCATTTTCGTCACCCATGACCAGGAAGAGGCTCTGACGCTTTCCGACAACGTCGCCATTCTCGACAAGGGCCGGATCGTGCAGATCGGTGCGCCGACAACGGTCTACGAGCAGCCGCGTACGCGGTTCGCCGCCGAGTTCCTTGGCGACTCCAACTTCTTGGCAGGTACGGTCGAGGCCGGGGCGGTTCGCCTCGACAACGGCGCCGTCATCCAGACAACAAGCACGCTTCCGGCAAGCGGAAGCAAGGTGACACTCGCAGTTCGTCCGGAAAAGATGTCCACCATGGCCGACAAGGGTGTCAACAGCATCGCGGCGCGGATCACCACCGTCATCTATGCCGGCCCGGTGCTGTCCTATATGCTGGAAACCGCCGATGGTCTGGCCCTGAAACTCTTCGCACAGAACCGCGACGGACATCTGTTGCGGCAGGGCGAGACGGTGACCCTGTCGTGGTCTCCCGAACATACTGTAGCGCTTGCGGATTGACGCCATGCAAGGGGCCATCCTCACCTCGAACTTCAGGCATATCGTGATCGACATGCAGCGCCTTTTTGCGGAAGAGACGGCATGGCACACGCCAGCGCTTGCGTCGATCTTGCCGAACGTCGTACGCCTCAGCACAGCTCTGCATTCCCATACGCTTTTCGCCCGCTTCATCGTTCCGCAAACGGCTGAGGTGGCGGAAGGCAGCTGGCGAAGATATTATCAGCGCTGGTCCATGATAACCGGCTCTTCGCATGATCCGTCCCTGCATGAGCTTGTTGAACCGCTGTTGCCGCTCGCGGATCAGACGAACGTGTTCGACAAGCGCGGCTATTCGGTATTTGCGGGCACGGATCTGGATCAGCGCCTCAGGCACCAGCAAGTCGATGCGCTCATTTTTTCAGGCATAGAGTCTGATGTCTGCGTTTATTCGAGCGTGATGGCGGCGATCGACCTTGGTTACAACGTCGTCCTTGCGGCCGATGCCTTGGCCAGCGCGGACGACCACGCCCATAAGACCGTTCTCGACATCCTTGCGCCAAGACTACCAGAGCAGATTTCGGTCCTGTCCACTCAAGCCATTCTCGACAGCTGGACATAAGAAGCTAACTCTTGAAAACGTTGCGTCAAGCAGGTGCAACAACGAGGTGGGGAATATGGATAGGCGAGTGGGTGAGAACAAAGACCGGATGGCAAACACCGCGACCACGGAGGGAGCCGGCACATCAAGCTATGCGCTTGGCGAGCAGATCGGCTTTCTTCTGCGTCAGGCGAACCAAAGACACGTCGCAATCTTCGCGAGCCAGATGGTCGAGAAGCTGACGACAACGCAGTGGGCAGCACTGGTCAAGCTGCGCGACCTTCAGCCCTCTTCGCAGGGCAATCTCGGACGCGAGACGGCGATGGACATGGCCACCATCAAGGGTGTGGTCGACCGGCTGGCGAAACGCGACCTCGTCAAGACCGCCCCGGATCCGACGGATGCCCGCAGGCTCGTACTCACCTTGACGGCAGAAGGCGAGCGCATGATCGATCGCAATCTCGCCGCCGCAGGGGATATTTCGCGGGAGACGCTCGGGCCTCTCACATATGCGGAGCGCGTCATGCTGGCCGAATTGCTGCGCAAGATCAGCTGACGCGCCGATGCTTCCGATCCAGCCCGGGACCGCAGACCATGAAAGAACATTTCGAATTGGATAGCGAAACACTGGTCGAACATTTGAGCGACGAGGAGAAGGTGGATCTCGTCAGCGGGCATGGGTTGTGGCGAACCGCGGCCATCGAAAAGCACGGCATCGCGTCGATCGTCATGACCGATGGCACCTATGGCGTCCGATACTCCACCACTCAGATTGAGGCAGACGATAGCGATGAAAGCGATCTGGCAGCATTTCAGGCACTGGTGAACCAGCAGGCCGACGGCATGTTTGGTTCGACGCGGCCCGCCACTTGCTTTCCCAACGGCAATCTCCTCGGCTGCTCCTGGGACGTGGAGCTCGCGATGCGCATGGGCGAAGCTCTGGCGGCGGAATGCCTGAGTATGGGCGTGCGCCTGTTGCTCGGGCCTGGCATCAACACCCGGCGTACGCCGCTTGCCGGTCGCGCTTACGAATATTATTCCGAAGATCCAGTCATTAACGGCGAGCTGGCCGCCGCCCTGATCAATGCATTGCAGGCTCGCGGCATCGGCGCCTCGCTCAAGCATTTTGCGTGCAACAATTCGGAGCTCGACCGCACGACCATGAGTTCGGACGTGGACGAAAGGGCACTTCGTGAAATCTATCTTGCGGGCTTCGAGCGCGCGATCGCCAAGAGCAATCCATGGACGGTGATGAGCGCCTATAATCCGATAAACGGAGTGCAAGCCTCGGAGCACGCCTGGCTTCTGACAAGCGTGTTGCGTCGGGAATGGGATTACGAAGGTGTTGTTATCTCCGACTGGCATGCCATCAAGGATCGCGTGGCGTCGATCGCCGCCGGCTGTGATCTCGACATGCCGGAGAGCAAACCACGCAAACGAAGGCTATTGACGGCGCTAAAAGCCGGGCGCGTCGATCGCGAGAGGTTGGATGACGCCTGCCGGCGCGTGCTCGATCTGGCTCGAAAATGTTCTGCGATACAGTTGCCTACTCCCGTCGATCTGGAGACCCACCATCAGCTCGCCCGGCAGATCGCAGCGGAATCGATCGTGCTTCTCAGAAATCGCGATGATGTCCTTCCTCTTGATCCAGCCCGACTGCAACGGATCGTCGTCATCGGCGACGGTGCGATCCGCCCCCAGATCCAGGGGTCCGGGTCTGCGACCACCAATCCCTATCGCGTCGATCTGCCCCTTGAGTGCATGAGAGCGCGATGTCGGGCATCGCTCCGTGTGGATCATGTTCGGTCTCCGCCCACCACAACGGGGCAAGACGCTGAAGCGGCGGCTGATATTCTATCCGACTGCGTTGGCGCCGACATCGTCATCGTCTTCGCGGAGAACGTCAAGAACCGCAGCGGTGAAGGGAACGATCGTGACAGCCTCCTACTGGAACCTTGGCAGGATACGACTATCGCCACGCTTAACGCCGCAGGCCACAAGGTCGTTGTGGTGCTGTCGATGCCGGATGCCGTCGCCATGCCCTGGCTCAACGATGTCGATGCCGTGCTTGCCGCCTTCTACCCCGGCCAGGGTGGCGGCGAAGCCATCGCGCAGCTCATCTTTGGGGAACGGAACCCTTGCGGCAAGCTCAGTACGACAATGCCGTTGCGCATCGAGGACATTCCGGGCTGGCACAGCTATCCTGGCGAAAACCGTCATCATGTCTACAGCGAAGGCATATTCGTCGGCTACCGCTTCTACGACCACAAGAAGATCGAACCGTTATTCCCCTTTGGCCACGGACTGACCTATACCCAATTCTCCTACGACGCGCTGTCGCTGGATCGTCAGGATATAGGCGCGGATGACGTCTGCCATGTCTCGTTCACCCTTCGCAATTCCGGAGCACGCCAGGGCAAGGAAATTGTCCAGCTCTACGTCCGGCCCATTGAGCCCGACCTGGCGCGGCCCGTGCGAGAGCTGAAAGCCTTTGCGAAAATCGATCTAGAGCCAGGAGAAATGAAGGTCGTTGCACTGGTGCTTTCGCGCAGAGACTTCTGTCATTACGACCCCGCCGAACAATGTTGGGTTCTGCGTGCCAAAGCCTTTGCTATCGAAGTCGGCGCATCTTCGCGCGACATTCGGCTGACAGGTGAGTTGACCGGCCGATCAGATGCCAAGCCGGCACGAAAGCCATCAGCCGCCTCAACACCCGCTGAAGTGCTATCAGACCCCCGCGCCGAGCGAGCACTGCGCAACCTATTGGCCGATAAGCTTGGTCTTTCGACACAAGAGACCGAAAACATTATCGAAAAGATAAGCGGCTCGTTTCTTGGCATCTACGACACGATCAGCTGGTATCTTGGCGACAAGCTTCAAGAAGAAGACATTGCGGACCTACTCGCCAATTTGCACTGAAGAATCGACAGGTGAATATCCGCTTCGTGCGGAGCTAAACGTCCCAACCCGACACTCGATTTTATCTCGAGCTTTTCGACGGGTGACAAATGCTGGCGTTGAGTGGATTCGAACTCATGACCCCTTCGGATATTGTGACATATCTGAGATCAACCTTTACCGCCCCGTTGGTGCCGCGCAGCGACAACTCGGAGGTGCCGAATTCAAATGCGCGTTTTGGCGAGATCATCACGGGTCAACCCGAAATGATCGAGCACGATATCGACGTTGCGTTTGTTTGCCTTGAAATAGACGTCGAACAAATCGCCGAGGATCGGCGCGCTGCCACCGAATGTGTCGATGCCAACGTTGAGCAGCATGCCAAGCAGCTTTTCCTTGGGCAATCCAAGTCGCCTTGCCTCGTTGACGAGCACCAGGCTGATAGCCGCCCCCGCCGCGTCGCCCAGTCCCGGAGCCAGCCCCAATATAGAGTCCGCTCCAAATCGAATACGGGTGAAGGGGATCGTGACCGCGGTATCCATGAGGGTTGCAACCGCTGCCATTCGCCGGAGACGGCGATTGCGGTCGAAGGTATCATCGTAGCCGTGGTAGGCGGATGCCGTTGCCATTGCCAGAACTCCGATAGTTGAAACGGCCGATCAGCGTCACCGCGGAACCTCTGTTGGTTCGAATTAGCCGGGCGTTGCCAATGCTCCCGCTGGTAAATGGGGTCACGGCCGGGCTAGTTCAATTCGACAAGGCTCCGGCTTGACTCTTCCTGGAAATGAGAACATTCATAGAACAAACAAGGCCACTCGGCCTCAGTTTACTGAAAATCTGACAAAGACGACCGCCTTCAATTGGCGGAACGGAGACGTGTGCCGTGAAGACGACCGAATACACGATGACCGAGCGCGATGCGAAAATATTCAACGATCTCGTCGCATTCCTTGGAGAAGATGTGTTTGACGAGCGGCAGGGCGACGGCGCCACCCGCAAGTCCGAAGCATTCCTGAGGATGATTTGGGATGCCAGGAGCGTCCTGGAGGAACTCGGTGCCCGCGATGGCGCCAGATCGCAAGGAGAATGACAATGGCAAATGCGATTTCTCTCGAAGAAACCTATGACGATGAGCCGAGCCCGAAGGCTGGAACCCTGACCATCAGCGGCAGTGACGCAATCGCCTTGGACAATTTTGTAAGGCACGTCAGCATTCGCTGCTATGACGAGCGCTTCGACGGTGGTGGTAAGAAATCACGCGACCTGAGTTTGCAGCTGGAGCGCATGCGCGAAATCCTGGATACGCTGCTCGACTATCCGGAGATCGAACAATCCTACTATTGGATCAACGCTCAAGATATGCAGGCGGATGAGGCCGCCCCGGATCTGTTGGCGGCAGTAGCAGATCGATCAGGTATCCATTTTCACCAAGTCGGCCTTTACCTTGCTCCGGACAGCATTCCGTCAGGCACACTGCAGCTCGCAGTCGACGACCAAGCTGGCGAGACCTGCGGGATAGTCACCATGCCGATGTGGCCAACGACATTGGTCAGCGAACCGACTTGGACGAAGAACGGGGCAACGCTTGATGACACCATAGACACTTTTACCGCCTCGATTCCCTTAAGCCTCCAGGAGAACCAGCCTTGATGGCTGACAGGCCATCATAGCGTCATGCCAGATCGACGGTCAGAAATGATCTAACTAATTCGTCGACCGCTTTCATCTGGTTCGAGAAGACGGGAATTTTGTCCAACACCAACGCACTCGGCCCTTCGCAAGGCGGGGATCAGCGGGACAATTCGGCTTGACAAGGCCTGACCGCCGCGCAACTTTGACGCGACGAATTCTTGCGATTCTAGGAATAATATGAGCACCACGACAGACTTTATTGCCGAGTTGGTGCGGGCCGCAAATGAGGTCGAGAAGCTGTCATCCTACGAGGTCAGCAGGATGCTCGACAGATCGGTGAATACAATTCGGGAGCTTAGGCATGAACTTGGTATCGTTCCAGTGCAAGGTAAGGATGCGCTGACTTACATCAGTACGGTTTCAGCAGGAGCCGCACAGGTTCCAAATGAAGAGTGGTACCACGGACTTCTACATGCCGCCGAAATGATCCGCGACCTCCATATCGTGCGCGATACCGGTACTGAGTTTCGAATTTCCGAAGTTGAGTCTTCAGCGCCATATCGGTCTTGATAGTAGTGCTTGGATTGAGTTCGCTAACAAGTGGACGGCATACAGCGCAGTGATACCTATGCATCGGCAGCCGAAGTCGGGAAATGGCTAACAGACGCTTAGGTTGGCAAAGCAGAGTTCCGCGACTGGCCTCGTTGTAAATTTCGTGGGTATTGGAAACGTTATTGTGAGCTTGCAAGAGCAATCGTGTCCGCGCTGGGGGATGCCGTGTGACGAGACCACCTTGGAATATCCAAGACGCAATTGAGGCGGAACTGCAACCCGGTGAAATGGTGAGATGGACCGGTAAGCCAACGTTCATTCCGATGCTCACGCGTAGCGGCATGACGCTTGTGATTGGCGGTATGTTCGTAGGGATCGGCATTCAACCAGTTTTGCCGGTTGTTCAGTCGATATGGCTTGGAGAACCTCCGAGCGACGTCTGGCCGGCGTTGTTTTCAGGCATTTTCGTTATTTTCGGTTTTGTGGCTGTTGCCAAAACCTTTTTGGACGCAATTGCGACTTCGCGGACCGCTTATGCGGTTACAAACAGACGCGTGCTTATTGTCTCCAACCTGCTTCGAAAACGCGTTCTGACCGTTGGGCCTGCTGGTATCAACGCTGTCGAAACCACCGAGAAATTCGATGGTTCAGGGACGGTCGTGTTTCGTCGGGAAGTCTCTAAAGATCCTGAGGGCGATTCCATCTCCAAGTTGGCTTTCGTCGGTATCAGTGATGCCGCCAATGCGGCTCGCGAGATCGAGACACTCAGAGTAAGCGCATAGGAAGTTTTCATCGAAAGTCGCCTGATTGCCGCCAGTCGGAGGCCTTTCGACGCGGCGCCAATGACAGTTCGGACCGGATTGCAAAGGATGTGGTGGGCTACACATCTTTTAGGCGTTTGTGATATTCGATTGCCAAAACCGGCAAATCAGTCCACCTTTTCAATATGCCTGATATCGTACGACCCTTCGTAACTGACGATGATCCTGACCGCCATCTACGTTGCCAGGATGCGCTTCAGGCGGCTTTTAAGGATCTGGTGAGCGCGGCGATCTCCGTAGGCTGGTCGGAACGCGCGGTTTTGGTGGCGATGGCTGACCTGGTAGATCATCAGGTCCTCTCGCTCGAGGCCAACGACCACACCGACGCCCTGGTCACACTATTGAAGCGAATGACCTAGCCAATCTTCTAGGCCGTGCGACCAGCATGCCTCAATATCGGCATCGCCTACACGAAGCCACCAGCTTCCAGGGTGATCAACAGGCCCTTCAACTCTGGCTCATTGACACGTCGCGCGGCCTCCAAAGGAGACATCCATTCAAGAGTGCGCTCTTTATATTCGGGGAATTTTTCGCAGACCTTGTCGACGGACAGCAGGTGAACTTCCACCATGGCAGGCGTCTTGGTACCATCAGGTAGGGTCTTTAGATATGTATAATAGCCGGCGGCCTTCTTCCTGGCCTTGCCCTTCACGCCTGCTTCTTCCCATGCTTCACGCTCGGCCACTTCATGCGGCTTCAGTCCCTTGATCGGCCAGCCCTTAGGAATAGTCCAACGGCGCGTCTCGCGGGTCGTCACAAGCAAGATTTCAAGGGCACCTTGGTGGTCGGAGCGAAAGCAAAGGGCACCGAATTGGTCGAACACCTCCCCGCGAAGCAGCACCTCCGCATGTCCGGCCAATCTTGATAGATGGGTTTCGCCCTTGCCCATGAGTTCATCCTATTAGGAAACCAGTATGTAGGCCACGCTGAGTCTCGGCAAGAGACCATTGATGCCGCAGATACCTCAATCAATTGCGGCGAAGGCGTTATCTAGTTTTTCGACGACCTCAACTCGTGCGGGATTTCTTAGGATCTTCGCATATTTGTATTTGAAGGGCCCGCTGGAGAGGGCGACTATTTGTTCGGCCGTCCAAATAGGGTCCAGCATGGTGCTAGTGTCCTCGTCTGTTTCCCTCCAGAAAGCCGTTCGAATGCCGGAAGGTGCGACTACAAGCACCTTCCCAAATCCTAGATCGCGGACCAGCGACGCGCCAAGCATGGCTAGGCCTGCCTTCGTCGCTGCGTAGGCGGGCTCTTGCGGCCTCGGAGTATATCCGGAACTGGACGTGATGAGCATCAGCTTCAACGGTGTGGGAGCCAAAGGTTTCAACCTCGCCGCCAGCATCATGGGAGCAATAAGGCCCACATTGGCCATGGTCAGAAGGGCTGCATCAGGCAGTACATCGATCGAGCCGCGCTGCAGAAACCCCGCGGCATAGACCAGCGTATGCACATTTTTGAACGCAGCGACGAGGCCATCGATCCCTTTAGCCAAGTTATCTGTCGAAGTGGTAATTGGGAGTCGAAAGAACTGCGCGCCAGGCAGACTAGGATCATTGCGGCCTGTGATGCAGACACGGTGTCCTTCGCCTACATAGTGCCGTGCCAACTCAAGGCCGATACCCGAGCTTGCTCCAACAATCAGGATGTTCTTCTTCATCGAAATGCCTGCCGATTGGCTGATCAGAAATAAGCCAGGGCACCATAGACAACGGTATAATATTCGCAAAGGGCCGAGGGCAACCTTCGCCTAATGAAAATTCCGGCTCTTCACCTTGAGCGTATCAATGTGCAGATCAGGCACATAGATCTCACGGACCTTCATGATAGCTCGCTCTCTCGAGTCAGGTGAACCGGGCGTCCCATGCGCAAATTCGTCGCCGCGACCGGTCGGTAGCTTGAAGGTCTCGTCGCGATCGGCAAGGCCTGTGAGATCGCTTGTCAGATCGAACAGCTGCTGGGCGATCAGATGCACGACCTCCCCTTCCCTCTGGATACGGCCATTGATCGCCATCATCGAGGATCCGAGCACGATGCGCCGCCGGCGCTCAAAGAGGGTCGGCCAGACGACGACATTGGCAGGCCCCGTGTCGTCCTCGACAGTCAGAAACATGACGCCGTTGGCCGAGCCCGGTTTCTGGCGCACAAGCACGAGATCTGATGTCATCAGCCATCGGCCATCAGGCGCCGACATGGCCTCCTCACAGGTAACGATATTGCGGGTGGTTAGATCTTTGCGCAGGAAGGCATCCTCGAAACTGTCTTCAATACCAATGGCTTCGACATCGCGGCGCAGTGTCATTAGCACTCTCGCATTTCGATCGGCCAGGCGCATGACGCCCGAAATCTTCGCCGACTCCTCGGTCGCGCTCTCAAAATTTGCATGGCGCCTAAAACGGCTAAAACCCTTCTGGCAAGGACGCCGACCCAGCCGGATCGATTCTAGTCGTCGACGGTGGGAGCGAGTGGGACGGCGCGTCCCCACCATCAAGCTTTTCACGAGCGTCTTCGCTGTAGCGCATGAAATGTCTATACTACTTTTCCCGACTTTTGTGAGCTGGCCGAGCTCTAACCATGCTCATATATCGCGATTATCGCCAGATTAGGCGAATTTTGCACGCAAACGCATCGCTTACAGCGAGGCTACAAAAAAAATGAAAGAAGAGGCTTGCGTCTTTGGTAGACCTATGCACTATATATGTCTATACCAATATCAAGTCGGAAAACGACAGGGGAACTGGAAATGAAGCTTGCAGCCATTCTTTCAGTCATATCCATTGCATCGATCGGAACAGCCTCGGAAGCGTCTGATGCGGGGCCATTTGCAAAGGCGGGAAAAATTACCTTCTGTACCGAGCTTGGGGATCCTCCAGCTGCGTTTGTAAAGGACGACGGGGTCACTGCAGCGGGATTTGAAGTGGACCTCATGAACGCCATTGGCGATGCAATGGGCGTCAAAACCGAACTCAAGAACTATAAGTTTTCCGCTATTTTCTCCGCAATGGATGCGGGTCAGTGCGACGCAGTCATGTCACAGACGACCAAGAACCCGGAGCGCCAGCAGAAATACAACTTCGTGGACTATCGGCAGCAGTCGTCAGGCTTCCTTGTCCCGGTGGGCAAGCCGAAGCCGATCAAAACCTACGATGACACCAGCGGTCGTCGCGTTGCTGTTCTCCTCGGCAGCGCCAACGAAAAGCGATTAACAGAAGCAAACGCGAAGTTGGTCGCCGCCGGGAAGACGCCGATGATCGTCGTAACTTTTCAAACCAACGCTCTTGCATTCCGCGAGCTACAGCTTGGCCGGGTCGACGCCTTGGTAAGTGGTTCTCTTGTGCTGGCTTATTTCGCCGCCCAAAGCGACGGCAAATTCGAGATAGGCGGCCTACCGGTTGCTCCGAATACACTTGGGATCGTTCTGCCCAAAGCCGAGACGGATAAAGTCAAAGCTGTCCGGGCTGCTTTCGACGAGACTGTCAAGAGCGGCAAGGCACAGGCTATCGTTGATAACTGGAAGGTGGCAGCCGGTACGACGATTTGTGGGCCGGCGCACGCGTGCGACTGAGATTTTCGCTTTCGAGAACAGCTGGAGCATACGCCCGTGCCATTCGATCTTCACTACTTCCTGAATCTGGTTTTTCATCCCCCGGTTTCGCTTCTGCACGGCCTTTGGATAACAGTTTCGGTTACCTTCATATCGATGCTGCTTGGTATCATCCTCGGAACCTTCCTGGCTCTAGCGGGAATGAGCAAGTTTTTGCTCCTTAGAATATTCAACCAAGCTTACATCGGCTTCTTTCGCGGCACACCAATGCTGCTTCAGATCATGCTGATCTATTTTGGAACCCCCGTATTGCTTGGCGGTATCGATCTCTTTCCGCCTGACATCAAGATATTCAACCTCATCGATCTTAACGGAGCGATCTTGGCGGGGATTCTAACATTCACGCTCCACGAGGCGGCAGCCATGAGCGAAATAGCGCGTGCAGGCATCATGTCGATCGACGTGGGCCAAAGCGAAGCCGCAAAATCGCTTGGAATGGGACCAGCCCTGGTCATGCGACGCATTATTCTGCCACAGGCTATCCGTGTCATCATTCCCCCGCTTGGCAACCAGTGTAACGCGATGTTCAAGACAACATCCTTACTGAGCGTGATTGCTGTTCCCGAATTGTTTCTCATCGCGGACAATTTGCATGCGGCGACCTACAAGACATTCGAGGTTTATCTAGGCGTATCCGTCTATTACCTGATTTTGACGGCGGCCTGGAGCATTTTTCAGCACTGGCTGGAGATGCGGATAAGCCGCGGTTTTACATCGACTAATAGGAAAGCTACAAAAACCCAAGGCGAAACTCAGCCCACCAAGGAGGTGTTGCTGTGATCGTTTCCCAAACAGACGTTTTGAAGAATGCACGCCATGCCGTCGAATTTATCAATGTCAGCAAATGGTACGGCAATACGAAGGTTCTCGACAAAGTCTCTCTCTCAATACGTCAGGGCGAAAAGATCGTCGTGCTTGGGCCTTCGGGCTCCGGCAAGACGACCCTCATCCGCTGTATCAACCATCTCGAAACGATCAGTGCTGGCCAGATCTTGGTCAACGGTGAGCTTGTCGGCTATCGCGCCACTGACGGTCGGTTGACTAAGCTCAGCGAAAAGCAGATCGCGTTGAAACGCCGCAATATCGGAATGGTTTTTCAGCGATTCAACCTGTTTCCGCATTTGACGGTCGTTGAGAACGTCATCGAAGCTCCGGTGCACGTCCTAAAAATATCCCGTGAAGCCGCGCGAGAGCACGCGCGTGTCTTGCTGAAACGGGTGGGCCTTTCGAACAAATTTGAAAGCTACCCCTCCGAGCTGTCTGGAGGCCAACAGCAGCGAGTTGCCATTGCCCGCGCTTTGGCGATGAAACCGCAACTGTTGCTGTTTGATGAGCCGACCAGCGCGCTTGATCCGGAAATGGTGGGCGAAGTGTTGACCGTGATCAAGGACCTCTCCCAAACGGGGATATCCATGATCGTCGTCAGTCACGAAATGAACTTTGCCAAGGAAGTCGCCGATCGGGTCATCATGATGGATCAAGGCCAGATCATCGAGGACAAGCCGCCAGCGTTGTTCTTCACCAATCCAGAACATCCACGATCAAGCGAGTTCCTCTCCAAGATTCTGTAGCCCCCGCGGCCGGAAATCTCCACTGAAGCAGCCCAGAAAAGGAATGAAAATGGGAAGACTGATAAATATTAAATGGCCAGAGCTCGACATGATGGTCGTGGCTGAACTTGCTGACGAAGATAATCCAGAAATGTGTGAAGAATTCTGGCAGGATCTTCCCTTCAAGGTGATGCAGGCTCATCCGGTCGTATCCGGTGAATCGCTTTACGCGTGGACACCGACGATCAGCACTGCTCCGGTTCGTCGCCGTGAGCGAATCGTGGATTGCCCCGTCGGCCGTTTGCGCTACTCGCAGGCGACCGGCAACAAATTTTCGATCCAATACGGCAAGGGGCTCGAGCCATTGGCACAACCGGTTCTCGGCATGGTCCTACCGGAATATCACAAGTTGCTTCCGGTCATCGGCAAGGCGATCTGGAACAACTTGTTCTTTGCCAAGGAACAGATATTCGTAGAAGTATCGCCGCATAATCCAGAAGAGGCGTTTACTGGTGCAGGACGCTGGTCCAATCTCAGCGGCGTTGCGGCTGAATTCTATGCGGAAGCCAAGCGCATTCAGACCGTCGAGCCGGAAGACTTGCGCCGCATTCGACTCGGCGAAGTCCTGAATACAGGTACCTATGGCCAGTATTTTACCGCATGGGATTTCGCTAATGGCATGGTACGCGACTATATCATGTATACGGCATATCCGTTGCTGAAGTTGATCGACACGCTGTCGCACAAGGATTTCGTTGCTGCTGTCGATGCGTTCGATCCAGCCTATTCCGAATATCTTGGTTATTCCGGCTTGAACACACTACTCGATTTCTCGAATAAGTTGCGTGCTGCCATTCGTGAAACTGAAGATCGTGAAGAGCTGCGGCAGATCATGCGGGCCTTTATTATGTATGGCAACCGCCTTTGTGCATGGTCATATCATTACTTCCCTTGGTATCTGGGCACATTTTATGGTCGCAAAGCGGATGGCCAGGATCTGCCGGGCCGCTGGAACCCTGCAACGGTCGCCGCCTAAGATTCGGCTCGCGATCCTCGCTCAATCCTCCGCCCCGATCCGGGGCGGACTTCTATTTTGACGGATGGGGGCCGGCCTTACGCAAGCGTCGAAGGCGTAAAACGTGCAACAAAGCGATGACGCTCGCCGGGGTAGATCAAGCGCACGAACGTAATCAGATTTCCATTCCTCCAAGTGCGGCGGGCAATTGAAAGGCAGGCAGTGCCGGAAGAAATCTGCAGTGTTTGCGCCATAGCATCGTCCGCATTGACAGCGCGAATGGAATGTTCCGCCTCGCCCCAAACCACATTTTTGAGTAACCAAGCTCCCGGCGATTCGGTGTCAAATGCCACTTCTTCCGCTTCTGGAACCGCTGCCAGATTGATCTGTCTCGTCTCGAAGGTAAACGGCAGACCATCCGCATAATGAATGACATCGAGGCAAAGAACACGCGCATTCACCGGCACACCGACATGCCTGGCATCTACCGGATCGCTTACGATCCGGGTAAATTTATTCAGCAGCCTGTAACTGTATGTCCTGTCTATGGACAGGACCTCCATTTTGATATCCTGAATTGTCAGGAGGGAGCCATCAACGCGCGGGATTGCTACGAATGAGCCCGATCCGCGTTTGCGGACAATGATGCCTGCCGCCGATAGACCGGAAAGCGCTTTGTTGACCGTCATTCGCGCGCAGCCGTAGATTTTCACTAATTCGTTCTCAGCCGGAATGCGATGTCCCGGTGCCCATTCTCCGGCGATGATCTTTCGCTCGATATCCCTTTGAATTTCTGCGTACAGCGGAAGGGCTTCTTCCTGCATCGCGCTATTGCCGGAGGTATCTCGGGTGACCATATTTTAGCAGTCTCTCTCACAGGAATCGTAGCTATGTCGTCAGATGCTGATCACAGCCTCTCGTTGCTGTAAAACACTATCAATGTCTATACAAAAGCGCAAACATGAATATACATTTGTTTACTTCATCGGCTTTCCTGCGCGCTATCAGTGCACAACGATGCTACAATTTCTGCACCTTTTCCCACATCGATTAGGTTAGGTCGAGAAAGTGCGAAAGCAGCGCTTTGCCTTGATTATGTCGATCCAAGACCGTTGCCGCCACGTCCGCGTCGCCTAGCTAAGGGCACAGTGTTGAATTCCATGTGAAATTCACCCAACTTGCCATTTCGCGACTACCCGCAGATGGCTCAAAATTTCGAACGATTTCAAACACTTGTCTCGACCTAATTGGGTCAGCGTCAAACGGAAAAGCGGGTCAAACCATGGTGGAATTCAACAACCGCACCTTCTTCTCGCTCGCTGCCCTCAACACGGCGATCGCCGAATTACTCGAGGAGCTGACCAATCGAGCCAGGAGGATGAAGGTCGCCCTTGTTGCGATAACAGCAGCAAAAGTGTAGGCGGAACACCCGAAATTAGCAACAACGGGAGGTGAGCAGCCACCTTCCGTTGTTTCCAGTTTTGCAATAATTTCATCGTGCAAAGCACGATTTTCTGGGTTGAAATTTAGAAATTCACCTTCCAGCCAGAGCGAAGCCATACGCGCGGATCGCCGCCTTCAGTCGAGGCATTGACCATCAGCGAGGCAGTACCGCCACTGACGGCAAATTCGGTGCCGAGACCACCACGGACCCACCATTGCTTGAGATTCTGACCCGGCAGATCGACAGATGACAGGCCGATAATTTCTGCGCTTGCGGCTGACGAGCGGTTTTCAAAGCGGTGGGCCACTTCCGTACGTGCCAGAAGGTTGACGTTTTCCGTGATCGGGTGAACGTAGTCGGCACCCAGGCGCGCAATCGTCGCATGGTCGTTCATTTCGTCATATGAAACAGGGAAAGAACCTCCGTTTTCGGTATAGGCATCGACCTTGGTGTTTGCGCGGGACAAACCGATATAGGGGGTGATTGCGGTATCAGCGATGGTGGCTGCGTTCAACCAGTCGAGACGGAGCTTGCCGCCCCAAGTCTGCGTGTCCGTGTTGCCATCGGAAAAGTCAATTGACGAGCCATTGAGATAACCGCGGTGGATATCGATTTTACCCAGAGCGTAGTAACCACCGAGCGTCACATAGAAATTACCACCAATATTTGCGCTAACTTCAGGGGACACATAAAAGCCCTTGAAATTGAAGTCGCCACCGCCGGTGAGATCTTGCTTGGTGTAAGTGCCGCCAATGGCAAGGCGCCCGGTCACCCCATCTGCGATACCGTAACCCAGACCGAACTCACCGAGTGCAAACCCGCCATCGGCGGTATGGCTCTTGTCATAGCCAGAGTCCACCGTGCCCCATGCGGAGCGCTGACCGGCATTGAGAAGGTTGCGCATCGGGCTGCCCTCAGCTCCAAACATGGCCGTGTTGGCGTAGTTGAGCTGAGTGTTACTGGGTAGGATGGCAGCGCTCTGAACGGTTGGAACGAACTGGTCGACAAGCATGATGCCTGTACCGCCCGAGCCCGTGCCAGTCGAGCCTGTGCCCGTGGAGCCTGTACCGGCCGAGCCCGTGTCCGTGGAGCCCGTGCCGGTAGAGCCGGGGTCAGTAGAGCCGGTCTCAGCAGGTTTGACACGGGCATAATAGAACTTACCTGTTGGTTTGCACGCGGAACTGAGCCGGTTAGGCGCATAATTTCCATTGAGAATTGAGCCATGTGACCTTCCCCCTAACGCGGTGAGCGACGGG
>BFBZ01000023.1_pt485 | contig 30669 bp, 6 predicted proteins | sample 1888401 | NCBI WGS metagenome assembly BFBZ01 (sample SAMD00112614, study PRJDB3348) | symbiont metagenome | host: Chara braunii
TCCCCTGCGCGGTCGCCGGCGAGTTCGGGAACGGCCGGAACGCATGGGTGAGCACATCGCCCGGCCGCAGGCGCGCGATCACCTCCTCGTAGCTCGGCGGCGGCTGATCGATGTGCGCCATGACGGGCATGCCGACCTCCTCGGCGACCTGCAGCGCGATGTCGAGCGGCACGGTCCCCGAGCGCCCTGAGGAATTGGCGCCGACGCGCACCTTGATGCCGACGACCATGTCGCGGTTGGCGTTCGCGACCGCGACCGCGTCGATCGGCGCCATCAGCCGGATCTCCTCGCTCTCGCCCACCATGACCCGTTGCGAGAACGCGTAGATGCCGGCGAACGAGACATGCAGATAAGCGAGGATGCGCACCTCGCTCTTCTCGATCACGTGCTTGCGGAAGCCCATGAAGTTGCCGGGCCCGGCGCTGCCGGTATCGACGGCGGTTGTGACGCCCGAGGTGCGGCAGAACTCCTCGGCGTCGATGCCCAGCGAGGTGCCGCCCCAGTAGACATGCGTGTGCAGGTCGATCAGCCCCGGCGTGACGATATGGTTCGACACGTCGCGCGTGTCGGCGCCCTGCAGGTCCTTGCCGATCTTCGCCACCTTGCCGCCCGAGAACGCCACGTCCGTGACGGCGTCGAGCTTCTGCGACGGATCGATCACGCGGCCACCGCGCAGCACGAGGTCATAGGTCATGGAGGCGCTCCAGGTCTAAAGGCGGCGCGTAGGACCTGTCTCTTATACACATCTAGATGTGTATAAGAGACAGCTGCAGGTCCTTGCCGATCTTCGCCACCTTGCCGCCCGAGAACGCCACGTCCGTGACGGCGTCGAGCTTCTGCGACGGATCGATCACGCGGCCACCGCGCAGCACGAGGTCATAGGTCATGGAGGCGCTCCAGGTCTAAAGGCGGCGCGTAGGACCTGTCTCTTATACACATCTAGATGTGTATAAGAGACAGCTGCAGGTCCTTGCCGATCTTCGCCACCTTGCCGCCCGAGAACGCCACGTCCGTGACGGCGTCGAGCTTCTGCGACGGATCGATCACGCGGCCACCGCGCAGCACGAGGTCATAGGTCATGGAGGCGCTCCAGGTCTAAAGGCGGCGCGTAGGACCTGTCTCTTATACACATCTAGATGTGTATAAGAGACAGCTGCAGGTCCTTGCCGATCTTCGCCACCTTGCCGCCCGAGAACGCCACGTCCGTGACGGCGTCGAGCTTCTGCGACGGATCGATCACGCGGCCACCGCGCAGCACGAGGTCATAGGTCATGGAGGCGCTCCAGGTCTAAAGGCGGCGCGTAGGACCTGTCTCTTATACACATCTAGATGTGTATAAGAGACAGCTGCAGGTCCTTGCCGATCTTCGCCACCTTGCCGCCCGAGAACGCCACGTCCGTGACGGCGTCGAGCTTCTGCGACGGATCGATCACGCGGCCACCGCGCAGCACGAGGTCATAGGTCATGGAGGCGCTCCAGGTCTAAAGGCGGCGCGTAGGACCTGTCTCTTATACACATCTAGATGTGTATAAGAGACAGCTGCAGGTCCTTGCCGATCTTCGCCACCTTGCCGCCCGAGAACGCCACGTCCGTGACGGCGTCGAGCTTCTGCGACGGATCGATCACGCGGCCACCGCGCAGCACGAGGTCATAGGTCATGGAGGCGCTCCAGGTCTAAAGGCGGCGCGTAGGACCTGTCTCTTATACACATCTAGATGTGTATAAGAGACAGCTGCAGGTCCTTGCCGATCTTCGCCACCTTGCCGCCCGAGAACGCCACGTCCGTGACGGCGTCGAGCTTCTGCGACGGATCGATCACGCGGCCACCGCGCAGCACGAGGTCATAGGTCATGGAGGCGCTCCAGGTCTAAAGGCGGCGCGTAGGACCTGTCTCTTATACACATCTAGATGTGTATAAGAGACAGCTGCAGGTCCTTGCCGATCTTCGCCACCTTGCCGCCCGAGAACGCCACGTCCGTGACGGCGTCGAGCTTCTGCGACGGATCGATCACGCGGCCACCGCGCAGCACGAGGTCATAGGTCATGGAGGCGCTCCAGGTCTAAAGGCGGCGCGTAGGACCTGTCTCTTATACACATCTAGATGTGTATAAGAGACAGCTGCAGGTCCTTGCCGATCTTCGCCACCTTGCCGCCCGAGAACGCCACGTCCGTGACGGCGTCGAGCTTCTGCGACGGATCGATCACGCGGCCACCGCGCAGCACGAGGTCATAGGTCATGGAGGCGCTCCAGGTCTAAAGGCGGCGCGTAGGACCTGTCTCTTATACACATCTAGATGTGTATAAGAGACAGCTGCAGGTCCTTGCCGATCTTCGCCACCTTGCCGCCCGAGAACGCCACGTCCGTGACGGCGTCGAGCTTCTGCGACGGATCGATCACGCGGCCACCGCGCAGCACGAGGTCATAGGTCATGGAGGCGCTCCAGGTCTAAAGGCGGCGCGTAGGACCTGTCTCTTATACACATCTAGATGTGTATAAGAGACAGCTGCAGGTCCTTGCCGATCTTCGCCACCTTGCCGCCCGAGAACGCCACGTCCGTGACGGCGTCGAGCTTCTGCGACGGATCGATCACGCGGCCACCGCGCAGCACGAGGTCATAGGTCATGGAGGCGCTCCAGGTCTAAAGGCGGCGCGTAGGACCTGTCTCTTATACACATCTAGATGTGTATAAGAGACAGCTGCAGGTCCTTGCCGATCTTCGCCACCTTGCCGCCCGAGAACGCCACGTCCGTGACGGCGTCGAGCTTCTGCGACGGATCGATCACGCGGCCACCGCGCAGCACGAGGTCATAGGTCATGGAGGCGCTCCAGGTCTAAAGGCGGCGCGTAGGACCTGTCTCTTATACACATCTAGATGTGTATAAGAGACAGCTGCAGGTCCTTGCCGATCTTCGCCACCTTGCCGCCCGAGAACGCCACGTCCGTGACGGCGTCGAGCTTCTGCGACGGATCGATCACGCGGCCACCGCGCAGCACGAGGTCATAGGTCATGGAGGCGCTCCAGGTCTAAAGGCGGCGCGTAGGACCTGTCTCTTATACACATCTAGATGTGTATAAGAGACAGCTGCAGGTCCTTGCCGATCTTCGCCACCTTGCCGCCCGAGAACGCCACGTCCGTGACGGCGTCGAGCTTCTGCGACGGATCGATCACGCGGCCACCGCGCAGCACGAGGTCATAGGTCATGGAGGCGCTCCAGGTCTAAAGGCGGCGCGTAGGACCTGTCTCTTATACACATCTAGATGTGTATAAGAGACAGCTGCAGGTCCTTGCCGATCTTCGCCACCTTGCCGCCCGAGAACGCCACGTCCGTGACGGCGTCGAGCTTCTGCGACGGATCGATCACGCGGCCACCGCGCAGCACGAGGTCATAGGTCATGGAGGCGCTCCAGGTCTAAAGGCGGCGCGTAGGACCTGTCTCTTATACACATCTAGATGTGTATAAGAGACAGCTGCAGGTCCTTGCCGATCTTCGCCACCTTGCCGCCCGAGAACGCCACGTCCGTGACGGCGTCGAGCTTCTGCGACGGATCGATCACGCGGCCACCGCGCAGCACGAGGTCATAGGTCATGGAGGCGCTCCAGGTCTAAAGGCGGCGCGTAGGACCTGTCTCTTATACACATCTAGATGTGTATAAGAGACAGCTGCAGGTCCTTGCCGATCTTCGCCACCTTGCCGCCCGAGAACGCCACGTCCGTGACGGCGTCGAGCTTCTGCGACGGATCGATCACGCGGCCACCGCGCAGCACGAGGTCATAGGTCATGGAGGCGCTCCAGGTCTAAAGGCGGCGCGTAGGACCTGTCTCTTATACACATCTAGATGTGTATAAGAGACAGCTGCAGGTCCTTGCCGATCTTCGCCACCTTGCCGCCCGAGAACGCCACGTCCGTGACGGCGTCGAGCTTCTGCGACGGATCGATCACGCGGCCACCGCGCAGCACGAGGTCATAGGTCATGGAGGCGCTCCAGGTCTAAAGGCGGCGCGTAGGACCTGTCTCTTATACACATCTAGATGTGTATAAGAGACAGCTGCAGGTCCTTGCCGATCTTCGCCACCTTGCCGCCCGAGAACGCCACGTCCGTGACGGCGTCGAGCTTCTGCGACGGATCGATCACGCGGCCACCGCGCAGCACGAGGTCATAGGTCATGGAGGCGCTCCAGGTCTAAAGGCGGCGCGTAGGACCTGTCTCTTATACACATCTAGATGTGTATAAGAGACAGCTGCAGGTCCTTGCCGATCTTCGCCACCTTGCCGCCCGAGAACGCCACGTCCGTGACGGCGTCGAGCTTCTGCGACGGATCGATCACGCGGCCACCGCGCAGCACGAGGTCATAGGTCATGGAGGCGCTCCAGGTCTAAAGGCGGCGCGTAGGACCTGTCTCTTATACACATCTAGATGTGTATAAGAGACAGCTGCAGGTCCTTGCCGATCTTCGCCACCTTGCCGCCCGAGAACGCCACGTCCGTGACGGCGTCGAGCTTCTGCGACGGATCGATCACGCGGCCACCGCGCAGCACGAGGTCATAGGTCATGGAGGCGCTCCAGGTCTAAAGGCGGCGCGTAGGACCTGTCTCTTATACACATCTAGATGTGTATAAGAGACAGCTGCAGGTCCTTGCCGATCTTCGCCACCTTGCCGCCCGAGAACGCCACGTCCGTGACGGCGTCGAGCTTCTGCGACGGATCGATCACGCGGCCACCGCGCAGCACGAGGTCATAGGTCATGGAGGCGCTCCAGGTCTAAAGGCGGCGCGTAGGACCTGTCTCTTATACACATCTAGATGTGTATAAGAGACAGCTGCAGGTCCTTGCCGATCTTCGCCACCTTGCCGCCCGAGAACGCCACGTCCGTGACGGCGTCGAGCTTCTGCGACGGATCGATCACGCGGCCACCGCGCAGCACGAGGTCATAGGTCATGGAGGCGCTCCAGGTCTAAAGGCGGCGCGTAGGACCTGTCTCTTATACACATCTAGATGTGTATAAGAGACAGCTGCAGGTCCTTGCCGATCTTCGCCACCTTGCCGCCCGAGAACGCCACGTCCGTGACGGCGTCGAGCTTCTGCGACGGATCGATCACGCGGCCACCGCGCAGCACGAGGTCATAGGTCATGGAGGCGCTCCAGGTCTAAAGGCGGCGCGTAGGACCTGTCTCTTATACACATCTAGATGTGTATAAGAGACAGCTGCAGGTCCTTGCCGATCTTCGCCACCTTGCCGCCCGAGAACGCCACGTCCGTGACGGCGTCGAGCTTCTGCGACGGATCGATCACGCGGCCACCGCGCAGCACGAGGTCATAGGTCATGGAGGCGCTCCAGGTCTAAAGGCGGCGCGTAGGACCTGTCTCTTATACACATCTAGATGTGTATAAGAGACAGCTGCAGGTCCTTGCCGATCTTCGCCACCTTGCCGCCCGAGAACGCCACGTCCGTGACGGCGTCGAGCTTCTGCGACGGATCGATCACGCGGCCACCGCGCAGCACGAGGTCATAGGTCATGGAGGCGCTCCAGGTCTAAAGGCGGCGCGTAGGACCTGTCTCTTATACACATCTAGATGTGTATAAGAGACAGCTGCAGGTCCTTGCCGATCTTCGCCACCTTGCCGCCCGAGAACGCCACGTCCGTGACGGCGTCGAGCTTCTGCGACGGATCGATCACGCGGCCACCGCGCAGCACGAGGTCATAGGTCATGGAGGCGCTCCAGGTCTAAAGGCGGCGCGTAGGACCTGTCTCTTATACACATCTAGATGTGTATAAGAGACAGCTGCAGGTCCTTGCCGATCTTCGCCACCTTGCCGCCCGAGAACGCCACGTCCGTGACGGCGTCGAGCTTCTGCGACGGATCGATCACGCGGCCACCGCGCAGCACGAGGTCATAGGTCATGGAGGCGCTCCAGGTCTAAAGGCGGCGCGTAGGACCTGTCTCTTATACACATCTAGATGTGTATAAGAGACAGCTGCAGGTCCTTGCCGATCTTCGCCACCTTGCCGCCCGAGAACGCCACGTCCGTGACGGCGTCGAGCTTCTGCGACGGATCGATCACGCGGCCACCGCGCAGCACGAGGTCATAGGTCATGGAGGCGCTCCAGGTCTAAAGGCGGCGCGTAGGACCTGTCTCTTATACACATCTAGATGTGTATAAGAGACAGCTGCAGGTCCTTGCCGATCTTCGCCACCTTGCCGCCCGAGAACGCCACGTCCGTGACGGCGTCGAGCTTCTGCGACGGATCGATCACGCGGCCACCGCGCAGCACGAGGTCATAGGTCATGGAGGCGCTCCAGGTCTAAAGGCGGCGCGTAGGACCTGTCTCTTATACACATCTAGATGTGTATAAGAGACAGCTGCAGGTCCTTGCCGATCTTCGCCACCTTGCCGCCCGAGAACGCCACGTCCGTGACGGCGTCGAGCTTCTGCGACGGATCGATCACGCGGCCACCGCGCAGCACGAGGTCATAGGTCATGGAGGCGCTCCAGGTCTAAAGGCGGCGCGTAGGACCTGTCTCTTATACACATCTAGATGTGTATAAGAGACAGCTGCAGGTCCTTGCCGATCTTCGCCACCTTGCCGCCCGAGAACGCCACGTCCGTGACGGCGTCGAGCTTCTGCGACGGATCGATCACGCGGCCACCGCGCAGCACGAGGTCATAGGTCATGGAGGCGCTCCAGGTCTAAAGGCGGCGCGTAGGACCTGTCTCTTATACACATCTAGATGTGTATAAGAGACAGCTGCAGGTCCTTGCCGATCTTCGCCACCTTGCCGCCCGAGAACGCCACGTCCGTGACGGCGTCGAGCTTCTGCGACGGATCGATCACGCGGCCACCGCGCAGCACGAGGTCATAGGTCATGGAGGCGCTCCAGGTCTAAAGGCGGCGCGTAGGACCTGTCTCTTATACACATCTAGATGTGTATAAGAGACAGCTGCAGGTCCTTGCCGATCTTCGCCACCTTGCCGCCCGAGAACGCCACGTCCGTGACGGCGTCGAGCTTCTGCGACGGATCGATCACGCGGCCACCGCGCAGCACGAGGTCATAGGTCATGGAGGCGCTCCAGGTCTAAAGGCGGCGCGTAGGACCTGTCTCTTATACACATCTAGATGTGTATAAGAGACAGCTGCAGGTCCTTGCCGATCTTCGCCACCTTGCCGCCCGAGAACGCCACGTCCGTGACGGCGTCGAGCTTCTGCGACGGATCGATCACGCGGCCACCGCGCAGCACGAGGTCATAGGTCATGGAGGCGCTCCAGGTCTAAAGGCGGCGCGTAGGACCTGTCTCTTATACACATCTAGATGTGTATAAGAGACAGCTGCAGGTCCTTGCCGATCTTCGCCACCTTGCCGCCCGAGAACGCCACGTCCGTGACGGCGTCGAGCTTCTGCGACGGATCGATCACGCGGCCACCGCGCAGCACGAGGTCATAGGTCATGGAGGCGCTCCAGGTCTAAAGGCGGCGCGTAGGACCTGTCTCTTATACACATCTAGATGTGTATAAGAGACAGCTGCAGGTCCTTGCCGATCTTCGCCACCTTGCCGCCCGAGAACGCCACGTCCGTGACGGCGTCGAGCTTCTGCGACGGATCGATCACGCGGCCACCGCGCAGCACGAGGTCATAGGTCATGGAGGCGCTCCAGGTCTAAAGGCGGCGCGTAGGACCTGTCTCTTATACACATCTAGATGTGTATAAGAGACAGCTGCAGGTCCTTGCCGATCTTCGCCACCTTGCCGCCCGAGAACGCCACGTCCGTGACGGCGTCGAGCTTCTGCGACGGATCGATCACGCGGCCACCGCGCAGCACGAGGTCATAGGTCATGGAGGCGCTCCAGGTCTAAAGGCGGCGCGTAGGACCTGTCTCTTATACACATCTAGATGTGTATAAGAGACAGCTGCAGGTCCTTGCCGATCTTCGCCACCTTGCCGCCCGAGAACGCCACGTCCGTGACGGCGTCGAGCTTCTGCGACGGATCGATCACGCGGCCACCGCGCAGCACGAGGTCATAGGTCATGGAGGCGCTCCAGGTCTAAAGGCGGCGCGTAGGACCTGTCTCTTATACACATCTAGATGTGTATAAGAGACAGCTGCAGGTCCTTGCCGATCTTCGCCACCTTGCCGCCCGAGAACGCCACGTCCGTGACGGCGTCGAGCTTCTGCGACGGATCGATCACGCGGCCACCGCGCAGCACGAGGTCATAGGTCATGGAGGCGCTCCAGGTCTAAAGGCGGCGCGTAGGACCTGTCTCTTATACACATCTAGATGTGTATAAGAGACAGCTGCAGGTCCTTGCCGATCTTCGCCACCTTGCCGCCCGAGAACGCCACGTCCGTGACGGCGTCGAGCTTCTGCGACGGATCGATCACGCGGCCACCGCGCAGCACGAGGTCATAGGTCATGGAGGCGCTCCAGGTCTAAAGGCGGCGCGTAGGACCTGTCTCTTATACACATCTAGATGTGTATAAGAGACAGCTGCAGGTCCTTGCCGATCTTCGCCACCTTGCCGCCCGAGAACGCCACGTCCGTGACGGCGTCGAGCTTCTGCGACGGATCGATCACGCGGCCACCGCGCAGCACGAGGTCATAGGTCATGGAGGCGCTCCAGGTCTAAAGGCGGCGCGTAGGACCTGTCTCTTATACACATCTAGATGTGTATAAGAGACAGCTGCAGGTCCTTGCCGATCTTCGCCACCTTGCCGCCCGAGAACGCCACGTCCGTGACGGCGTCGAGCTTCTGCGACGGATCGATCACGCGGCCACCGCGCAGCACGAGGTCATAGGTCATGGAGGCGCTCCAGGTCTAAAGGCGGCGCGTAGGACCTGTCTCTTATACACATCTAGATGTGTATAAGAGACAGCTGCAGGTCCTTGCCGATCTTCGCCACCTTGCCGCCCGAGAACGCCACGTCCGTGACGGCGTCGAGCTTCTGCGACGGATCGATCACGCGGCCACCGCGCAGCACGAGGTCATAGGTCATGGAGGCGCTCCAGGTCTAAAGGCGGCGCGTAGGACCTGTCTCTTATACACATCTAGATGTGTATAAGAGACAGCTGCAGGTCCTTGCCGATCTTCGCCACCTTGCCGCCCGAGAACGCCACGTCCGTGACGGCGTCGAGCTTCTGCGACGGATCGATCACGCGGCCACCGCGCAGCACGAGGTCATAGGTCATGGAGGCGCTCCAGGTCTAAAGGCGGCGCGTAGGACCTGTCTCTTATACACATCTAGATGTGTATAAGAGACAGCTGCAGGTCCTTGCCGATCTTCGCCACCTTGCCGCCCGAGAACGCCACGTCCGTGACGGCGTCGAGCTTCTGCGACGGATCGATCACGCGGCCACCGCGCAGCACGAGGTCATAGGTCATGGAGGCGCTCCAGGTCTAAAGGCGGCGCGTAGGACCTGTCTCTTATACACATCTAGATGTGTATAAGAGACAGCTGCAGGTCCTTGCCGATCTTCGCCACCTTGCCGCCCGAGAACGCCACGTCCGTGACGGCGTCGAGCTTCTGCGACGGATCGATCACGCGGCCACCGCGCAGCACGAGGTCATAGGTCATGGAGGCGCTCCAGGTCTAAAGGCGGCGCGTAGGACCTGTCTCTTATACACATCTAGATGTGTATAAGAGACAGCTGCAGGTCCTTGCCGATCTTCGCCACCTTGCCGCCCGAGAACGCCACGTCCGTGACGGCGTCGAGCTTCTGCGACGGATCGATCACGCGGCCACCGCGCAGCACGAGGTCATAGGTCATGGAGGCGCTCCAGGTCTAAAGGCGGCGCGTAGGACCTGTCTCTTATACACATCTAGATGTGTATAAGAGACAGCTGCAGGTCCTTGCCGATCTTCGCCACCTTGCCGCCCGAGAACGCCACGTCCGTGACGGCGTCGAGCTTCTGCGACGGATCGATCACGCGGCCACCGCGCAGCACGAGGTCATAGGTCATGGAGGCGCTCCAGGTCTAAAGGCGGCGCGTAGGACCTGTCTCTTATACACATCTAGATGTGTATAAGAGACAGCTGCAGGTCCTTGCCGATCTTCGCCACCTTGCCGCCCGAGAACGCCACGTCCGTGACGGCGTCGAGCTTCTGCGACGGATCGATCACGCGGCCACCGCGCAGCACGAGGTCATAGGTCATGGAGGCGCTCCAGGTCTAAAGGCGGCGCGTAGGACCTGTCTCTTATACACATCTAGATGTGTATAAGAGACAGCTGCAGGTCCTTGCCGATCTTCGCCACCTTGCCGCCCGAGAACGCCACGTCCGTGACGGCGTCGAGCTTCTGCGACGGATCGATCACGCGGCCACCGCGCAGCACGAGGTCATAGGTCATGGAGGCGCTCCAGGTCTAAAGGCGGCGCGTAGGACCTGTCTCTTATACACATCTAGATGTGTATAAGAGACAGCTGCAGGTCCTTGCCGATCTTCGCCACCTTGCCGCCCGAGAACGCCACGTCCGTGACGGCGTCGAGCTTCTGCGACGGATCGATCACGCGGCCACCGCGCAGCACGAGGTCATAGGTCATGGAGGCGCTCCAGGTCTAAAGGCGGCGCGTAGGACCTGTCTCTTATACACATCTAGATGTGTATAAGAGACAGCTGCAGGTCCTTGCCGATCTTCGCCACCTTGCCGCCCGAGAACGCCACGTCCGTGACGGCGTCGAGCTTCTGCGACGGATCGATCACGCGGCCACCGCGCAGCACGAGGTCATAGGTCATGGAGGCGCTCCAGGTCTAAAGGCGGCGCGTAGGACCTGTCTCTTATACACATCTAGATGTGTATAAGAGACAGCTGCAGGTCCTTGCCGATCTTCGCCACCTTGCCGCCCGAGAACGCCACGTCCGTGACGGCGTCGAGCTTCTGCGACGGATCGATCACGCGGCCACCGCGCAGCACGAGGTCATAGGTCATGGAGGCGCTCCAGGTCTAAAGGCGGCGCGTAGGACCTGTCTCTTATACACATCTAGATGTGTATAAGAGACAGCTGCAGGTCCTTGCCGATCTTCGCCACCTTGCCGCCCGAGAACGCCACGTCCGTGACGGCGTCGAGCTTCTGCGACGGATCGATCACGCGGCCACCGCGCAGCACGAGGTCATAGGTCATGGAGGCGCTCCAGGTCTAAAGGCGGCGCGTAGGACCTGTCTCTTATACACATCTAGATGTGTATAAGAGACAGCTGCAGGTCCTTGCCGATCTTCGCCACCTTGCCGCCCGAGAACGCCACGTCCGTGACGGCGTCGAGCTTCTGCGACGGATCGATCACGCGGCCACCGCGCAGCACGAGGTCATAGGTCATGGAGGCGCTCCAGGTCTAAAGGCGGCGCGTAGGACCTGTCTCTTATACACATCTAGATGTGTATAAGAGACAGCTGCAGGTCCTTGCCGATCTTCGCCACCTTGCCGCCCGAGAACGCCACGTCCGTGACGGCGTCGAGCTTCTGCGACGGATCGATCACGCGGCCACCGCGCAGCACGAGGTCATAGGTCATGGAGGCGCTCCAGGTCTAAAGGCGGCGCGTAGGACCTGTCTCTTATACACATCTAGATGTGTATAAGAGACAGCTGCAGGTCCTTGCCGATCTTCGCCACCTTGCCGCCCGAGAACGCCACGTCCGTGACGGCGTCGAGCTTCTGCGACGGATCGATCACGCGGCCACCGCGCAGCACGAGGTCATAGGTCATGGAGGCGCTCCAGGTCTAAAGGCGGCGCGTAGGACCTGTCTCTTATACACATCTAGATGTGTATAAGAGACAGCTGCAGGTCCTTGCCGATCTTCGCCACCTTGCCGCCCGAGAACGCCACGTCCGTGACGGCGTCGAGCTTCTGCGACGGATCGATCACGCGGCCACCGCGCAGCACGAGGTCATAGGTCATGGAGGCGCTCCAGGTCTAAAGGCGGCGCGTAGGACCTGTCTCTTATACACATCTAGATGTGTATAAGAGACAGCTGCAGGTCCTTGCCGATCTTCGCCACCTTGCCGCCCGAGAACGCCACGTCCGTGACGGCGTCGAGCTTCTGCGACGGATCGATCACGCGGCCACCGCGCAGCACGAGGTCATAGGTCATGGAGGCGCTCCAGGTCTAAAGGCGGCGCGTAGGACCTGTCTCTTATACACATCTAGATGTGTATAAGAGACAGCTGCAGGTCCTTGCCGATCTTCGCCACCTTGCCGCCCGAGAACGCCACGTCCGTGACGGCGTCGAGCTTCTGCGACGGATCGATCACGCGGCCACCGCGCAGCACGAGGTCATAGGTCATGGAGGCGCTCCAGGTCTAAAGGCGGCGCGTAGGACCTGTCTCTTATACACATCTAGATGTGTATAAGAGACAGCTGCAGGTCCTTGCCGATCTTCGCCACCTTGCCGCCCGAGAACGCCACGTCCGTGACGGCGTCGAGCTTCTGCGACGGATCGATCACGCGGCCACCGCGCAGCACGAGGTCATAGGTCATGGAGGCGCTCCAGGTCTAAAGGCGGCGCGTAGGACCTGTCTCTTATACACATCTAGATGTGTATAAGAGACAGCTGCAGGTCCTTGCCGATCTTCGCCACCTTGCCGCCCGAGAACGCCACGTCCGTGACGGCGTCGAGCTTCTGCGACGGATCGATCACGCGGCCACCGCGCAGCACGAGGTCATAGGTCATGGAGGCGCTCCAGGTCTAAAGGCGGCGCGTAGGACCTGTCTCTTATACACATCTAGATGTGTATAAGAGACAGCTGCAGGTCCTTGCCGATCTTCGCCACCTTGCCGCCCGAGAACGCCACGTCCGTGACGGCGTCGAGCTTCTGCGACGGATCGATCACGCGGCCACCGCGCAGCACGAGGTCATAGGTCATGGAGGCGCTCCAGGTCTAAAGGCGGCGCGTAGGACCTGTCTCTTATACACATCTAGATGTGTATAAGAGACAGCTGCAGGTCCTTGCCGATCTTCGCCACCTTGCCGCCCGAGAACGCCACGTCCGTGACGGCGTCGAGCTTCTGCGACGGATCGATCACGCGGCCACCGCGCAGCACGAGGTCATAGGTCATGGAGGCGCTCCAGGTCTAAAGGCGGCGCGTAGGACCTGTCTCTTATACACATCTAGATGTGTATAAGAGACAGCTGCAGGTCCTTGCCGATCTTCGCCACCTTGCCGCCCGAGAACGCCACGTCCGTGACGGCGTCGAGCTTCTGCGACGGATCGATCACGCGGCCACCGCGCAGCACGAGGTCATAGGTCATGGAGGCGCTCCAGGTCTAAAGGCGGCGCGTAGGACCTGTCTCTTATACACATCTAGATGTGTATAAGAGACAGCTGCAGGTCCTTGCCGATCTTCGCCACCTTGCCGCCCGAGAACGCCACGTCCGTGACGGCGTCGAGCTTCTGCGACGGATCGATCACGCGGCCACCGCGCAGCACGAGGTCATAGGTCATGGAGGCGCTCCAGGTCTAAAGGCGGCGCGTAGGACCTGTCTCTTATACACATCTAGATGTGTATAAGAGACAGCTGCAGGTCCTTGCCGATCTTCGCCACCTTGCCGCCCGAGAACGCCACGTCCGTGACGGCGTCGAGCTTCTGCGACGGATCGATCACGCGGCCACCGCGCAGCACGAGGTCATAGGTCATGGAGGCGCTCCAGGTCTAAAGGCGGCGCGTAGGACCTGTCTCTTATACACATCTAGATGTGTATAAGAGACAGCTGCAGGTCCTTGCCGATCTTCGCCACCTTGCCGCCCGAGAACGCCACGTCCGTGACGGCGTCGAGCTTCTGCGACGGATCGATCACGCGGCCACCGCGCAGCACGAGGTCATAGGTCATGGAGGCGCTCCAGGTCTAAAGGCGGCGCGTAGGACCTGTCTCTTATACACATCTAGATGTGTATAAGAGACAGCTGCAGGTCCTTGCCGATCTTCGCCACCTTGCCGCCCGAGAACGCCACGTCCGTGACGGCGTCGAGCTTCTGCGACGGATCGATCACGCGGCCACCGCGCAGCACGAGGTCATAGGTCATGGAGGCGCTCCAGGTCTAAAGGCGGCGCGTAGGACAGGTCAAAGTCGTGCGGCGAAGGCGGTCTGCTCCCTCTCCCCTAACGGGGAGAGGGAGCGCACCGCCCGCGCGGCACGAAAATGCATCGTCACGGTCCCGGCCACGGGCGCAATGGCGGGCGCAGCGTCTCGTAGGCGTGCGCCATCCGCAACACGCCGAGATCATCGAAGCGATGCCCCACGATCTGCAGCCCGATGGGCAGGCCGTCGGCGTCGTAGCCGGCGCAGATCGACGCCGCCGGTTGCTCGGAGAAATTGAACGGCGCCGTGAAGCACAGATGCTCGAACGGCTTCGTCGGGTCATCGCCCGGGGCCGCCTGTTCGGCCGCATAGGCGGTGATCGGCGAGGTCGGGCTGATCAAAAAGTCGTAGGGCTCGGTGGCGGCCACCGCCTTCTCGCGCAAGGTCATGATCTGGTTGAGGCCGCGCAGCGCATCGACCGCGCTGGCGCCTTCTGCACGCCGGCACCAGGCGGTGACGTAGGGCAGGATCCTGGCTTGCCGCTCCGGCGGGAACAGCCTGATGTCGGCCAGAAGCAGCGCGGTAGATGTGTATAAGAGACAGGCGCAGATCGACGCCGCCGGTTGCTCGGAGAAATTGAACGGCGCCGTGAAGCACAGATGCTCGAACGGCTTCGTCGGGTCATCGCCCGGGGCCGCCTGTTCGGCCGCATAGGCGGTGATCGGCGAGGTCGGGCTGATCAAAAAGTCGTAGGGCTCGGTGGCGGCCACCGCCTTCTCGCGCAAGGTCATGATCTGGTTGAGGCCGCGCAGCGCATCGACCGCGCTGGCGCCTTCTGCACGCCGGCACCAGGCGGTGACGTAGGGCAGGATCCTGGCTTGCCGCTCCGGCGGGAACAGCCTGATGTCGGCCAGAAGCAGCGCGGTAGATGTGTATAAGAGACAGGCGCAGATCGACGCCGCCGGTTGCTCGGAGAAATTGAACGGCGCCGTGAAGCACAGATGCTCGAACGGCTTCGTCGGGTCATCGCCCGGGGCCGCCTGTTCGGCCGCATAGGCGGTGATCGGCGAGGTCGGGCTGATCAAAAAGTCGTAGGGCTCGGTGGCGGCCACCGCCTTCTCGCGCAAGGTCATGATCTGGTTGAGGCCGCGCAGCGCATCGACCGCGCTGGCGCCTTCTGCACGCCGGCACCAGGCGGTGACGTAGGGCAGGATCCTGGCTTGCCGCTCCGGCGGGAACAGCCTGATGTCGGCCAGAAGCAGCGCGGTAGATGTGTATAAGAGACAGGCGCAGATCGACGCCGCCGGTTGCTCGGAGAAATTGAACGGCGCCGTGAAGCACAGATGCTCGAACGGCTTCGTCGGGTCATCGCCCGGGGCCGCCTGTTCGGCCGCATAGGCGGTGATCGGCGAGGTCGGGCTGATCAAAAAGTCGTAGGGCTCGGTGGCGGCCACCGCCTTCTCGCGCAAGGTCATGATCTGGTTGAGGCCGCGCAGCGCATCGACCGCGCTGGCGCCTTCTGCACGCCGGCACCAGGCGGTGACGTAGGGCAGGATCCTGGCTTGCCGCTCCGGCGGGAACAGCCTGATGTCGGCCAGAAGCAGCGCGGTAGATGTGTATAAGAGACAGGCGCAGATCGACGCCGCCGGTTGCTCGGAGAAATTGAACGGCGCCGTGAAGCACAGATGCTCGAACGGCTTCGTCGGGTCATCGCCCGGGGCCGCCTGTTCGGCCGCATAGGCGGTGATCGGCGAGGTCGGGCTGATCAAAAAGTCGTAGGGCTCGGTGGCGGCCACCGCCTTCTCGCGCAAGGTCATGATCTGGTTGAGGCCGCGCAGCGCATCGACCGCGCTGGCGCCTTCTGCACGCCGGCACCAGGCGGTGACGTAGGGCAGGATCCTGGCTTGCCGCTCCGGCGGGAACAGCCTGATGTCGGCCAGAAGCAGCGCGGTAGATGTGTATAAGAGACAGGCGCAGATCGACGCCGCCGGTTGCTCGGAGAAATTGAACGGCGCCGTGAAGCACAGATGCTCGAACGGCTTCGTCGGGTCATCGCCCGGGGCCGCCTGTTCGGCCGCATAGGCGGTGATCGGCGAGGTCGGGCTGATCAAAAAGTCGTAGGGCTCGGTGGCGGCCACCGCCTTCTCGCGCAAGGTCATGATCTGGTTGAGGCCGCGCAGCGCATCGACCGCGCTGGCGCCTTCTGCACGCCGGCACCAGGCGGTGACGTAGGGCAGGATCCTGGCTTGCCGCTCCGGCGGGAACAGCCTGATGTCGGCCAGAAGCAGCGCGGTAGATGTGTATAAGAGACAGGCGCAGATCGACGCCGCCGGTTGCTCGGAGAAATTGAACGGCGCCGTGAAGCACAGATGCTCGAACGGCTTCGTCGGGTCATCGCCCGGGGCCGCCTGTTCGGCCGCATAGGCGGTGATCGGCGAGGTCGGGCTGATCAAAAAGTCGTAGGGCTCGGTGGCGGCCACCGCCTTCTCGCGCAAGGTCATGATCTGGTTGAGGCCGCGCAGCGCATCGACCGCGCTGGCGCCTTCTGCACGCCGGCACCAGGCGGTGACGTAGGGCAGGATCCTGGCTTGCCGCTCCGGCGGGAACAGCCTGATGTCGGCCAGAAGCAGCGCGGTAGATGTGTATAAGAGACAGGCGCAGATCGACGCCGCCGGTTGCTCGGAGAAATTGAACGGCGCCGTGAAGCACAGATGCTCGAACGGCTTCGTCGGGTCATCGCCCGGGGCCGCCTGTTCGGCCGCATAGGCGGTGATCGGCGAGGTCGGGCTGATCAAAAAGTCGTAGGGCTCGGTGGCGGCCACCGCCTTCTCGCGCAAGGTCATGATCTGGTTGAGGCCGCGCAGCGCATCGACCGCGCTGGCGCCTTCTGCACGCCGGCACCAGGCGGTGACGTAGGGCAGGATCCTGGCTTGCCGCTCCGGCGGGAACAGCCTGATGTCGGCCAGAAGCAGCGCGGTAGATGTGTATAAGAGACAGGCGCAGATCGACGCCGCCGGTTGCTCGGAGAAATTGAACGGCGCCGTGAAGCACAGATGCTCGAACGGCTTCGTCGGGTCATCGCCCGGGGCCGCCTGTTCGGCCGCATAGGCGGTGATCGGCGAGGTCGGGCTGATCAAAAAGTCGTAGGGCTCGGTGGCGGCCACCGCCTTCTCGCGCAAGGTCATGATCTGGTTGAGGCCGCGCAGCGCATCGACCGCGCTGGCGCCTTCTGCACGCCGGCACCAGGCGGTGACGTAGGGCAGGATCCTGGCTTGCCGCTCCGGCGGGAACAGCCTGATGTCGGCCAGAAGCAGCGCGGTAGATGTGTATAAGAGACAGGCGCAGATCGACGCCGCCGGTTGCTCGGAGAAATTGAACGGCGCCGTGAAGCACAGATGCTCGAACGGCTTCGTCGGGTCATCGCCCGGGGCCGCCTGTTCGGCCGCATAGGCGGTGATCGGCGAGGTCGGGCTGATCAAAAAGTCGTAGGGCTCGGTGGCGGCCACCGCCTTCTCGCGCAAGGTCATGATCTGGTTGAGGCCGCGCAGCGCATCGACCGCGCTGGCGCCTTCTGCACGCCGGCACCAGGCGGTGACGTAGGGCAGGATCCTGGCTTGCCGCTCCGGCGGGAACAGCCTGATGTCGGCCAGAAGCAGCGCGGTAGATGTGTATAAGAGACAGGCGCAGATCGACGCCGCCGGTTGCTCGGAGAAATTGAACGGCGCCGTGAAGCACAGATGCTCGAACGGCTTCGTCGGGTCATCGCCCGGGGCCGCCTGTTCGGCCGCATAGGCGGTGATCGGCGAGGTCGGGCTGATCAAAAAGTCGTAGGGCTCGGTGGCGGCCACCGCCTTCTCGCGCAAGGTCATGATCTGGTTGAGGCCGCGCAGCGCATCGACCGCGCTGGCGCCTTCTGCACGCCGGCACCAGGCGGTGACGTAGGGCAGGATCCTGGCTTGCCGCTCCGGCGGGAACAGCCTGATGTCGGCCAGAAGCAGCGCGGTAGATGTGTATAAGAGACAGGCGCAGATCGACGCCGCCGGTTGCTCGGAGAAATTGAACGGCGCCGTGAAGCACAGATGCTCGAACGGCTTCGTCGGGTCATCGCCCGGGGCCGCCTGTTCGGCCGCATAGGCGGTGATCGGCGAGGTCGGGCTGATCAAAAAGTCGTAGGGCTCGGTGGCGGCCACCGCCTTCTCGCGCAAGGTCATGATCTGGTTGAGGCCGCGCAGCGCATCGACCGCGCTGGCGCCTTCTGCACGCCGGCACCAGGCGGTGACGTAGGGCAGGATCCTGGCTTGCCGCTCCGGCGGGAACAGCCTGATGTCGGCCAGAAGCAGCGCGGTAGATGTGTATAAGAGACAGGCGCAGATCGACGCCGCCGGTTGCTCGGAGAAATTGAACGGCGCCGTGAAGCACAGATGCTCGAACGGCTTCGTCGGGTCATCGCCCGGGGCCGCCTGTTCGGCCGCATAGGCGGTGATCGGCGAGGTCGGGCTGATCAAAAAGTCGTAGGGCTCGGTGGCGGCCACCGCCTTCTCGCGCAAGGTCATGATCTGGTTGAGGCCGCGCAGCGCATCGACCGCGCTGGCGCCTTCTGCACGCCGGCACCAGGCGGTGACGTAGGGCAGGATCCTGGCTTGCCGCTCCGGCGGGAACAGCCTGATGTCGGCCAGAAGCAGCGCGGTAGATGTGTATAAGAGACAGGCGCAGATCGACGCCGCCGGTTGCTCGGAGAAATTGAACGGCGCCGTGAAGCACAGATGCTCGAACGGCTTCGTCGGGTCATCGCCCGGGGCCGCCTGTTCGGCCGCATAGGCGGTGATCGGCGAGGTCGGGCTGATCAAAAAGTCGTAGGGCTCGGTGGCGGCCACCGCCTTCTCGCGCAAGGTCATGATCTGGTTGAGGCCGCGCAGCGCATCGACCGCGCTGGCGCCTTCTGCACGCCGGCACCAGGCGGTGACGTAGGGCAGGATCCTGGCTTGCCGCTCCGGCGGGAACAGCCTGATGTCGGCCAGAAGCAGCGCGGTAGATGTGTATAAGAGACAGGCGCAGATCGACGCCGCCGGTTGCTCGGAGAAATTGAACGGCGCCGTGAAGCACAGATGCTCGAACGGCTTCGTCGGGTCATCGCCCGGGGCCGCCTGTTCGGCCGCATAGGCGGTGATCGGCGAGGTCGGGCTGATCAAAAAGTCGTAGGGCTCGGTGGCGGCCACCGCCTTCTCGCGCAAGGTCATGATCTGGTTGAGGCCGCGCAGCGCATCGACCGCGCTGGCGCCTTCTGCACGCCGGCACCAGGCGGTGACGTAGGGCAGGATCCTGGCTTGCCGCTCCGGCGGGAACAGCCTGATGTCGGCCAGAAGCAGCGCGGTAGATGTGTATAAGAGACAGGCGCAGATCGACGCCGCCGGTTGCTCGGAGAAATTGAACGGCGCCGTGAAGCACAGATGCTCGAACGGCTTCGTCGGGTCATCGCCCGGGGCCGCCTGTTCGGCCGCATAGGCGGTGATCGGCGAGGTCGGGCTGATCAAAAAGTCGTAGGGCTCGGTGGCGGCCACCGCCTTCTCGCGCAAGGTCATGATCTGGTTGAGGCCGCGCAGCGCATCGACCGCGCTGGCGCCTTCTGCACGCCGGCACCAGGCGGTGACGTAGGGCAGGATCCTGGCTTGCCGCTCCGGCGGGAACAGCCTGATGTCGGCCAGAAGCAGCGCGGTAGATGTGTATAAGAGACAGGCGCAGATCGACGCCGCCGGTTGCTCGGAGAAATTGAACGGCGCCGTGAAGCACAGATGCTCGAACGGCTTCGTCGGGTCATCGCCCGGGGCCGCCTGTTCGGCCGCATAGGCGGTGATCGGCGAGGTCGGGCTGATCAAAAAGTCGTAGGGCTCGGTGGCGGCCACCGCCTTCTCGCGCAAGGTCATGATCTGGTTGAGGCCGCGCAGCGCATCGACCGCGCTGGCGCCTTCTGCACGCCGGCACCAGGCGGTGACGTAGGGCAGGATCCTGGCTTGCCGCTCCGGCGGGAACAGCCTGATGTCGGCCAGAAGCAGCGCGGTAGATGTGTATAAGAGACAGGCGCAGATCGACGCCGCCGGTTGCTCGGAGAAATTGAACGGCGCCGTGAAGCACAGATGCTCGAACGGCTTCGTCGGGTCATCGCCCGGGGCCGCCTGTTCGGCCGCATAGGCGGTGATCGGCGAGGTCGGGCTGATCAAAAAGTCGTAGGGCTCGGTGGCGGCCACCGCCTTCTCGCGCAAGGTCATGATCTGGTTGAGGCCGCGCAGCGCATCGACCGCGCTGGCGCCTTCTGCACGCCGGCACCAGGCGGTGACGTAGGGCAGGATCCTGGCTTGCCGCTCCGGCGGGAACAGCCTGATGTCGGCCAGAAGCAGCGCGGTAGATGTGTATAAGAGACAGGCGCAGATCGACGCCGCCGGTTGCTCGGAGAAATTGAACGGCGCCGTGAAGCACAGATGCTCGAACGGCTTCGTCGGGTCATCGCCCGGGGCCGCCTGTTCGGCCGCATAGGCGGTGATCGGCGAGGTCGGGCTGATCAAAAAGTCGTAGGGCTCGGTGGCGGCCACCGCCTTCTCGCGCAAGGTCATGATCTGGTTGAGGCCGCGCAGCGCATCGACCGCGCTGGCGCCTTCTGCACGCCGGCACCAGGCGGTGACGTAGGGCAGGATCCTGGCTTGCCGCTCCGGCGGGAACAGCCTGATGTCGGCCAGAAGCAGCGCGGTAGATGTGTATAAGAGACAGGCGCAGATCGACGCCGCCGGTTGCTCGGAGAAATTGAACGGCGCCGTGAAGCACAGATGCTCGAACGGCTTCGTCGGGTCATCGCCCGGGGCCGCCTGTTCGGCCGCATAGGCGGTGATCGGCGAGGTCGGGCTGATCAAAAAGTCGTAGGGCTCGGTGGCGGCCACCGCCTTCTCGCGCAAGGTCATGATCTGGTTGAGGCCGCGCAGCGCATCGACCGCGCTGGCGCCTTCTGCACGCCGGCACCAGGCGGTGACGTAGGGCAGGATCCTGGCTTGCCGCTCCGGCGGGAACAGCCTGATGTCGGCCAGAAGCAGCGCGGTAGATGTGTATAAGAGACAGGCGCAGATCGACGCCGCCGGTTGCTCGGAGAAATTGAACGGCGCCGTGAAGCACAGATGCTCGAACGGCTTCGTCGGGTCATCGCCCGGGGCCGCCTGTTCGGCCGCATAGGCGGTGATCGGCGAGGTCGGGCTGATCAAAAAGTCGTAGGGCTCGGTGGCGGCCACCGCCTTCTCGCGCAAGGTCATGATCTGGTTGAGGCCGCGCAGCGCATCGACCGCGCTGGCGCCTTCTGCACGCCGGCACCAGGCGGTGACGTAGGGCAGGATCCTGGCTTGCCGCTCCGGCGGGAACAGCCTGATGTCGGCCAGAAGCAGCGCGGTAGATGTGTATAAGAGACAGGCGCAGATCGACGCCGCCGGTTGCTCGGAGAAATTGAACGGCGCCGTGAAGCACAGATGCTCGAACGGCTTCGTCGGGTCATCGCCCGGGGCCGCCTGTTCGGCCGCATAGGCGGTGATCGGCGAGGTCGGGCTGATCAAAAAGTCGTAGGGCTCGGTGGCGGCCACCGCCTTCTCGCGCAAGGTCATGATCTGGTTGAGGCCGCGCAGCGCATCGACCGCGCTGGCGCCTTCTGCACGCCGGCACCAGGCGGTGACGTAGGGCAGGATCCTGGCTTGCCGCTCCGGCGGGAACAGCCTGATGTCGGCCAGAAGCAGCGCGGTAGATGTGTATAAGAGACAGGCGCAGATCGACGCCGCCGGTTGCTCGGAGAAATTGAACGGCGCCGTGAAGCACAGATGCTCGAACGGCTTCGTCGGGTCATCGCCCGGGGCCGCCTGTTCGGCCGCATAGGCGGTGATCGGCGAGGTCGGGCTGATCAAAAAGTCGTAGGGCTCGGTGGCGGCCACCGCCTTCTCGCGCAAGGTCATGATCTGGTTGAGGCCGCGCAGCGCATCGACCGCGCTGGCGCCTTCTGCACGCCGGCACCAGGCGGTGACGTAGGGCAGGATCCTGGCTTGCCGCTCCGGCGGGAACAGCCTGATGTCGGCCAGAAGCAGCGCGGTAGATGTGTATAAGAGACAGGCGCAGATCGACGCCGCCGGTTGCTCGGAGAAATTGAACGGCGCCGTGAAGCACAGATGCTCGAACGGCTTCGTCGGGTCATCGCCCGGGGCCGCCTGTTCGGCCGCATAGGCGGTGATCGGCGAGGTCGGGCTGATCAAAAAGTCGTAGGGCTCGGTGGCGGCCACCGCCTTCTCGCGCAAGGTCATGATCTGGTTGAGGCCGCGCAGCGCATCGACCGCGCTGGCGCCTTCTGCACGCCGGCACCAGGCGGTGACGTAGGGCAGGATCCTGGCTTGCCGCTCCGGCGGGAACAGCCTGATGTCGGCCAGAAGCAGCGCGGTAGATGTGTATAAGAGACAGGCGCAGATCGACGCCGCCGGTTGCTCGGAGAAATTGAACGGCGCCGTGAAGCACAGATGCTCGAACGGCTTCGTCGGGTCATCGCCCGGGGCCGCCTGTTCGGCCGCATAGGCGGTGATCGGCGAGGTCGGGCTGATCAAAAAGTCGTAGGGCTCGGTGGCGGCCACCGCCTTCTCGCGCAAGGTCATGATCTGGTTGAGGCCGCGCAGCGCATCGACCGCGCTGGCGCCTTCTGCACGCCGGCACCAGGCGGTGACGTAGGGCAGGATCCTGGCTTGCCGCTCCGGCGGGAACAGCCTGATGTCGGCCAGAAGCAGCGCGGTAGATGTGTATAAGAGACAGGCGCAGATCGACGCCGCCGGTTGCTCGGAGAAATTGAACGGCGCCGTGAAGCACAGATGCTCGAACGGCTTCGTCGGGTCATCGCCCGGGGCCGCCTGTTCGGCCGCATAGGCGGTGATCGGCGAGGTCGGGCTGATCAAAAAGTCGTAGGGCTCGGTGGCGGCCACCGCCTTCTCGCGCAAGGTCATGATCTGGTTGAGGCCGCGCAGCGCATCGACCGCGCTGGCGCCTTCTGCACGCCGGCACCAGGCGGTGACGTAGGGCAGGATCCTGGCTTGCCGCTCCGGCGGGAACAGCCTGATGTCGGCCAGAAGCAGCGCGGTAGATGTGTATAAGAGACAGGCGCAGATCGACGCCGCCGGTTGCTCGGAGAAATTGAACGGCGCCGTGAAGCACAGATGCTCGAACGGCTTCGTCGGGTCATCGCCCGGGGCCGCCTGTTCGGCCGCATAGGCGGTGATCGGCGAGGTCGGGCTGATCAAAAAGTCGTAGGGCTCGGTGGCGGCCACCGCCTTCTCGCGCAAGGTCATGATCTGGTTGAGGCCGCGCAGCGCATCGACCGCGCTGGCGCCTTCTGCACGCCGGCACCAGGCGGTGACGTAGGGCAGGATCCTGGCTTGCCGCTCCGGCGGGAACAGCCTGATGTCGGCCAGAAGCAGCGCGGTAGATGTGTATAAGAGACAGGCGCAGATCGACGCCGCCGGTTGCTCGGAGAAATTGAACGGCGCCGTGAAGCACAGATGCTCGAACGGCTTCGTCGGGTCATCGCCCGGGGCCGCCTGTTCGGCCGCATAGGCGGTGATCGGCGAGGTCGGGCTGATCAAAAAGTCGTAGGGCTCGGTGGCGGCCACCGCCTTCTCGCGCAAGGTCATGATCTGGTTGAGGCCGCGCAGCGCATCGACCGCGCTGGCGCCTTCTGCACGCCGGCACCAGGCGGTGACGTAGGGCAGGATCCTGGCTTGCCGCTCCGGCGGGAACAGCCTGATGTCGGCCAGAAGCAGCGCGGTAGATGTGTATAAGAGACAGGCGCAGATCGACGCCGCCGGTTGCTCGGAGAAATTGAACGGCGCCGTGAAGCACAGATGCTCGAACGGCTTCGTCGGGTCATCGCCCGGGGCCGCCTGTTCGGCCGCATAGGCGGTGATCGGCGAGGTCGGGCTGATCAAAAAGTCGTAGGGCTCGGTGGCGGCCACCGCCTTCTCGCGCAAGGTCATGATCTGGTTGAGGCCGCGCAGCGCATCGACCGCGCTGGCGCCTTCTGCACGCCGGCACCAGGCGGTGACGTAGGGCAGGATCCTGGCTTGCCGCTCCGGCGGGAACAGCCTGATGTCGGCCAGAAGCAGCGCGGTAGATGTGTATAAGAGACAGGCGCAGATCGACGCCGCCGGTTGCTCGGAGAAATTGAACGGCGCCGTGAAGCACAGATGCTCGAACGGCTTCGTCGGGTCATCGCCCGGGGCCGCCTGTTCGGCCGCATAGGCGGTGATCGGCGAGGTCGGGCTGATCAAAAAGTCGTAGGGCTCGGTGGCGGCCACCGCCTTCTCGCGCAAGGTCATGATCTGGTTGAGGCCGCGCAGCGCATCGACCGCGCTGGCGCCTTCTGCACGCCGGCACCAGGCGGTGACGTAGGGCAGGATCCTGGCTTGCCGCTCCGGCGGGAACAGCCTGATGTCGGCCAGAAGCAGCGCGGTAGATGTGTATAAGAGACAGGCGCAGATCGACGCCGCCGGTTGCTCGGAGAAATTGAACGGCGCCGTGAAGCACAGATGCTCGAACGGCTTCGTCGGGTCATCGCCCGGGGCCGCCTGTTCGGCCGCATAGGCGGTGATCGGCGAGGTCGGGCTGATCAAAAAGTCGTAGGGCTCGGTGGCGGCCACCGCCTTCTCGCGCAAGGTCATGATCTGGTTGAGGCCGCGCAGCGCATCGACCGCGCTGGCGCCTTCTGCACGCCGGCACCAGGCGGTGACGTAGGGCAGGATCCTGGCTTGCCGCTCCGGCGGGAACAGCCTGATGTCGGCCAGAAGCAGCGCGGTAGATGTGTATAAGAGACAGGCGCAGATCGACGCCGCCGGTTGCTCGGAGAAATTGAACGGCGCCGTGAAGCACAGATGCTCGAACGGCTTCGTCGGGTCATCGCCCGGGGCCGCCTGTTCGGCCGCATAGGCGGTGATCGGCGAGGTCGGGCTGATCAAAAAGTCGTAGGGCTCGGTGGCGGCCACCGCCTTCTCGCGCAAGGTCATGATCTGGTTGAGGCCGCGCAGCGCATCGACCGCGCTGGCGCCTTCTGCACGCCGGCACCAGGCGGTGACGTAGGGCAGGATCCTGGCTTGCCGCTCCGGCGGGAACAGCCTGATGTCGGCCAGAAGCAGCGCGGTAGATGTGTATAAGAGACAGGCGCAGATCGACGCCGCCGGTTGCTCGGAGAAATTGAACGGCGCCGTGAAGCACAGATGCTCGAACGGCTTCGTCGGGTCATCGCCCGGGGCCGCCTGTTCGGCCGCATAGGCGGTGATCGGCGAGGTCGGGCTGATCAAAAAGTCGTAGGGCTCGGTGGCGGCCACCGCCTTCTCGCGCAAGGTCATGATCTGGTTGAGGCCGCGCAGCGCATCGACCGCGCTGGCGCCTTCTGCACGCCGGCACCAGGCGGTGACGTAGGGCAGGATCCTGGCTTGCCGCTCCGGCGGGAACAGCCTGATGTCGGCCAGAAGCAGCGCGGTAGATGTGTATAAGAGACAGGCGCAGATCGACGCCGCCGGTTGCTCGGAGAAATTGAACGGCGCCGTGAAGCACAGATGCTCGAACGGCTTCGTCGGGTCATCGCCCGGGGCCGCCTGTTCGGCCGCATAGGCGGTGATCGGCGAGGTCGGGCTGATCAAAAAGTCGTAGGGCTCGGTGGCGGCCACCGCCTTCTCGCGCAAGGTCATGATCTGGTTGAGGCCGCGCAGCGCATCGACCGCGCTGGCGCCTTCTGCACGCCGGCACCAGGCGGTGACGTAGGGCAGGATCCTGGCTTGCCGCTCCGGCGGGAACAGCCTGATGTCGGCCAGAAGCAGCGCGGTAGATGTGTATAAGAGACAGGCGCAGATCGACGCCGCCGGTTGCTCGGAGAAATTGAACGGCGCCGTGAAGCACAGATGCTCGAACGGCTTCGTCGGGTCATCGCCCGGGGCCGCCTGTTCGGCCGCATAGGCGGTGATCGGCGAGGTCGGGCTGATCAAAAAGTCGTAGGGCTCGGTGGCGGCCACCGCCTTCTCGCGCAAGGTCATGATCTGGTTGAGGCCGCGCAGCGCATCGACCGCGCTGGCGCCTTCTGCACGCCGGCACCAGGCGGTGACGTAGGGCAGGATCCTGGCTTGCCGCTCCGGCGGGAACAGCCTGATGTCGGCCAGAAGCAGCGCGGTAGATGTGTATAAGAGACAGGCGCAGATCGACGCCGCCGGTTGCTCGGAGAAATTGAACGGCGCCGTGAAGCACAGATGCTCGAACGGCTTCGTCGGGTCATCGCCCGGGGCCGCCTGTTCGGCCGCATAGGCGGTGATCGGCGAGGTCGGGCTGATCAAAAAGTCGTAGGGCTCGGTGGCGGCCACCGCCTTCTCGCGCAAGGTCATGATCTGGTTGAGGCCGCGCAGCGCATCGACCGCGCTGGCGCCTTCTGCACGCCGGCACCAGGCGGTGACGTAGGGCAGGATCCTGGCTTGCCGCTCCGGCGGGAACAGCCTGATGTCGGCCAGAAGCAGCGCGGTAGATGTGTATAAGAGACAGGCGCAGATCGACGCCGCCGGTTGCTCGGAGAAATTGAACGGCGCCGTGAAGCACAGATGCTCGAACGGCTTCGTCGGGTCATCGCCCGGGGCCGCCTGTTCGGCCGCATAGGCGGTGATCGGCGAGGTCGGGCTGATCAAAAAGTCGTAGGGCTCGGTGGCGGCCACCGCCTTCTCGCGCAAGGTCATGATCTGGTTGAGGCCGCGCAGCGCATCGACCGCGCTGGCGCCTTCTGCACGCCGGCACCAGGCGGTGACGTAGGGCAGGATCCTGGCTTGCCGCTCCGGCGGGAACAGCCTGATGTCGGCCAGAAGCAGCGCGGTAGATGTGTATAAGAGACAGGCGCAGATCGACGCCGCCGGTTGCTCGGAGAAATTGAACGGCGCCGTGAAGCACAGATGCTCGAACGGCTTCGTCGGGTCATCGCCCGGGGCCGCCTGTTCGGCCGCATAGGCGGTGATCGGCGAGGTCGGGCTGATCAAAAAGTCGTAGGGCTCGGTGGCGGCCACCGCCTTCTCGCGCAAGGTCATGATCTGGTTGAGGCCGCGCAGCGCATCGACCGCGCTGGCGCCTTCTGCACGCCGGCACCAGGCGGTGACGTAGGGCAGGATCCTGGCTTGCCGCTCCGGCGGGAACAGCCTGATGTCGGCCAGAAGCAGCGCGGTAGATGTGTATAAGAGACAGGCGCAGATCGACGCCGCCGGTTGCTCGGAGAAATTGAACGGCGCCGTGAAGCACAGATGCTCGAACGGCTTCGTCGGGTCATCGCCCGGGGCCGCCTGTTCGGCCGCATAGGCGGTGATCGGCGAGGTCGGGCTGATCAAAAAGTCGTAGGGCTCGGTGGCGGCCACCGCCTTCTCGCGCAAGGTCATGATCTGGTTGAGGCCGCGCAGCGCATCGACCGCGCTGGCGCCTTCTGCACGCCGGCACCAGGCGGTGACGTAGGGCAGGATCCTGGCTTGCCGCTCCGGCGGGAACAGCCTGATGTCGGCCAGAAGCCGCGCGGCGAAGAAGCAATCGACCCCGTCGAGCATGTCGCGCGTGAAGATCGGCGCGACGGGCTCCACGATTGCGCCCGCCGGCGCGAGCGTGTCGGCAGCCGCTTGCACCGCCGCGCGTACCGCAGCTTGCGGCGCGATGCCGACCCCGATGTCGAGCAGGAGGCCGAGCCTCTTGCCTTTGACAAAGCCTTCGAGCAGTGCGGTCCACGCGACCTCCTCGCGCGGCAAGGCCATGTAGTCGCGCGCATCGGGCCTGCTCAGCGCGGTCATGGCGAGCGCGGCATCCGTCACCGTACGCGTCATCGGCCCGACCACGCGCCCGAGAAACGGCGGGTGGATCGGCACCCGGCCGAGGCTCGGCTTGAGCGCAAAGATGCCGTTATAGGCGGCGGGCAGGCGCACCGAACCTGCAATGTCGGTGCCGAGTGCCAGTGGACCATAGCCCGCGGCCAGTCCCGCGCCGGCGCCCGAGCTCGAGCCGCCGGTGTTGCGCGCGGGATTCCACGGGTTGCGCGTGACGCCGTGGAGGCTCGAGACTCCCGATACCAGCATGCCGTAGTCGGGCATCGTGGTCTTGCCCAGGATCACGCAGCCGGCTTCCCGCAACCGCGCCACAGGCGGCGAGTCCACGCCTCCGGGGCTTGTGTCTCCGGCCGCGGAGCCGACCGGCGTCGGCATGCCCCTCACCGGGATGTTGTCCTTGATCGTGATGGGCACGCCGTCGAGCGCGCTCAGCGGCGCGCCATTTCGCCAGCGCGCCTCCGAGAGCGCGGCCTGCGCCAGCGCCCCCTCGGCATCGACGATGTACATCGCGTTGATCTTCTTCTCCCAAGCCTCCATGCGGGCGAGCACGGCGCGTGCTGCCTCGACTGGCGAGATGCGGCGGGCGCGGKAGCCTTGGGAAAGATCGTAGGCGGAGAGGTCGTGCAGACTGGTCATGCCGGCCAACGTAGAGCATCTGGAGGAAAAGGCGACCGGGAAAACGTCAGGCGGCTGACCACCCGGGTGCTAGCCCTTCACCGCCCCCAGGGTGAGGCCGCGGACGATGTGGCGCTGCAGGAACAGTACCACCGCGAACACCGGCAGCAGCGCCACCAAGCCGACCACCGCCATCTCGCCCCAGCGCACGCCCTGGGTGGTGATCAGCTTGGGGATCGAGACCGGCAGCGTCTGCACCGCCTTGCCGCCCAGCATGAAGGCGAACAGAAACTCGTTCCAGGCGAAGATGAAGCACAGCACCGCGGTGGCGATCACGCCGTTGCGCAGCAGCGGGAATACGACGCGGCGGAAGATCTGCGGCTTGGACCAGCCCTCGAGCTCGGCCGCCTCTTCGAGCTCCACCGGCAGATCGCGACAGAAGCTGCGGAGCACCCACACGTAGAACGACAGGTTGAAGGTCATGTAGGCGACGGTCAGCCCGATAAAAGAATCGAGCAGGCCGACCTTGGCGAAGATCAGATAGAACGGAATGACGAGGCACACCGGCGGCGCCATGCGGGTGGCGAGAATGAACAGGAACAGGTCGTCCTTCGCCTTCATCTCGAAGCGCGCGAAGGCGTACGCCGCGGGCGTGCCGATCAGCACGACCAGCGCCGTCGAGACCGCACACAGCGCGAACGAGGTGAGCAGGTTCCAGTGGAAGCCTTCCTTGATCACGTACGCGAAGTGCTCAAGCGTGGGTTGGAACAGGAAGACGGTGGGCCGCGCGAACATGACGTCCGTGGGCTTGACCGCCATTGTCGCCATCCAGAACACCGGAAACAGGACCAGCACACCGTAGACCAGTGCGACCGTCGTCCAGAGGATGCTCGTGCGATTGCTGCTCATGGCGTGCTCAGAACGCGTTCAGGCGCTTCTTGGCGATCTGGTAGAAGACGTTGCAGAACGCAAAGAAGGCGATCCACACGATGATGGCGAAGGCGGACGCCTCGCCGATGTTCCAGAACTCGAACGTCATCTTGTAGGCGAGCATGCTCGGGGTCTCGGTCGTCGTGCCCGGCCCGCCGCCAGTCAGGATGAACACGGTGTCGAACACCTTGAACGCGTCGATCAGGCGCAGCAGCCCGACCACCGCGAGAAGCGGGGCCAGCATCGGCAAAGTCAGCCGAAAGAAGATCTGCAGGCTGTTCGCGCCGTCGACTGCGGCAGCGCGATAGGGGCCGAGCGGCAGCGCCTGTAGCCCTGCGAAGAACGCCAGCATCATGAACGGCGTCCATTGCCAGATGTCGACGAAGATCAGCGCATAGAGAGCAAGGTTCGGCGACGCGAACACGGACGTGCTCCCGATCAGGCCAAACCGCTCGAGCACATTGTAGGAGATGAAGCCCCAGGAGCCCGCCAGCATGATCTTCCAGAGCAGGCCGACCACGATCGGCGCCATCATCGCCGGCATGAACAGGAACGGGACCAACGCCGAGCGGCCGCGGATGTTCTGATTGAGCACCAGCGCGCCGGCAAGTCCGAGCATGAACTCGATCGGCACAGCGATCGCCACGAAGACAAGGGCGATGCCGATGGCGTTCCAGAAACGCCCGTCGGAGAACAAGGTGAGGTAGTTCTCAAAGCCGATGAAGTCGGTGACGCGGCCGTACTTGGCTTTATGGAAGCTCAGGAAGATCGCGTAGGCGAACGGCACCAGCGATACGACGGTGAGCGTGAGCATCGTCGGCGCGATGAGAAGGTAGGGATACCAGAACGCCTGCCGCCGCCTGGGCGGGACGGCGGAAGTTGCAAGCTCTGGAAGCTCGGTTGTGACGGTCATGTGCCCCTCGTTGAGCTGTCATTCCGGGGCCCGAGCGAAGCGAGGGAGCCCGGAATGACGCAAACCAATCAACGGCCCGACGCTACAACGTGCACTTCTGGCCGCAGTACTTGACCAGGATCGCCTGGCCCTGCTTGGCGCCGTCCTCTGGCGTGACCTTGCCGAGGCCGATCTCCTGCGCGAGCCCCGAGAGCTCATCGTAGATCTCGAAGAACTTCGGCATCTTCGGCTTGCTGCGCGAGACATCGAGCGTGCTCTTCATCGCTACGAACAGTCCCTTCTGCGGCCCATCGGCGAGCACGGGCAGCGCCCAAGAGCTGTTGCGGA
>BFBZ01000630.1_pt1 | contig 30597 bp, 29 predicted proteins | sample 1888401 | NCBI WGS metagenome assembly BFBZ01 (sample SAMD00112614, study PRJDB3348) | symbiont metagenome | host: Chara braunii
ATCGAACCAACTAGAGATTTGAGGTTGATTATGCTCGACCGTGAAGGCTTCCGCCCCAACGTCGGCATCATCCTGCTCAACCAGCGCAACGAGGTGTTCTGGGGCAAACGCATCCGGACGCACTCATGGCAGTTCCCGCAGGGGGGCATCAAGCACGGTGAAACGCCTGAGCAGGCGATGTTCCGAGAGCTCCACGAGGAAGTGGGGCTGATTCCCGAGCATGTGCGCATCATCGCGCGGACTCGCGACTGGCTGCGCTACGAGGTGCCCGAGCACTTCATCCGCCGCGACGCGCGCGGCCACTACAAGGGCCAGAAGCAGATCTGGTTCCTGCTGCAGCTGACGGGCCGCGACTGCGACATGAACCTGCGCGCCACCGACCACCCGGAGTTCGACGCCTGGCGCTGGAATGAATACTGGGTGCCGCTGGAGGCCGTCATCGAGTTCAAGCGCGGCGTGTACGAGATGGCGCTGACGGAGCTTGCGCGCTTCCTGCCGCGCATCAACCACCACAACCGCTATCTGCGCGCCGGCATGCGGCCGGCCCACCGCGGCGAGCGCAACAGCGGGCCGATGCCGCTGGAGACGACGACGGCGCCGCCGGAGGGCGAGCCGCAGAGCTGACGCAGCCTCCGCCCTCAGCGGAGGACCAGATTGTCCCGGTGGATGAGTTCCGGCTCGGCGGCATAGCCCAGCAAGGCCTCGAACTCCGACGAGGGCTTGCGCGCAATCAGCCGCGACTCCGCGCCGGAGTAGTTGGCCAGGCCGCGCGCCAATTCGGTGCCGTCCGGTGCCAGCACGGCGATGACATCGCCCCGATGGAAGTCGCCCTGCACCTCGGTGACGCCGATGGGCAGCAGGCTCTTGCCTTCGCCGCGCAGCTTGATCACCGCACCCGCATCCACCTTGACCGCGCCGCGCATCTGCAGGTGATCCACCATCCACTGCTTGCGCGCCTGCAGCTTGGGCGTCGCCGCGTGCAGGGCCGTGCCGATGGCCTCGCCGCGCGCGAGGCGCAGCAGCACGCCGGGCTCGCGCCCCCAGGCGATGACGGTGCCGGCACCGCTGCCGGCCGCGCGCTTGGCGGCGAGGATCTTGGTCAGCATGCCGCCCCGGCCGATGCTGGAGCCCGCGCCGCCCGCCATGCGTTCGAGCTCGGGATCACCCGCCTGGGCGTTGTCGATGAAGCGCGCGTCGGGGTTCTTGCGCGGGTCGGCCGAGTAGAGGCCGCGCTGGTCGGTCAGGATGACGAGGGCGTCCGCCTCGACGAGGTTGGCCACGAGCGCGCCCAGCGTGTCGTTGTCGCCGAACTTGATCTCGTCGTTGACGACCGTGTCGTTCTCGTTGATGACCGGCAGCACGCGGTGGGCCATCAGCGTCAGCAGCGTGGAACGGGCGTTCAGGTAGCGCTCGCGGTCGGCCAGGTCGGCGTGGGTCAGCAGCACCTGGGCGCTGTGCATGCCATGGGCGCTGAGCTGGCTCTCGTACATCTGGGCCAGGCCCATCTGCCCGACGGCGGCGGCGGCCTGGAGCTCGTGCAGCTCCTTGGGGCGCGTCGCCCAGCCCAGGCGCTTCATGCCCTCGGCGATGGCGCCGCTGGACACCATGACCAGCTCGCGCCCCTCGCCCGCCAATGCCGCCAGTTGGCGGCTCCAGTTCGCAATCGCTTCGGCGTCGACGCCGCGCCCCTCGTTGGTGACGAGGCTGGAACCGACCTTGACAACGATGCGGCGCGCGCTGGACAGCAGACTCATTCGGCGGGATTGGGCGTATCGAAACGGATGTCGCGCTCTTCGATCACGCGCTGCTCGGCGGCGACGTGGTCGTAGATGGCATGGATCAGCGGCTGGCAGCCCTCGCGGGTCAGCGCCGAGATCTCGAAAACCGGGCCCTTCCAGCGGTAACGCTTGACGAAGTCCTTCACGCGCGCGGCGCGCTCGTCCTCGGGCACCATGTCCAGCTTGTTCAGCACCAGCCAGCGCGGCTTGGCGTGCAGCTCGGCGTCGTACTTCTTCAGCTCGGCGACGATGGCCTTGGCTTCCTTGACCGGGTCGACCTCGGGGTCGAAGGGCGCGAGGTCGACGACATGCAGCAGCAGCCGCGTGCGCTGCAGATGGCGCAGGAACTGGTGCCCCAGGCCGGCGCCTTCGGCTGCACCTTCGATCAGGCCGGGGATGTCGGCGACGACGAAGCTCTTTTCCGGCCCGACGCGCACGACGCCCAGGTTGGGATGCAGCGTCGTGAAGGGGTAGTCGGCGATCTTGGGCCTGGCGTTGGAGATCGCCGTGATCAGCGTCGACTTGCCCGCATTGGGCTGGCCCAGCAGGCCCACGTCGGCCAGCACGCGCAGTTCCAGCCGCACCTTCTTGATCTCGCCCGGCCAGCCCGGCGTCTTCTGCCGCGGCGCGCGGTTGGTCGAGGTCTTGAAATGCAGATTGCCGAAGCCGCCGTCGCCGCCCTTGCACAGCAGGATGCGCTCGCCCGGCTCCAGCAGTTCGCCGATGACGGATTCGGTTTCGAGGTCGGTGATGATGGTGCCGACCGGCATGCGCAGCACGATGTCTTCGGCCGCCGCACCGAAGCAGTCGGAGCCCCGGCCGGCCTCGCCGTTGCGCGCCTCGTGGCGGCGCGCATAGCGGTAGTCGATCAGCGTGTTGAGATTGCGGTCCGCCTCGGCCCAGACGCTGCCGCCCTTGCCGCCATCGCCGCCGTCCGGCCCGCCGAAGGGAATGAATTTTTCGCGGCGAAAGCTCGCGCAGCCGGCGCCACCGTTACCGGCGGCGACATCGATGGTGGCTTCGTCAACGAATTTCATGGCGGTCGGCCATCGTAATGGCTGGGTTGCGGCCCGGCGCGCCGTCATGTGGCGCGCCAGACTTCAGAAATGACAAAGCCCCGGCAGGCCGGGGCTTGGATGTTCGGGCGTCAGGTGCGCCCGAAACGGCTGGCGCCTCAGGCGGCCAGCGGCGTGACGACGACCGTCGCGCGGTTGCTTGCACCCTTGGTGGTGAAGCTGACATGGCCGTCGACCAGCGCGAACAGCGTGTGGTCCTTGCCGATGCCGACGTTCACACCGGGGTGGAACTTGGTGCCGCGCTGGCGGACGATGATCGAGCCGGCGGAGATCAGTTCACCGCCGTAAGCCTTGACGCCCAGCATCTTGGGCTTGGAGTCGCGGCCATTCCGTGTGGAACCGCCGCCCTTTTTCTGTGCCATGTTTAGCTCCTAGAAATTAGCGAAAGACGACTGGGATCAGCCGTTGACCGCGCTGATTTCCAGCTCGGTGTAGTTCTGGCGATGGCCTTGGCTCTTCTTGTAGTGCTTGCGACGGCGCATCTTGAAGATGCGAACCTTGTCGTGCTTGCCGTGGCTGACGACCGTGGCCTTGACCGTGGCGCCGGCGACCAGCGGAGCGCCGATCTTCAGTTCGCCACCGTTGCCGACGGCCAGCACCTGGTCGATGGTGACCTCAGCGCCGACTTCCGCGTCGAGCAGTTCAACCTTGATCTTTTCGCCGGCAGCAACCTTGTACTGCTTGCCGCCGGTTTTGATGACCGCGTACATATTCATCCTTCCGCACCCTGGGGGTGCATTCACCCGGCTCCACGGCTCGCGCCGCGTTTACCAGGCCTTTTTGTCGGTTTTAGTCAGTCCTGCCTCTCCACGACCCCGCCAAGGCGCACGAATCGCAAAGAGCCCACGAGTATACCCTGAGCCTACGCCGGCAGGCAATGCCCCATCTTCCGCCCTGCACACGCAGGCCCGAGCACAAACCACACTGCCGCACAAGGCCGGGACGCGAGTGCCCGCTTCCTATAATCCCGCGATTCCCAACCTGAGAGTCCAGAGTGCGCGTCGAGTCAACCTCGCCCCCTTCCCAAGTTGCCGAGGTTCTCGCCCTGTTGGCCGCAGAAATGGCCCAGGTCGATGCCGTCATCGGCCGGCGCCTGAGCTCCGACGTGGCGCTGATCGACCAGATCGCCCACTACATCGTGCATGCCGGCGGCAAGCGCATGCGCCCCAAGCTCGTGCTGCTGTTCGCCAACGCGCTGGGCTTCGACCGCCCCGAACGCTTCGAACTGGCCGCCGTCGTCGAATTCATCCACACGGCAACGCTGCTGCACGACGACGTCGTCGACGAGTCGTCGCTGCGTCGCGGCAAACCGACCGCCAATGCATTGTTCGGCAACGCGGCCAGCGTGCTGGTGGGCGACTTCCTCTACTCGCGCGCCTTCCAGATGATGGTGTCGGTGGACCGCATGCGCGTGCTGGAAGTGCTGGCCGAGGCCACCAATGTCATCGCCGAGGGCGAGGTCCTGCAACTGATGAACATGCACGACCCCGACATCACCGTCGAGAGTTATCTGCGCGTCATCCGCTTCAAGACCGCCAAGCTCTTCGAGGCCAGCGCCCGCCTGGGCGCCGTGCTGGCGAACGCGACGCCGGAAGTCGAGGAAGCCTGCGCCGCCTACGGCCGCGCGCTGGGCACGGCCTTCCAGCTCATCGACGACGTGCTGGATTACGAGGGCGACGCGCACGAACTCGGCAAGAACATCGGCGACGATCTGCGCGAAGGCAAGACGACGCTGCCGCTGCTGATCGCGATGGAGCGCGCCGCGCCCGAACAGCGCGCCATGCTGCGCCATGCGATTGAGCACGGCGAGCTGGAGAAGCTGGCCGAGATCGTCGCCATCGTGCGGGCCACGGGCGCACTCGAGTCCACACGCGAAGTCGCCCGCACCGAGGCCAGACATGCCAGCGACTGCCTCAAGCTGCTACCTCCCAACAAGTGGACAGAATCTCTGCTAGAATTCGCAATTCAGTCGGTTGAGCGTCACTCCTGAATGACGGCCAACCGGAAGAGCTGAAGACATCGGGGTGTAGCTTAGCCTGGTAGAGCGCTACGTTCGGGACGTAGAGGCCGGAGGTTCGAATCCTCTCACCCCGACCAGGATTCCCTTTGTAAATCAACGACTTATCCAACCACGGACTTCGTCGCTGAGGACACCAAGGGGACTATGGTGGTAAATCGGTGGTACGCCATGTACCGCCAACGCGAAGAAAGTTCGCGTCATGCCACCTGTACTTGCCTATACCGAGTTCCAGAAACTTTCTGTTTGAACTCGCTCATGGCAAGCATTGAAAACAAGTCCCGCACCCAGGTCAGCGTCAAGAAGCGCGACGACCTCACGAAGTGCTTCCCCTACGACAAGTCTGAGGCCGCAACGGCCTACGTGGCTGAGCTCAAAGAAGCTGGTCACAAGCCCCTGCTCTCTGTTCTCGACGAGAGCTATCTCGTGCGTTGGAAGGACGAGTATGGCAAGCGCGTCAGCAAGTCGGCAGGTAGCGCGGCAGAAGCCGACGCAATCAAGAAGAGGGTCGAGGCGGACCAGTACCACGGTCTCTTCGTGGACTACACCGAGGGTCACAAGCTCAAGCTTTCCGACCTGGTGATTCGCTACCTCTGGGAGGAGGCTCCTCGCCTGAAGAGCTTCTTGATTGGGGCCTACCAAATCAACTCTTGGCTGGTCGATGCCGGGCTCCCGCGGCAGGACATCGCCGAGGTCCACGCAGCGCACAAGAATCCTGAAGACCGCAACTTGCGCATCCCGAAGCCCAACGGGCACCGCATGTCAGAGCCCAACGAAGCGGCCAAGTTCATCCTCAAGCCGTTCTCCGAGATCGGGCCGACCGACCTTCAGCGCTACGTCGACGAGCGCTCCGAGGACGTGGACCCCGCAACCATCAATCGCGAGTTGGACGTCATCTCGCGCGTGTGTCGCGTCGCGATTGACAAGTGGCGCATCCATGGCTGAAGGAACTTCCCAGGACCAGCGAGTACGTCTTTCCTATCACCGTGGCGTATCTGCGCAAGGCATGGAAGCGCATCTGCAAAGCCGCCGGGATAGCGACCGAAGGGGATGACCGCCTTCGCATTCATGACCTCCGCCACGAGGCCATCTCCCGTGTCGCTGAAGCCGGCAGCCTGCTCCCTGGGGGCATCTCGCTTATCGACTTGCAGGCTTTCAGCGGCCACCAGGACACTCGCATGCTGTTGCGGTACACGCACTTGACGCCCGGCGGGTTGGCCAAACGCCTCGACGCGGCCTTCAAAGACCAGGAGCAGGTGACGTTTCATCATGGTCGCCGCCGTCTTACGAAGGACGCCAAGGTCACCATGGCCGAGCTCGTGGCGGCGCCGCTCATCAAGCCCGGCGTGACCGCGGCCCCTAGCCGCTCACCCGGGTGATGTCCCAGCGCGTGGTGTAAGTCCACAGCCCGGACATCCAGCTGGTGCAGTTGCTCCGTGAGCTCTTCAGGGTGTCATTTCAGGTCACTGTGCTAACCCAGCCGGGCGGTGAGTTGACAGAAGTGCAGTGCAAGTCCGTAGCTCGACCTGAAGCTCGGCAGCGCCTCCTCTCCATCAAAGATGGGCTTAGCAAGCCGCAGCACGGATTTCTGCAAATGGGAGAACACGACGACGGCGTCCTTATCGACCCCGAGGGCGTCAAAGCCGCCCTCAGGCTCGTCCGGTTGGATGGCGATGCTCAACTCATCGCTGTCGGCCACTGAAGATGCCTCCCTGGTCGTCAAGATCGAAAAGGCCTTGAACTTCACCGTCGAGGTGCGCAGGCTGGCGGCGAGCCTTTGGCCCAATCATCGTCATGCTGTCACGCCCTACTGCTTCCGCCACCAGTGGGCCGCCGATGCCAAGCGGGCGGGCACAGCCGACGCCGTCAGTCGAGGTCTGGGGCACTTGTCCAATAAGACCCAGCGGCGGTACGGCACAGCCTCGCAGGCGGGCCATGGGCGTGTCCTGCGGCCGGTGGAAGTTGAAGCCGAGCGCGCCATCAGGAGGGCGGCGCTACGGATTCCAGCGATCCGGCCAGACGAGGCCGAGCTCACAGGTTGAGGCAACAGATCTCGGCTCACTCATAACCTCTACAGGGGGTGGAGTCTCTCGACGAGTCGCGGGGGCGACCCATCGCGGGGAGCCAGCAGCCTAGTGGCTCAGCCGTGCGGACTCGAGCGCGAAATTTGCTCATCGATATGCGCAAGTCGTGCACTGCCCAGGACGTGCGCGGCGCGCCGTTTCGAGGCTGCATATCGACATGAAGAGAACGAGCTTCGTTGCGGGGATGGGGGTCCACAGAATGAGTCTCACCTTCACATCTACCGCACCGTCATGTGCCTCCTTCATCGCCTTTGCGACCGGGCCTGTCAGGGGTGTCGCTCATGAGCTACCGTCTTTCTCTGCTCGAAAAAAGCCTGATCCCGCAGGGCTCCACCGCCGCCGAGGCCCTGCGTCGCACCACGCAGCTGGCGCAGCGTGCGGAGGCCCTGGGCTATCACCGGTTCTGGGTCAACGAACATCACGGCAACGACGAGCTCGCCGGCTCCACCCCCGAGGTGCTGATCGCGCATCTGCTGGCTCGCACCACCAGCATCCGCATCGGGTCCGGCGGCGTCATGCTGCAGCACTACAGCCCGTTCAAGGTGGCAGAGACCTTCAAGGTGCTGGCATCGCTTGCCCCTGGGCGCGTGGACCTGGGTGTGGGCAAGGCCCCCGGAGGACTGCCGGCGACGACGCGGGCGCTGCAGTCGCGCCACGACGCCTCGCGGCCGGTCGCGTTCGACGAGCTGCTGACCGATCTGGGCGCATTTCTGGATGACACGCTGCCGGCCGGGCATCCCCTTGCGGGGGCGCTGGCCCGCCCCGTTCCGCCGGTGCCGCCTGCCCGCATCCTGCTCGGCGGCAGCCCCGGCAGCGCCGAGACCGCGGCGCGGCTGGGCTGGGGCTTCTGCTATGCCGGTCACTTCAATGGCGACCCCGACAACGTGGTGCGTTCGCTGCAGGCTTACCGCGAAGCCAGTGGCCGGGCCCCTCTGCTGGCCCTGTTCGCCTTCGTGGCCGACACCCAGGAGGAGGCGCAGCGCCTGGCCGGCCCCAAGCAGATGGTGAAGCTGCATCTGTCCACCGGCCAGAGCGTGAACCTGCCGACACAGGAGGCCGCCGCGGAATTCGCCCGGGCGGCAGGCGTTGCGCAGTACCGCACCGAGGTGCTGACGCCGCACGTGATCGCCGGCACTGCGGACCAGGTCCGTGCCGAGCTTGACGAGCTGCACCAGCGCCACGGCGTCGACGAATTCCTCGTCGAGATGCCCGTTGCCGACTACGCCGCCCGTCTCACGTCCATCGAACTGCTGGCGGGCGCCCTCGTGCCGGCCGCGTGAACTGACTTTTCAGGAGAAGCTTCCATGACCCAGTCTCCCCTTCGCCACATTCCCTTCGGCATCATGCTTCACGGCGCCGGCGGCCACATGAACTCGTGGCGCCACCCCTCCGGCCCCGCCGATGCCAGCATCAACCTGGGTTTCCTCGTCGAGACCACCCGCAAGGCCGAGGCGGCGGGCATCGCTTTTGCCTTCGTGGCTGACGGGCTCTACATCAACGAGAAGTCCATTCCCCACTTTCTGAACCGCTTCGAGCCGCTCACGCTGCTGTCGGCGCTGGCGACGAGCACCCGGAAGATCGGCCTGGCGGGCACGGTCAGCACCAGCTACAGCGACCCCTTCACGGTGGCACGGCAATTCGCCTCGCTGGACCTGCTCAGCGGCGGGCGAGCGGGCTGGAACGTCGTGACGACGCCGCTGGAAGGCTCGGCCAAGAACTACAACCGCGAGCATCCGGACCATGCGCTGCGTTACGAGATCGCCGACGAGTACCTCCAGGTGACCCAGGGGCTGTGGGACAGCTGGGACGACGATGCCATCGTCCGCAACCGCGAGACCGGCCAGTTCTTCGATGCCAACAAGCTGCACACGCTGAACCACCAGGGGCGCTTCTTCAAGGTGGCCGGGCCGCTGAACATCGGTCGTTCACCGCAGGGGCAGCCGGTGATCTTCCAGGCCGGCTCCTCCGATGCGGGCATCTCGCTGGCGGGCAAGTTCGCGGATGCCGTGTTCACCCATTCGCCCAACCTGGAAGAGACGCGCAAGTTCCGCAGCCAGGTGCGCACCAGCGCGGTCGCGCACGGCCGCGCATCGGATGACGTGAAGATCTTCCCGGGCATCGGGCCGGTGGTCGCGGCGACCGACGAGGAGGCCCAGGCCAAGTACCAGCAGATCCGGGAGTTGCTGAGCATCGACGAGGCCCTTGCCTATCTGGGCCGGTTCTTCGAACACCACGATTTCAGCCAGTACCCGCTGGATGAGCCTTTCCCAGACCTGGGCGACATCGGCAAGAACAGCTTTCAGTCCACCACGGATCGCATCAAGGCGACAGCCCGGGAACGCGGCCTCACGCTGCGCCAGGTGGCACTGGAATCCGCCACGCCGGCTTCCCAGTTCGTGGGCAGCGGCGAGCGCATCGCCGACGAGATCATCCGCTGGGTCGATGAGGGCGCCGTGGACGGCTTCATCCTGGGCTTCCCCGTGCAGGCCCAGGGTCTGCAGGACTTCATCGACTTCGTGATCCCGGTGCTCGAGGCGCGCGGGCGCTACAGCCGCGAACTCGCGGGCAGCACGCTGCGGGACCACCTGGGGCTGCCGCGAAAAGCCAGCCGCTACCTGGGCAGCGCATCCGCCGTCGCCGAGGCTGCCTGATGGGGGCGGACGACGGGCTCGCATTAAATCGCGCGCCGGCGCTGTCGCACACGCTGGCGGCGCAAGCGACCGAGCGGATCGGGGCGGCCATCGCCGCCGGCATCGACGATTTCGTGGACCTGCGGCGGGACATCCACCGCCATCCCGAGCTGGCCTTCAAGGAGCACCGCACGGCTGCGCTGGTCGCGGAGCGCCTGGCGGACTGGGGCTACGAGGTGACGACGGGCATCGCGACGACGGGCGTGGTCGGCACTCTGAGGCGCGGTGCAGGCGGCCGTCGGCTGGGCCTGCGCGCCGACATGGATGCCTTGCCCATCGCCGAGGCGACCGGTCTTCCCTATGCCAGCGTGAACGAGGGCGTGATGCACGCCTGCGGCCACGATGGGCACACCGCGGCGCTGCTGGCAGCGGCGCGATATCTTGCCGCACACGGCGAGTTCGACGGCACCCTGCAGCTCATCTTCCAGCCGGCGGAGGAGATGGGCGGTGGCGCACGGAAGATGATTGCCGACGGGCTGTTCGAGCGCTTCCCGGTGGACGCAGTCTTCGGGCTGCACAACTGGCCCTGCGTGGATGCCGGTCACCTGGGTTGCGTCGTGGGACCGGCCATGGCTTCCGTGGACCAGGCAGTCATCACCGTGCGCGGCAAGGGCGGTCATGGCGCGCAGCCCCAGGAGACCGTGGACCCGGTGGTGGCCAGCGCGCACCTGATCACCGCCTTGCAAAGCGTGGTGGCCCGCAACGTCAACCCGCTGGACATGGGCGTGGTCACGGTGGGCGCCATCCATGGCGGCCTGGCGGCGAACGTGATTCCGGACAGCGTGGAGCTCAAGCTCACGGCGCGGGCATTCCGTCCCGAGGTGCGCGAACTGCTGCGTCAGCGCGTGCCCGCCCTTGCCCGGGCGCAGGCAGAGAGCTTCGGCGCCACCGCCGACGTGGCCTACCAGTGGGGTTACCCGGCGGTTGTCAATCACGCCGCCGAGACCGAATTTGCCCGCGAGGTGGCGCTGGAGACGCTGGGCGCCGACCGGGTCGATCCGCAGTTCCGGCCGCGCACGGCCAGCGAGGACTTCGCCTACATGCTGCAGGAGCGACCCGGCAGCTATCTCTTCATGGGCAACGGTGACAGCGCCTCGCTGCACAGCCCGAAGTACGACTTCAACGACGCGATCCTGCTGCCGGCGGCGACCTATTGGTCCCGGCTGGTGGAGCGTTACCTGGCCTGAGCTCAGGCCCCGCAGAGGACCCCATGAGCCACGAGGAATTCATCCACACCCTGCCGGGCGATCCGCGCGCCCGTCCGCTGGTGGAGCAGCTGAGCCACGAGTACGAGAGCCGCTACGGCGAGCTTTTCCGGCAGGCGGGCGAGTCGGCCGGCCAGGAGATGGCCCGGTACCCGGATGTGTTGTTCACGCCCGCCGAGGGGGGACTGTTTGTGCTGCTGCTGCGGGACGGCGTGGCCGTTGCCGGAGGCGCGTTCAAGCGCCATCCCGATGCGCGGACCGCCGAGGTCAAGCGTGTCTGGACGGATCGGCTGCTGCGCCGGCAGGGCCTGGCCCGGCGCCTGCTGGTCGAGCTGGAGGTCCAGGCGCTGCGCCAGGGCTACCGGCGCCTGTTCCTCACCACCGGCTTTCGCCAGCCCGAGGCCGTGGAGCTCTACCTGCGCCAGGGCTACACGGCGCTGTTCGCCCCCGATGCCGATCTGGAGGCGCTGCGCAGCCTTCCCTTCGAGAAGGTGCTGAGCCCCGCCTTGACCTCCACCCCGTCCCCAGCCTTTGCCGAATCGAGCCTGCGATGAACACCTCTGCCATTGCCCTTCCTGTGCCGGGACCACGCCCGGCGCCGACGACCGAGCTTGCCACCGATCCTGGCGCCGAGCGTCCGACCGACTACGCCCGCCTGCGCATCGTGCCTGCGCGCTATCCCTGGCGCTCAGCGGGCACGCTGTTCGCGCTGGCGGTGATTGCGGGCGTCGCGCATTCGGTGCTCACGAACCCGCGCTGGGGGTGGGACGTGTTTGCGCAGTGGTTCTTCGACGAAGCGGTGCTCGTCGGCCTGGCGAGGACGCTGTTGTTGACCGGTGTGGCGGGATTCCTGGGCTTCTCGCTGGGAACGCTGCTGGCGCTGGCGCGCGTGTCGCGCTCGCCCTTGCTGTCGGGGTTGTCGTTCAGCTATGTCTGGCTGTTCCGCTCCATCCCGCCGCTGGTGCTGCTGCTGCTCATCAACAACCTGGGCTATCTCTACGAAACCATCACGATCGGCGTTCCGTTGACCGGCTGGACCTGGTTTTCATACCCGACCACCCAGCTGCTAAGCCCTTTCGCCGCCGCCGTAATCGGGTTGACGCTGAACCAGTCGGCCTATGCGGCGGAAATCATCCGCGGCGGCATCCTGTCCGTGGATGCGGGCCAGCTGGAGGCGGCTGCGGCGCTGGGCCTGTCGCGCCCCAGGCAGGCTCGCCGCATTGTGCTGCCTCAGGCCATGCGCGCCATCCTGCCCAGCGGCTTCAACGCAGTCATCGGCCTGGCCAAGGGCACGTCCGTGGTCTACATCCTGGCCTTGCCGGAACTGTTCTACACGATTCAGATCGTCTACCGCCGCAACCTGGAGGTAATCCCGCTGCTGATGGTCGCCACGGTCTGGTACCTGGTGGTCCTGACTGTGCTGTCCCTGCTGCAGAGGCGCATCGAGCGTCACTACTCACGCGGTGTGCTGCGCGAGCAGCCGCGGTCCTTCTTCCAGCGCCTGAAACGTGAGCGTGCGGTGGCGGCGCCCGCGCCGGCCGAAGCTCCCGTCCCGGCCGTTCGGGCGGATCGCACCAGCGCGCCGACGTGGGCGGAACGCCACGTGCGCGGCGGCGAGGTGTCCGTGCAGGGCGTGAGCAAGAGCTACGGCAGCCTGCGCGTGCTGGACGACGTTTGCCTGACGGCGCCGGCCGGTTCCGTCACCGTGATCCTCGGACCGTCCGGCTCCGGCAAATCCACCCTGCTGCGCAGCATCAACCACCTGGAGCGGGTGGACAGTGGATTCATCTCTGTCGACGGCGAACTGATCGGGTACCGCCGCCAGGGCGACCTGCTCTATGAGCTGGCGGAGCGCGAGGTCCTGCAGCGTCGCGCGGACGTGGGCATGGTGTTCCAGAACTTCAATCTTTTCCCCCATCTCACCGTGCTGGAAAACCTCATCGAGGCGCCCATGGCGGTGCGAGGCCTGCCGCGAGACGAGGCCGAGGGACTCGCTCGGGAGCTTCTCGTACGCGTGGGACTGGCAGACAAGGCAGGCGCTTTCCCACGGCAGCTTTCCGGCGGCCAGCAGCAGCGCGTGGCCATCGCCAGGGCGTTGGCGCTCAAGCCCAAGGTCCTGCTGTTCGACGAGCCCACCTCGGCGCTGGACCCTGAGCTGGTCGGCGAGGTGCTGGACGTGATCAAGGAGCTGGCCCGTTCGGGCACGACGCTGCTCATCGTCACCCACGAGATCGGCTTCGCGCGCGAGGTGGCCGACACAGTCGTCTTCATGGAGCACGGTCGCATCCTGGAATCCGGCGCCCCCGAGCAGCTGTTCACCGCGCCTCGTCATTCCCGCACCGCAGCCTTCCTGGACAAGGTGTTGTGACCGCTTTCCCGTTCCACCAACAAAAAGAGATGTGCTGCCCATGATATTCCGCAAGACCTTTCTGCTCGCCAGCCTGGCTCTGCCGCTGGCGCTCCCCGCCTTCTCGGCCTCACTGCCCGTGGACCTGAGTCCGGCACAGGCCTCGCGGCCGCGCTCGCCCGTCGTGGCCGAAGCGCAGCGGCTGCTGAGCCCGAATGCCAGGTTCGCCAAGGAAGGCGTGCTCACGGTGGCGACCACCGTGGGCGTGCTGCCCTTCAGCGACTACGCGACCGACAACCGCACGCCGGTGGGCAACGCGCCCGACATCGCACAGCTCATCGCCGACAGCCTGGGCCGCAGGCTGGAGCTGGTATCGGTGGCCTGGGCCGACTGGCCGCTGGGACTGCAGTCGGGCAAGTACGACCTGGTGGTGTCCAACGTGACCGTGACGGAGGAGCGCAAGGAGAAGTTCGACTTCTCCACCTACCGCAATGACCAGCTCGGCGTGTACGTCCGCAGCGACAGCAAGATTCGCAGCATCAAGGACCCGCGCGAGCTGGCGGGTCTGCGCGTCATCGTCGGTTCCGCGACCAACCAGGAGCAGATCCTGTTGCGCTGGAACCAGCAGAACGTGGCCGCCGGGCTGAAGCCTGTGGAGATCCTCTATTTCGATGATCCGGCGGTGCTGCGCCTGGCCCTTCAGTCGGGCAGGGCCGATGCGCATTTCGCACCCAATGGATGGGCTGCCTTCGAGGCGCGCGACGGCAAGACCCGCCTGGTGGGCACCTTCTCCGGCGGCTGGCCGTTGACCGCGGAGATCGCCGCGGCCGCACGCAAGGGCTCGGGCCTGGCCGACGCTGTGACGGCGGCCATCAACGCCCAGATCCGCAACGGCAACTACGCCAAGGCGCTGTCACGCTGGAGCCTGGAGTCCGAGGCCATCGCCGTCTCGAGGACCAATCCGCCCGGCCTGCCCAAGCCATGAAGACCTGCCGCATGAAACCCCTGGCCCGCACCTTCCTCGTCCTCGCCATGCTGTCAGGCAGCCTGGCCCAGGCGCAGTCAATCGCCCAGATCGACCTGAGTCCCGCCCAGACCGGCCGCATCCACGCACAGCCTGACCCGGCAGCCATCCAAGCCCTGCCGGCGGACTTCCGGTTCGTCACGCCCGGCACCCTGACGGTGGCCATCAGCGCTGCGGTTCCGCCGGCATCCACATACGCCACGGACGCCCGCACCGTGGTGGGCGCCGATGCCGACCATGCCCACCAGATGGCGGAGGCGCTGGGTCTCAAGCTGGACCTCGTGACGGTCGCCTGGCCGGACTGGCCCTTGGGCCTGGCCTCGGGCAAGTACGACGCCGTCATCTCCAACGTCGGCGTGACGGAGGAGCGCAAGCTGAAGTTCGACTTCTCCACCTACCGGCTCGGGCTGCATGGCTTCTTCGTCCGCAAGGACAGTCCCATCCAGTCCATCAAGGAGCCCCAGGACATCGCGGGGCTGAAGATCATCACGGCCGTCGGAACCATCCAGGAGCGCATCCTGCTCGAATGGAACCGTATCAACCTCGCTGCAGGCCTCAAGCCTGCGCAGCTGCTGTATTTCGACGACCTCGTGGCGGCGAAGCTGGCGCTGGAATCCGGCCGGGCCGACGCCCATTTCAACCCCTACGGACCGCTGGCCTACCTGGCGGCCCGTGAAGGCCGCACGCGCGCAGTGGGGACGGTCAATGCCGGCTGGCCCCTGAAGGCGGATGTGGCCGTGGCCACGCGCAAGGGCAGCGGACTGGCCGCAGCCTTCACCGTGGCCACCAACACCCTGATTCGCAACGGCAAGTATGCGCAGACGCTGGCACGCTGGGGCATCGCCGAAGAGGCTCTGCCGCGAGCCGAGACCAATCCGCCGGGCCTGCCCAAGTTCTGATCAAGACGATGTCCATTCAACACCTCGCCCTGCTGATACCGGGCAACTACGTCGACAGCAACCCCGCCTCCGGCCTCGAAGCGACGCTCAGACTCTTCGCCCGTGCCGAAGCCCTCGGGTTCGACAGCGCCTGGGTGCGCCAGCGCCACCTGGAACGTGGCGTGTCTTCGGCCGCGACCTTCCTGGCCGCGGCCACGCAGCGGACACGCCGGATAGGGCTTGGGGCCGCGGTCATCCAGATGGGCTACGAGAACCCGTTCCGCCTCGCCGAGGACCTGGCCACTGTCGATGTGCTCTCCGGCGCACGGCTGCAGGTGGGTTTCAGTGCCGGGCCTCCGCCGTATGCGGCGCTGCTGGGAGAACGTCTGCTTGATGCCGATGTCGGCAGCATCGACTTTTCGCACCGCCGTGTGGCCCGTCTGCGCGACTGTCTGCGCAGCGAGTTCCTCGGTGAGGATTGCTGGATCGAGTCGCCTGCTGGCCGGCAGCGCGCCCGGCTGCATCCGGTCGCGGCCGGGCTGGTCGACCGCCTCTGGTACGGCGCCGGCTCGCTCTACTCGGCCGAATGGGCCGGTCAGCACGGGTTCAACCTGCTCGTGGGCAATGTCAGCCGCGCCGAGACCACGGACGACTTCTTCAAGGGGCAGGCACAGCAGATTGCGCTGTTCCGTGCCAGTGCGCCGGCGGGGCAGGCTGCGCGCGTCGCGCTGGGACGGGTCATCTTGCCCACCGACGGCGCCGATGCCTCGACACGCCGACGCTACCGCGACTTCGCCGCGAGCCGTCAGGCCCGGACGCTGGGTCCGCAGGGCGAGCGACGCACCTTGTTCGCACCCGACCTGGTCGGGAGTGCCGACGAGATCCTCGCCGCATTGGCGCGGGATCCCGTGCTGCCCCTGGTGCAGGAGCTGCGGCTTGAACTGCCCTACGACTTCCACCCCGACGAGTATGTGCAGATCATCGAGGACGCGGCACGCCTGATCGCCCCGGCCCTGGGGCGAGCCGGACGTCCGGAACACTCGGCGGGCACGGCTGCCTTGCAGTCCGTCTGAAATGCAAGGCCGGCGCCCGCAGGCGCTGGCCGCCCGGCCTCAGAACGTCAGGTTCAGGCGTGTGTAGTAGAACGCGCCATAGAAGCCGAAGGGCGAGATGCTGGAGTAGGGCGGGAAGCCATTGATGTCGGCGACCGTGTTGCGGCTGGGGTAGGTGTTGAACAGGTTGTTGGCACCGATCGACAGCGTGGTGCCGGCACGCAGGCGCCAGCCCAAGTCCAGGTCAGTCAGCCAGCGTGCGGCGTAGGCCTGGTCGTACAGCGGGTTGACGTTGAGCAACTGGACCTTGTCGTACCGCGTCTCGCGCAGACTCACAGTCCAGTCCGCCACCTGCCAGTTGGCGCCCAGGATGAGCTTGGAGCGAGGATTGGAGTGTGTGATGGCGCCCTGGGCCGCACGGTCGAACAAGGTCAGCCCCAGGCCCGCCAGCTGCGCGGGGTTGTCGCGAATGTGGGTGATCTCGGTCTTGTTGTAGTTGTAGCCCAGCGTCCAGCGCAACTGGCCGGCCTCGGCGAGGTCTTGCGTGTAGTCGCCCACGATGTCGACGCCCGTGGTGCGGGTGTCGATGGCGTTGGCGAAATACTTGATCGACTGCCCGGACTGGAATCCGTTCTTCAACAGCAGGGCGTCCACGGCGGCTCCCTGAAGGAAGCCGGTCTGCGCGATCCGGTTGCTCAGGCTGATGCGGTAGGCATCGACGCTGAGGTTGGCCTGGCGGCTGGGGGAGAAGCTCAGTCCCAGACTCAGGTTGCGCGACTTCTCGGGCTTGAGCGTGCTGGCACCCAGCGCCTGACCCAGTGCCGAGCCGACCTGCACGGATTTGGATTGCACGAACTGGCTGACGCCGTTGACGATGTTGTACTGGTTGGAGGTCTGCGCAAAACCGGACTGGGTCAGGGCGGGTGCGCGGAAGCCGTTGCTGGCCGTGGCGCGCAGGGACAGGGCTGGTGTCAGCTCGTAGCGCGTGGTGAGCTTGCCGCTGGTGGTGTTGCCGGCACCGTCGTCGTAATGCTCGGCGCGGCCCGCGAGACCGACGAACCAGCTGCGGGTCGGGTTCAGCCCCAGGTCCAGGTAGGCGGCGTAGCTGTTGCGCCTGAGGTGAGCCTCGTCGCCCGGCGTCACGGTGATCGCACCCTGCGCTCCGGTGGCGGCCAGCTTGCCCGCCAGAGGGCCGCTGGGGAAGACGTAGCCGCCGAACTGGTAGGATCGCGGATCGCCCGACACCGTGTCGTAGCTTTCCTGCCGGTGTTCCAGGCCCCAGGAGGCCTGAAGGGGCCGGGCCAGCCCGACCTCGTACGCGCGCGTCGCATCGAGGTTGTTGGTCCACTGCGAGAAGGTGGAAGAGAAGGTGTCGAAACGGGTGGGGCTGCTGGGCCCTAGCGACGCATTGAGCGTGTGGTCGGAGCCGTTGGCCACGCTGTCACGGCCGTAGGTGCTGCTCAGGTCCCAGTTCCAGCCGGCCTGCGTCAGGCGCGCGCCGCCGGCGACCTGGAAGTCGCGTTCGTCCAGCGTGTAGACCGGGGCGGTGCCGTCGGGGTAGAGGCTGGGGATGATGTTGGTCGCGTTGGGGCGGCGAAAGTTCTGGCCGACGCGGCCTTGGCGTGCGCTCGCGGTGCCGAACGAGTACAGGTTCAGCGCGTCGTCCAGGGGCGCCTCGGCGTTGTAGGACGCGTTCAGCACGTGGATCTCGGGCAGCCCGCCGGCGAAGACCTTCTTGTTCACGGTGGCTTCGCGCGGGTCGGGCTGGCCGCCCACCGGCGCATAGAACGCTCCCGTGGCGTCGGTGTTGCGGACGGTGGCCTGCTGGAGCTTGCCGTCAAGGGCCAGATTCAGGAACCCCTGGCGCGGCAGCGCCACGCCCCAGTCCAGCGTCTGCTGGACGGTGCCGCCGTTGTCCTGGCCGCCGTTGTCGAAGTGGTGACGCGTGCCCAGCGTCGTCGTGCTGCTACCGCCGCTGCCCCTGGACTTGAGGACGATGTTGATCACGCCGGCGATGGCGTCCGAACCGTACTGTGCGGCGGCACCGTCCCGCAGGACCTCGATGTGGTCGATGGCGCTGACCGGGATCAGGTCGATGTCCACCGGGTTGGACCCGTTGCTCTGGTTGTTGGGAGCCAGGCTGACCACGGCGCTGTTGTGGCGCCGCTTGCCGTTCACCAGCACGAGCACGTGGGCGCCACTGAGGCCCCGCAGGCCCGCGGGCCTGGCGATGCTGTCGGCCGACAGGCTGGCCTGAGTGGTGGTCTGGAACGACGGCAGGAGCTGGGCCAGCGCGTCGCGCAGCGCCGTGTTGGCCCCGAGCTTTTCGAGCTGGTCGCCGCCGATGACATCAATGGGCGTGGGGCTGTCGGCCACGGTGCGCGGATAGCCTCGGCTGCCCGTGGTCACGACGACATCCAGCAGGTTGGCTGCCGTGGACGTTGTATCGGCTGCCGACGCGCTGGTGGCGATGGCGGCCAGGGCGAGGGCATGCAGGGGCCGATGGCCGCGATGGGGGGCGCGGTGTGTTCTGGTGTTCATGGGAGCGAGGGTTCAGTGCGAGAGCAAGCAGCTCGGCCCAGGCTCACAGGCGCCAGCTCGCGCTGGCGTAATAGAAGGCGCCGTTGATGCCATAGGGCGAGAAGGCCGGCAGCAGTTGCGCGCCGTTGGGCAGTGCAGTCGCCAGCGGCACGCGCTCTGGCCGCTTGTTGGTCAGGTTATTGGCGCCGATTGCCAGGCGCAGACCGTTGCTGAGCTCATAGCCGGCCTCAAGATCGAGGATGAAGGCAGGCTTGACCACTTCCTGGTGCCAGGGCGCGCCACCCGTGAGGCCGTCGGGCGCCCACAGCGAGGTCTGGCCGTAATGGGTGACGCGCAGCGTGCTGTTGAAACCGTCCAGCGAATAGTCCGCTGTGGCCACCAGCTTGTGCTTGGGCGTGGAGTCGGTGAGCGCGCTGCGCACGCCCTGGCTGAAGCTCGGGTCGGCCTGATCGATGCGGAGCTTCTGGAAGTTGCCCGCCAGCGACCATTTGACGAAGCCCAGCGTGCCGAGATCGCTGCGGGTCTGCGCGGCGAGGTCCAGGCCGCGGCTGGTAGTGTCGATGCCGTTGGCGAAGTAGTTGGCGTAGAACGCCGAGGTGCCTGGCTGCGCCACGATGCCTGCCGCCGCGATCGCCTGTGCCGCCGGACTGCCGCTGATGCCCGTCTTGAGCACGATGCGGTTCTTGATGCGGATTTGGTACGCATCGGCAGTGAACTGCCAGTCCTTGGACGGATTGGCCACCAAGCCGAAGCTGAGGTTGTCGGACTTCTCGGGCTTGAGCGCCTGGGCGCCCGCCAGCTTGGCAGCAGCCGAGTTGGCCTGGAGCTGCACGTAGGTGAAGGTCGGCGTCACCAGCGTGGAAGAGAAGTACTGCTCGGCGAGGTTGGGGGCGCGATAGCCGCTGCTGATCGTGCCGCGCAGTGCCCAGGCGGCGTCGGCATCCCAACGGGCGCTGAGCTTGCCGGTGGTGGCGCTGCCGAAATCGTTGTAGTGCTCGCTGCGCAGTGCGGCGCCCAGCTGCAGACCCTGCGCGGGGCGCAGGGTCGCGTCGACGTAGGCCCCGAACACCGAGCGGTCGTGCGTGCCGGCGTCGTAGTCCGTCAGGCCGACGAATGCCTGCGTGCCGCCCTTGTAGGTCGACGTGAAGTCGCCCGCCTTGATGCCGTAGCGTTCCTGCCGGAACTCGGCGCCCGCAGCCAGGTCCAGCGGGCGTGCGAGGCCCAGGTCGACAGGCTTGCTGAAGTCCACGTTTGCCGTGGTCTGGCGGTTGGAAAACTGGCCGATGCTGGCGCTGTAGGGGCTCTTGCCCGTGTCCTTGAACAGATCCACATTGACGGTGTTGTCGATGCCGAGGTCGATGCGGTCACCGCCCGTCGTGACGCTGGCGTCCCAGCGACCGTCGCTCGCAAAGCTGCCGCGCAGGCCCGCGGACGCGGCGCGGTTTTGTTCGGCGGTGATTTCCCTCGGCTCGAAGCCCTGCGTATAGATGCCGGCCGCCACCAGCGGGGCGAACGCCGGCTTGTTGGGCAGGCGCTGGTTCTGGTAGGAGTCGGCCGAGCGTGTGCTGAAGGTGCCGAACGCGTAGGCCTCCAGGCCGTCGCCCAGCGGCTTGCCGGCATTGAATGCCAGGGCGCCCAGGTTGTAGGCCGCGTCGCCGATGATTCGGCTTGCATAGGGATCGATGGTGGTGGTGCGCAGCTCGGGGCCGGTCTGGTTGGTGTGGAGCTTGTCGCGCACCTCGGCGCTCAGGTCGAGGAAGCCGCGGCTGTCCAACCTGAAACCCTTGGAGACGGCGAGGGTGCGTGTGCGGCCGTTCCCCAGCCCATGGGGGTTGATGTCGCTGCCATGGAATTGCCCCTGGCTGAGGTCCAGGGATCCCTCCGTGGGGGAGGATTTCAAGATGATGTTGATCACGCCGGCGATGGCGTCAGAGCCGTATTGGGCGGCAGCGCCGTCGCGCAGCACCTCGATGCGCTCGATGGCGGAAACGGGGATCTGGTCCAGATCCACCGCTGCGGCGCCGGAGGTGAGGCCTCCGCTGGTGGCGATGAAGGCCGTGGTGTGGCGGCGCTTGCCGTTCACCAGCACCAGTGTCTGGTTCGGGCCCTGGCCCCTGAGCGTCGCGGAGCGCACGATGTTGGCGTAGTCGCCGCCCAGGGCGCGCGCCACGAAGCTGGGCTCCAGGCGTGCCAGTGCGTCGATGACATTGCGCTGGCCGGTCTGCAGCAGGTCATCTGCGCTGACGATGGAGATGGGCGACACGCTCTCGCTTGCCTTGGTGCCCAGGCTGCGGGTACCGGTGACGATCACGCTGTCCAGCGAGACAGCAGCGGGCGCTGCGGCCAGCAGCGCCTGGGCCTGCGCTGCCGTGCCGAGAACGAGCAGCGAGGCGAGGGCAATGGGGGAGCGCGAGGCGCGGCGCGTGGGCGTCGGATTCATGTGCAGGCAGTTCCGTGAAGAGTGAGTTAGGGCTGCGAACGCTAACGACCGGACATCCGATCCGGAACGAATGAAACCGACGCTGCTTATGCCCGGCTGCAGGCATATCGGTGTGACGAATTCTTCGTAGCCACGGGCCTGCCTGTCGCCTTGGCTTCACGTGTTTTCGGGTGCCGCATGCGTGCATGCCGCCATCGCCGGGCGGGCGGCTCAGCGCAGGGAGCGCGTCATCCGCAACGGCGAGCAGGCCGTCAGCCTAAGGGAGACTGCGGCCCTGCTCGGTGCTTGGGGTCGGGTGGGTGGCGTGCTGTCAGACCGCGGCGCGTGCGGCCACCCCTTCGCTCAGAAACACGCATTCCCCGTCGGCAAACACGCGCACCTCGCCCGCGGCGAAAGGCTGCCAAGCCTCGCCGTGCGTCAAGGGCTCCGCGGAGACGAGGGCCATGCGGTCGGCGGGGTTGTTCACGGTGGCCAGGTCGACGCTCAGGTCGCCGTCGCGCAGCGCGACGTGACCGAAGGGCGGACGACGGCGTTGCAACCAGTGCAGCCGTGTCGAGGCATGGGCCAGCATCGCGCGGCCGGCGGTCAGCAACAGGTTGAAACGCGTCTGTCCGAACAATCCCGTCGCGGTCGCTCGCTTGCGTACCGCCATGTGCTGCTCCATCATGCTTATGAATGGCAGCGCCATGGGAGGCATCGATTTCGACTCGATCTCACAAACGGGATGCGGCTCGCGCCGCTCACCGCTGTCGCCGACGAATCCCGGACCATGCTCAGAAGCGGGCTCACACCGTGGCGTCTGGCAACGCCACGGGCTCGCACCAATGACGTATTGGTCATCGCGGCGCTGCCGTGCACCTTGTACCGCAGCAGCGCCATCGTTTCTTCGCGAACGCCGGGAACATTCATGGGCCTGGGATGTTCAGAAGGCGATGACCAGTGCTCCGCTGAACTGCGCTTCGACGAAGCGGCGCACCTCCGGAGACTGGAAGGCCTTCACCAGCCTGGCGACCCAGGGCTTGTCCTTGTCGGCCGTGCGCACCGCGATCAGGTTGGCGTAGGGCCCTCTGGCATCCTCGATGGCGATGGCGTCGCGCGCCGGCTGCAGGCCGGCCTGGACAGCGAAGTTGGTGTTGATGGCGCTGGCATCCACGTCGTCCAGCGTGCGCGGCGACTGGGCCGCGTCGACCTGCACGATGCGCAGCTCGCGCGGGTTGTCGGCGATGTCGGCCACGGTGGCCGTGATGCCGGCCGTCGGCTTGAGCCTCAGCACGCCTGCCTTCTGCAGCAGCTGGAGCGCCCGGCCGCTGTTGGAGGGATCGTTGGGGATGGCGACCTGCGCGCCGCGCTTCAGGCCGGCCAGGGACTTCACGCGCTTGGAGTAGAAGCCCAGCGGCGCCGTCACGGTCAGCCCGACCGGGCTGATCCGGTATCCGCGCGCCTGCACCTGGGACTGAAGGAAGGGCAGGTGCTGGAAGCTGTTGGCCTGCACGTCGCCGGCGTCCAGCGCCGCATTCGGCTGGATGTAGTCGGCAAACTCGACGATGGTCAGACGAAGCCCGTCACGCTCGGCGACCTTCTTCGCCACTTCGGCGATCTGGGCGTGCGGGCCTTGCGTGACGGCGATGCGGATGTCTTCGGCCAGCGCCGAGGCGCTGAGCGCCAGGCCGGCCATGGCCAGCAGCAACTTGAATCTCATTAGGTTGGGCAGTGATCAGAGGGCATGCGCCTCGTGCAGCGCATCGAGCACCCGGGTCCGCAGCGGTGCCAGTGCCGGGTCGCGGCGGTCGCGGGATCGCGGCAGGTCGATCGCGATCTCCTCGACGATGCCGCGCGCCTCGGTGCCAAGCACGACGACCCGGTCGCCCAGCAGCACGGCTTCGTCGATGTCGTGGGTCACCAGCAGCAGCGTGATGCCGTGCCGGCGTGCGACGCCCGCCAGCAGCTCCTGCAGCTTCATGCGGGTGAAAGCGTCCACGGCGGAAAAGGGTTCGTCCAGCAGCAGTACGCCTGGCTGCGTGAACAGCGCCCGTGCGATGGCCGCGCGCTGGGCCTGTCCGCCGGAGAGCTGCTTGGGCAGCGACTGCTCGTGCCCGGCCAGCCCGACCTCGGCCAGCAGCGCGAGTGCGCGGGCATCCGCCCTGGGGGCACCGGCCGCGAACGCCACGTTCTGCGCCACCGTGAGCCACGGGAACAGGCGCGGCTCCTGGAACACCACGCCGACCTCGCGTGCCGTGCCGCCGCCTTCGCCCCGGCGCACCCAGCCCGCAAAGTCCTTGTCCAGCCGGGCGGCGATGCGCAGCAGCGTGCTCTTGCCGCAGCCGCTGGCCCCCACGAGGCTCACCACCTCGCCAGCCTGCAGCGCCAGCCGCACGTCGCACAGCACCAGCCTGTCGCCGAAGCGCTTGGACAGCACGTGCAGGTCGAGCAGGCTCATGCGGCAGCTCCCACGCTGTCGCGCCAGGCGAGAGTGCGCCGTTCCCAACGGCGCATCAGGCCGTCGCTGAGCTTGCCCAGCGCGGCCAGCAGCAGGATGGCGGCGAAGACGAGGTCGGCGCGGCCCATCTCGCGGCCATCGGTCAGCAGGTAGCCCAGCCCCCGCGTCGCCGCGATCAGCTCCGCCGCGACCATGAACATCCACGCGAGGCTCAGGCCGTTGCGCAGGCCGGTCAGCACCGCCGGTGACGCGGCGGGCAGCAGCACCCGGCGAGCCAGCGCCGCGCCGCCGAGCCCGTAGAGCCGCGCCAGTTCCACGAGCTTGCGGTCCACGTCGCGGATGCCCGACAGCGTGCCCATGTAGACCGGAAAGAAGGCGCCGATGGCGATCAGCACCAGCTTGGGCGCCTCGTCGATGCCCAGCCAGAGCAGCAGCAGCGGCACCCAGGCCAGCGACGGGATGGCGCGCAGTGCCTGGAAGCTCGGATCCAGCAGCGCTTCGGCCGTGCGAGACAGGCCCACCAGCGCGCCGACCAGCAGGGCCAGCAGCGCGCCGATCAGGAAGCCGACTGCCACCCGCAGCGTGCTGGCCAGCACGTGGCCACCCACGTCCGCTGCGCCCAGGCCCAGGAGCGAGCCCACCACGTCGCTGGGCGCGGGCAGCAGATGGCCATTGACCCAGCCGGCTCGCACGGCCACCTCGACGCCACCGAGCAGCAGCGCCGGCGGGGCGAGCCCGAGCGCCCGCTTTGGCCGGTGCAGCAGGTGCAGCAGGCGCAGCGGCCGGCGCCGCGCGGACCTGAGGCCGGGGATGGCGTTGGGGTCGGCGGACATCGCTCAGGCCTGGATCAGCCCCGCGGCGAAGCGCGTGTCGACCAGCGCGTCGATGGCGCCGCGCACGTCGGAGCCCGGCTTGACCAGCGCCTCGTCCAGCAGGATGGGTGCCGCGGCCTGCAGCGCCTTCACGTGTTCCTGGGACGGCAGCGGCTGCGACAGGTCGGTGCGCAGCTTGAGCTGCAGCAGGGCGACCGTCAGGTCCACCTTGGCTTCGTCGGCCAGGATCGTGGCGGCCTCCGTCGGGTTGGCCAGGATCCACTTGCGCGCGCGCTCGTAGTGGCCGATGACGCGGCGCGCCTCGTCCGGGTGCTGCTGCAGGAACTCCTCGCGCACGTTCAGGAAGCCGTAGGTGTTGAAGGCGACGTTGCGGTAGAGCAGGCGCGCGCCGTTGTTCAGCTCGGCCGAGGCCATGAGCGGGTCCAGCCCTGCCCAGGCGTCGACGCGGCCCTGCTCGAGCGCGACGCGGCCGTCGGCATGCTGCAGGCTGACGTGCTCGATGTCGGCGCGCTTCAGGCCCACGGTGTGCAGGGCGCGCAGCAGGAAGAGGTAGGGATCGGTGCCCTTGGTCGCCGCGACCTTCTTGCCGCGCAGGTCGGCCAGCGTCTTGATCGGCGAATCCTTGGGCACGACCAGCGCCGTCCATTCCGGCCGCGAGAAGATGTAGGGCGAGCGGATGGGGTTGCCGTTGGTCCGGGCCAGCAGCGCGGCCAGGCCGGCGCTGGAGCCGATGTCGATGCTGCCCGCGTTCAGGTATTCCAGCGCGCGGTTGCTGCCAGCGCTGAACACCCACTTGACCGGGATGCCGCGCGACTTGAAGTCCTCGTCCAGCCAGCCGAAGCGCTTGAGCACCAGGCTGGAGGGCGAATAGGTGGCGTAGTCCAGCCGCAGTTCGCGCAGCTTGTCGTCGGCGGCGCGCGCGAGCGCCGGTGCAGCCAGGGTGCCGGCGGCGAGTTGGATCAGGTGGCGTCGTTGCATTCATTCCTCCTCAGGCGGGAATGGGTTCCTCTGCCGGCGCCAGGCGGAGCTGGCGCGCGGTGTGCGTGTCGGGCAGGCGCGGTCCCTGGCCGAAAAGCTTGTCGCGCAAGGTGCCGGCCGTGTACTGCTGGCGGTAGCGGCCGCGGCGCTGCAGCTCGGGCACGACGTGATGGACGACGTCGTGCATGGTTTCGTGAGCCACGGCGTAGGCGAGGTTGAAGCCGTCCACGCCGGTGGCCTCCACCCATGCCTCCAGCTCGTCGGCCACCTGGACGGGGCTGCCGGTGAAGACCGGCGCGCGGCCGCCAAGGCCGATGAACTCGGCGGCTTCGCCCACCGTCCACTTGCGGTCGGGGTCAGCCTGGCTGAACGAGGCCAGTGCACTGCGGCCCGCGTCGGTGTCCAGGTACTCGATGGTGGCGTCGCGCGGGTAGCGGCCGAAGTCCACGCCCGTCCAGCCCGACAGCAGCGACAGGGCCGCCTCGACGTCGACGTGGCGGCGGTACTCGGCATGCTTGCGCCAGGCGTCGGCCTCGGTCTCGCCGGTGATCACCAGCGCCTGCGCGTAGATCAGCACGTCCTCGGGTGCCCGGCCTGCGACCTGCACGGCCGCGCGCAGGTCGCGCACCGCGCGTGCGACCACCGTCATGCTGGGGCCGCTGACGAACACGCACTCCGCATGCCGCGCCGCGAAGGCCCTGCCGCGGCTGGATGCGCCGGCCTGGTAGAGCACCGGCGTGCGCTGGGGGCTGGGTTCGCACAGGTGGATGCCCGGCACCTGGTAGTGCGGGCCCGCGTGGCGTATGGGATGGACCTTACGGGGGTCGGTGAAGGTGCCGCTGCGCTTGTCGCGCCGGACCGCATCGTCCTCCCAGCTCAGCTCCCACAGCTTGTAGACCACGTCGAGATAGTCGTCGGCCACGTCGTAGCGCTCGTCGTGTGCAAGCTGGCGCGGCAGGCCCAGGTTGCGCGCAGCGCTGTCGAGGTAGCCCGTGACGATGTTCCAGCCGATGCGACCGCGCGTCAGGTGGTCCAGCGTGGACATGCGGCGTGCGAACGGATAGGGATGCTCGTAGGTCAATGCACAGGTGACGCCGAAGCCCAGGTGCTGCGTGGCCCGGGCCATCAGCGGCACCAGGGCCAGCGGGTCGTTGACGGGCACCTGCACGGCGTGGCGCAGCGCGGCGTCGGCCGTGCCGTTGTAGACGTCGTAGACGCCCAGCACGTCGGCCAGGAAGATGCCGTCGAACCGTCCTTGCTCCAGCAACTGGGCCAGCTCCACCCAGTGTTCGGGCTCGTTGTAGTGCGAGGCCCGGTCGCGGGGGTGCGTCCACAGGCCGGGCGACTGGTGCCCGACCGTGTTCATCTGGAAGGCGTTGAAGCGGATGGGGCGCGTCACGGTGGGCTTCAGCGGCTGGCGGTGGCGGTGCCCGAGAGCGCCTGCTGGTAGTCGGTCTTCACGAAGCCGGGGAAGCTCTTCTCCGTCACGGCCAGGAACTCGCGCGAGCGGTAGGCCTCGGCGATGTCGCGCACCCAGGGCTTGTCCTTGTCCTCGGTGCGCACGGCGACGACGTTCTGGTAGGTCGGGCCGGTCTTCTCCAGCGCCAGCGCCTCGGTGATCTTCAGGCCCGAAGCCAGCGCGAAGTTGCCGTTGATGAAGGAGTAGTCGGTGTCGGCCAGCGAGCGCGGCAGTTGGGCCGCTTCCAGCGGGATGAGCTTGATCTTCTTCAAGTTGACGGCGACGTCCTTCTCGGAGGCGCGGATGGGGTCCACGCCGTCGCGCAGCTTCAGCCAGCCGAGCTGCTCCAGCACGACCAGGGCGCGCGCGGCGTTGGTCGGGTCGTTGGGCAGCGCGACCGTCGAGCCCTCCTTCACCTCGTCCAGCGACTTGTGCCTGTGGCTGTAGATCGCGATGGGGGCGGTCGGCACCTTCAGCAGCTCGCTGATCGCCAGCTTGTTCTCGGTGGCGAACTTGGTCAGGTAGACGATGTGCTGGAAGGCGTTGGCGTCCAGCGACCCTTGCGCGAGCGCGAAATTGGGCTGGATGTAGTCGTTGAACTCGACGACCTTGACGCGGTAGCCCTTCTTTTCCAGCAGCGGCTTGATGCCCAGCTTGATCTGGTCGGCATACGGGCCGGCGGTGGCGCCGAAGACGATGTCCTTCTTGTCCTGGGCCTGCGCGGTGAGCGCCAATGAGGCCAGCGCGAGGGTGAGCAGGGAGCGGCGGAGCATGGCGGGTTCTTTCAGCGTTTGTCGAGCCGGCGTGCAATGGTGTTGCCGGCGAACTGGATGAGCTGCACCAGCACGACGAGCAGGGCCACGGTGAGCACCATCACGTCGGTCTGGAAGCGGTAGTAGCCGTAGCGGATGGCCAGGTCGCCGATGCCGCCGCCCCCGACCACGCCCGCCACGGCGGAGTAGGACAGGAAGCTGATGGCGAGCACGGTCAGCGCGAGCACGAGGCCCGACCGGGCCTCCACCAGCAGCACGTGCCAGACGATCTGGGCCTCGCTGGCGCCCATGGCGTGGGCCGCTTCGATGACGCCGCGCGGCACGTCGCGCAGCGACTGCTCCACGAGGCGGGCGAAGTAAGGGATGGCCGCGAAGGACAGCGGCACGGCCGCGGCCACCGGGCCGATGGACGTGCCGGCGACGACGCGCGTCAGCGGCACGAGCGCGACCAGCAGGATGATGAAGGGGAAAGAGCGGACGGTGTTCACCAGCCAGCTCAGCACGGCGAAGCTGGGGCGGTGCGCCAGCGACTGGCCCGGCGACAGCAGGAATAGCGCAATGCCCAGCGGACCGCCGATCAGCAGCGCGGCGGCCAGTCCGATGGCCAGCATCAGCGCCGTCTGGCCGGTGGCCGTCCACAGCTCGGGGAGGATGGCGACGATGTTCTCAGGCATGGAGCCGCTCCTCTTCGACGAGGGGCTGCCGGCCCAGCCGCGCCAGCTCCTGACCGATGCGCGTGCGCGGCTGCCCCAGGTTCTGCACGTCCAGCAGCTCGCTGACCCGGCCGTCTTCGATCACGGCCGCGTGCCGGCACAGCGACGTGATGACCGGCAGCTCGTGCGTGACGATGACGATGGTGACGCCCAGGCGCACATTGATGTCGCGCAGCGTGGCGAGCAGCTCGTCGGTGGTTTCGGCATCCAGCGCGGAGGTGGGCTCGTCGCAGAGCAGCACCTGCGGGTGGCTGGCGAGTGCCCGCGCGATGGCCACGCGCTGCTTCTGCCCGCCCGAGAGCTGGGCGGGGTAGGACCGAGCCTTGTCGGCCAGGCCCACGAGCGCCAGGCACTCCTGCACGCGCTGCTCGATCCTGGCCTTGTCGCGCTGGCCTTGGACGCCGTGCAGGCGAAGGGGGAAGGCGACGTTGTCGGCGGCGGTGGCGTTCTGCAGCAGGTTGAATTGCTGGAAGATCATGCCGATGGACTGGCGGGCCTTGCGCAGGCTGGCCTTGCTCAGCGCGGTGAGTTCCTGGCCGGCCACGGTGACGCGGCCTTCGTCCGGCTGCTCCAGCAGGTTGATGAGCCTCAGCAGCGTGGACTTGCCGGCGCCGCTGCGCCCGACCAGGCCGAAGATGTCGCCGGCCCGTACCTTCAGGGACACGTCGCGCACGGCGTCCAGCCGGCCGCCGTCCGGCAGCGCGAAGGACTTGCGGACGCCGGCCAGCTCGATCATCGGGGCGGGAGATTGCGCGGTGGCGGCCATGTCAGGAATACGCCGTCGGCTCGGGGTGGGCGCCGGTCAGCGCATAGCGGCCGAGGTCGCGCAGCTTGTAGTCGACCGGGTCGTGCAGCGTGTGCACGCGGGCATTGCGCCAGAAACGGTCCAGCCCGTAGCGGGCCGAGGTGGATCGGGCGCCCGTCAGCTCGAACAGCTGCGACCCGATCTCGATGGCCGCGCGATGCGACAGCACCTTGGCTTCGGCGACTGCGATGGCCACTTCTCCACGATCAGCCGCGGTCAGCGCGGTGCCGCGGTCCCAGGCCTGCTGCAGCACGTTGGCGGCGGCGTCGGCCAGCACCTCAGCCGGGCGCACCTTCAGCCACAGCTCGCCGTAGCGGTGCTGGATGAACGGGTCGTCCGCGGAGGCTGCGACGCCGGACTGGAACCAGGGGCGCGCCTGGTCGCGGTTGAAATGCAGGGCCTCCTGCAGCGCGCCCTGGGCGATGCCGAGGTAGAGGTTGGTCATGATGAGCTGCGCGATCTGCGAGCGCAGCGTCGCGCGCGGCGTCGGCGTGACGCCGGGAGGTTGCAGCACGTCCTGGGCGGACAGGTGCACGGCATCGAAGCTGACCGTCCCGCTGTCGGTCTGCTTCTGGCCGAAGGCGTCCCAGTCGGCATTCACCGTCACGCCTGGTGCGTCGGTGGGCACGACGGCAATAAGGGCGGTCGCGGTCGGCGGGTGCCAGGCGGAGATCGTGAGTAGGTTCGAGCCGATCGAACCTGAGGCGAAGCTCTTGATGCCTTCGAGGCTGTAGCCGGAGCGGGCATCGGACGCGAGCAGCCGCTTGTCCAGGGGATTCAGTGCGTTGCCCCAGAACCAGCGGTGGGCCAGAGTCTGCGCCAGCAGGCGATGCTGCTGGGAGTCGTTGCCGTACAGCAGCACGCCCGCCAGTTGCAGGTGATGGAAGCCGAACACGTGCGCCAGGGCGCTGTCGGCCTGTGCGAGGCGGCGCAGCACCTGGTAGAACGTGGGCCAGGACGCGCCGAGGCCACCGTGTTCGGTGGGGATGGTCAGCGTGAGCAGGCCGCTCGCGCGGATCAGTTCACGCTCCTCTCGGGCATGCCCGCCGGACTGGTCACGGGCGACGGCACTGGCCGCAAGGCGTTCGGCTAGCGGCTCGGCGAGCGTCAGCGCGTCGACCGCGGAGATGGGCGCGGGCGCCGGGCGTGCGTCTGGGGCAGGGAACTGCAGGACTGAGCTCATGCGGTTTCGTCATTGAAACCGTCAGGCTAGAGGTTCGAGCGAGGTTGGCGAACGAAGGATTCCTTCGATGCTTATTTGCTGGAGGGGCTGGGCATCAGCCGAGGACGGTTGAACCCAGCTCCGGGAAGACCTTGCCGACCTTGCGCACCAGGTAGTCCCCGTAGCTACCGCTGAACTCGTGCACGCTGGCACCGCACGGCGCAAGCTCAAGAGCGGGCAGAAGCGCAAATCGATCATCACCGCATGCTGGAAGCAAGCTGAGCTGTGGTGATGTCGTGCTTTAG
>BFBZ01000629.1_pt1 | contig 30588 bp, 32 predicted proteins | sample 1888401 | NCBI WGS metagenome assembly BFBZ01 (sample SAMD00112614, study PRJDB3348) | symbiont metagenome | host: Chara braunii
CCCGCCCCCTGCGAGGCGGCCTGCACGCTGAACGTCAATGACGACGCGGTGGGCATCAAGTCCATCGAGCACGCCATCATCGACCGCGCCTGGGCCGAGGGCTGGGTCGCGGCCCAGCCGGCCAAGGTCAAGACGGGCAAGACGGTGGCCGTCGTCGGCTCCGGCCCCGCCGGCCTGGCGGCAGCGCAACAGCTGGCACGCGCCGGCCACAGCGTCACCGTCTTCGAAAAGAACGACCGCGTTGGCGGCCTGCTGCGCTACGGCATCCCGGACTTCAAGATGGAGAAGTCCCACATCGACCGCCGCGTCGAGCAGATGAAGGCCGAGGGCGTCGAGTTCCGCACCGGCGTCATGGTCGCTGCGCTGCCCGAGGGCAGCAAGGTCACGAACTGGGCCAAGGAAACCATCAGCGCCGACGAGCTGAAGAGCCAGTTCGACGCCATCGTGCTGACCGGTGGTGCCGAGCAGTCGCGCGACCTGCCCGTGCCCGGCCGCGACCTCGCCGGCGTGCACTTCGCGATGGAGTTCCTGCCGCAGCAGAACAAGGTCAACGCGGGCGACAAGCTCAAGGGCCAGATCACGGCCGCCGGCAAGCACGTCATCGTCATCGGCGGCGGCGATACCGGCAGCGACTGCGTCGGCACCAGCAACCGCCATGGCGCAAAGAGCGTGACCCAGTTCGAGCTGCTGCCCCAGCCGCCCGAAGTGGAGGACCGCCCGCTGACCTGGCCCTACTGGCCGATCAAGCTGCGCACCTCGTCCAGCCACGAAGAGGGCTGCGAGCGCGAGTTCGCCATCGCCACCAAGGAATTCATCGGCGAGAAGGGCAAGCTCACCGGCGTCAAGACCGTGCGCCTGCAATGGCAGGGCGGCAAGATGACCGAAGTCGAAGGTAGCGAGCAGGTCCTGAAGGCCGACATCGCTTTCCTGGCCATGGGCTTCGTGTCGCCGGTCGCGACCGTTCTTGAAGCCTTCGGCGTCGACAAGGATGCCCGCGGCAACGGCAAGGCCGCAACCGAAGGCGCCCATGCCTACAAGACCAATGTCGACAAGGTCTTCGCCGCCGGCGACATGCGCCGCGGCCAGAGCCTCGTGGTCTGGGCCATCCGCGAGGGCCGCCAGGCCGCGCGGGCGGTGGATGAGTACCTGATGGGGGTGAGTCGCTTGCCGCGCTAATCAGGCGGCGCCTCGCGAGAACCGCCGTCGATTTGGCGGCGGTTTTGTTTCATCGCCTTACATCGGGCGGCCTTCCGTCCGCCGCGGTCCGCCGCTGATCGACGTGGTGCGCCGATTTGGGCAATTTGTCGCGGCGATGCTGACGGATCGTGCGCAAAATGTGCGCAAGGCATCCCAAAGGGGCAGGCGAATGAGACAAATCACCCGGCGTTCCCAGGGTCGGCAGCACCATGGTTTCACGTTGATCGAGGTCATGGTGGCCGCGGTCATCGTGGCCATCATCGCTGCCGTGGCCATCCCCCAATACAGCCAGTACGTGGTGCGCGGGCGCATGGTGGAGGCCCAGGGGCAGTTGGCTGGGTTGGGGACCAGCCTGCAGCAGTACTACCAGGACAATCGCAGTTATGTGGGTGCCTGCGGCAACGGCCTGGCGGCGGCGCCAGCCAACACGACCTATTTCACCTACACCTGCCCCACGCTCGCGGCGGCCAGTTTCCTGGTGCAGGCCTCGGGCAACTCCGGCACCAGCGTGGCCGGCCTGGTCTACACGCTGGACCAGAACGGCAGTCGGGCCACTCCCAACGTGCCTTCCGGATGGGTGAGCAGCACCACCTGCTGGATACGCAACCAGTCGGGGAGCTGCAATTGAAGCAGCCGCGCGGCTTCACCCTCATCGAGCTGGCGGTCACGATTGCGGTCGTGGCCTTGCTGGCGGCGGTGGTGTTGCCATATCTGGGCGGCACGATCTCGAATTCGCGTTCCCGTACCGTCGTTGCCAAGTTCACGCAGGACTTCGCTTGGCTGCGCAACACGGCCGGTACCGGTACGCATACGGTCACGCTGACGCTGAACGCGGACTGCAGCTGGGCCGGCACGGTGGACGGCAATGCCGACAGCGCACGGTCCTATTCGACGGCGCAGGTGCAGCAGGCATCGCCGGGCATGGGATGCACCGGGCAGAGCGGCACGGCGCTGCCGGTCACCCTCACGTTCAACAGCCAAGGCTTCGTGGCACCGTCGGCCAACTTCACGTTCAGCGCCTCGACCGGCCAGCAGTGGCCCATGCAGGTGCTGGGCTCGGGCACGCTGGCAATCACGACCGGCAGCAGCTGAGGGTGCGGCATGAAGACCTTGGCATCGCAACGTGGCTTTTCGCTGATCAACATCATGGTGACCGTGCTGGTCTTTGCGCTGGGCCTGCTGGCCCTCAGCGCGGTCTACAGCCGGCTGGTGGGGGCGCAGACGCAGAGCCAGAACCTGATGCGGATGGCGCCCTGGGGCAACAGCTTCTGGGGTGTCGTGCAGGCCAATCCGGCCGTCCTGACGACGATGGCCAACACCTACACCTCGGCCAATGTGAGCGCGGCGCCGGCGCCGCTGCAGAACTGGCTGACGCAGATCCTCGTCACGGCCCCCCTCGCGCTGCCCAATGGCAGCGTCACCATCCAGACCGGGCCGGATGCCGCCAGCGGCAGTAGCTGCTCCACCACAACCGGTTGCTCCGTCACGTTGACCATCAGCTGGGCCCAGAATGCCGACCCCAACACTTCAGGCGCAGCGATCACGCGCAGCCAGGTTTTCTACTACCAGTTCGGCCTCTGAACGAGGCTTCACGCTGGTTGAGCTGATGGTCTCGGTGGCCATCGGCTTGGTGCTGGTCGTGGCGGTGCTTTACCTGCAGCTGAAGCTGACCTCGCAGAACGTCCGCACCACGGACACCGCCGTGCGCGACAACGAGGCGCGTGCGGCCATGGACGTGATCACGCGCGACCTCAGCGGTGGCGGCTTCCTGCACGGCGGCAGCAACAGCAGCTGCTACACGGTGCTGCACTACAACACCGCGCTGCCGGCGCCGAACTACTTCGCGAGCTTTCCGGTGTCCTCGGTTGCCGGCGGCACGGGCGTGGCGCTGCCTTTCGTCGCCACACCCGGCATCACGTTGAACTACCCGGTCGCGGGCAGCACCAACCGGTCCGACGTGCTGGTCGTGCGGGGCACAGCCGATGCGACGCAGTTTTCCGCCGTGCTCAACCCAGTCGCCCCCGCGATGGACAACACCGCGTTCCTGCCGACCGCCACGACGCAGATGCCGTTCTCGCCCAGCCCGCTGCCGCCCTTCAACGCGAACGATGTCGGCTTGGTGCAAGTCTCCGTGGGCACACCGCCCAATGCTCAGTTGGCATGTCTGCGCATTCCGATCACGACAGCGCCCGTCGTCGCCAACGGCAGCGCCTTCATCACCAGCACTGGGGCCCTGATGCCGGTGGCCGGCTACAGCGGCTTTGCCACCCAGTACGCCGGCATCGGCCTGAGCGGCGGGATCAGCGACACCCTGCTGCGCTCGTCCAAGGTGATTGACCTGGGCGCGGCGGCGACCACCAACCAATTCGTCTACGCCTATTTCGTCGACAACAGCTACCGCTGGCCCACGCTGGTGCGGGCCAAGATCAATGCACTGACCGACCTGGAAGTGCCGAACACCCGGCAGGAGATCGCAGCCGGCGTGGTGTCGTTCCAGGTCCTCTTCGGCGTGGGCTCGGCGACTGCCGGCGTGACGGCCTACCAGACCTGGCCGCAGGTGCTGGCGGCAGGCAACGCGGGCAATGTGCTGACCGTGCGCGTGCTGATCCTGCAGCGCTCGCTGTATCCGGACAAGGATTTCAACAACGCCAGGTCCCTCTACTCGACCGGCATCATTCCGCTGCCGACCCAGTTCAACCAGGCCGGTTATACGAACTACACCATCCCGTCCCAGGAACTCACGAACCGCTTCCTGGCTCAGGAGACCGAGATGACCGTCAGGAGCGCGAGTCCGCTATGGCCCAAGTGAGTCGGCGCCGCCAGCGCGGCGATACCCTGATCCTGACCCTGTGCATCCTGGTGGTGCTGCTGCTGGGCTTCGTCTATGTGTCCCGGAACATCCTGTACGACACGGTGATGGCCGGCAACAACCTCACCCGTCAGAAGAACGTGCAGGTTGCCGACGTCGCGATGCGCAACCTGGAGCAGATGATCTTCAACGTCTATGGCGACCAGCAACTGGAACAGTCGGGTGTCGGCCAGCCCTGGTACCGCGTGGTGCCTGCCAATACCAGCATCCCCGATGGCTACTGGGCCAGCTGCCTGGGGGCCGTCGCGGCCAGCCGTTGCGGTTCGGTGCCGGTGACGGTCAATGGCAGCGCGCTGCCCTACACGGCGCTGGCGGTGGTGCAGACCACCGGCCGCCAGCCCGATCCCTACGCCTGCCCCAACCAGGGCTTCGCCGCGTATTACTACGACGTCTACATCCACACGGTGGAGGCTTCGGGCGTGACCTCTGCGACAACCGAGACGGTGTACAAGCTATGCGTATTCGATCAGAACTCCAATCATTGAGCCTGCGCTGCCGCAGCGGCATCGCGCTGTCGTGTGCGGCGGGGTTGTCGGCATTGCCGCTATCGGTGGCCTGGGCCGCTGCCCCCACCAACGCCCCGCAGGTGCTGCTGGCGATCACGAACTCGCAGTCCATGGACGGCACCACCTCCGGCGCCATCATGATCGGCAGCGGCAATCAGGCGGCCGGCAACATCAGCCTCTACAACTCCAGTTCGCCGCAGAACTACGTCATCCCGGCAGGCTTCACGCCGCCACTGAATGCCGGGTCGGGCGGTTCGGCGCCCTATACGGTGGTCTGCGGTGTCTACCTGTGCGACAACGGCCCCAGCCGCATGAACCTGGCCAAGGCCGCGATCCAGCTAGCGCTGAACAACTACGGCAACTACCTGAACTTCGGGCTCTACACCTACAGCGCCACCGGTGCTGCGGCCTACACGACCTGGGTTTACTTGATGAGCCCCAACGGGGGCTTCACGTTCACGAATACCGCATCGTCCAGCACGGTGGCCAACCCGTGCTACCAGTACAGCACGGCCAGTGCGACCGTGAAGACCAATTGCACCGCCATTGCCGGGCACTACAACCCGGTGAATATTGGTAACTACCAATACATGAACATCGCGATATCAAGCGATGCGCCAACGGTCAATGATGTGTACTACGAAAATAACGCCGCCCGGGCGGCGCTATTCCTGGACTTCGGTGGGACCAATCCAGCCACGCCTTTCCCGCCCAACAAGACCTTGGCCAACTACAACTCCGGTTCGATCACGGTGACGTATGGCTCGGTGCTGCCCAATCCCGGTGGCATCACGTCTACCGGGCCGACGAATGCCGGCTATGTGCCCTATTCGGCCGAGGTGCTGTACTCGCAGCGTGGCTTCGGCTACTACGCTGGCAACTACAGTTCGACAACTGGCGCGGTCGCGGTGCCGATGAACAGCGCGGTCACAAGCTTCAATGCGGCCTTGGCTCCCGAAACCAACAATTCGGCATCCTCGGAAGTGAAGGCAGTGACCGTGCAGTCGCCCATGGCCGGGCTGCTGAATGGTGCCAACAGCTATCTGACCGGGTTCAGCCCGAAGTCATGCACTCAGGCCGTCGTGCTGCTGACCGACGGCCTGCCCACGCGAGACCTGGCCGCCAAGAACTGGCCGCCCTTGGGCAGCATCTCGGCCTCGCCTTCTCCCAATGGCTACGGCGTCTCCGCGACCTTCAACATTGACGGCAGCTTGGCAAGCACGAACGACCAGGCGCTGACCGACGCCATCAACGCGCTCAACGCACTCCGCAACAACGGCATCAAGACCTACATCATCGGGCTGGGTGCCGGCGTCAACAACGCGGCCAATCCGGTGGCGGCGCAGACGCTGACGGCGATGGCCATCGCCGGCGGCACCACCAACTTCTATCCGGCCGCCGACGCAACCAGCCTGAACAACGCCTTCCTGTCGATCGTCGACCTGATCTACAAGCAGTCCTCGGTGGCGGCACCGATCGCGCCCATCACGGTGAAGAGCGGCACGGCCTTTGAGTACAGCCTGACCAGTGACCCCTACCCGCGCGCCGGCTATGCCAAGGCCTACTCGGTGGACGTGAACGGCATCCCGGCGACTACCTCCTCCTGGGACGGCGCGGCGCTGATGACCGCGGCCGGCCGCACCACCGCGCTGCTGTCGACCACCACCAGCAACACCATCACCACGCTGGGCAATATCGACACGGCCGCCTTCAGCCGGAGCGGCACCAATACCTGCGTGCCCGATGTCGCCACCATCGTCGCCTACACGATCAACCCGTCGTACACGAACCCGAGCCTTCCGAGCTGCAGCTATCTGGGCGACAGAAAGTCCAACTGGTTCCTGGGCTCCTACAGCACGCAGAACGTCGGCAAGTTCGTCGGTCCGGTCGGTAGTGCCGTGCTGTCGACCGCCCCGGGCTATGGCGCCTATGCGGCCAGTGCCACGTCCCGACCGCCGCTGCTGATGTTCGCGAACAATGACGGCTTCCTGTATGCGCTGAATGCGAGCAGCGGCGCGCTGCTGTGGGGGTGGACGCCGCGCGAGGTGCTACCTCAACTGCAGAACTATTCCACCTTCCAGACGCTGGGCCAGGCGGACGGCAACTTCAGCGTGGTCGATGCGGTCGACGGCGGCGGCAACTGGGGCTCCTATGTGGTGGGCAGCGCGCTCTCCGGCGCCGTCCACTACAGCCTTAAGCTCAACAGCAACGGCGTGCCGGTCAGCCAAGTCTACGACATCAATGTGAGTTCCGGCAGTTCGCCCGGCGACAAGGCCGGCGCCACCGGCGCCGTGCCGTTGCACCAGGCGCCGCAGTTCGTCTACATCAACGGCAAGACCTATGCGGTGTTCATCGTCAACAGCGGGGCGATCAGCACGCTGTACGAGGTCAACGTGGCCAATGCGTCCGACCAGAGCAGCTGGCAGCTGCCCTTCGTGCTCAGCAGCGCGGTCTATGTGGACTCGGCGTACAACAGGCTGTGGGCCGGCAGCGCCGCAGGCGACATCTGGAAGGGCACGCTGACCGGCAATGCGAAGAACGATGCGCTCGCCATGTCCAAGGCCGCGTCCACGATCAACCCGGCCAACAACTCGTCCGCGGTGACGCCCATCCTGTACGTGGGCTATACCGAGGTGAAGGGCCTGCCGTACATCTTTGCGGCCAACTCGGCCCAGATCACCGTGTATGGCCTCAGCCAGACCGGCTATGTGCCGATGTGGGCCACCACCACGAGCAGCGGCTATGTCTATAACGGCAGCACGTTCGTGGCCAACGCCACGCTGCCCACGCTGACCTCTGGCGGCTCCATGTCGGACGCGCCGCGCGTGGATGGCACCACGATGATCCTGCCGCTGTTCGTGCCCCCCACCGGTTGCGGCACCGGCACCGGCTACTACGACTTCCTCAACCTGCTCAACGGCCAGTTCCCGACGACGCGCATGGTCTACAACAGCAGTGTCGTGACCGCCAACATCGTCGTGGGGCCAGGTCCGGCATTCACGCCCAGCGTGACGGTCACCCAGCAAGGTGTTGCGCTGAACCCCGGCTCCGCAGGCAACCTGACCCCGCAGAGCCCCATGGTGTCGCCTGTCCGGCCGATATCGCCGATCAGCTGGAAGCAACACTGATTCCTCACGGCGGCGTTCGGTGCACCGCAGGCGGCGGGGCGGGGGAACTCGCCGGCTGGCTTTACAAGGCCTTGCCGCGAGGGTCCGCGGGGTGATCGGTGTTTCCCCTATCATGGCGCCCTTTATCCTCGCCCTCGCCTGGTGGACCCTGCCTCTCAAACACTGATCGAACTGCGCAACGTCAGCTGCGGCTACGGCGATCGCGTGATCCTGGATGGCGTCAACCTGAAGCTCGAACGGGGCAAGGTGCTGGCGCTGATCGGCACCTCGGGCGGCGGCAAGACCACCATCCTGCGCCTGCTGGGCCGCCAGTTGCGCCCGCTGTCGGGCCAGGTACTGTTCGACGGCCAGGACCTGGCGCCGCTGGATCTGAACGGCCTCTATGCCGTGCGCCGGCGCATGGGCATGCTGTTCCAGTTCGGCGCGCTGTTCACCGACCTCAGCGTGTTCGAGAACGTCGCCTTCCCGCTGCGCGAGCACACCGACCTACCCGAAGCGATGATCCGCGACCTCGTGCTGATGAAGCTCAATGCGGTCGGCCTGCGCGGCGCGCGCGACCTGTTGCCCAGCGAAGTCTCCGGCGGCATGGCGCGACGCGTGGCGCTGGCGCGCGCGATCGCGCTGGATCCGGACTTGGTCCTCTATGACGAGCCCTTCGCCGGCCTGGACCCGATCTCGCTCGGCGTAGCCGCGCGGCTGATCCGCGATCTGAACGACGCGCTCGGGCTGACCAGCGTCATCGTGTCGCACGACCTGCACGAGACCTTCGGCATCGCCGACCAGGTGGCCATGATCGCCAACGGCCGCGTCGTCGCCCAGGGCACGCCGGACGAACTGCGTCACAGCGACGACCCGCTGGTGCACCAGTTCGTCGGCGCCGAGCCCGACGGGCCGGTGCGCTTCCACCAGCCGGCCCGGTCCGTGGCCGAGGATTTTGGAGTGTCGGCATGATCGCGTTCGCTGCCCGCATCGGTGCCGGACTGCGGCTGACGCTGGTCGACGTCGGCGCGTCGGCACGGCTCTTCTTCACGCTGCTGGCCCGCTCGCCCAAGGCGCTGACGCGCTTCGTCCTCGTGCGCGAGCAGGTTTTCTATCTGGGCAATCGCTCGCTGTCCATCATCGGCGTGTCCGGGCTCTTCGTCGGCTTCGTGCTGGCGTTGCAGGGCTATTACACGCTGCAGCGCTATGGCTCGGCCGAGGCGGTCGGCATGCTGGTCGCGCTCAGCCTGGTGCGCGAACTGGGGCCGGTCGTCACGGCGCTGCTGTTCGCGGGCCGGGCCGGCACCTCGCTGACGGCCGAGATCGGTCTGATGAAGGCCGGCGAGCAACTGACGGCCATGGAGATGATGGCGGTGGACCCCGTGCAGCGGGTGCTGGCGCCGCGTTTCTGGGGCGGCGTCATCGCGATGCCCTTGCTTGCCGCGGTCTTCTCGGCCGTCGGCATCATCGGCGGCTGGCTGGTGGCGGTGGCCCTGATCGGCATCGACGCCGGCGCCTTCTGGTCGCAGATGCAGGGCGGCGTGGATGTGTTCGCGGACGTCGGCAACGGCGTCATCAAGAGCCTGGTGTTCGGCGTGACGGTCACCTTCGTCGCGCTGCTGCAGGGCTATGCCTGCAAGCCCACGCCCGAGGGCGTGTCGGCGGCCACCACGCGCACCGTCGTGCTGTCGTCCCTCGCCGTGCTGGCGCTGGACTTCATGCTGACCGCAACGATGTTTTCGATTTGAATGGAGTCAGGGAGTACACATGCAAGCCTCTCGACATGACGCCTGGGTGGGTTTCTTCGTGCTGCTGGGCGGCGCGGCGCTGCTCTTCCTCGCGCTGAAGGCCGGGAATCTGCTCAGCCTCAATTTCGACGCCACCTACCAGGTGTCGGCGCGCTTCGACAACATCGGCGGCTTGAAGCCGAACGCGGCGGTCAAGAGCGCCGGCGTCGTCGTCGGCCGCGTGGAGTCGATCAGCTTCGACGACAAGACCTTCCAGGCCAAGGTCGTCATCAACCTGCAGAAGGCCACGCAGTTCCCCAAGGACAGCTCGGCCAAGATCCTGACCTCGGGCCTGCTCGGCGAGCAGTACATCGGCCTGGAGCCGGGCGCGGACGAGAAGAACCTGGGCGGCGGCGACGTCATCAAGCAGACGCAGAGCGCCGTCGTGCTGGAGAACCTGATCGGCCAGTTCATCAACAGCAAGGCCGCCGACATGGGCAGCGCCGCCCCCGCCTCGGGGAGCAAGCCGTGAGCCGGCTGACGCGCTGGCTCGCGCTGCTGGCGCTCGTGCTGGGTCTGGCCGGCTGCCAGACGATGCAGCATGTCGGCGACAAACTGCAAGGCGCGGTCGACAGGGTCATGGGCTCCAAGGGCCAGAAGCTGGACCCCTGGGAGTCGTGGAACCGCAAGGTCTTCGCCTTCAACGAGAGCCTGGACGAGCATGTCCTCAAGCCCGTCGCGACGGCCTACTCCGAGATCCTGCCTTCGCCCATCCGCACAGGCATCGGCAACTTCTTCGGCAATATCGGCGACGCTTGGTCGGCCGTGAACCTGATGCTGCAGGGGCGCTTCAAGGCGGGCCTGGACCAGGGCATGCGCGTGGCCGTGAACTCGACCTTCGGCCTGGCCGGCCTGCTCGACGTCGCAACCGAGGCCGGCTTGGAGAAGAACAGCCAGGACTTCGGCAAGACGCTGGGTAAATGGGGCATGGGCACCGGCGCCTACATCGTCTGGCCGGTGTTCGGCCCGTCCTCGGTGCGCGACTCCATCGGTCTGCCCTTCGACTGGAAGGCGTCGCCGGCCGTCGTCTTCGACGATGGCAAGAAAAAGGCGGGTGTCCTGGTGCTGAGTGCGATCAACACGCGCGCCAACTTCCTGCGCGCCAGCGAGATGCTGGAAGGCATTGCGCTGGACAAGTACACCTTCTACCGCGACGCCTATCTGCAGCGCCGCGGCAGCTTCGACGACGACGACGCGGTCGAAGTGCTGGTGCCGGGCAGCGGGACGCACGCGCCGGAGCCGGCGGCCTCCGAACCGGCCGCCCTGCCCGCCGATCCTGCCTCCGCGGCGGCGCGGTGAACCGAAACCCGGGCTGGCGCGTTGAGCGACGGCCCCTGTTCTGAGAAAGCGACATCATGACCCTGCCGACCTCCCTGCGCCGCCTGCTGGCCCTGACCACCCTGGGCCTGGGCCTCGTGCACGCGGCTCACGCGGCCGACGCCAGCGCGCCCGACCTGCTGATCCGCCAGCTCTCGCTGGAGACCATCGAGGCCGTCAAGGCCGACAAGGACATCCAGGCCGGCAACATCGCCAAGATCATCGCCCTGGTCGACACCAAGGTGATGCCCCACGTCAACTTCCAGCGCATGACGGCATCGGCCGTCGGCCGCTTCTGGCGCCAGGCCACGCCCGAGCAGCAAACCAGGCTGCAGGCGGAGTTCAAGACCCTGCTGATGCGCACCTATGCCGGCGCGCTGACCCAGGTGAAGGACCAGACCATCGGCCTGAAGCCGCTGCGTGCCCAGCCGACCGACGCCGAGGTCGTCGTGCGCACCGAGATCCGCGGCAAGGGCGATGCCATCCAGCTCGACTACCGCCTCGAGAAGGCCGGCGACGTCTGGAGGATCTACGACGTGAACGTGCTCGGCATCTGGCTGGCCGACCAGTACCGCAACAGCTTTGCTCAGGAGATCGGCGCCAACGGCATCGACGGCCTGATCAAGAGCCTGGCCGACAAGAATGCCAAGGCCGCCGCTGCGCCGGCCGCCAAGGGCTGATCTTGAGCACGCTGAAGCTGCCCACGCGGCTGCGCATGGACGGCGCCCGCGCCGAGTGGGCGCAGATGTCGCCGGCCCTGCGCGCCGAGGCCGCCCAGGTGCTGGCGGCGGCGGGCCGTGAGGTGCGCCTGTCGGCTGCCGCATTGACCGACTTCGACTCGTCGGCCCTGAGCCTGCTGCTGTCGGCCGCGCGCCAATGCAGCGAGCAGGGCGTGAAGCTCAAGCTTGACGACGTGCCGGACAAGCTGCGCGAGCTGGCCCGCGTCTACGGCGTGGCCGAGCTGTTCTGGTCCGCCGCCGCCTGAGCCTCAGCCGGCGTAGCGCTTCGCCCGCAGGTTCTTCTTGATCTCCTGCAGCATGGGCCGCAACTGCTGGCCCAGCTTCAGCGCGACGCCCGTCGTCAGGATGTCCACCGCCATCAGGTGCAGCAGCCGCGACACCATGGGGCTGTAGCGGTCGAAGTCCTCGGGGTGGTCCACCGCCAGCAGGATCTGGCTGGGGCCCAGGGCCAGCTGCGCCAGCGGCGACGCGCTGGCCGTGATGATGATGATGGTCGCGCCCTTCTTGCGGGCGATGTCGGCCGCGTCCAGCAGGTCGCGGCTGCGGCCCGAGTTGCTGATGATGACGGCGCAGTCGCCCGGCTGCAGCATCGTCGCGCTCATCAGCTGCACATGGCCGTCGCTGGTGGCGACGGTGTTCACGCCGAGGCGGAAGAACTTGTGCTGGGCGTCCTGGGCCACGATGCCTGAATTGCCGACGCCGTAGAACTCGATGCGCTTGCCGTGGCGGGCCGAGTCGGCCAGCGCATCGATGGCGCGCTCGAAGGCGTGGCCCGCCGCATCGTTGCGGTAGTGCAGCAGCGCGGCGACCGCGTTGTCGACCACCTTGACGATGATGTCCTGCGGCTTGTCGTCCTCGTCCACCGCGCGGTGCACGAAGGGCACGCCCTCGTTCACGCTGCCGGCCAGCTTGAGCTTGAAGTCGGCCAGGCCGTCGTAGCCGACGCTGCGGCAGAAGCGCACGACGGTCGGCTTGCTGACGTGGGAGCGGTCGGCCAGTTCGCTGACCGGCAGGCTGGCGAAGCTGCGCGCGTCGGCCAGCAGCAGCTTGGCGACGCGCTGCTCGGCCGGCGGCAGTGCCGGCAGCGCGGCCTTGACGCGTTCGAGGATGCTCATGTCAGCTCCCCGTCCAACGAGTACGTTGGCCGGCCCTCCGAGAGGGCGTGGCCTTGCTTGGGGCGGCCCGGCGCGGCGGCCATCATTGCTCTTCGGCCCACGCAAAGCCGTCGCGTGCGACCAGCGCGCTCGCCGCGGCAGGGCCCCAGGAGCCGGCGGCATAGGCCCGCGGGCCGTTGCCGTCCTCGGCCCAGGCGTCGAGGATGGGCTCGACCCAGCGCCAGGCCTGCTCCTGCTCGTCGCTGCGCACGAAGAGGTTGAGGCGGCCGGCGATGGCGTCCAGCAGCAGGCGCTCGTAGGCGCCGACGCGCTGCGTCGCGAAGGCCTTGTCGAAGTCCAGGTCCAGCGACACCGGCGTCAGCTGCTCGCCGGGGCCGGTGCCCTTGTGGGCCAGCAGCTGCAGCTCCAGGCCGTCCTCGGGCTGCAGCTTGATGACGAGGCGGTTGGGCAGGCTGGCGCCGGGGAAGATCTGGTGCGGCACGGGCCGGAAGTTGACGACGATCTGCGCGTCGCGCGCGGCCAGGCGCTTGCCGGTGCGCAGGTAGAAGGGCACGCCGGCCCAGCGCCAGTTCTGCACCTCGGTGCGCAGCGCCACGAAGGTCTCGCAGGCGCTGTCGGGCGGCACCTTGACCTCTTCCAGATAGCCCGGCACCGGATGCCCGCCGCACATGCCGGCGCGGTACTGGCCGCGCACGACGTCGCGGGCGACGCTCTCCCGCGTGAAGGGCTTGAGCGCGCGCAGCACCTTGAGCTTCTCGTCGCGGATGGCGTCGGCGTCGTTGCTGGCCGGCGGCTCCATCGCGATCATCGTCAGCAGCTGCAGCGCATGGTTCTGGATCATGTCGCGCAGTGCGCCGGTGCCGTCGTAGAAGGCGCCGCGCGTGCCCACGCCGAGCTGCTCGGCCAGCGTGATCTGGATGTTGGCGATGCTCTCGCGGCGCCACAGCGGCTCGAACAGCGCGTTGCCGAAGCGCAGGGCCATCAGGTTCTGCACCGAGGGCTTGCCGAGGTAGTGGTCGATGCGGAAGGCCTGGGCCTCGGCGAAGACGCTGCGCACCGCGCGGTTGATCTCCTGCGCGCTGTCCAGGTCGTGGCCGAGCGGCTTCTCGAGCACGACGCGCACCTTGCCGTGGTTCAGGCCGACGGCGCCGAGCTGCTCGCAGATGCCGGTGAAGAGGTGGGGGCTGGTGGCCAGATAGAGCACGACGGTGTCGGCATTGCGCGCATCCAGCCAGTCCTTCAGGCCCTGGTAGTGCTCGGGTTGGGACAGGTCCATGCGGCGGTAGTGCACCAGGGCCGCGAAGCGCTCGAACTCCTCGTCGCTGGGGCGCTTGCCGGCGTCCACCTCGCGAAAGCGCTCCTTCAGCCATTCGCGGTAACGCTCGTCGGTCTGGTCGTCACGGGCGACGGCGAGAATGCGGCCGCCTTCGGGCAGCTTGCCGTGCCGGAAGGCCTGGAAGAGCGCGGGCATCAGCTTGCGCCACGTCAGGTCGCCGGTACCGCCAAAGAACACGAGATCGAAAGACATCTGCGGGGTCTCCAGGCCAGCGCCTCACATGGGGCCGCTAACCGTTGTGTAACTAAGTTTCGTGAAATACTATGCAGCAGTTTCTTCACCGGGTCAATCCGGAGCGCATTCCATGAACCAGCTCGACCAGCTCAAGGCCTTCACGACGGTGGTGGCCGACACCGGCAACTTCCTGCAACTGGCGCAGTTCGCGCCGCGCGATGCGACGACCAATCCTTCGCTGATCCTGAAGGCGGTGCAGTCGCCCGACTACGCGCCGCTGCTGAAGGAGGCCGTCGCGGCCCATCGCGGCAAACCGCTGGACGAGATCGTCGACCACGTCCTCGTGCGTTTCGGCCTCGAGATCCTGAAGGTCGTGCCGGGCCGCGTGTCGACCGAGGTCGATGCCCGCCTGAGCTTCGACAGGGCCGCCAGCCTGGCACGGGCGCGCCGCATCGTCGGCCTGTACGAGGCCGCCGGCATCGGCCGCGACCGCGTGCTGATCAAGCTCGCGTCCACCTGGGAGGGCATCCAGGCTGCCGCCGAGCTGGAGCGCGAGGGCATCCACTGCAATCTGACGCTGCTGTTCGCCTTCGCCCAGGCCGTGGCCTGCGGCGAGGCCAAGGTGCAGTTGATCTCGCCCTTCGTTGGCCGCATCTACGACTGGTACAAGAAGTCGGCCGGCGCCAACTGGGACGAGGCGGCACAGGCCGGCGTCAACGACCCGGGCGTGAAGTCCGTGACGCAGATCCATGCCTACTTCAAGCAGCACGGCATCCAGACCGAGGTCATGGGCGCGAGCTTCCGCAACATCGGCCAGATCCAGGCGCTGGCCGGCTGCGACCTGCTGACCATCAGCCCCGACCTGCTGGCCCAACTGCAGGCCACGGGCGCCAGGCTGGAGCGCGCGCTCGATCCCGCCAAGGCGCCGGCCATGCCCGCCATCCATCTCGACGAGGCGGCCTTCCGCTTCGCGCTGAACGAGGATGCGATGGCCACCGAGAAGCTGGCCGAGGGCATCCGCCTGTTCGCCGTCGATGCCGGCAAGCTCGACAAGCTGATCCAGGAAGCCTGACCATGACTCTGCGCTGCGACCAGTCGCCCGTGTGGGCCGAACTGCAGGCCCACTACGCCGCGAGCGGTCGCGGCTTCGACATCCGCGCGGCCTTCAAGGAAGACGCGGGCCGCTTCGACGCGCTGTCCTTCGAGGCGCCCGAGGTCTTTGCCGACCTCTCCAAGAACCGCATCGACGCCGCCACGCTGGCCCTGCTGATGAAGCTCGCGCGCGACTGCGGCCTCGAGGCACGCCGCGACGCGCTGCTGCGCGGCGACCCGGTCAACACGACCGAGGGCCGTGCCGTGCTGCACACGGCGCTGCGCGCGCCGGCAGGCAGCGCTGCACCCTTCAACGCCGAAGTGCAGGCGTCGCTGGACGCCATGCTGGCCTTTGCCGAGAGCGTGCGTCGCGGCGAGCGGGGCGCCATCACCGACGTGGTCCACATTGGCATCGGCGGCAGCGACCTCGGCCCGGCCATGGTCGTGCAGGCGCTGCAGGCCTATGGCCGCCGCGACCTGAGGCTGCACTTCGTCTCCAACGTCGACGGCCACGACCTGGTCCCGGTGCTGACGGGCCTGGACGCGCGGCACACGCTGTTCGTCATCGCGTCCAAGACCTTCACGACGCAGGAGACGCTGGCCAACGCGCAGGCCGCCAAGGCCTGGTTCCTCGCGGCCGGTGGCACGGACATCGCCCGGCACTTCGTCGCCACCAGCAGCAACACGGCCGCCGCGGCGGCCTTCGGCATAGCCACCACCTTCGGCTTCTGGGACTGGGTCGGCGGCCGCTATTCGCTGTGGTCCGTCATCGGCCTGCCGATCGCGATCGCCGTCGGCGCCGACAACTTCCGCGCGCTGCTGGCCGGCGCGCATGCGATGGACCAGCACTTCGCGGCCGCGCCGCTGGCGCACAACCTGCCGGTGCTGCTGGGCCTCATCGACATCTGGTACCGCAACTTCCACGGCTTCACGAGCCGCAGCGTGGCGCCCTATCACCAGGGCCTGCGCCGGCTGCCGGCCTATCTGCAGCAGCTGGAGATGGAGAGCAACGGCAAGGGCGTGGACCTGGACGGCAACGCGTTGTCCATCGGCACCTCGCCCGTCGTCTGGGGCGAGGCCGGCACGAACGGCCAGCATGCCTATTTCCAGATGCTGCACCAGGGCACGGATGTGATCCCGGTCGAGTTCATCGCCGTGAAGCGGCCCAACCATGGCGCCAGCGGCGAGCTGGCCGACAAGCTCGCCGACCAGCACCGCAAGCTGCTGGCCAACTGCCTCGCGCAGAGCCAGGCGCTGATGCAGGGCAAGACCGCCGCCGAGGCGCTGACCGAGAAGGCGCCGACCGCGTCCGCCACGCTGGACCGCGAGGTGCTGGCCCGCCACCGCAGCTTCCCCGGCAACCGGCCGAGCACGACCCTGGTGCTGGACGCGCTGACGCCGCGCTCGCTGGGCGCGCTGATCGCCCTCTACGAGCACCGCGTCTTCGTGACCGGCGCGCTGTGGGGCATCAACAGTTTCGACCAATGGGGCGTGGAGCTCGGCAAGGCCCTGTGCAATCAGCTGCTGCCGCGCCTGGCCTCGGGCGACACGGCGGGCCTGGACGGCTCCACGGCCGGCCTGCTCAAGCGCCTGGTGGCCGCATGAAGATCGTCTTCGACTTCGGCGGCGTGCTGTTCCGCTGGCACCCCGCCAGCTTCCTCGCGCGGCTCTGGCCGCATCGCGTCGAGACGCTGGAGCAGGGCGCGCAGCTGGCGGCCCGGTTCTTCCAGAACTACGGCGGCGACTGGGGCCTGTTCGACCAGGGGCTGATCGGCGCCGACGAGGTCGTGCGCCGCATCGCGGCGCGCACGGGCTGGCCGCTCGGCGACGTGGCCGCCGTCGTGCGTGCGGTGCCGGACGAGCTGATGCCCATCCCGGCCACCGTCGTGCTGATCCGCGACCTGCGCGCGGCCGGGCATACGCTGCACTTCCTGTCCAATATGCCCGAGCCGTTTGCCGACCACCTGAGCCAGGCCTATCCGCTGGCCGAGTGGTTCGAGTCGGGGCTGTTCTCGGGCCGCGTGAAGCAGATCAAGCCGGGGGCGGAGATCTTCGCGATGGCCGAGCGGCGCTTCGAGGCGCGGCCGCAGGAGCTGATCTTCCTGGACGACCACCCCGCCAACGTCGATGCCGCGCTGGCACGCGACTGGCAGGCCTTCCTGTTCACCGATGCCGCGAGCGCGCGGCGCGAACTGGTCTCCCGCCGCCTGCTCAATGCATGAGCGTCTGGCCGTCTGACCCCAGTTCGTCCGGATCCTGAGGCGGCGCGGCGGGCACGCGGAAGCTCTCGCTGGCCCAGGCGCCCAGGTCGATCTGGCGGCAGCGTTCGCTGCAGAAGGGCCGCCATTTGTTGCCGGGCGCGAAGACGCTGTCGCCGCCGCATTGCGGGCAGCGGACGAGGCGTGGCTTGACGACCTGCTCGCTCATGCGCACAACGTCAGCTCGAAGCCCGTGTCCTCGGGCGCCAGCTTGAGCCGGCCTTCCTCGTCCTGGCGCATCAGGCGGATGGAGACCATCAGGCGGTGGCCGGAGATTTCGGGGATCAGCCCCAGGCTGGGGTCGATGCGCATGCGCAGCAGTTGGTAGACGCGGCCGGCGGGCAGGCTCTGCTGGAACTGGCCCGCGTGGGCCGCGACCTTGTGCGGGCTGCCCGAGTCGCGCAGCAGGCCCAGCAGCACCTGCAGGGCCTCGGCCATCGGCATCAGCGTCTGGGCCCAGCCCATCAGGTCCTTGCGGCGGCGCACCGGCAGCAGTTGCTGCCAGTTGTAGTAGGCCGGCAGGTCGAACTCGCAGGTGCCGCCGGGGATGCTGATGCGGCTGCGGATGCTCATCAGCCACTCGTTGCCGGCCAGCGCGGCGCCGGTCTTGCCGTTCAGCGCATTCAGGCGCTGGAAGGCGCCGTCGATGCGGGCGATGACCTCGTCCAGTCGCGCCGCGTCGACGCCCGGGCTGCCGCGGTAGGCGTTGAACTGGGCCTTGTGTTTTTCGAGCTCCTTCAGCAGGTCGCTCTTCAGGTCGGCGCGCGAGGCGACGTCGAGGATCTCGAACAGCGTGACCAGCGCGAAATGATGGTCCAGCGCGGCCTCGCGCTCCATCAGCGCACCGAGGCGGTCGAACAGGTGTTCGAGGCGGAGCATCGTGCGGATGCTCTCGTTGAACGGGTACTCGTACAGGACCACGGCGGGGACTTCAGTCAGGGCGGTCCGATTGTTTCACAGCCCCAGCGCGCGGCCAGGCTCAGCACCTCGCTTCGCAGCGCGGCCAGCGCGATGCCGTCGTTCAGCAGCACCGCGTCGGCCGCGGCGCGGCGGGCCTGGCGCGATGTCTGGGCGGCGAGGGCCCCGTCGACACGCTCGCGCGTCCAGCCGGGCCGTTGCAGCACGCGCGCGATCTGCGTCTCGGCCCGGCAGTCGACGACGAGGACGCGCGCGACGCGCGAGCGCCAGCGGCCGGATTCGACGAGCAGGGGCACGTCGAAGACGACGAGGGCCTGCGGCGCCGCGTCGGCTTCGGTCAGGGCCTGGGCCGTGATCAGCGGATGCAGGATGGCTTCGAGCCGGCGTTTGGCGCCCGCGTCCGAGAAGACGAGGGCGCGCATGCGGTCGCGCTCCAGTGCGCCGTCGGCGGTGACGAAGTCCGCGCCGAACTGCTGCTGGATGGCCGGCATGGCGACACCGCCGGCCAGCGTCAGCGCCCGCGAAATCGCGTCGGTGTCGATGAGGGCCGCGCCGGCCTCGCGCAGGAAGCCGGCCACGGTGCTCTTGCCGCTGCCGATGCCGCCGGTCAGGCCTATCCTCATCCCGCCAGCATCGGGTAGAGCAGCTGCAGCAGCTCCTGGCCGAAGAAGAGGGCGGCCAGGCCGCCGCCGGCCAGGTAGGGGCCGAAGGGGATGGGCACCTCGCGCCTGTGGCCGCGCGCCAGCACCATGAAGATGCCGACCGTCGCGCCGACGGCGGACGACAGCAGGATGATGGGCAGCAGCTGTTGCCAGCCCAGCAGGGCGCCCAGCGCGGCGAACAGCTTGAAGTCGCCCTCGGCCATGCCGCGCCGGTGGCGCAGCAGTTCGTAGAGCGTGGCCAGGGCCCACAGCGCGCCGTAGCCGAACAGCAGGCCGAGCGCGGCGTCGGGCAGGCTCACCGGCGTCCAGTGCTGCCAGGCCGCCGCAAGGCCAAGGCCCAGCAGCGCGAAGTTGAGGCCGTCGGGCAGCAGCGTCGTGTCCAGGTCGATCAGCGCCGCCGCGATCAGCAGTGAGATCGCGGCGATGTAGACCAGGGTCGCCGGCGTCGGCCCGAACTGCCAGGCTACGGCGGCGAACAGGGCCGCCGTGGCGGCTTCGACGATGGGGTAGCGGGCGCCGATGGGCGCCTTGCAGGCCGAGCAGCGCCCGCCCAGCCGCAGCCAGCCGAGCACCGGCAGGTTCTCGTGCCACTTCAGCACATGGCCGCAGTGCGGGCAGCGCGAGCGCGGGCGCGACAGGCTGAGCCGCGGCAGCCTGTCGCAGTCGGTGGCCAGCTTTTCGCCGAAGCCGCCGATCTCGGCGATGCGCCTGTCCGCGGCGCCCAGTTGGCGCCTGAGCACGTCCTTGTCCTGCAGGAACTCCGCCGTGTCGCAGAGCCATTGGCGTTCCATCATGCGCGGCATGCGGTGGATGACGACGTTCAGGAAGCTGCCGATGCACAGGCCGAGGACGCCCAGCACCCAGGGCGAGAGCCAGACGGACCAGTCGAGGGAAGCGGAGGGCATGGTGACGTGGTGCAGGGCTGAGTTGGCGCGGAATCTAACCGCATTTGAGCGGGCTAGAAGCGGGCGGCATGCGCCGCCCACGGGCTCAGACCACCTGGCCGAGCTTGAAGATGGGCAGGTACATCGACACGACGATGCCGCCGATCAGGACGCCCAGGATGACGATGATGAAGGGCTCCATCAGCGCCGACAGGCCCTTGACGGCCTCGTCCACCTCGTCCTCGTAGAACTCGGCGGCCTTGGCGAGCATGTGGTCCAGCGAGCCGGATTCCTCGCCGATGGAGGCCATCTGCAAGACCATTGTCGGGAAGATGCCGGTGGTCTGCATGGACGTGGTCAGCGCGGAGCCGGTGGACACGTCGCGCTGGATCTGCTCGGTGGCTTCCTGGAAGACCGCGTTGCCGGATGCGCCACCCACGGAGTCGAGTGCCTCGACGAGCGGGACGCCGGCCGCGAACATGGTCGCCAGCGTGCGCGTCCAGCGCGCGACGGCGGATTTGTACATCAGGTCGCCGAACACCGGGATCTTCAGCAGCAGCCGGTCCATGCGCTTTTGCATGCTCTCGGAGCGCTTCCAGCTCTGGATGAAGAAATAGCCGCCACCGCCGATCGCGCCGAAGATGGCCCACCACCACTTGACGAAAAACTCGGACAGCCAGATGACCATCAGCGTCGGCGCCGGCAGGTCGGCGCCGAAGGACTGGAACACGTCCTTGAAGGCCGGCACGACGAAGATCATGATGACCGCGACGACGATGAAGGCGACGACCATGACCGCGATCGGATAGGTCAGCGCGGACTTGATCTTGTTCTTGATCGCGACCGTCTTTTCCTGGTAGACCGCGAGCCGGTCCAGCAGGGCCTCCAGGATGCCGCCCGCCTCGCCGGCCTCGACGAGGTTGCAGTAGAGCGCGTCGAAATACATCGGATGCTTGCGGAAGGCCGAGGACAGGCTGGTGCCCGTCTCGACGTCCTGGCGGATGTCGTTCAGCAGCCGCGTGAGCCGCGGGTTGGTCGCGCCGCGGGCGACGATGTCGAAGGACTGCAGCAGCGGCACGCCGGCGCGCATCATCGTCGCGAGCTGGCGCGTGAAGATGGCGATGTCCTTCTGCTTGATGGACGAGCCGCCGCTGGCGCGGCGCTTCTTGACCTTGTTGACGAGGATGCCCTGGCGGCGCAGCGTGGCGCTGACCATGGCCTCGCCGCCGGCACGCAGCTCGCCCTTGACGATCTTGCCGTTGCGGTCCTTGCCCTCCCATTCGAAGACGAAGTCCTTGACGCTTTTTGCTGCAGCGGTGGCAGTGGCCATGCGCTCTCCTCGCGACTGAATTATTCGTTGGTGGCCGACAGGACTTCCTCGAGCGTCGTGACGCCGATCCGTACCTTCACGAGGCCGGACTGACGCAGATCACGCACGCCTTCCTTCCTGGCTTGGTCGGCGATGTCCATCGCCGTTCCCGCGGCCAGGATGATGCGCTGGATGTCCTCGGTGATGGGCATCACTTGGTAAAGCCCGACACGGCCACGGTAACCATTTGTGCAACTGCTGCAGCCGACGGCCCGGTAGGGCCTCCAGCTGCCGTCGAAGTCTTCCTCGACGAAGCCGGCCTTGATCAGCGCGTCGCGCGGGTAGTCGGCGGGTGCCTTGCAGTTCTCGCACAGCCGTCGCACGAGGCGCTGGGCCGTGATCAGCAGCACGCTGGACGCGATATTGAACGGCGCCACGCCCATGTTCAGCAGGCGGGTCAGCGTCTTGGGCGCGTCATTGGTGTGCAGCGTCGACATGACCATGTGGCCGGTCTGCGCGGCCTTGATCGCGATGTCGGCCGTCTCCAGGTCGCGGATCTCGCCGACCATGATGATGTCCGGGTCCTGGCGCAGGAAGGACTTCAGCGCGGCCGAGAAGTTCAGGCCGGCCTTGTCGTTGACGTTGACCTGGTTGATGCCCGGCAGGTTGATTTCGGCCGGGTCCTCGACGGTGGAGATGTTGACGCCCGGCTGGTTCAGGATGTTCAGGCAGGTGTAGAGCGACACCGTCTTGCCGGAGCCGGTGGGGCCGGTCACCAGCACCATGCCGTAGGGCCGGTAGATGGCGGCGAGCAGGCGCTCCTTCTCGATCTTCTCGTAGCCCAGTGCTTCAATGCCCAGCTTGGCGGAGGACGAGTCCAGGATGCGGATGACGATCTTCTCGCCGAACAAGGTGGGCAGCGTGCTGACGCGGAAGTCGATGGACTTGCTGCCGAACTTCAGCTTCATGCGCCCGTCCTGGGGCACGCGGCGCTCGGCGATGTCCAGGCGCGAGATGACCTTGATGCGCGAGGACAGCTTGTCCTTGATCGCGATGGGCGGCTGGGTGATCTCGCGCAGTTCGCCGTCGACGCGGAAGCGCACGCGGTAGTGGAACTCGTAGGGCTCGAAGTGCAGGTCGGAGGCGCGCAGGTTGATCGCGTCCACCAGCATCTTCTGCAGGAAACGCACGACCGGCGCATCCTCCACGTCGGCCAGCTCGGCGGACTCCTGCTGGGGCGTCGCGTCTTCCTCGGCGATGTCGAAGTCGAAGTCGCCGCCGGCGATGCTCTCGAGCGTCTCGGTCGCCGTCGCGCCCGCGGTGGACAGCAGCTTGGCCAGCTTGTCGTGCTCGACGATGACCCACTCGGGCTGCAACTGGGTCGCGAACTTGATGCGTTCGATAACCTCGAGATCGGTCGGGTCGGCGCCGCCGACGAAGAGGCGGTTGCCGCGCCGCGACAGCGCCACGACATGGTATTGCTGGGCCAGCTTGCCGTCGATGACGTCCCTGGGCATGCGCTGGGCGTCCATCGCGGACAGGTCCAGCAGCGGCAGGGCCAGCGCGCTGGACAGCGTGTGCGCCAGATCGGCGGGCGACACCTGGCCGCTGGCGATCACCGCGTTGACGAAGCTGGTCTTCTTCTCGCGCGCCTGCCTGACGAGATCCTCGGCGGTCTTGGCCTGCAGCTTGCCGGCATGGACGAGCATCCGCGCGACCCCGGACAGGGAGGACTGGAGAGGCTCGGCGAGCGTGGTTTCCACGAGCGGGGGCGTCGGCGACGCAAAGGGAGGTCCGCCGATTGTGCCAGTCGCGCGCGGCCGCCGAAGCGAAGCCGCACAAGGGATAACGGCAGGATTTCAACGACTCGGCCCCGGCCTGGGGCGGGGCGCGCTGCGGCCGAGCGCGGCGACCCCCTTCAGCAGCCGCCCTTCACGCCGAGCTTGCGCAAAATGATCTCCAGCGGGCACCAGCGCGTGATGGCGCTCTGCAGCAGGTTGGCGCCGACGAACGCGGCCAGGGCCAGCCACCAGCCGCTGACGAACGCCGGGCTGCCGGGCGCGCCCAGCAGCAGCGAGACGAGGATGAAGCTGCCGGCGAACAGCCGGACGATCTGCCAGGAACTCATGATGCACTCCTTGTGTCGGTGAGGGGGGCGTGGCGATAGGCCACGAAATAGAGCAGGGGGATGACGACCAGGGTCAGCAGCGTGCTGACGAGGATGCCGAAGATCAGCGAGATCGCCAGCCCGTTGAAGATGGGGTCGTCGAGGATGAAGAATGCGCCGAGCATCGCTGCCAGGCCGGTGAGCACGATGGGCTGGGCCCGCGTGGCCGCCGAATGCACCACGGCCTCCTTGAGCGGGCGGCCCCGCGCGACCTCCAGCCGGATGAAGTCCACCAGCAGGATGGAGTTGCGCACGATGATGCCGGCCAGCGCGATCATGCCGATCATGCTCGTCGCGGTGAACTGCGCGCCCAGCAGCGCATGGCCCGGCATCACGCCCACGAGGGTCAGCGGGATGGGCGCCATGATGATGAGGGGCGTGAGGTAGGAGCCGAACTGCGCGACGACGAGCAGGTAGATCAGCACCAGGCCGACCGCATAGGCCGCGCCCATGTCGCGGAAGGTCTCGTAGGTGACCTGCCACTCGCCGTCCCACTTGAGCGTGTAGCCGCGCCAGGCATCGCTGGGGGCGTGGATGAAGGCCTCGGCCAGCGTGCCGCCGTCGGGCGTGCCGATCTGCGCCAGCGCACCGCGCATCTTGAACATGCCGTAGAGCGGGCTGTCCAGGGCGCCGGCCATGTCGCCGACGACGAAGTGCACCGGCAGCCCATCCTTGTGGAAGAGGGGTTGCTCGCGCTGGCTGTCGCTGACGGTGACGAGTTCCCGCAGCGGCACCAGGGCGCCGCCCGCGCTGCGCACGTTCAGCTGCAGCAGGGGGTCGAGATCGCCCTGGCGCTCGGCCGGCAGCTGCAGCCAGGCGCTGGCGGGGTATTTGCTGCCGTCGTGCAGCCAGGCGGCGGCTTCGCCGGCCAGCCCCGTCGCGAGCGTCGACACGATGGCCGCCTGCGGCACGCCGAGCAGGGCGGCCTTGCGGCGGTCCACCAGCAGCAGCTTCTTCGGCGCCGCGGCGATGCCGGAGTCGTCCACGTCGACCAGGCCCGGCGTGCGCTCGAAGACGCGCCGCACCTCGAGCGCCACCTGCCGCCGCCCGGGCGCGTCGGGGCCGTAGATCTCGGCCACGATGGGCGAGAGCACCGGCGGGCCGGGCGGCACTTCGACGACCTTGACGTTGGCGCCGTGGCGGCGGCCGATGTCCTGCAGCGCCGGGCGCATGCGGGTGGCGATGGCGTGGCTCTGGGCGCTGCGGTGGTGCTTGTCGACGAGGTTGACCTGCAGGTCGCCCACCTCGCCGCCGGCGCGCAGGTAATACTGGCGCACCAGGCCGTTGAAGTTGATCGGCGCGGCGGCGCCGGCATAGGCTTGGTAGTCGGTCACCTCGGGCTGCTGGGCCATATAGGCGCCCAGATCGTGCAGCACGGCGGCCGTGCGCTCCAGCGGCGTGCCGGCCGGCATGTCGACGATGACCTGGAACTCCGACTTGTTGTCGAAGGGCAGCATCTTCAGCACGACGAGGCCGACCGCCGGCAGGGCCAGCGACAGCACGATGAGCCCGGCCACGCCGGTGCCCAGCCAGCGGCGGTTGCGCGCGCCGCGGGCCTCGTCCAGCAGCGGGCGGAACACGCGCTCGAAGAGGGGGCCCAGCTTCGCGGCCAGGCCGTGCGCGGCGTCGCCCGCATGGCCGCCGTGCCTGAGCCACAGCCGCGCCAGCCAGGGCGTCACGATGAAGGCGATGGCCAGCGACAGCAGCATGCCCATGCTGGCGTTGATGGGGATGGGGCTCATGTACGGCCCCATCAGGCCCGACACGAAGGCCATCGGCAGCAGCGCGGCGATGACGGTGAGCGTGGCCAGGATGGTGGGGCCGCCCACCTCGTCCACCGCGCCGGGGATGAGCTCGGCGAGGGTCTTGTCCGGATGCAGGGCCATGTGGCGGTGGATGTTCTCCACCACGACGATGGCGTCGTCCACCAGGATGCCGATGGAGAAGATCAGCGCGAACAGCGACACGCGGTTGAGCGTGAAGCCCCAGGCCCAGGACGCGAACAGCGTGACGGCGAGCGTGAGGATGACGGCGCTGCCGACGATGGCCGCCTCGCGGCGGCCCAGCGCGATGAAGACGAGGGCCACGACGGAGGCCGTCGCGAACATGAGCTTCTGGATCAGCTTCATCGCCTTGTCGTTGGCCGTGGCGCCGTAGTTGCGCGTCTCGGCCACGTCCACGCCGTTCGGAATGACGGCGTTGCGCAGCTCGGCCACGCGCTGCATCAGCGCGTCGGCCACCTGGATGGCGTTCTCGCCGGGCTTCTTGGTGATGGCCAGGGTCACCGCCGGGAACTCGCCCGCCCGGCTGCCGTGCCACACGTAGCGCTGCGCGGGCAGCGGTCCGTCGACCACCTGGGCCACGTCGGCGAGGTAGACCGGCCGACCGTTGCGGGCGCCGACCACCAACTGCCCGAGTTCGCGCGCGTCGCGCAGGAAGGGGCCGGCCTCGACGTCCACCGCGCGGTCGCCGGCCAGCAACTGGCCCGCGGCGGCGCCGCTATTGGCCGACTGCAGGGCCTGGCGAAGTTCGGCCACGGCGACGCCCGCGGCGGCCAGCCGTGCCGGGTCGAGTTCCACGCGGATGGCCCGCCCCGGGCCGCCGATCGTCGTCACCTCGCGAGTGCCGGGCACGCGCTTGAGGTCGGCCTCCAGGCTGTGGGCGATGCGCTCCAGGTCGAAGGCCCCCGTCTCGCCGTCCCGCGCGTGCAGCGTCAGCGTGACGATGGGCACGTCGTCGATGCCCTTGGGCTTGACGAGGGGGGGCGCGGTGCCGAGGTTGGCGGGCAGCCAGTCGGCGTGGGACTGCACCGTGTCGTAGAGGCGCACGAGGGCCTCCGTGCGCGGCACGCCGACCTTGAACTGCACCGTCATCACCGCCAGGCCCGGGCGGGAGACGCTCATCACGTGCTCGACGCCGGCCATCTGCGACAGCACCTGTTCGGCCGGCGTGGCCACCATCTGCTCCACGTCCTGCACGGCCGCCCCGGGGAAGGGGATCAGCACGTTGGCCATCGTCACGTTGATCTGCGGCTCCTCCTCGCGCGGCGTGACCGCCACCGAGAAGATGCCGAGCAGCAGGGCCACCAGGGCCAGCAGCGGCGTGATCTGCGCCGACTGGAAGAAGCGGGCGATGCGCCCGGACATGCCGAGTTCCATCACGGCCTCCGCGCGGCGGCCTGGGGGTCGAGGGCGATGCGCTCGCCCGGCCTGAGGCCGGCCAGCACTTCGACCTGGTCGCCGCTCACGGCGCCGGTGCGCACCTGGCGCAGCAGCGCGCGTCCGTCGGCGCCGACGGCATAGACGGCCTTGAGCTCGGCGCGCTGCACCAGGGCGCGGCCGGGGATGAAGACGCGCTGCAGGCCCGTGCCGCCGGCCACGGTCGGCAGCCAGGCGCGGGCGAAGCTGCCCGGCGACGCGACGCCGCCGGTCGGCAGCTCGATGCGCACGGTGACCGTGTGCGTGACGGGATCGGCGGCGGGCAGCACCTCCCAGTGCGGCACGGTCAGGCGTTGCCCGGCGATCTCCACGCCGACCGCCGTGGCGAGCCGGCTGCGCAGGCCTGCGGCCGCCGACTCGGGCACCGCCACCGCCACGCGCAGGGCCGAGGGGTCGAACAGCGTCACGAGGGCGCGGCCGGGCAGCGCCATGTCTCCCGGCATCACGCCCACCTCGGTGACGACGGCGTCATAGGGAGCCTTGACGGCGAAGTAGCCGCTTTCCGTGCGGGCCGCCTGGGCCGCCGCCATCTGTGCGTTGGCCTGGGCGGTGGCCGTCTTGAACTGGGCTTCCGCCTGGTCCAGCGCGGCCTGGCTGATGAAGCGGCTGGCGAACAGCTGGCGCTGGCGCTGAACCTCCAGCGTGGCCACCTGCTGCGCCGCGCGGGCGGCTTCGACCTGGGCTGCCGCGGCGCCGGCCTGCTGCTCGGCGGCGCGGGCATCCAGCCTTGCCAGCAGCTGGCCGGCCTTCACGCGGTCGCCGGCCTTCACCGGCAGCGCGACGACGGCGCCGGCCACCTGCGCTGCCACGACGGTCTGCCGGACGGCCTCGACCGTGCCGTCGTGGCTGGCCAGGCCCTGCGGGGCTGAAGACGACACCGTCCAGGTCGCCAGCGCGTCGGCAGCGCGGGCCTGCGCCGGTGTCAGTGCCGCCGCCAGTGCAAGCGCGGCCCCTGTCAGCGTGAAAAACCGGTCGGTCATGTGAACTCCAGGGCGTGACTTCTCGAAAGCGTCGCACTAGTATTTAGCCAATTGGTTAAATAGTCAAGTGTCAATATGAGCAATCCGGTGAATCCCGTGCAAATAGGGCATGATGAGCGCTCCGCTCCCCGCTCTTGTGTTGCCATGCAGGATCTGCCCGACGAAGCCCTCCATCAGGTGGCCGCCTATTTCCAGGCGCTGTCCGAGCCGACGCGCCTGCAGATCCTCAACCTGCTGCGCCAGGGCGAGCGCAACGTCGGCGAGATCGCCCAGGCCTGCGGCTTCACGTCGGCCAACATCTCGCGGCATCTGTCGGTGCTCATGCAGCAGGGGCTGGTGGCGCGCGAGTCGCGGGGCTCGGCGGTCTACTACAGCATTGCGGACGACTCGGTCTACGCGCTCTGCGATCTCGTCTGCGGCAGCATAGGCCGGCAGATGGAGCGGGCCGCGGCCCAGCGCAGCACCTTTCTGAAGGGCACCAGGGCCGCGCGCCGGGCAGGCTGAGCCGCCCGCTTCAAGCCGGCCGCGGGGCGGCCCTGACCGCCCTTTAAGTTTCCGGGCGCCGCCCGACATGCGGGTGCAGATCACCCTGGAGCTCCCCATGCTGCTCGGCTGCCCCCACTGCGGCACACGCAACCGCGTCCCCGATGAACGCCTCACCGAAGACCCGGGCTGCGGGCGCTGCGGCCAGCCCGTGGCGCCGCGCAAGCCGGTGGCCCTGGGTGACGCCGACCTGGGCGCCTATCTGCAAGGCACCGAGGCGCCCGTCGTCGTCGACTTCTGGGCCGCCTGGTGCGGGCCGTGCCGGTCCTACGCGCCGCATTTCGAACGGCTGGCCGGCGCGCGCCCCGAGCTGCGCTTCGTGAAGGTGGACAGTGATGCCGCGCCGCGCACGAGTGCGGCGATGCAGATCCGCAGCATCCCGACGACGCTGCTCTTCGTCGGCGGCCGGGAGGTCGCGCGCCAGAGCGGGGCGATGACGGCCGCGCAGCTCGGCGCCTGGGTGGATGGCGCGTTGCGGCGCTAGAGAAACCGGGCCAGCAGCTCGACGTCTTCCGGGAAGAGCTGGCCCGTCTCGGCCGCGGCAACGCGGCCATCGCGACCGCGCACCACGGTGACCGGCAGGCCTTGCGGCTTGGGCAGCACCGCCTCGACGGCGGGCGTCAGCCAGCCGCTGGGGAAGTCATGGCCCCGTTTGGCGCGATAGGCCCTGGCGGCGGCGAGGTCCTGGTCGACGGACAGGCCCAGCACCAACAGGCCGCGCTCGCGCTGCGTGCGCCACAGCTTCTGGATGGACGGCGTGACCAGGGCGCAGAACGGGCACCAGCTCGCCCACCAGTACAGGACGACGACCCGGCCCTGTGCCGAGGCCGCCTTGAACTCGCCGCCCTCCAGCAGCGGCACGTCGGGCAGTTGCAGCGCGCTGCCGGGCGCCGGCAGGTGCTTTAGCGGCCCGGTCGCCCCGGCGCGGGAAGCGGCCAGGCCCAGCGCCAGCGCCGTACCGAGGCAACACCGGCGCCGGTCCATCAGCGCAGGCCGCCGACGAGCAGCCTCTCTTCGGTCGGCACCGGCTCGTCGCCGTCCAGCTCGACGGCGAGCTGGGTGCAGACCGCGCGGCACAGCATGGCGACCTTCTCGCTCTGCAGCCGGTAGTAGATCTGCGTGCCCTCGCGGCGCTTGCCCAGCACGCCGGCGCGGTAGAGCGTGGACAGGTGCTGCGACATGTTCGGTTGCGTGGTCTGGATCTGCGCCAGCAGCTCGGAGACGTTGCGCTCGCCATTGCAGACGGCGCTGATGATCTTGAGCCGGATCGGCATGGCGAGCACGCCGAAGAGCTCGGCGGCGGACTCGAAGACGCGGTCTTCCTCGGGGGGCGTCGGTCATCGCGGCGGCGTTCGGTTGGATCAGGAAAATCACTGTATCGGCAAGCGCGGATGTGCGCCGCGGGGAATGCAGAATGCAGCGGACAAAACTCCCGCTGATCGCCGACCGCCATGGACGAATCGAGCCTGCCCGCCCTCATGCGCCAGCTGCTTGGCGCCGCCTTCGGCCTGGCCGTGCTGTTCGGCGCGCTGTGCCAGCGCACGCGTTTTTGCACGATGGGCGCGATCTCCGACGTCTACTCGATGGGCGACTGGCAGCGCGCCCGCATGTGGATCGTCGCGGTGGCTCGAACGCCTGCACCATGAGGTGGCGGCGGCGCGGCTGGCGGCCCTCGGCCAGGACGATGGCCTGGCGCGGGAACTGCGTGCCTGGATGGCGGCCGAGCTGCCGGCCCGCGTGCCCACGCGCGGCGCGGCCGCTCGTGCGCTGGGCCTGATGAGCGAACGCACGCTGGCGCGGCGCATGCAGGCCCAGGGCCTGAGCTTCTCCGGCCTGCTCGATGCGGCGCGGCGCGCGGCCGCGCTGCAGGCCGTGGCCCGGCCCGAGCTGGCGCTGGCCGGCATCGGTCAGTCGCTCGGGTTTGCGGAGCCGGCGGTGTTCTGGCGGGCGTTCAAGCGCTGGACGGGCTGCACGCCGGCGCAGTGGCGGGCAGGACAAGGCACCGAATGCGGCACCGATCCGAATCGGCTCTCCTCTGCTGATTGAGCCTTGACCCCGGGGCGGGCGCGCCAGGAGGGAGGGGTGAAATCGCAGGCAGGCTGGCCAGGTCCGGCGCCTCGCTGCTGCCGATCGGCAAGATGCTCAACCACCGCACGCCCGAGGCGACGTAGATCTACGCCCGGCTCGACCTGGACCCGGTGCGCATGTCGCTGCAGGGTGCGACGGCGGCGATGCTCGAGACGGCCGGCGTCAAGGTGGCGGCCGAGGTGATCCCAATCCGACGAGGCTCTGCTCAGCGAGATGGCGTCGCCAAAACTATTGAGCTTTACCTAAAGCACGACATCACCACAGCTCAGCTTGCTTCCAGCATGCGGTGATGATCGATTTGCGCTTCTGCCCGCTCTTGAG
>BFBZ01000008.1_pt201 | contig 30580 bp, 44 predicted proteins | sample 1888401 | NCBI WGS metagenome assembly BFBZ01 (sample SAMD00112614, study PRJDB3348) | symbiont metagenome | host: Chara braunii
CGCTGTTGTACCAACCCAATCCGTCGCCGGCACAACGGGCGCCGATTGAGAAGAGGCCACTGCACCATTTGCGTTCAAACTGTTCGGCGAGATCGTCACGACGAGCGCTGGATCGGACGCCAGCGGAGGTGTGCTCGCCGGCTTGATAGTACCGACCTGGCCGCTCGTCGGATCATAGAGAAGCGACAACGATACCCATGGACCGGCGCCGGTGCCGCTGACGTCGAAGAAACGGCCATCGCCTGGAAAGAGTGTGCCGCTGCCATCCTTGACAGGACGGGTGGAGATCGCGCCAGCCATCAGAACAGCCCCATGAAGTGATTGATCGAGTTGCGACCGTCACTGAAGTCCAGCGACGGGGTGAAGTTTGCAGCAAGGTCGCCCGTGAGCGCCGTCGAGCCGCTGATCGTGCCCCGCAGCCCGACCGCCATGCTGCCGGTCAGCGCGGTCGAGCCGTTGAGCGTCCCGGCCAAGCCGAGCGCAAGCACGCCCGTCAATGAGCTGCTGCCGGCAATCATCCCCTGCAGCGCGCCGGAAGGCGCGACAGCGCCCCTGGACGCGTAGCCGAGGAAAATGCCGATGCCGAGCATCAGTCCTCGTTCCAGATCAGAGCGCCTGCGGCGAACGACACCGGCGTGGCGGCGCTGATCGCCTGCGAGCCGCTGGTGAGTGCGCCGGAGCCCAACAGATGCCCGGCGCTTGCCGCATCGAAGATGGCAAAATGCGTCACCGTGGCGGCGCCGGCGGCGTTGCCGAAGTCGACGATCGCGCCGTTCGACATCGTGCCGCCGTTGGAGATCGCGCCGAAGGCAACGGCGACCCGGCCGGCGGTCCGGATCGTGGTGGTGACCTCGGTGCCGCCGGCCCCCGTGTCGGTCGGATCGCCGTTGAACAGCGCGACATACACCGCAGCCGGCGCCGTGGGCATGTTCGTGCCCTTGATCCAGTTGCAGAGCGCGGTCTCGAGATAGTCGGACTTGCTCATGGTTGCCCCTTCAGGTGAATGCCTTGATGCCTGTCGCGACCGTGCCCGCCTTCTTGAAGGCCTTCACGGCAAACGGATACAGCGTGCCGGGTTGCAGCGCCGGCAGCGTGCCGCTCGAGCCGTCTGCCATCACCACGGCGACGTCGCCGGCGACCGTCACCATGACGCCGCGGCAAGCGGCAGCCAGCGTCTGGTCGGCGGCGCTCACGTCGACCGCCACGATGCCCTGCGCCGACCACAGCGCCGCGATCGTATTCTCTACACCTGCGCTCATGTCGTCTCCCTCAGCTGCGCTTGCGCGCGGTCAGGCGGAAAATCGTGCGGCGGACGCCGTCCGGCAGCGGCTTGGCGATCTCGAAGGTCTCGCCGGTCTTCTGCCTGGTGACCAGGTCGCCGATCACCGGCATCCAGGTCAGATTGACGTTGTCGACCGATACCATCGGCTTCGACACCACGTCGCCCTGCGCGTGATCGTCCGCGATCGAGCCGCGCGCGTGCGGATACATCGATCTCGAGGGCCCAATGTAGCCGCCGGTCGCATCGAAGCTCGGCCGCGACGGATCCGGTCCCCGCGGCGCGTCGACGTCGCCGGCGACAGCCCTGGCGGTGAACGTAAACAGCTCGCCGTAGACGAAATCGACCGCGGCCGAGGTCATCGACGCCGCCTGCTCGAAGGGCGTGGGCATGCGCGATGGGTCCTCGGCCGCGTCAGCGGTTGGTCAGTTCGAGGTCCTCACCTCGACCAGCGCCTCGGGCCGCTTGCACAGCGCCAGGCAATTCGACTGCGACTTCAGCTCGACGCCTTCACCGTGGTCGAGCACCTTCGGCGAGATCCAGATGTCCTGGCCGGGCTGGTTGGCGACGCGGATGTCGACCGCCGGCGCGTTCCAGGTCTCGAACATGTTCTGGGTGCCGGCCGGATAGGCATAGCCGTAGTCGACCGGCACGAACGGGGTCGAGGTGAGCGGCTTGCCGACCGGCGCCATGCCGTAATATTCGCGGAACAGGATCTGCTGGAATTCGAAGGTACGGCCGAGCTGGCCGCCCATCGGATCGAACTTGGCCCGCGCGAGCTCGCTGGCCGCTTGCCAGTTGAGCCAGAACTTCTCGACCTTCGGGTGTTGCGTGAACTTGTTGAAGAAGGACGTCGATACGATGACCTCCGGCCGGGTCATCGTCTCACCCTTCAAGTTCGTCGCGATGGACTGGCGGAGCTGAGCGCACAGCGAGATGATATCCGTCGTCGCGGTGCCGAGCGTGAAATCGATCGTGGTCTTGTTGACTCCGAAGAAATTGTAGACGTCCAGCAGCGTGTCGCCGTTGCCATCCGTAATCAGGCCGCGCAACGCACCCATGCGGATCCATTCCAGGGTGATGGAATGCTTGTTCCGGATGGTGAAGAGGCGCTTGGCCATCTCGTCATCGAGGGTGCGCGGCGTCTTGGTCTGGGCCACGATCGTCAGCATGTTCTGCAGATCGAGCGGGGTGATCAGGTCCAGCATCGGGAAATGCGGGATCTCGACCCAGAACGACTTGCGGGGGCCGCGGTCGTTGGCGGTGGCGGGCGCGCCGCGCTCCTTGGCCGGCAGCACGCGGATGGTGCCGTCCTCGAAGGTGATTTCGACGATGGTCGAGATCGAGCCGGACGAGGGAAACAGCCCTAGCGCGTTGAGCAGCCCGTAGTTGTTGGGAATGCGATTCACCGCGGCCGAGAGCTGGAGCGCGGTGAACGGAAAGTTGACGGTGTCGAGTTCGGACATGGCCGGGAAATCCTGATCTGAAAGCCCGGCGTCGCCGGGAGCCTGGTTGAAGAAACGGTTGAACCGGCGCGCCGATCACGCGCCGGGCACTGATCAGCTCGGACGCTGGATGATGTAGCTGGACTCGAGCTGCGCGAGCGCGGCCGCCTTCTGCGGGTCGGTCGCGCCGGCGGGCCAGAGCAGATAGTTCGGATCGATGCAGGCGAGCCGGCGCAGCGTCAGGATCGGCTGGTCGCTGCCGCCGTTCGGGGCGATCTTCTTCTGCAGCGCGATCGCGTAGGCGTTCTGGCTGCCATCGATCGCCGCGAAGTTGATCGGCACCAGCTTCTTGGTCGCCACGGCCGCCGCGGTCACCGTGATATCGGCCGCGTCGCCCGCCGCAGCCGGAGTGCCGCCGGCCGTGAGGGTGAACTTGAGCTGGTTGGTGAAGGCAGTGCCCGTGGTGCCCTCGCCGAGCTCGATGCCGTCAGGATCCTCGACCCGGAACCGGGTCGCGGTCAGGAAGGTGACGGTGTAAACGCCGACCTTCGAACCAGGCGCCACGGCCGGATTGGCGAAGGCGTTGGTGAAATTGCCGGTGTTGCCGGCCCGGGCAGCATAGGCGGCGCTCAGCGCTCCGATCGTGATGGCGCCGAGCACGGTGCCGACATCCGCGATGTTGTCGGAGCCCGAGCCGGCGGCGAGGATCTCCTGCGCCTTCGACAGCGTGTTGTCGACGACGTACTTCACGACATTGCTTTCGATGCGCGGCTCGGAGAGCGAAAGGGTCTTGAGAGACATGTGAAGGCTTCCTTGTCGATGTGAGCGATGGTTGCGGGAGCTGGATTCGAACCAGCGACCTCCAGGTTATGAGCCTGGCGCGCTACCGGGCTGCGCTATCCCGCCGTTGAACGGTTGCTGCTAGGCGAAGCGCTTCGCCCGATCGGCGACCATGCGATCGATCGATGCATTCAGGCCGTCACCTGGCTTCGGAGCTTCGGTGCCGGGATCGACCTGCGGGTTCGGCACCTGCCCTTCCAGGCGTGAGGTCTTGCCCTCTACCGCCCTGGGGGCCTTGGCGAGCATTTTCGCCGCGGCATCGGCGCTCATGTCGGTCTCGAACGCAAGGTGGCGGGCGAGCTCTTCACGGCCGCTGGCGTCGGCGTGGTCGAGAATGGCCAGCGCGCGGGTGTTGGCGGCCTTGGTGGCGGTCGCGGTGATCGCGGCGGCGTCATTGCCGGCCTTGATCACGCCGGCCTTCTCGCCTTCGGCAAGTGCCGCATTGATCGCGCTGTTGAAGGCATCACGCGGCACGCTGTCCTTCGAATCTGCGCTCAAACCAACAGCCGCGAGCACGGCGGCAATTCCGGACAATCCAGACATTGACAGCTCCTATTGATGGCTCGCGCCGTGCGAGGCCATTTCGGGGGAAGTACCGCTGTAGGTCAGCGGATCAGCGAAACGAATTGCTCGAAGGCCTCGGAGGGCCGCGCGACGCCGTCGGCCAGGCCGGCCTTGACTGCGTCCTCGCCGTAGAAGACGTCGGCCTCGGTCGCGAGCGCGGCGGCCTTGGTCAGGCGCTGCCCGCGAAACTGGCTGACCATGCCGGCGAACTGGTCGCGCATCGCATCGACCCGCGCCTGGATCTTGGCGGCAACCTCCGGCGGCAGCTCGCCGAACGAATGGCCATCCGCCTTATGCTTGCCGGAGTGGATCACGGTCACCTTGGTGCCGGCGCGCTCGAGCCGCTTGGAATGGTCGAGGTGCATGGTGATGACGCCGATCGAGCCGGCGCCGCCGGCGCTCGGCAACACTATCTGGCGGGCTGCGGATGCAAGTGCGTAGCCCGCCGAGAACGCAAAGTCGTTGACGATCGCTAGCGTCGGCTTCTCGCGCGACAGCTCCGCCATCCCATGCGCGGTGTCGAAGAGACCGGCGCCCTCACCGCCGAATGTATCGATCTCGAACACTGCGCCGCGCACGGAAGGGTCGCGCCGCACAGCGTTGATCCGGGTCTGGATACCCTCATAGGACATCGTCCCCGACGATTTGCCGAGATAGGCGCCCTTATGCACCAACGTGCCCTCGATCGGGACGATCGCCACCGGCCCGATGCGGTCGAAGATTTGGGACCCATAGCCGTCCTTGACGATTTCGCGGCCGAGCCGGTCTCCGAGGCGACCAAAGTGTTCCGCCGGGCGATCGTCCTCGGCGAAGGCCTGCGCGACCGCACCGATCTCCCCGAACTCGACGCCGCCGTCGACAATGCGAGCGCCCAGACCGGTGAGGATCGCCGCCAGCTTGCCGGCGTCGATCATCAGCGGCGTGTTAAACATGCGCGAGGCGATATGCGGCATCAGCAGCGTCATGCGTTCGCCTTCCTGTTCTTCTTCGCGTCCGGATCGCTGTCATCATCAGAAGGATCGGGCAGCAGGCCGCTGCCGGCGGACAGCGTGCGGGTGAGCCCGCGTTCCCGCAGCATCTCCTCCTCGTCCGCGGCCTGGTCGAGGGTCTCCTCGAGATCGCGGCCCATGTCGGCGTTCTCGTCCTCGAGCGTCGAGATCAGCGCGCCCATCCGCAACGATGCGCCCTGCGCCTCCTTGACCGGATCGACATAGCCCCGGCCGGGGCCAATCCAGCGCGCTTTCAGATAGGCGCCGGGCATATCCCAGAAATCCGGGCAGCCCGGCGGCGGCTTGATGTAGCCGCGGTCGAAGGCCTCCTCGAGCTGAGCGTAGTGGATCGGCGCCACCACCTGGTCGACGAAGATCGCGAACAGCATCTGGATATGCCGCCACACCTCGTTGAGCGCGGCGCGAGCGCTGGAATAGTTGATGCTCTCCCAGTCGCCCGACAGCTGCTGGTAGGAGATGCCGAGCGCCGCGGCGATCGACTGCAGGAACGACTTCTGAAAGTCGTGGAAGGCGCTGTTCTGCCGCGGCGCCGAGTTGATCTGGATTTCGTCGCCGATCGGCATCACCGGGATGCGCACGCCGCCGACATTGGCCGGGTTCTCCGCCCAGTAGTTGAGCCGCTTCTCTTCCATCGACAGGACGGTCTGCGGCGTGAAGGCCGCGGTGGCCTCGCCGACCGGCAGCGACGACTTCACGAACGCCGTGAACAGCGCGTTGAGCGCGGCGGAAGCAAGCTCGTTGTCCGAGAACTTGCCAATCATGTGCAAGCGCTTCACGAGCGCCGCAAACCGCGTCATGGCGCGCGCCTGGTCCTCGCGCTCCGGTTCGAAGCCGTGGATCAGCACCGGCCGGCCGGTCGGCGTGCGGAACGGAATCCGCGTCCAGGTCATCGGCGGCGGCACGACATACCAGTCGGCGGGATGCCCGTTGCGGATGTGGCCCGCGATCGGCGCGCCATCCTCGTCGAACTCGATGCCCCCGCGCAGCTTCTGCGTTGTCGGCTGGCTGTAGGGATTCGACAGCCTGTCGGGGTCGATCGCGAGGACACAGGTCGAGTAGCGGCCGCCGGGTTTCCACTTCAGGCAGGCGGTGGTCTCGTTCATGGTCGCGAAGGTGCGCGCCAGCAGGCGAAACATGCCGTTGATGGTCACGCGCCGTTGCGCGTCGCAACGCCGCTGCGGATCGTTGCCGAACTGGTACCACTCCGACTCGATCGCCCCGGCGAGATCGCGCAGGATCTTGCGGTGCGCCTCGTTGGTCCGGTCGAGGCCGAGTGCGCGGGCGTCCGGCTTCGACGACAGCGTCAACTTGGCGCCGACCAGCATCTCGACCAGGCGCGACACGCCCGATTGCGCAGTCGGATCGTTGCGCACCACGTCGCGGGTCCGCGCGCTGGTGAGATCGCGGTACGGCAGCACGGCGGAATCCGCCGACGTCGACGGCGGAAACCAGCCGGCGAACTCCTGGCCGCGGAAGCCGCCGGCGCGATAGGCCGGCTCCGGCACCACGCCCTGCCCCGACCGGATCGCAGCGATGCGCTCGGAGGAGACCGGCCGGCCGAAATCGTCGAAGATGGCGAGCGTCATCCTAGAACACGACCCCGATGGCGCCGCGGAACGGCAGGCCGGCGATGCGAGCCTCGAGCTCGGCGATGTAGGCGCGCAGCCGATCGGCGTTGGCGACGCTGAACTTGGTAAGCTGGCCCTGGAATTCGCACTCGACCACGGCCTGCCCGATCATGAGCTGGTGCAGCGCGGCCTTGGCCTGGTCGAGCATGTCCTGGTCGGTCAACGAAGGCCCCGTGCAGATCGAGATGCGATGTCGAGATCAGCAGTGACGTCGCGATAGGTCGATCCAAAAGCTAGTGCGATCTTCCGAAGCATCTCGCGTTGGAACTCCTCGAATTGTCCTGCGAATTTGTCAGATCCCGGAGTTATCGGGATCACCTCCACTTTCGCGGTAGGGGGTTCGCAGGCACCCATCTCAAATCCCTCGATTCATCTCGGCGAGCCGCGCCCATGGATCATTCGGCTTCGGCGGTTCGATCGGCAACTCGCCCGTCACCATGTCGGCGCCGCGCTGGAACGCCCGCGGCGAAAACAGGTCCGGCTTGCGCAGATCCTCCGGGATGCCGCGCTCGGATGCGAGCAGCGCCCAATCATCCGCGGTGAAGCTCGCGAAATACGCATCGAGCGAGGCCATGTTGTAGATCCGGCAGTCAAGGTAGTGGTTGTCGAGCCCCTTGGCCCGCACGTCCCACACCTGCTGCTTGCGGATCCTCGCCTTCTTGCCCGTCGTTTTCTGCTCGACGAGGTGCTCGCTGGTGATCTGCTTGAAGTAGCCCTCGTCCTGGAACTGGCCGAAGTGGCAATAGCCGACCGGATAGACCAACGCGGAGCCTTCGGCCTTCGCCACAAGGCTCACATAAGCGTAGAACGTGCTCTTCAGAGGCCAGGTGCCGACGAAACGAACCGTGGAGCCGCCTTTGATCGTCTTGCCGCGATAGTCGATGTCCTGCGGCGTCGCTGCCGACAGCGGCGGCCTGCCCCACCCATCGCGGCCGATCACCGCCTGCGTGCCTGGATGCATCCGCGTCCAGGTCTTGACCGCGCCGGTGTTGTAGTTGGCGTCGATCGAGAAGGCGTCGGGCCGACGCTGGTTACCATAAGCGTCCGGCCAGGACCGGTGATAGAGCTTGGTCAACTCCAGGAACGCGCCGTCGTCGTGATCGGTCGTCGTTCCCGGCAGGAAGTCCGCGTCGAGCACCCAGCTTTCGCGGTTCGGCGCCACCGCCAGCACTTCGTAATAGATCCCCGTCTTCTGCACGTCGGCCGCGATCGCGACCAGCAATGCCGGCGGCGGCACGTGACCGCGCCGATAATCCTCGCGGCGCTCGAACAGCCGCATGTGATCCGGCGCGTCGCCGCGGAAGCGGTAGGCTCGGCCCATCTTCAGGGTCGAGAAGTCCTTTTTCGCGGTCTCGCTCTTGCGCGAGCCGAGATAATCCTCGGCGATCGCCTCGTAGCTCATCATCAGCGAGATGAACGCGTCGATGTGGAAGCTCGGCTGCCGCGCGACGTCGTCGTTGGCCTCGGCTACCCATCGGCCGGCCTTCACGGCCTCGACACGCTCGCTCTCGCTGATGCTGTGGCCGCAATCGCAGAGATACACGGAGCGATGGGGATGCTTTTCGTCGATCTGGAAGCGCTCGAACCGGTGCACGAAGAATTTCCGGCATTCCGGGCACAGGCAATTCCAGTAGCGCTGGTCGCCGCGCTCGAATTTCAGCGTGATGCGGCAGTGCCCCTCGGTCTCGCCGCTCGAATCTCCGGTGTCGACCTCGGGAGTCGAGATGTTCAGAATCTTGAAGTTCTTGCGCCGGCGAAACGCGGTGAAGCGGCCCTTGAACAGCGTATCCGGATCACCGAAGCCCGGAATGTTCTGCCACTTCGAAAACTCGTCACGTACCCCCTTCTTCGCGGTCTTGCCGCTCATGTCCATCACGGAATGAGCGTTGGCGAGCCAGAGGCGGCCGCCGGCGAAGACCTTCTCGAACGTCGTCGACCCGGCAACCGTGCGCGCAAGCGGATAGATCACCGGCGGCTTGTTGCTGCCGATGCCGTCGCGCCTGGTGTGCTTCTGCCAGGCCTCGATCATCGGCTGGAGCTTTGCGTTGTTCAGATCACGCAAGAACTCGATGCCTGGCGTGCCGTACAGCGTATTCGCCGGCTCGCAATCGGCGATGTAGAGGCACCAGGCCAGCGCCAAGATCGAGGCGCCGGACTGCTCGGACTTCCGGATGCTCACCTCGGTGCAGGGGTGGTCATCACTCAGGCAGCGCGCAATCTCCAGCAGGTACGGCGCGCCATCGGCATTCCACAGCTCGCCGGCGTTGGGCCCGTCGACCAGCTTGATGTTCTTCGGCAACCAGTCGGCGAAGGAGATCTCCTCACGCGGCGAGAGCACCGCGTCAAATACCGCCGCAATCCGGTCATTCGCCGTCTGCAGGAACTGGATCATCGGAAAGCGGCATCTCCGCCTGGACAGCGACGCCGGCCGCGGCCGAGGCAGCCCGGGCGCGCGCGGTGATCGCCATGTCCTTCATCGCCTTGACCACCGCCTCGCGCTGGGCCCGCACGATGCGCTTCAGGGCGGCGCGCATGCCGTTCTCGCCCTCCTTCACCGCGATCGCCGTCAGCTCGGAGTCGCGGGCATGCAAGCCGTCGAGGATGTCACCGATGCGACCGGCCGCGTCTTCCGCCACCGCATCGAACTCGGCCACCTCGAGCAGCTCGCCCTTGAGCCGCTGGAGCTGGATGAACCGGATGTCGGCGGCATACGCCTTGTCGCGGGTCTGCTCATCCCGCAGCCGGCCGGAATCCGACTGGCCCTTGGTCGGCGCCGCCGGCGGGAGCCCCGCAAGGGCGGCTTTGGTTTCGACCCCGAGCTCGCGGGAGCCGTCACCGACCTCTCCGACCGCCACGTCGTACTGAGCGACGCTGATCAGCTTGGTCTTGCCCTTCCCGGGCCTGACCGTCAGCCGTCCGGCCGCGACCAGGCGCGCGACCTTCTCGGAAATCGACTGCTTGGTGACGCCCTTCCGCGCCGCCAGCTCCGAAATGCTCAGCCAGAGACCGTCGTCAGGGGCCGCGATTGGTGTGTCAGGCGACATCATGTCAGGGGTGTCAGGCGTGTCAGGTCAGTTTCGGACACCGTTCAACTGGCGAACCCCCGGGCCCGCCTCGGGCCGCGGGGGATGGGGGTCGAGGAAGGACCCGCCGGGCTACGCGCCGAGGACGCGGTAGAGCTCATGGGCAATACGTCCCGGCAGCTCGCGGTCGATCGTGCTGTAGAACGCCGCCTCCGACTGGCCCTTGACCATCTCTTCCGGGATGAACAGGCCCGAGCGGACAGACCGCAGCGGCTTGCGCGCCTTGCCGACACGCTGCAGCACGGCGCCGCCGAGATTGAGCGCCTTGCGATTGGGAAACCTGCCGCCCTTCATGAACGTGCCGGGATAAATACGCCGCTGGTTCCACGGTGCCGCCGACACACCCTTGCGGGTCTCGCGCGCCTTGAAGAACTTCAGCCTGATATCGCCGCCCTTGCTGCGGATCGTGAAAGCGCCTGAGCCGAAGGCCTTCGTCGCCTTCAAGGCGCGCACCAGCGTGCCACGCTTCAGGCCGGTCTGGTCGACGAGGACGTTGCGCATCTGCGTCAACGCCTTCGCACCGGTGTGGTTGACCGCGCGGTTGAGGATCAGGGGCGCCTGCTCGCCGGCGGCATGCAGCGCGTTGCCGATCCGCTTCAGCGACGAAAGATCGTACTTGATCTCGAACATCAGCGTCCCGCCAGACGAGCGCGTGCCGCGGCGACCTTCCCGCGGAACAACGCCGAGACATCCTCAACCGTCGACGACACCACGAACTGTGCCTGCTCGACGAGCTGCTCGGCATCACCGCGCACAACCGCCCTCGCGCCTTGCGCAATCGCGGCTCTTCGCTCGGCGCACTTGCAGCCCATCACAGCACCCTCGAGGAAAAAGGGCCGCTTGCTCTGGAACAAGCGCCCAAGTCTAGGGAGGAAACGCCCAAGGAGGGCAGCGATAGCAGCGAGGTGCTACCGCACACCCTATGCAAGCAAAGGCCCGACACGTTTCCGTGCCGGGCGTTTCGAACAGATTCAGGGATTGATGAAGCGCGCTTTCGCTTCGGGCCGCCACCTCCGTTCCACACCTTCGAGAGCGACAGGTACTAGGAGAGGCCTAACGCCTTCCGCAATGTCTGATTCCGTTGTTCGAAGTCAAGCATCCAGAGACGATCGGGGAATGCCGAGGCTGGATAAGTTGCGATGACATCGTCGTCATGCTTGCCGCGCGTGCGGCGCTTGCGCGTTGGCTGAAGGCCGTTCTCGATCGCCCTGATTTGATCGATCACGTCGTCGTCGATCGTGAGAGCAGATCGGTACGCATCCGGCGTGACGACGCGCGCAGCGAGTTTTCCCTGCACAGTCTTCGCTTGATAGCCGCCCAGCGAGGGCTGTGACGACACGATCTGCGAAACGCCGGAGATGCGTGCAATCCGATCCCAGTGCCGGTCGATGTCCCATACGAACACGAAGATGTAGCCGGGAAAGAGCCACTGCCGTCGATCGATCTTGCGCCCGCGCGCGATGATGGTTTCGAATTTCTCGGGAACGAATACGCCGAACCTGCGCTTGATGAGCTCCGCAGCAACGTCGGTTTGCGCTGGCTCATGCACTTCGAGCAGATGCCATTTCGGCGTTTGCCCCGGAAGGATTTCAGCATCGCGCGGATCGTAGCTCGGCACCGGCCTCACCAGCTCGGCCTTTACCTCGTCGGACAGAAAGTCCTGCAGCGGCTTCATTCGTTAGCTCCAACATCTCGGCATCCTCTCGATTTGTCGGGGTCATCACCGGCGAAGCCGGGCAGCTGAAAATGATGTTCCGGACCGGAACATCTTTTTGCGGAGTGATCGTCAAACGGTTAGCGACGCCGCTCAAAATCGATCACTCCGAAAGCAGTGCTTACAAATCCATTCGATTGCGAGGGTTGCGAGGGTTTAGAGAGGGTTGGAGATATAGAATGCGAGGGTTTTTTCTTTTTCTATTCAATCTGTTGAGGAGAAAACGCGAGGGTATCGAGGGTTTTCTACGTGTGACGCCTGAATCAATCTTGCTGTTTCGCTGTGGCAGGTACGCCAGCGTTCCGTGCCGCCGCCCGCCCCTCTCGCACGAGTATGCGCGCGCGAGACCCTCGAAACCCTCGCAGGAATCGCAAAAACCCTTGCGACGCAAGCACAAGTCAAAAGCGAGGGTCATGACGAAACCCTCGCGCAAACCCTCGCAAGTGCCGAACCCTCGGTGTCCTATGTGCAACACATGCGCCTCCCTCGCGGCCTAGAACGGTTGATCGGCATAGCTCCCGCCTCCTGCTGATGGGCCGTCCGGATTGTCCGGCAGATCATGCAGCTTCACGTTCACGTAGACGTGGACGCGCTTGGTATCGTCGCGCTCGAGCTTCTTCTTCATGGTGCGGCCAAACTTGGTCTCGAACATCTTCGCCATGCCATTGGCCTTGGTGAACAGCTCGAATGCGTCATACATCGCGCGGGCCGTCACGCCGGGTCCACCCGCGTCCGCGCTCACATGCGCATCGATGAATTGCTGGCACGGGTCCATTTCGTTGAAATGGTCGGCGGTGGTCTTCAACACGTCCTCGGAGATCACCAGGCCGTTGTTGAGGAAGTCGAGCGCGCCAGCGATCAGCCAGTTCAGAATGCCGGAGCCGCCGGCGACGATCTCGGAGACCACCTCCTCGAAGTCGCGGTGCTTCTCCTCCTCGAGCTTGATGCTCCACTCGACGATGATCAGACGCCGGCGCATGCCGCCGTCAGCGCCGTCGAACTTCGGCTCGCCGTTGCCGCTCATATGCGGCTTCGCCGTTGGCTTGAACTCGAAATAGCCCTTGTACATGGTGCGCACCGGCCAGCGCTCGCCGCCGGTCAGCTTTTTCACGGTGTCGACCTTGAGCGGTGCATCCTTCGGCAGCTCGGCTACGCGCAGGAAGCGCTTGGCGTAGCAGCGGGCGATATCGGGCGTCGGCGCGCTGGGATTGTTCTGCACCTGGCCGGAGACGCTCTCCGCCGGCAGGCCGACTGACAGGCCGTCGCCGAGCACGCGCGACAGCACCTCGAGGTAGACGCTCTTGCCGTTGCCGCCGGTGCCGGTGTGATACATCACGCGCTGCACCGGCTGCGCCGTTAGGCTCATGCCGGAAAATTGCTGCACGGTCCGACGCTTCTTCGGTTCGGGCTGGAACAGGTCGAGGAAGACATCGAAGTCCTTGCACGGCGCGCCCTCGACATAGGCGCATGGCACCACGGCGGTGAGCAGATCATCACGATCGTGCCCGCGCTTGGCGTGCAGCCGGTATTGCACGCGCCCATTCTCGCGGTTGATCAGCAGCCGACCGGCGCCGGGCTCCGGATCCTCGCTATCTCGCTTGGGCACGAAGCACAGCGTGTGCGTCAACGTCGCGACCTTCAACTGGTCGGCGTTGAAGGCATCAGCAGGCCGGCGTAGATGAGGCGCGGCTTCCTTCAGCATGTTGGTGATGCGCCCAGCATTCTTGGTCGAGACGCCCCATTTGCGGCGGTTCGTGCGGCGGGTCGAGACCGCCGATCGCGCTTTCTTCGCCGCGGCGATCAGATCGTTCAGCTCCTCGATCCGTTGCAGGATCTCGGGCGCGTCCGCGTCGGGATCGAGCGTCTTCAATTCCTTGGCGGCCGCGTCGCCGGCGCTGATCGCACGTGCCTCGGGCGGTGTCGGATCGATATAGGCGGCTTCCTGCTTGATCAGGTCGCCGACGCGCTGGCCGACCAGGCGCGCCAATGCCTCGCCGCCGGCGAGATCCCAATGTGTGCCCGTCCATGCGAGCCACTGGCCGGCCGGAACGTCGTCTTCCTGACGCACCAGCAGGTCGCGGCCGAAATACGCGATCAACCGCTTGCCATTGTCGACGTCGGACTGGTCGAGCCCAGCGCAGTACCGGAAGGTGTCGGGGTCAATATCGCCGTTAGGCGGTTCATCGCCGTCTTCGGGTCCGACGTCCTCATCGNTGTCAATCCGCTGGCGCGCAGTCCGGCCTTCCGCGTCGGTCCCGGTCAGGTATTCGCGCATCCGCTTGGCCCGCTTCGTCAGCACCTGGAACGTGCTGTCTCTTATACACATCTAGATGTGTATAAGAGACAGGGTCAATATCGCCGTTAGGCGGTTCATCGCCGTCTTCGGGTCCGACGTCCTCATCGTTTGCGAGGGTTTCATCCTCGCTTTTTCCCCCTTCCGGGGGGACCGGGGGGACCGGCGCAGAAAAAGAAGATGCGAGGGTTTGCGAGAACTCCGCATCGCCTGGCGGCAAAGGCGGCGGGGAAGCGGAAGACGGGGAAGCATCCACATCGTCGCGCGCCACTGGCGCGCGCCCGTCATCGTGAGGTGCTCCAAGCGCCGCTGGCGCGGCGCGTCGCACCTCGATCGGCGCGACCGCCCGTGCGGCGCCGAGATCCCGCGGTCGTTTCTTGCCGGTCTTGAGCCCGGCGGCGATCGCAGCCTTGACCGGCCTGGCGCCGTGCGCGCCGATCATGCCGGCGCCGGCGGCCGCCTGCTCGAGCGCAGCCTTGGCAAACGTCTCTACGATCGCCTCCGCCGCGACCAGCTGGCCGAGCTGCTCGGCGATCACGCTGAGCGTCTCCATGCGCGTCTCGGCCGCAGCGCCGACCAGGTCGCCGAGCAGCCGGCCGAGCTCGGCCGAGCCGATCTGGCGGCGCTCTTCCAGGGTCAGAGGCTTTGGCGCGGCGAAGATGGGAGCGGAGTCGACGAGCTCGAGGACGGCCTCAATGGTCATGCAGCAGCGGCCTTCAGCACGTCGTTGAAATCCAGTCCCGCCGGCGCAAACGCGATCCGGATCGATCGGCCTTCCCGGCCGTACCGTCGCGCCGCGCGTTCCATCGCGCATTCGGTCAGGAAGGATTCGCTGTCGCCGTCGCCGAGCAGGATCAGCTCCTCGACGCTGTCGGGGATCTTCAGCCCGGGATCATCGGGGTCGGGATAGCGGTCCGGCACGCGCTGCGGCTGGCCGTTCGGCCGCTTCAAGGTCGGGTGTGCGATCGTCTTGTTGGCGCGGCCGGCAAGGTTGCCGAGGTCGCCGGCGGCCCAAAACGCCATGTCCGATGTATCGCGGCCGGCCTGGTGCATCGCGGTCCAGACCGACAGCACCGTCTCGATCCCCTCGCCGACCACGAGGCACCGCGGCTGCTCGAGCAGCACGATCGCGATATAGGCGCCGGTCTTCGAGCCGCGCATTTTCTTGGCAGGAAGTATCTCGCCGGAATCGGGATCAATGATCTCGGCCTTGGTCACTACGTCACCTGATGACGTAAGCCAGGTCAGATGAAGGCCGCCGAACTTGCCGTCCGGCCGGATGAAGGCGCCGAGCATCACCGGACCCTTGTGGATCTCACGCGGCACCTTGCGGCCGCGCTCGTCGAGCTGCTCGCCGTGGAAGTAGACCCGCGACGGCAGAAACCTCAAGCCCGGGCAGTGATCAGGCAGCACCAGGCCACGGCCATCGAGGTAGTCCGCAGCCGTCGTGCCGTGAATCGGCACCGCGCCCTTCCACGCCCGGAAGAGCCGCTTGCGTTCTGCCTCGCGGTACTCGGCCGAAGTCTTCTCCCGCGCCAGGCGCTTGCGCTCGCGTTCCTCGAATATCTGGCGCTGGCGAGCGGCATCGATCTCGACGCGGCCGCCGAGCCGCTCGATCGCGGCGCGGAAGTCGACGTTCTCGACCTTCTCGACCAGGCGGATGACGTCGCCGCCATCCGGGCAGACGGCGCAGGCCCAGCTCGAGTCCTTTTCGAACACCTCGAACCGCTGCGACGACGCACGGCCGCCGCAGATCGGGCACGGCCCGACCAGCTTGCCGCCGGCCTTGCGCAACTTGGTGTAGCCGGCCGCGACGTCCGCGATCGGGTTGCGCTGCTTGATGTCCTCGAGCTCGTCGGCGGTCAGGCGGCTCATTCGTCGGCACTCACGATTTCTATATCAGAGGTGCCCGCCAGCGCTTCCCTGCGCGCGAACGCCATGTCCTTCTTCCGCTTCTCCAGCCGATCGAGGATCGCCTGGTCGCTCTGGATCAGGTCGATCAGCCGGACGATGCCGGCGAAGTCGTCGCGGCGCGCGATCTGGTCGGGCATCGGCTCCTTGATGCGCCCCTCTTTCACCCAGAAGTCCTGGACGATCTCGATCCGCTCGGCCTCGAGTTCGGCAGTGTGCTGCATGCGGGTGAGCGTGGTTGCGCCGGGAGGCTTCACGAGGAGACCCCCATCCGAAGCGCCCGCGCCGCCTCGACCTGCGCGATCTTGGCCAGCCCGTATTTCACGCGCTCAAGATCGCCGCTCGCGATGTCCTGGCGGGCGAGAAACTCGACCGGTCCAAACTTGTCGGTCAGCACCGCTCCGAACTTGCGCGCGAGATCTTTCTTGCCGAGCGAGATGTCGAAGTGCACCCAGCTCGCCTTGGGCGGCTGCTGCAACCATTTCGGCTGCACGCCGATCCTGCGCGCCATACCGAGCAGCTCGGGCAGGCTGTCGGCCCACATGTGGCACATCGTCATGTGACGGAACTTGTGCCGGACATCGTCGACATAGACCGTCATCGCGACGCCCCCGATCGCAGACCGGCGAGAATGAGCCAGGAGCCGATCTTCGCCAGCACCTGCTCGCGCGCATCCTCGATCGACAGCGCGGGATTGAGCCTGGCATTGGTGCGCGAATGCGGCAGGTCGATCCGGAAATAGAATGGAAACCGGCTGCGCGGATCGCGCACGGGCCCGATCTCGCCGACCTCGATCCGGCCGAGCATCACCGCTTCACAGCCAGGCGTCGTCGGCTGGAACGCCACGACGCCCTGGTGCACTTCCCCGCTCATTATATATGTCCCGATCCGGAGGAGGTTCAGCGCTTCTTCTTCGCGGTTTTCTTGGCGGCTTTTTTTGGCGGCTTCTTCGGCGTGGCACTAGCCTTGGGCTTGGCCGCCGCCGCGACGCCCTTTGCGGCCGCTTTCGCCGGCGGTCCGTCATAGCCCTTGATGCGCAGTTGCGGCGGCAGCCAGCCGGTCTTGGGAACGTTGGCCAGCGCGAACGCCGCGATCTCCGGCCCCTTCTTCCTTTCCTGCTGGCGGGCGACGTCGGCGCCGATCGCTTCCTTGATCGCAGCAAGGCAGAGCGCCTTCGGCACACTATTAAAGTAATCCTTGGCGTCGAACGCACCGCGTAGGGCTGCGTTCATCGCCTCCGGCTTGATCGCATCACAGATCAGCCCGGGATTGCCCTTCAGCAGATTGTCGTCGTTGCTGGAGTAACGCTGGAAATCGAGCGCGGCGCCGGCGACGAGCACGAGCAACCCGACGCGCTCCGCGGGCTTCAGCGCGCGGGCAAGCTCCAGCGCGTCCGGGAACCTCCTCGCGCCAAGCAAATCGAGCTTGCCGGCGCCCATGCCGGTGACGTTGATCCTGATCCCGTCGCAATTCATGTTGGAGGCGAGGCCCGCCAGCAGCACCGAGATCGCAAGATCCTGATCCTGATTCAGCGCGGTATGCGCCGCCGCGGTCAGCTGGGTCGACAACCGCTGGATCAGCGCCTGCGAGAGGTCCGGTTCGGCCGGCCTGCTGGACTTGCCCGGCGCCTTGATCTCAGCCGGCTCGCCGGCGGTCGGGGGGCGGGCCGCGGCCTCCGACTTTGTCGTCACCAGCGGACGGCTGATGCCGTACTCGATTTCGAGATGCCCATCATCATCGACAGCGACCATGCAGCCGAGCTTGGCTTTCTGCTTGTCAGTGAAGGCGCGCGGTAGAACGGCAGCTTCCAGACGATCAAGCTCCGCCTGGTTGCGCTGGATTGCCTCCCAGTCGTACCCCGGATCGTTCTCAAGGTCCTCCTCGACCTTGTGCAGCCGCTGGGCCTCGGCCGCCTCCTCCGCTGTGAAAAACTTCGACACGTCGACCCGCGTTTTTTGCCAGCTGCGCCAGGACTTCGGCAGGTCCTCCTCGATCGCGGCCCATTGCCAGCCCTGCTCGACCACCAGGCGGTCACACTCCTTCGCGAGGCGCTCGCCGACCATGGCCTTGAGCAGGACCTCGTCGGAGACGATGTGCTGCTCCTTGAACAGATCCTCCGTGACGGCGCCGCCGCGCTGCCGGTAGGGCTCGATCCCGACGAAGTTGACCAGCGCGCCGATATCCTCGTTACTCTTGACGCCGAGCTCAGCGCGGATGCTGTGCCGATCGAGCTCATGCTCCTTTGACAGCTTCTTGTAGAGGCGGTCTTGGCTCTTGTGGTCGGCGGCAAGCGTGAAGGCCTGCGCGACCTCGGCCTTGATCTCGCCCGATCGCCAGGCGTCGCGGATTGTCGGCGACAACCGGCCGAGCGCCAGCGCCTGGCGAACCTGCTTTTCGGTCATCCCATACTGCTGCGCGATCTCCTCGTTGGTCTTGCCGCGCTCCTCGAGCTTGGCGAAAGCCTCGTACTGGTCGACCGGGTGCAGTTGCTCGGCGGTGATGGCGGTGGCGAGCGAAAATTCGAACGCCTTGGCGGCATCGACCTGGTGCAAGGTGCAGCCGATCAGCACTTCGGAGCCGGGCGCCTCGATCATGTGCAACGCCGCCAAGCGCCGGTTGCCGTTGGCGACAGCGTAGCAATCGCCGTCGACCTGCTTGACGATCAAGTTCTCGATCAAGCCGGTCGGATTCGACGGTGTGCGGTTGGCGAAGATGTTCGCCGCCAGCTCGGCGATACGCGCGTCGCGGCCGGCAATGCGGGCATTGATGCTCTCGCCGTCCTGGTGGCCGAACTTCAGCTTGTTGAGCGGGATCTGCAGGTCCATGGATAAAACTCCTCAGTGCTTTTGCGCGGGCACCGGCGAGAACGCCGGCTTGTCATCGACAACCTGAAACAGGAAGGATTGCGGGTCGGACCAGTTGGCGAATTCGAGCGTGACGCGCTTCTCAGGTTCGCCATCCGGAAAGATCATCGCACGTGCCGAGAAGCCGGGGTCCTTCGGCTCTCTGATGTCGGATACGAGCTCGTCAAAGCTCTGCTGCAGCGTGTCGATATCGCCGTCGACGATCACCACGTTATGGCCGGGCGGAATCGCCCCGTGCAGGTCATAGGAACCGTCGGGCCGAAAGGTCACCTCGACGTCAGGCAATCGCTCGCAAGAAACAAACTCGATCACGTCGCCGACTGCCAAAGGCTGATTATGCATGTCGCGATCTTCGCCGCTCGGGTAGCCGAGTTCGAAGCCACCCAGCACCTGTCTCTTATACACATCTAGATGTGTATAAGAGACAGGGTCATAGGAACCGTCGGGCCGAAAGGTCACCTCGACGTCAGGCAATCGCTCGCAAGAAACAAACTCGATCACGTCGCCGACTGCCAAAGGCTGATTATGCATGTCGCGATCTTCGCCGCTCGGGTAGCCGAGTTCGAAGCCACCCAGCACCGGCACGATGAATCCATCGGGCGCCGAGCGTGCGGGCGGGCAGACTTCGTCGACCCAATCGGCCGGGAACCATTCGAGCTGAGACATCATTGACCTCGCTGTTGTGGGGATTGATCGCGGACGAGCTGCGCGGTCTCGCGGTAGCGCTGGCGCAGCAGCTCGCGCGTGGAATCGGCACCGTTCTTGGAAAGCGGGATCAGCGCCTCGAGGATGGCGAGCTGGTTGAGCAGGATCTGGCGGCTGACGTCGTTCATCGTTCGCCCTCGACCAGGAACGCCGCGGCACGGCCGAGCGGCGACGCCGGCGAGCCGTCCGTGTTGCGCTTCATGGCGTGATGGATGTCTTCCGGCGGACAGCCGTACTGGATCAGCATCGACATCAGGATGGCGCCATCCGAGGCCAACACGTCGAGCTGCGAGTTGGCCTTCTGGCCGTTGAGAAACACTTCGACGATCGAGCCGAAGCGCGGTCGCGCGCCACAGCTGCCGTCGCAGAGCATCGGCCGGCCAAGACCAACCTTGTAGCGCTGGCTTTCGTGCTCGATTGCGATCGTCTCGAGCGGGCGCCGCTTGACGGGGCGAAGGCGCATCATCGCTGATCCTCACTGGCCAGCTTCACCAGCGCGAAGCGGACCAACTCGCGCAGATCACGTTCATTTGCGATGATGATTGGGGCAATCCGCGTGTCGTTAGAGGGATCGTGGATGGCATCGAGCGCAGCGAGCAAGGTTGCCGCGCCGCTACAGGCCGCCGGACGATCAAGCTTCGGCGCGAAGTCCGGTATGCTCATGTGTCGTTCCTCCGGCCGAGTTGCTCGAAAAGATCGGACGTCGGCTTCGTCTCGGCGGGATGCGCTTCGTCAGACTTCGGCTGCATCCACTTCAGCGTCGGCTCGATCGAACCGCCTTGCCTCCAGGTGAAGTAACCGAGTGCGCCGGACGCCGGCACGGGATCGCAAGCGAGCGGATCCTTCAGCACCAGGCCACGCGGTCCGAAGAACCAGGGCGAGCTCGAGCGGGTTACGATGTCGACCACCTCGACACTGCCGATGATGGCGCCGCGGATCAGCGCACCGGCCGGCGGGCAAAGCACGTTGATCGAGCGCATGAAGTCGTAGGCGTGGACGTACTCCTCGCGCGTCATCCCCTTCGAGGCGTGGATGGCGATACGCCGGCGCGACATGCCGCCCTTGGTGATCGCGACGTGGCCGCGGTTCTCGATGGTTTTGCCACCATGGATGATCGCCCAAGCCCACGGCTGGCGGACGGAGAGCGCAATGGTCGGCAAGGTGACGTCCATCATCGCGACGTCCCCGGCAAGGAGATCGCTCGCGAAGGCCGCCTCTCCGGATCCTTGAAACGATCGTGCCAGCCGATCGGCGGATCGCCCATGATGGCCGCGGCCGGGTCCGCATGATGATGCGGGCCGTCACGCTTCGGGTCATAAAGTGCATTGGCCCGGCTGACGAACCGACCCTCTTCCCGATGAAAGCCCGGTGCCTCCGACCTGTATTCGGCCCGCTTGTAGGCGAGGTGCTTTTCTCGATTGTGCTTTCGGCTGCCCCTCATGCCGCCCTCCCTGTGAACTTCAGCTCATCACCCCAGCTCACCCAGCCCGGCCGCGTGCGCCTGGCCTGCAGCTCGAGATAATCGCCGCCGGTCAGCCGCTCGATGCGGTCGAGCCACTCGTCGGGCTTGCGGGAATGCTCCATCACCGGGGCCACGATCAGCTGCCGCACGTCCGCGTGCAGGCGCTTCGGATTGCCCTTGGTGGCGAGCCAGCAGTCTTCCGGGTTGGCGCGGGTCCAGTAGCCCTGCCCCATGTGCCAGCCCTCGCCCGAGGCGGTCTGCTTCACCCATGTGAACGCGGTGGTGACGTGGCGCAGGCCCCAATGCGCCAGGAGGTCGAGCGCGTCCTGCGGACACCAGTCGACCATCCACATGTAGAAGGCGCCGTCGTCGGCGAGCAGCTGGCCGACCGGCAGATCCTTGATCTTGTCGACCTCTTCCGTCTTGTAGTGGATGTTCGCGCTGCGCCCCTCGCCGGCGGCCGAGCGCGTCAGAAACTTCCACTGCGGGTCGCTGCCGATCGAGCCGAAGGTGCGGCCCTCGCGCACCATCTGGCCGAGATCCGCGATCGAACCCCCGTCCTTGGTGCGCGCCGCATGGGCCGCGCGCCGCTGATCCAGCTCCGCGGTCTTCTCCGCCGCGGCGATCGGGTCGACCAGGATCGACTTGCCGGCCGCCATCTTCTCGCGCGTGGCGATCTCGATCTCGGCGTATTCGTCGTCACTGAGCGCGGCCGCCTTTTGGGCACGCATGGACAGCTTTCTGTCGACGCCGATCTCGGCGAGCGTCGCCGGCGCGTCGGGCTTCTTCTCGCCCTTCGTCGGACCGCGCTGGTGCTTCTTCGCTAGCAGCCCCTTGTCGTGCGCAGCCGCCAGCACCGCGCCGAGATGCCGCTCCGCCCGCAGCTGCAGCACCGTGGCCTCGATCATCACGGCGCGGGCTTGCACCTGGCGGGCGTGCAGCTTGACGTGCGCGAGCTCGTCGAGCACCGCCAGCACCTGGTCGACGCGGGAGGCCTCGGCGAGCGCGGCGCGGCAGCGGTCGTATGCGACGAGCAACGCGGTCACGGCCTCAGAGATCCTTCACGGCTGGAAAGTCGTTATGCTCGATTCCGTCGAGCAGCCGGCCGGCGGCTCTCTTGCCGACGCGCGCGACAAAGGCCGCGCCCTTTTCAGGATAGAGTTCTTCGGCCTTCGCAACATGCGGGTACGCGAAGTTGGCCTGCCATCCCGAATGAGGGTTGAAGCCGGCCTTCTCTTCCGTCGACGGAGCCCACTCGCCCCATTGCTTGAAAAAGAACGCCGTGCCGCTGGCCGCGCACTGATCGCGAAGCGATCGAGGCCAAGCCGGGTGCATCGAACGAGCCTTCTGCCCGCTCTCCCCGCCGACGATCACCCAGTGCAGTTTGGCGGCCACCTCATCGCACAGGAAGATTTCGTTGCAGCCAGGGCAAACTACGTCCGCATCATCGGCGTTGTGGGATAAATAGCAAAGCTCGCTAGATCCGAACCAGCTGCAGCGTTCGCAGCGCGTCATGAAATATGTCTGATGATAGACCGGCTCGCCGTTGAATGATCCCCATCTCCCCGATGGCATCCATTGTTTCAGGTCAATCGGCCCGAGCAGCGGCTCGGCCGATATGAAGCGCACAGTCGCAGGCGCGGCCAGCAACTCTGGAATGCGTTCATCGGCCTCCGACTGCCGCTCGGCGGAGACGCCGAGGCATATGTTCGGCAGCGGCCACCGTTCGCAGGCATCATAGCCATCGTTGACGACGTCGAGCCGCGCGCTGCCATGGATTTCCGGACGAGCGCCGCAGATCCGCCAATCGAACACCAGGCTGTCAATCCGCTGGCGCGCAGTCCGGCCTTCCGCGTCGGTCCCGGTCAGGTATTCGCGCATCCGCTTGGCCCGCTTCGTCAGCACCTGGAACGTGTGCTGCGGCGCCAGCGCCATGACCCCGAACATCGTGTCGATCCAGACATCCGGCACGAAGTCCGCGAACAGGTCCGTCATCGAGCAGACGAAGATCTTGCGCGGCTTCTTCCAGCGCAGCGGCTGCAGCACCATCTCGTTGTCGAGAAACAGCTCGATGTCGTCGCGATGGCCGGGCTTGAACGGCAGGCCGGTGCCGAGCCGCAGGTTGAAGCCCTCGCTGTAGCAATTGACGCAGCCCGTGGTGGCGTGCTCGCAGTGCCAGCCGACTTTTCCCGTCTTCCTGTTGCGGGCCCGGATCGGATTCCAGCTCGCGTCGGTCCATTCGATTGCGGAGCGATCGGCCATCAGTGCGCCCTCGCCTGCCGTAGGAATTCCTCACGCTTGCGCTCGATCAGCAGCGGGCAATTGGCGCAGTGGCTCACGCTGGCATCGTCGACCGCGGCGTTCCAGCGATACTCGCCGCAGCACTCGGCGACCTCAGCGAGCGACATCGGCGGCTGGCGACATTGATTTGTCATCGCCGCGTCTCCTGCTGCGCCGCCTTCTCCTGGTTGAGCGCGATCCACGCATCGGTGCGCAGCAGCGGCAGCGCGGTGCCGATCAGCATCTGCCAGGGCGAGCCCTGCTCGCTGCCTGTGGCGTGGAAGGCCTCGATCGCGTTGACGATGACGATCGCGCCATAGGTCGCGCGCTTGCCTTCGGCGGGCCGCTGCTCAGCCTCGCGAACCTCGGCTGCCAGCACGGTGAAGTGGCCGGCCGGCGCCGGCGACGCATAGCGCGCCCGGGTCACCATGCTCTCGGCGATGGTGATCAGCTCGGTCAGAGTTTGCGAGAGCGGCCTGATCATGAGCGCTGCGCTCCGGTACGGCGCAGCTCGTGGCTCTCCTGGCGCACCATGATGACCAGCGCGCTCATCACGTCGCACCAGCGCATGCGCCGGGCCCAGTTGTCGGCGCCGGCCGCACCGATCATCGCGATGGTGAGCAGCCGAGCCGGATCGAGGATCGCTTTGGCGGCAGGATCGTCGCCGCAAGCAACAAGCTCAATCATTACCGACTGCGCGTTCCGGCCCAGCAATTCGCGATCGGCGCGTTCGTTAAGGAACGACGTCGCGTAGCTCACTGCCTTGGCTGCGATGAAGTTGGCGTGCTCCGCTGGAGAGAACCTAGAATGCACGGCGGCCCCTCCGGTTGAAGTTCGCAGGCAGCGGCAGAGGCCCGAGAGGATGGGAGGGCTTGCCGCTGCCCGCGGCCGAGTGGAGGGCAACTCCCTCGGAGCCGTGATGCTCTTCGATTGGTCGCCGCGCGATCTCCTCGAGCTGCTCGGGAGAGAACCCGGGCATGTCGGCGTAGCGGGAAAGGTGCGGGTCGATCGGCCGGGGCTGGCGCCGCCGACCGACCCGCCTGGCGTCGCCCGGAAAGGGCGCCAGAACCGCGAACGCCAACAAAATCGCGGCAAGGGTGATGAGGATTGCGAGGACAAACTTGAGCAGAAAGATCATCGGCGCATGTCTTCTCGTTCGCCGGAACGGGTGTCCCGGCGGCGGGTGAAAGCTGAAAACGCGGTTGGTTACTGGCGCAGCGGGCTACGTCCCGTCGCGAATGTCGGTGTCGGCGGTCAACGGATGCAGGGAAAGCAGGTAGTCGCGAAGCCGGATCTCCTCGTTGATCATGGCTTCGCTCAGTGCTTCATGGGTCTTTTTCGTCGGATTCCGGTGACTGGCGACCTGATACCCGACGGTCCGGGACATCTTGGCCGCGAGCGAGAGATCGGCCAGGGTCCAGCGGACGGCCCCGGCCCGATCGTTCAGTTCCGACAATTCGACAAGCTGTTTCATTAATGCTATCGAAAGACTGATTCGTGAAACATCGTCAAGTGCGTCAATGCTAGCTGCCGTGGAAAACAATCTAAATCATACTACGGCCCGTCGCTTTGGTTCGACGGGGAAGACGCATTTGATTGATGCTACGAACGATGATCGCGCCGCCCTGCAGGCCTGGCTTCGCGCCGAGCTGGACAAAAAGGGCGTTTCGCCGACTCGCGCGGCCAAGGATAACGAGCTGGCGACTACGACGATCACCAAGTTCCTGAATGACCCGGCGTACAAGTTCACCCTGTCGACGCCGAACATCAGGAAGCTGGAGCGCTATTTCGGCAGCGCCGCGCCGACCTCGGTCGTTTATGTCGAGCCCGCGCCTTCCGAGATGGCCGAAGGCAAGCGCATCGACATCGAGGCGCTGCCGGTCTCGCTGCAAAATGCCATTCTCGCCCTCCGCGAGGGCCGTAAGACTGTCGAGGAGTGGCAGATCCTCGGGCCCTCGATGATGGACGCCGGCTATTATCCCGGCGACATCGTGCTGGTCGACAAGGCCGAATATGCCCGCGCCGGCGAGCCCGTGCTGGCCATGAGCATGGCCGAGGAAGGCCACCGGCCGGTCTTCCGGCTCTACGAAAAACCCTACCTCGTGGCGGCCACGTCGCAGCCCGGCTATCGCACCCCGCTCCTGGTCGACGACAAGAACGTCATCGTGGTCGGCCCGATCCTCGGCAAGCTGGGTCTTCGCAAACCGCAGTAGCGGCCTAGACGAATTGTAGCATTAATCAAACAAATATGTTGCTCTGACCTGTTTCATGTGAAACGTTACCGACCGGTTAATCCGAGTCCGGTAGTTTCATCATGGCATCACCCCACAACAAGAAGCGAACGTTTCGCCTGCTCGACGGCCCGCTGCTCGATCCGGAGGATCGCCGAGCCGACGTCATCAGGCGAATGGCGCAGGACCTGCAGCTGCTGGACGCCACGGGCAGCGAAAGCGAGGCGCTGATTACCCTGCGGCTTCTGGGCTACAGCGCACTGGACGTGATCATGCTGGCCGAAGCCGCTCGCCGCTCCTGCCTGCGGTGCACGGTGCACTGATGTCGTACCGACCCGAGACCATCAGGATGGTCGAGGCAGTTCTCACGCCCGCGATCTGGCTGACGGCCCGCGAGATACAGCTCTGCCTGCCGCGGCCGCTCGCGCGTGGCACAGTCCGGAACGTGCTCGATATCCTGATCAGCCAAAATCGCGCCCTGGCTGACGGCGGCAGGCCGATCAAATGGTACCGCGGGCCCGGGAGGTCGCGATGACCGCCGCGCTATTCCAGCGGGCATTCCTTCGACAGATCCGCGAACGCCTTGATCGCGCCCATGGTCTTGAAGATGCTGACCGAGCTCGTGCCGTAGGGATCGACGATCTTGACGGCGGTCTCCCTGCCGTCGCGGATGCTCTTCACCAGCGACTTCTCGGTCGCGACCTGGATCAGACGCTCGCTGATCGCGGCGCCCTCCGTTTCGACCACGGCCCCCTTGTCGACGCGAAAGCTGAAGCTGTACTTGGCGCCACGCGCCAGCGGCTTCGGGTCCGGCGACATGTCGAGGATGCCGATGGAGAGTACCTTGCGCAGGCAGCGGACACCGAGGCCGATGCCGTCCTTGCCGGTCAGGGCGATGAACGTGCCGCCGTCGCCGAAGCGGTCTTCCTCGGCCGACACCAGCCAGTTGCCGATGATCCTGTTCTGGTAGTCGGCGCGCGCCGGCGTCGCTGCGACGAGCGCGATCGCCGCGATCACAAGTTTGATCCTCGTCATTTCTCCCCCCAGCATTCCATTCCCGCCGTTCTAGGTGCGCCAGGTGCGGGGCGCAACTCGACGGAGGTCGCACTGTGAGCCGCCAGGTCGCTCTCATTCCGGGCGTTTATCCCCCGCGCCTGCCGACCGAATTGGCGGCAGGCTATTGCGGCGAGGTCTCGGTTGAGGCTTTCTTGCGCCAGGTGAAGGCGGGCGCCTACCCACAGCCCGTCGAGAAGAAGGGACGGCGCCAGATATGGCTGACGGCGGAGCTGGATCGGKTGATCAGGCGGCAGCCGGGCCAGCCCTGCGAAGGCGAAACCGCGGCGGACGTCGAGGCGGATTTGTGAACCTCGCCCGCCCGCTGCCCCGCTTCGTCCGCACCAAGCAAAGCGCTGGCACGACAAGGTATTACTGGGCTCTCCCGACCTACTACAAGAACCAGGGCTGCACCCTGCACAAGGAGCACGACTGCGCGCTCGGCAGCGACTACGAGGCGGCCTGCGGCGCCGACGGCCAGGGTGGCCGGGCGGCCAGGCTCAATGCCCTGTTCGACGAATGGGACCGTGCGCGGCTCGGCGAGCCGCCGAAGCCGAAGGTCGAGGTCAAGGCCGGCACTGTCGATTGGCTGTTCAAAGCCTACAAGGCTTCCAACGACTGGAAAGAGCGTGTCTCGGTCCGCACCGCCGGCGACTACGAAAACACCATGGACATCGTCGCCAACGTCACCCGCAAATCCGGCGTCCGGATCGGCGACACCATGGTGGCGAACCTCACCCCGGTGGTGGTCGACTGGCTCTATGAGAAGATCCGCGACAACCCGGTTCGCAAGGACAAGGCGGCCCGGCCCCGCACCGCCGAGAAGGCGGTGGTGCTGTGCCGCCGCGCCTGGCGCGTGGTTCATCGGCTGCATCCGGCGTTGTTCATCCGGGGCGAGCAGAAGGCCGACGAGGTGCCGATCTGGAATCCATGGGAAGGCGTTGCTATGCGCCGGCGCAAGCATGCGACCAAGCCCGCGGCCACGCGCGAGCAGGTCTATGCGTTCGCCTGGGGCGCCATAGAAGCCGGCCAGGTCCAGCCTGCCGCCGCCGCCGTGATCTGTTTCGAGTGGCTCCAGCGCCCCGAGAACGTGCTGGCGGGCTACGTGACCTGGACGGGGTACCGCGGGCAGTCACATCCCGCGCAGATCCGGATCGAGCACCACAAGACCGGCGAGATGGTGCTGCACCCGCTCGAGGAGACGATCGAGGGCGAGCGCGTGCTTTTCTACGAGGAAGCCGAGCAGATCCTCGCCCATTTGCCGAAGCTCGGCACCGGGCTGATCATGAAGCCCGGGCGCACGCCGAAACATGTCGCCGCACCGTTCAACATCCACACCATGGACCGACACGTCCGCAAGCTCCGCGAGCTGCTCGGCCTGCCCGCGACCTTCACGCTCGACGCCTGCCGGCACGGCGGCATGACCGAGCTCGAGGAAGCCGAGCTGACCGACGGCCAGGGTCGCGCCCTTTCCGGCCACAAGTCGAAGGCCTACGAGGGGTATGCCAAGCGCACCGAGAAACGAGCGCTGGCGGCAACACGGAAGCGCTACGCGCACAGGGTTGCGATCGGCGAGTCCGCCCCCGTATGTCACCCGTCGGACAAGATTAGATCAGCGATGGACGCTTAACTCGGCTTGGCTATTGTCTCTGCCAAACTAGATGACCTGTTTCGACCATCAGCTTCAAGCCCTCGCGCAGAGCTATGAAGATGTCATCGCTCTCAGTGATCTTCTGCTTTAGATGCTCGCAAATTGCGATCTGGGCATGCGCCGGATGCTTATTGCCGTGATCGTCGTACACACATTCATCGAGGAGATGAAAGCTCCGCTCGTCCACGCCTTCGACCTGATGTGCGCGAATAAGTGAAACGGGGACCGATTTAAGATGATCGTACTTTTCGCCCTTGGGGCGTACCAGCAACGGCTCTAGCAAAGCAATCAACTGGTCCAACGAAGTGCCGACTAGAGGACAGACTCTCCAGACCGAGATTTGACCGTTCCAAAGCTGCTTTGCAGCGATCGCCGACCTCTTTACGCCAGCTTTGTTGCGATCAGAAGGAAACACCCCTCGGTAGATCGACTCTGTTGATCCAACCACGCCAGGTGAGTGGGGATCGCGCGGAGTTTGCTCGCGCGGGCAAACCGGCGGACAAGCCATGCTCAACCTGCAAAAATGCCGCTCGCGATCTGCTCTTCAAGCTTAGACGCGATCTTAACCTCGTCTGATATATCGGCACTCCACGGGCTCGACCGGGGCGGATCGATCGTTGCAACGACACCGGTTACACGTCCGGCTCCCCGACAGACCAAAGAAAATGATCGTTGGCCGTCTGAAGCCAGCCAGCGGAGGGAGACCGTCCCGTCATCTTCCTCGACCTCGACTAAGGGCATAGCCGCGTTAATCGGAAGCAGATCCAGGACTGCGCCAACGTCTTTGATCGTGGCCTTTGACGGCGCGATGCTGCCCTCTCCTGCCCAGCCATCCTTCAATTTGCCGAGTTCAAGAACGACTTTGTCCGCTATCGTGGATTCGATCGCGCGAATGACACCGATTAATATTCTGTCACGCCGATCATAACGGACCGCGGCCTGACTGACGGCCTTCCAGCTTTGACTTGCAGAAACCGGAGCCGGACAGAATGCAGCAAATGTCGCAGCGGTCACCATTCCAGGTACCAGGCCATACCCTGCGATGTCGCGCACGGTCGACGTCGTACACGTGAAGGTCGAATCTACTGAAATTCCTAAGTCAGTATAGGAGTTCGAGTTAACCTCAACGGCCGCGGGAATGACCGTGTCAGGATGATCGTCGAGCAGTTCGACGGGCGACGAGCCGAGATATTTGGTGGCAGCGCGCGCCGCCACAAAGGTCGTATTCTGAATATCGCTCATTTTGAAACGAGCCCTATTTGGCGTGAAACGGACGGCTCGAGAAGATCAGTCAGCAGTCGCTTGTTATTCAAATGAAGTTCCGAAAACCACAAAACAAGGTCCCGCTCTGAAGGTATTTCGGTCACTCGGTCGAACCGGAATTCTTGGTGGTGGGTGATCTGCACCCTTAAATCTTCCCCAGCACGTATCGCGTCGACATTTAGCAGATTCAGCCAGTGACAGTTAGCAACGAAAGACGGACGCTCGTCAAACCAGCCGAGATGATTGTGCCACGTCGGGCCGGCCGAGAATATGCGATCTGCAAGCGCGGGCCCCCTGCGAAGGAGGGATTGAAGGTCGTAGTTCACGCGATTCGCAATGAAAGCATCGACCACAACGAACCCAACGACAGCGACCTTCTGCTCCTTGGCGGCTTCAAGTCCCGCCAATAGATACCTCCGTGAAGTATCCCAAACATGAGCCCAGCGAGTATATCGGTTGCACTCGACGGCTAACTCTATGCCCATCATTCTGAGGGCCCATGCAGCGCTTCCATCAGGACGCAGGTGCGACAGCTGTACGCCCGCCAATTTCTGGGGACGCGGGAGCAGTTGCCCCGGCACCACCTGGAGCTCAAGGCCCTGAGGGGTTTGAACAGCGGGAAGTTCAGCGAGCAAGTCAGGTCGGGTGCTCAAGACCTGCAACTGCGGTACTGCAACGGGCCTATCGAACACGACCGAGAATGCGGCCGACTGGACGGCGTGGTCAGCGTTTACTGGCCGAAAATCCATGCGATGACCAAGGTTCCTTCGTCGTTAATTTCGCTAACAAATTCCTAAGAACGAGTAAAGGCGCGGCGACGACGGCCGAGCCCCAACAAGGCAGCCATCATTCCAACATCGTTTCCGAAACTGGAAAATTCCGTAATGGATTCAGCGAGCCATTGACCCGGTAAAACCGGTCATCTTTCGGAAATTGCGTTGATCTTGCAGCAAAATCCTATTGCTTTGCAGACCGTTGCGTAACCACTCCGCCACGTGGCCCCTTGCGGCGCACTTCATATACGCCCTCCGCCCGATAGGCAACCAAGCCGCAGAGCTAACGCCGGCGCTTCCGGTAATCCTTCTTCTTCGGTTTTGGCGCCAATTCCGGCATTTTGGCCTGCACTTCGCGGAATCTCGCCAGCATCCGCTCGAAACTGTCCGTTAACGCTGTGGCGATGTCCGGTCGCTTCTCCAGCGCGGCCAGCATGAGCGCGGCCGCCTCGATGGTGGACAAACCGTCGCGGCGCGGTTCCCGGCGCAGCTGGCCGTAGCGCGAAGGCCGTTTCGGTCCGAGAATCACCC